>Ga0334722_10006711_pt1 | contig 11299 bp, 9 predicted proteins | sample C3_bottom_MG_FD_207210 | JGI IMG/M metagenome (GOLD analysis project Ga0334722, IMG submission 207210) | Sediment microbial communities from Yellowstone Lake, YNP, Wyoming, USA - C3_bottom | ecosystem: Environmental > Aquatic > Freshwater > Lake > Sediment | place: USA: Wyoming | collected...
GCGGGCCGTCCCCCACGAAGAACGTTGACATGATGACGACCAGGCCCACAAACGTCGTCCAGAACGAGAGCATGTTGAGGCGCGGGAAGGCCATGTCCTCCGCGCCAATCTGCAGGGGCAGAAAATAGTTCCCGAAGCCGCTCTGGGGCGCGGTGGTCAGCACAAAGAAGACCATGATCGTCCCGTGCAGGGTCAGCAGCGCCAGGTAATACTCCGGGGTCATGATTCCGCCCGGAGCCCCCACCGGCGAGAGCTTCTCAAGCAGGGGGATCTTCATCTGCGGCCAGACCAGGTGCAGGCGGATCAGAATCGAGAGCAGCAGGCCCACAAAGACCGAGAAGAGCGCCAGGAAGAAGTACTGGATCCCGATCACCTTGTGGTCCACGCTGAAGATGTATTTCCGGATGAAACCCTTGGGCGCCTCGTGCCGGTGCACGGCCTCGGCGTGCGCTTCTGCCATCAGTTACCTCCGCACCTTTGCTGGTAAATTCATTGCTGTTCCGCCATCGTCTGCAGCCACTTCTGAAGGTCGTCGTCCGTCATCACCTGCAGGAAAGCCCGCATGCGGTAATGCCCCAGGCCACACAGCTCTGCGCAGGCAATCTCGTATCGCCCGGTTTGCGTCGCGGTGAAGTGCACGGGGATGATCATCCCGGGAACCAGGTCCTGCTTGAAGCGCAACTCGCGCACGAAGAACGAATGGGTCACGTCCTTGGAGCGCAGCAGCAGTTGCACCGGACGGTTCACCGGAATGGAGAGCGTCGAGGTGACAATGTCATCCTTGGAATCCGCGTCGTGCTCGCGGTCCAAGCCCAGGTAGTTGGCGGTGGCGTCGTTAATCTTGTCGACGTGCGTAGGGCCGAATTTACCGTCCGGACCGGGATAGCGGAAATACCAGGCGAACTGCTGCCCCCAGACTTCCACTTGCATCGCGCCCGGATCGGGTCCGGCAAAGTGCAGCCCTGCCCACACGTGGTACCCCATCAGGTTCAGGCCGATGAACATGATGGCGGCGGCAATCGTCCACGTCGCCTCGAGCTTGTTGTTGCCGTGGGAGTAGGATGCCCGCCGCCCGTCGCCCCGGTCACGGTAGCGCCAGACAAAGTAGGCCAGACCGATTTGCGCGAGCACGAAGATCACGCCGGTGATCATCAGCGTCAGCAGGAACTGCTGGTCAACCATCGGACCGTGCGTGGAAATGTCCGCGGGAAACCACCAGATTTTTGCCCAGAACAGGCCGACGGAAACAACGGTGATAAGCGCCACCACAAGCGCTATCGCCAGCGCCATGACTTAATGCTCCTCAAAAAGATTCCCGAGGCTTGGCCGCAAGACTCTAGGGTTTAATGGGAATTTTGAAAAACCTTGCCCTGCTTACACACCCAAACCAGTTTCGCAAGAAAGGGAGTCCGACCGCAAGAGACATTTTGTCCCTGTGAGTGGGACCTCTTGTCTCCGCCGCGACCGGAACAAACAAGCCAGGCGGCCGGGGGGTTCATCCCCCGGCCCCAGCCCGCGCGGTTTTCTGAATCCGGCGCTTAGCCCTTCAGCGTGAAGTCGACGGTCTTCGTTTCTTTGGCGCCCACGGTCACTTTCTGTTCCTGCGTGCCGAAAGTGGGAGTCCACACTTCCAGCGTGTAATCGCCGGGCGGCAGTCCCTTGATGGTGAACGTACCGTCGCTTCCGGTGACCGCGAAGAAGGGGTTCTTGGTCACACCGATGTACGCCTTCATCCACGGGTGCTGGTTGCACTTCACCGGAATCATGATTTCCGGGCGCGAGAACTTCTGCTCCAGCGGGGCGGCGTTGGGCGCCTGCGACATGTTCCATTCCCGGTTGTCTTTGGGCATGGGGTGGATGTTGTGCGTGGTGGGATCCTTGGTCAGGATACTCAGAGTCTGACCCACCTGGATTCCCAGGACGTGAGGTTTGTAAACGCACCCGTCCTGATCCAGCTCGACCGGTTCGCTGGGAACCGCGAAGTTGTATTTCTCGGCTCCTGCCTTGACGTAAACAAAAGCGTTGGGCAGGGTGCCGTTGTCATTGACCGCGCCGTCTTCGGCAAATACCGGGCCCGAGTGTTTCTGAACGCAGACGGGGTCCTGGTCCATCATGATGCGGGCCAGTTTCGGCTTGGTGCCCTGAAAGAGGACCTTGCCGGTGACGGTCGCCACGGTGGCCTGGTCGATAGGAGTCGGCGCGGCAGCCTGCTCCGTGGGGGCCGCGCCCTCCTCCGGAGCCGGAGCCTCCTTCTGGCCGCATCCCACCCACCCGAGCGCGGCGACTAAACAAACAGCCAAATAGAATTTTCGTTGAACCATGGTCACTGCCTTTCTCTGAGATTTTTCTTCTAATGAGCTTTGGCCAGCATGGCGACCGGGCTGGGCCGCAAAGCGGAAGTGTTGTTCCCCGCCCCGGCCCCCGGGCCGCCCTGGATTGACGCCGTCGCGCCGCCGCCCATTCCCATCAGCCGGCGCTGTTCGTCAGGCGTGATCTCGAACATATAGCGTACCAGCAAATCGGCCTGATCGCCCTTGTACCCGGAGAAAATCGGCGGCGTGGGTCCGGAAAAGACCCAGCGGTCGCCCTCGCGTTTGAACAATCCGGAAGGCATGGCGGTGCCGGGGCTGATCATGGAAGGATCCAGCAGCCAGCGCCTGGTCCATCCGGCCTTCAAACGGTCGCGCGCCAGCAGGAAGTTGGGGGCGGTGGCGAAGCGGTCGTGGCCGGCGTCGCCGGTGGCATGGCACTTCAAGCACGGGGCGGCGCGGCTGGTGAAGAGCGCCCGCGCCAGCGTGAGCTCCTGGGCGGTCAGCGGCTCGAGTTCCTGCGGAATGTAAGGCATGGGCTGCGCCGACTGCGCCTGGAAGAAGCGCACCAGTTTCCGCACTTCGACGGGCGAGAAGTAGAAGGTCGGCATGCGCGCCTTCAGGTAGGGCCGCACGCCGTTGCGGTCCGTATCCGTCTGGCTGAGCGCGGGATTGGTCAGGAACTTTAGCAGCCAGTCGGGCGTGACGCGCGCGCCTTCGGCCAGCAGCTTGGGCGGCAGTTGGTCTTTCCATTCCGGCGTCTGGTAGCGCGGATTCTGCATCAGCGCCGAATCCTGCCCCACCTTGAACTGGTGGCAGCCCATGCAGTTATACTTCTTCACCAGCCACCAGCCGTCCTGGACGTCCTTGCGGTAATCCTCCGGCTGGTGGAAGTAGCGCTGGGGCAGGGTCGAGTCCACGCTGCCCATCAGGAAGGTGGTGAGGGCGGCGATTTCCTGGGGTTTCAGGTCGAAGTTGGGCATCTTCAGCTCTTCGCCCTCCGCCTTGATCATGCCCTCGTCGAACATCTCCGGGTTCGCCAGCTTGTGTTCGAAGAAGCCCTTGTGGCTGTACCAGCCTTTCTCCCGCGCCTCGCGCACAAACAATCCGAAATCGAACTGCTCGAGCGGCTTCGAGCCTTCCTTGGTCAGCTCGGTGCCGATTCTGCCTTCATCCTCCAGGCCCGCGATTTCGTGGCAGCTCGCGCAGCCGTAGCGCTTGACGACCGCCTTGCCCTGGGCCGCCAGCTTGGGATCGTTGAGGTAGTCGGCCTTGGCGTAGGAGTTCGGATCTTTCTGCTTCAGCGTCATCAGGTAACTGGCGATGTCCCGCGCCTCTTGCACGGACAAACGCAAGCTGGGCATCACCGTCATCTGTTCGGTCTGCAGCTCATGGCCGTCGTTCGGGCACTTGCTGTGTTCGAGGTCGAAGACGAAGGGCAAGCCGTGTTTCTTGTAATCCTGCTCGGTCAGGTCGCGTTTCTCGAAGGCGCAGTAAGGCCGGGAGCGCTCGCGCGGGTTGTGGATCCAGCGCACCAGGTAGTCGTAATTATCCTTTTCTCCCACCCGCGTCAGGTTGGCGGCGAAAGTCCCGCCCACGAAATTCGATCCTTCACCCACCGAATGGCAGCCCATACAGCCGCGCGTCTCGAAGCTCTCCTTGCCGCGCGCCGCGTCGCCCGCGGGCTGCGCCGGAAGCTTCGCATCCAGGCCCGACTGCCAGATGAAGGCGGCGACGGGTCTCAGTTCGTCCTCGTCCAGCCGGAAGCGCGGCATGCGCGTGGTGGGACGGAACTCATGCGGGTTGTTGATCCACACCGGAATCCAATCCGGGCGCAGCTTGGCGCGCACTTCCTTGAGCGACGGGCCGATCTTCTTCACGTCCCGCAACAGATTGCGCGCCCGGTAGTCGAGCTGCTCGATGCGGGCGTCAATGTCGCTGATCGCGACGCGCAGGGTATCGGCCTGGGTGTAGTAGGCGCGCGCCGCCTCGTTATCCGCCGCCGAGTCGCCCGCCGCGATGGCCCGGCGAATGTCGCGCTGCGTGTCGCGCCGCTGGGTTTCGAGTTGCGCGATCTGCTGCTGCACGGCCACCAGTTCTTCCGGCTCCGCGTCATAGCCCTCATAGCGGTGGCAGCCCATGCAGCCCCGGTGCTGGTAAAGCTCCTTGCCGGCGTTGAGCAGGGGCGCGTGGTCCACCACCATGTCGCGGGCGTGGCACTGCTGGCAGCCCGCCTCGAAGTTGGTCTTGGGATGGAGCGGCCACAGCCAGTGCTCGTAGTTCCCGTGTGCCGACTGGACGCTCGCCACCTGCATGCCGTTGCCGCCGTGACAGGGCGTGCAGCCGAATTTCTCCGGGTCGTGGATCTTCAGCAGCTCCATCTCGGGATGGCTGGTGAAGGCCCGCGCCATCCTGTCTCTGTCGCCTCCCATGTCCTTCCGCGTCAGCACCACCGGCTCGCGGATGCCCACGTGGCAGGACTCGCAGCGGTCCACCAGGCCCGCGTCGGGATTGTTAATCTGCTTGATCTCGACGGTGAAGTTCTTCGTCTTGTTGAGGAGCCCCTGCAATTGTTCCGCGCCCAGGCCGTTCAAGTGGTCCTGCATGTAGGTCTCGACCTGCTTGCGCAGTTCCGCCACCGGCCGCAGCAAGTCCGCTTTTTCGGTAAGCAGTCGGGCCTTCTCCTCCCGCAGGCGGTTGAATTCCTCCTCGAGTTGAGCGTAGCTGAAGCTGGCCCGCTCGAGTTTTCCGCCTCCCGCCGCCGAGGGCAAGCGCACGGCAAACGGCCCCGCCTTGAATTTGTCCAGGCTGGCTTGGAGCGACTTCTTGCGCCCCGCGCTCCCCGTATGTTCGATCTCGTAGATCTGTGATTGCGCGTTGGCGCGAGCGTCCGTGTAGACCTCGGTGACGGCCGTGAGACGCGCATCCACTTCCGCCACGCGCTTCTCGATCTCCCCCGCCCGCGGCGTCACCGACTGGTTCAGCTCGTCCAGCTTCTGCTTGAGCGCCTGGTACTCGGCAGAAGCCAGAATCTCCTTCTCCGCCGCGCGCTGCCGGGGAATCTGTTTCTGGAGGAAGGAAGCGTAGCGGCGCACGAACTGCGCCTGGTAGCTCTTCCACGGCCGCAGCCCGAAGAATTCGTCGTAGAGCGCCCAGGCCAGCGTCACCATCAGGAGGAGCGCGCCAATCAAGATGTACAGGGACAGGGATTGGGTAACCACCGGATCCCGCTCGGGATTCTCAGGCATGGCGTGACTCCCCCGCGCGGGGCCCTGGGTGATCTAGACGTTGAACCAAGGTGTGACCCATACGTATTTGATTCGAAAAACCAGCCTGGCCAGGATTTTGATGGGCAGGCTCAGCATCAGAATGAGGAACATCTGCATGGTAACGTACTGAAGCAGGTTCATCCGCTGATAGATCTTCTTGTTGAAATCGGTGAGCGTGATGAGCTTGTGCATCCCCCATCCCGCCGCGGCAAAATACGCCCCCACCGCCAGCGCGCCGACAATCACCTTCCCGGCCATTGAAGTGATCCCGAGAATGTCGGGCAGGTCGCGGTTCACCGTGTAGGGCGTGTAGGTGGGGTCCCACGTCTGCCCCGGCCAGAACCACATCCATCCCGGCCCGCGGATGAACGTGCCGATAACGATCATCACGATCCACAGAACCAGGAAGCCGAAGCAGAACGCCCCGATGGCGAATCTTCGCTGCTTCCAGGTATAGTAGCCGGAGCCCAGCGGGTTGGCGTCGATATAGGGAATGGCCATCAGCCCGACGATGATCAGCGTCGGCATCACCACGCCGGCGATCCAGGGATCGAAATAGACCAGCATCTCCTGCAAGCCCAGGAAGTACCAGGGCGCCTTGGCGGGGTTCATCGTCAGGTTGGGGTTGGCGGGTTCCTCGAGCGGAGCGTTGAGGGTGATCGACCAGACAATCAAAATCACCGTGACGATGATGGCCGCCAGGAACTCGATCCGCAGCAGGTACGGCCACACCTGGACTTCCCGCAACCACGCCGGCTGCCAGGGAAAAACTTTGCGGTGATGCGTCTTGGCCAGTTGCGGGTCGGCTTCAAGCTGCGCAATCAGCCGGTCGTTCGCCAGCGCCTGTCGCAGCCCGTACCACGTGTAGAAGGGCACGAGAAACATCAACCCCACAATGGGGACGTTGTCCGGCGCGGAAACAATTTCCCAGAGTTGATGCCAGTCCATGAAATCAGTTCACAGTTGACAGTTCACAGTAACGCCGTACGACACCTGCACTCGGCTTACTGCCGACTGTGCGTCCTTTTCGCCCGACTCCCTACTCCCGACTCGCTACTCCCGCTCTCCTATCCCTGCTGCGGCGCCACGTACACCGGCGGGGTTTTCTTCATTTCCGATTCCAGCTGCACGGGAGCTGGCCCGGAGATTCCGCCGTCTTTGCGGACGCGCCAGAAGTGCACGCCCATGAAAACCGAGGCGATGAGCGGAATGGCAATGCAGTGCCAGATGTAGGCGCGCAGCAGAGCGTTGGCGTCCACAATCGATCCGCCCAGCAGCGCGAAGCGCACGTCGTTATAGGGCGTCATGCCGAGTTGCGGGCCGAACGGCCCTTCGTTCCCCACCAGCGGCGAGGCCTTCGCCATGCCGGTGCCCACCGTCACCGCCCAGAAGCCCAGCTGGTCATCGGGCAGCAGGTAGCCGGTGAACGAAAGCAGCATGGTCAGCACCAGCAGGATCACGCCCACGCACCAGTTGAACTCGCGCGGCCGCTTGTAGGAGCCGGTCAGAAAAACGCGGAACATGTGCAGCCACACGGCGATAATCATCAGGTGCGCCGCCCAGCGGTGCATGTTGCGCAGCAGCTTCCCGAAGGGCACGTCGCTCATCAGATAAACGATGTCGCGATAAGCCTGCCCCTTCGTGGGATGGTAGTAGTACATCAGCAGGACGCCCGTGATCGTCAGCACGATGAAAAGATAAAAGGTGATTCCGCCCATGCCCCAGGTGTAGCTGTAGCGCACGGCGTCGCGGTTGATCTTGGCGGGGTGAAGGTGAAGAAAGACGTTGCTGAGCACGCCCAGGGCGCGGCTGCGCTCGCTCTCGTCGTGCTTGACGCGGAAGATGGATTTGTAGAGCTGGGTTTTCTGCGGTTCCTTGAGCGGCTCGACCACGTCCTTCTTGACGCGCTCGGTCAGGACCTTGGCCTGCTCGCGGACTTCCTCGAGAACCCCCGCCGCCTTTTTGCCGCCGTTTTCCTGGTCTGCCATCAATTTCCCTGTCGTCGCCCCAGCCTTTGCGCCAGCGCTCCGTCACGCCGGCCTTTAGGCCGGCACACTGCCGGGCCGTAGCCCGGCTCTACACGCTGATATACGCCCCCGGGTCGTTGAAATGATCCGCCCCGCCCTTCGGCCACTGGTAGAGCCGGCTGGTGTCCACAACGATCTGGCCCTGCGCGTCCAGTTCGACGTGGGCGCGATCCATGGGGCGCGGCGCCGGGCCTTCGAAATTGATTCCCTCCGGGGTGTAGCCGCTCCCGTGACACGGGCACTTGAACTTGCTTTCGCTGGGCTTCCAGTCGGGCGTGCAGCCCAGATGCGTGCAGCGCGCGTAAATCACGAACAGCCGGTCCGCCTCGCGCACCACCCAGATGCGGTAGAGCTGCTTGAATTTCTCGTCCACGCCCAGCTGGAAATCCGAAGGATAGCCGATGCGAAAAACCGGGCTGGGCTCAAACAGCGTGCGCGGGAAAAAGAAACGCAGAAACATCAGGAAATTCGCGGCCAGAAACGCGCCGATGGAAGTCCAGATGAAGCGCCGCCGCGGTTTGTTGGTATGAGCTTTTTGGTCCGCCGCCTTGGCGGCAGGTTTGGCCGGGGCCGCTGCCGCCGGCTTCGCCGGTTCAGCCGCGGGCGGTTTCCCCGCCGCCGGGGGCCGAATCGCGTCTGCGTTCGACATCCTGAGACCCTCGCAACTTCCCGCGTGCAAGAATGGAAAAGATTTCAGAGCAAGCCCAAACTAAGAAATCTATATGACCGCCGATAAATCTGTCAAGACGATTTGGGCGCGGAAAAACTGCGCAACGTCAAGAGCAAGCACGACGGTGTTTGTAGCAGTGGCGCGACGCGGCGTGGATTAGTCTGCGCCGCCTCCCGCTTCCGGCAGCGCCACCTGCATGCACAAATTCATGGCCGGCGTAACTTCACCGAATACCGCCAGCATCGATTCCACCAGATCGACTCCGCTGGTGCGGCGCGTCTCGCTCTCCGTCATCGGATAATAAAGCTGGAACCCCGCCCACTGATTGCGCGGCGCCTCCGCCAGAGCCTGGCGCAGCTTCCGCATCTCCGGGAAATTGCTCTTGGAAAAGACCACGGGCTCCTGCTCCCAGCTTCCCACGCGCAGGAGGAAGCCTTCGCGCGAAATCAAGCGGCGCAACTCGCGTTCCATCGGACTCCTGGGCTTGAGCGCCGCGACCAGCCGCTGCCAGTCCCAGTCGGAGCGCAACTCGCACTCGCGATAGTCGCGCGGCGCCTTCACGTAGCCGCGCTCGACCTGCAGGCCGCTCTTGAAAAGCTGCTCATCGGTATCGACGCTGAGGAAGAACTTGGCGCAGCCGAAGCTGACGTGGCTGGAGAGCGGTTTGGCCTCCCGGTTCGCGCGCGGCAGGTAGCCGATCCACTGCCAGTAAACCCCCCGCCCCCAGCGCTCCGTCACGAACGGCTGCCGGTAACGCGCTTCCAACTCCAGCTTCAGGATGCGCGTGATGCGTTCGTGGTCTTCGAGATTTCCGACGTGGATCCCGCGCCGGAAATCCAGGAACTCCGGCCGAAATCCCAGCGCCACTTTGGGGATGGGCGCGCTGATTTTCGATTTCCCGGCCATGCTCCCACCTGCGACCGTGACGGGCAGGGATTATATCTGCGCCTTTTCGGTTTTGCGACCCTGCACCCGGCCGGGGCCAACCCTTCGGCGATGGAAACTATTTGGGGTGGGGGATGACCGAAAGAAGAACGCAGGTGTCGTCCTGAAGCTGGAAATAGAAACGGTACCGCCGGTCAACTCGCGCTTGCCACACCCCGCGTGCTTCGTCGTACTTCTTGGCCCGCAGCGAGGGATGGCGCGGGTTCTCCGTGAGCAGCCGCAGTTGCTTGTCCACCTTGGCTTTGAGCTGTTCGGTCAGAGTTCGGTATTGGCGTTCGAAGCGTTCGGTGTAGCGGAGGGTCATCGGCGGGTGCGGCGCAGACTCCGGATGGCTTCTTCTGCCGTCTTGAAAGGACCCTTCACGCGCCCTTGCTGGACGTCCTCAAACGCCAGCAACAATTCTCGCTCCACCACGCTCATGGGGGTCAGGGAGATCTTGTGGCCTTCGACCTTGGCGTCCAGCAAGTCTCCGACGCGGAGGCCCGCCTGCCTGCGGACTTTGCGGGGAAGGGTCAGTTGGTACTTGCTTTTGATCCTGACGAGTTGCCTTGAGTCCTTTCGGCTGTTCATGGTCGTGATTCTGTTGGAAATTCCAACTTTCCTTCATATCCACGTTACCCCCGCGTCGGCGTGTTGTCAACGTCAATTCTCCAGAAACAGCGGGTTCCGCTTGACATCCTCCGTGAATTGCCTATTGTCACTGGGTTCAGCCTCGGGCCGGCGGGAGCAGTTCTGCTTCGCGCCGCCGGAACGCAAGAGGGGCATCCATGACCAATCGCCTGCTTCGACGAATTCTCTTGGCAATCGCTCTTCTCACCGGCCTGGCGGTTCTCTCTGCCCCGCCGCTGGCCCGGCCGCCCGAAGCCGCTGACGCCGCGCGCCGCCTGGCGGCACGGGCGCAGGGCGCCACGCCCTTGCTCGAAGACCTGAGAGAACTCTGCGACCGCATGGGCGGCCGGCCCGCCGGCTCCAAGGCCAACGAGCGCGCCGTGGATTGGGCGCTCGCCAGGTTCCGCGCCGCGGGTGTGAGCTCCGTTGCGCCCGAAAGTTTTTCTCTCCCCGCCGTCTGGCAGCCGCGCAAGGCCGAGGCGGAATGCATCGCGCCGGAGGAATTCTCCTTCCGCGTGGCCGCCGCTCCCTCTTCCGCCTCGACTCCCGGCCTGTCGCTGGAAGCCCCGCTGGTGGATCTGGGCGAAGGGTCGCCGGAAGATTTTGCGCGCGTGGGCGCCCGGGCGCGCGACGCCATCGCCCTGGTTCACTCGCGCGAGATGAAGACCGTGGAGGACCTGTTCGGCGAATACATGCGCAGCGGAGCTCTCCTCGAAGCCGCGCAGAAAGCCGGCGTGGCCGCGCTCCTGCTCCAGTCCACGCGTCCCCGCGGGCTCCTCTACCGTCATCCCCTAAGCTTCGACGGCACGATCGAACCCGTCCCCGCCGCCATCGTGGCGCGCGAGCCGGCGGCCCGGCTGGCGCGCCTGGCGGAAAAAGGTTCGGTGCGCGTCCGCCTGACGCTCACGAACGACATCCGCGGCGCTGCCGACTCGCGCAACGTGGTGGCGGAAATCCGCGGGCGCGAAAAACCCGACGAGATTGTGCTGATCGGCGCGCACCTGGATTCCTGGGACCTGGGCACGGGCGCCGAAGATAACGGCGTCAACTGCGCGCTGGTCATCGACACGGCGCGCGCCTTCCGGGAACTGGGACTTGCGCCGCGGCGCACCGTCCGCTTTGTGCTCTTCAACGCCGAAGAAATGGGCATGCTCGGGTCGAAGGCGTACGTCGAGCGTCACGCCGCCGAAATCGGCCGGCACGCCGCCATGATCACCTTCGATACGGGCTCGGGGAAAACCAGCGGGTTCTATCTGAACGGCCGCGCCGAGCTGCGCGCACCGGTGAACGAAGCCCTGGCCGCCGCCGGACTCACCGCCACCGACCATTCCGTGGACGCCATCGATGGCACCGACAACTTCGATTTCCTGCTCTCGGGAGTCCCCAACCTGGTCGCCAGGCAGGACTGGGATCCTTACCTGCCCAACTACCACGCCGAGTCGGACGTATTCGATTGGGTCAATGAGAGCG
>Ga0334722_10006712_pt1 | contig 11299 bp, 10 predicted proteins | sample C3_bottom_MG_FD_207210 | JGI IMG/M metagenome (GOLD analysis project Ga0334722, IMG submission 207210) | Sediment microbial communities from Yellowstone Lake, YNP, Wyoming, USA - C3_bottom | ecosystem: Environmental > Aquatic > Freshwater > Lake > Sediment | place: USA: Wyoming | collected...
TCTATCAAGAGACAGCTCGTACATTGGCGTGTTGATTGATGATCTCATTACTCGTAGCACGGACGAACCGTATCGCATGTTCACATCAAGGGCTGAGTACCGCCTACAGTTGCGACAAGACAACGCCGATCTTCGTCTTACACCAATCGGTAGGGAAATTGGATTGATCGATGATGCGCACTGGGAGAAGTTCGCAGAAAAGCGTCATCGTATTGAGTCTGAAATTTCAAGATTACAAAAATTACGTGACGGCTCTTTGACTTATGCTGAAATTCTACGCCGTCCAGAAGTTGAGTATCGGTCCCTGCCGATTGCTAGAGAAGATCTGCCGGATGAAGTTAAACAACAAGTGGAGATACAGATAAAGTACGCCGGTTATATTGCCCGTGATCTTGAGCACATAGAACGATTTAAGAAATTAGAACGCAAGGCAATGCCTCTTTCGATTGACTATAGCAAAATCACTGCGCTTCGATTTGAGTCGCGACAAAAGCTAAGCCGGTTTCGACCAGATTCTATTGGTCAGGCCTCTCGAATTGCAGGCGTCACGCCGGCAGATATTGCAGTGCTTCTGGTTTGGTTAAAGAGGGCGGAATCAGATTCTTCGATCAGATTGTCTTCTCAATAAGACTCCGAAACTCATCGAATAGGAAATCCGCGTCGTGTGGACCAGGAGAAGCCTCGGGATGATACTGGACGCTAAAAATCGGCAGCTTCTTATGCTTCATCCCTTCAACGGTTCGGTCATTAAGATTAATTTGAGTAATTTCTATTAAATCGGAATTAACACTTCTCTCATCCACAGCAAAACCGTGATTCTGTGATGTAATTGCCACCTTACCGGTCGGCAGGTGCTTGACCGGCTGGTTTCCGCCTCGATGGCCAAACTTCAATTTGAAAGTGCGTCCACCAAATGCAAATCCGAGCACTTGGTGTCCTAGACAAATTCCAAAAATTGGAACTTCGCCAAGCAGGGCACGAACAGATGAGTGGGCATAGTCAAGCGCCTCTGGATCACCGGGGCCATTGGATAAAAAAATGCCGCGAGGCTTATAGCTCATAACCTCTTGCGCCGTTGCTGTGGCTGGTACGACTTGGACTTTAAAACCTCGCTGTCTCAAGCGGCGCAATATGTTATACTTAATTCCAAAATCAAATGCTACGATTGGAATTTCTGCTGGAGGCAGTTCTTGCGTGTACTTCATCGCGCCATCGGGCGTGCGTTCGATTTTCCAACTCTTGCTTTGTTGATCGTCTGGATCCCACAAGAAAGCACTTGGATGAGTGACTTCCTTCACATAGTCAACTCCGACAATTCCCTTCCAACTTCTCGCGCGATCCACCGCTTCAGCATCACTTATTCCTTCTGTGGAAATGCAGGATTTCATTGCTCCGCTCACACGGAGAATCTTTGTGAGAGCGCGTGTGTCAACACCTTGAATTGCCGGCATGGCATTATCCGCAAGATACTGTGGCAACGTTTTTTCGGAGCGCCAATTCGATACGACATTTGACAACTCCCGGATAACAAAACCGGCAGCGTGAGGTTTCCAACTCTCGACGTCAATCGAGTTAACACCGTAATTGCCAATCTCCGGATACGTCATGGTCACAATCTGACCTTTATAAGATGGATCTGTGAGAATCTCTTGATAGCCGGTCATGGAGGTGTTGAACACGGCTTCGCCGCAAGCGGTGGCCTTCGCGCCAAATCCTTCACCTCGGAATACTGTTCCGTTTTCTAATGCGAGTACTGCTTCAAATCCTGTTGCCATTATTAATGTTCCTGCCAAACAGTTTTACCGGCAACGATTGTACAGATGGCTTTACCGGTGAATTGCATCCAGTGAAACGGCGAGTTGCGCGATTTACTAGCCGATTGCTCGACATCGTATGTCCATTCTTGTTTAGGATCAACGACGGTCACATCCGCATCCGCACCCACGGAAAGCGTTCCTTTTTCCAATCGCAGAAGTTTTGCCGGATTAATTGTGAGTTTTTCGACAAGCTGCGGCCACGTCAACAATTTGTCGTGCACAAGTCGCAAAGACAAAGCCAACTCCGTTTCAAGTCCGATGATTCCAAACGGCGCCACATCAAACTCCACTTCTTTTTCGTAATTGCAGTGCGGCGCGTGATCACTCGCAATGCAGTCAATCGTGCCATCGGCTAATCCCTCCAGAATCGCCTGACGGTCGCGCTCGCTGCGAAGTGGAGGATTCATTTTGAAGTTTGTGTCGTAAGTCTTCACGCTTTCATCTGTCAGCGAGAAATGATGGGGACAAGCCTCGGCGGAAATTTTCACACCGCGTTTCTTCGCTTCCCGGACCAGCGCCACCGAACGCGCCGAAGACAAATGCTGACAATGAATGTACCAGTCCGTTGTTTCCGCCAATAAAATGTTTCGCGCCACAATCATGTCTTCGCCGACAGCCGGCCAGCCCCGCAATCCGAGCGCGAGACTCCAGTATCCCTCGTGCATGACACCATCGGCGACGAGATTGTAATCCTGACAGTGATCCATCACCGGTAAGTCAAACATCTTCGCGTATTCGACGGCGCGCCGCATCAATTCATTATTCTGCACGCAATGTCCGTCATCCGTAATCGCAACCACACCGGCTTTTTTCAACGAACCAATCGGCGCCATCTCTTCGCCTTTCAACTCGCGCGTGATCGCGCCGGTAGGGAAGACGTTCACGCATGCAGTTTCTGCTGCGCGTTGTTTGATGAATGCGATCGTGCCGGTGTTGTCGGCCGGTGGTGTTGTGTTGGGCATGCACACGACGGAAGTGAAACCGCCGCGCGCGGCGGCGCGCGTACCGGTCTCAATTGTTTCCTTGTCGCTGCGGCCAGGCTCGCGAAGATGAACGTGCAAATCAATCAAACCCGGTACGACCATTTTGCCGGTAGCGTCGTACGTCTCGACTTTACCGGGTGCTTGCGTGGTGGCGTTGACGATTTTGTCGCCGATGATGAGAAGATCGCGAACTGCATCCACGTTGTTGGCGGGATCAATCACCCGGCCATTCTTGATGAGAAGCGTTTTCATGATTCCACTTTTTGTCCTCCCGAGCAGAGATAGAGCACGGCCATGCGCACAGCGAGTCCGTTGGTGACTTGTTGCAAAATTACTGACCGGTCGCTGTCGGCAATGTCGCTGTCAATTTCCACGCCGCGATTGATCGGTCCGGGATGCATGATCATCGCATCGGGTTTGATCCGGGCAAACCTCTCTTTGTTGAGGCCGTACAGCGCCGTGTACTCGCCAATGCTGGGAAATGCGGATTTGCGCTGGCGCTCGTGTTGAATGCGCAACAAATTGATCACGTCAGCATCCCGGATGGCTTCGTCAATATCGTGCGTCACCCGGCAACCGAACTTTTCAAACTCGCGCGGCACCAGCGTGGCGGGTCCGGCAAGCGTGACATTCGCGCCGAGTTTCGTGAGCATCCACAAATCAGAACGCGCCACGCGCGAGTAGAGGATGTCGCCGAGGATGGTGACATTCAACCCTTCGATGCGGCCCTTTTTCTCGCGAATCGTGAATGCATCGAGAAGCGCTTGTGTCGGATGTTCGTGGGCGCCATCACCGGCGTTGATGACGCTGGCCTTTAAGAATTTTGCGAGAAAATGAGGCGCTCCTCCTGCCGAGTGGCGGATGACGATGATGTCGGCGTTGAGCGCCTGTAAATTCAACGCGGTATCTTTGAGCGTCTCGCCTTTGACGAGACTGGAGGCGGAAGCGTTGATATTGATGACATCGGCGGACAAGCGAATCGCGGACAACTCGAAGCTGGTACGCGTGCGCGTGGACGGCTCAACGAACAAATTGATCACCGTCTTTCCGCGCAGCGTGGGCACCTTCTTTATTTTTCGTTCGCCGATTTGTTTGAAGGCTTTTGCCGAGTCGAGCAGAAAAAGGATTTCCTCCGCTGACAAATCCTTCATCCCAAGCAAATCTTTTCGTTGCCAGGTCTTCATGGTTTCTCCAGTACGACTTCGTCTTGTCCGTCCACCTCGATCAACCGGACACGCACGCGTTCGTTGCGCGCCGTCGGCACGTTCTTGCCCACAAAATCTGCGCGCACCGGTAATTCCCGGTGTCCACGATCCACAAGCGCCGCTAGTTGGATCCGCAACGGCCGTCCCAATTCCGTGACAGCGTCCATCGCTGCACGAGTACTGCGGCCGGTAAACAACACATCGTCCACCAGCACAATTGTGTGACCGGTCACATCGAAGGGGATGTCTGAAGTTCCGACTCGTGGCATTGCGCCGCGCAATTCGAGATCGTCCCGGTGCAGTGAAATATCGAGTTCGCCGGTGGGCACTTCGCGCTTCAGAATCTCCTGTAGCTTCCGGGCGAGCCGTTGCGCCAGCGGTACTCCGTGCGTCCGAATGCCGACCAGCGCCGGTGATTCCTGATCGGCGTTCCGCTCGACGATTTCGTGTGCCATGCGCGTGAGCGCGCGATCAATCGTCGTGGCGTCCATGATCAATACCGTGTTCATGGCGCAAAAAAAGCCGGCACCCGTTGTGGGTGCGGCTGTGACTGATTAAAATTTTGTTGGTTCATTCCTGCTCCTTTCGGGCCTCGCGGGACCCGCTTAAAGGCGCGTACAACTCGCCATTTCGACTACGTTTTCTGTGCGCGGCGGGCTTTTCGCCAGTTCGCGCGATGCTTCACGATCCAATCCAGCAGGGCGCGTTCAAAACCAATATCGTACCCGGCCTTCTCGCTCTCAATCCACTTGTGGCGCAAAATCTCTTCGCGCTCTGCCAAAAACTCGCGGTACATTGCTGAATCCATGACCGCTGATTTCGACTCGACGTTCATTTTTTCTTTTTCGCTCAACTGACTCCATTTCTCGCCACGTTGTGCGAATCGCAAGGGAAGTTACCAGAATCGCTGGCGCGTTTCAATAACTGTTTCCCCAGCTAGAGGCAGACCTGTTCTTTTCGTGCCATTTCCTCAATCTGACCGGCCTGCACCTCCATCCCGGCATCGCGGTATGCGCGGGCGAGTTGACGGTACGCTTCGCACAGATGTCGCCGCACAAGCGGAGATTGGACATTGAGTTGTGGACGCCCGGCATTTATCACCACAGCATTTTCGCCGGGATACCGGGCCGCATAGAAATTGAACGCCTCGCGCCAGATGCCTTCGTCATTATTTCCCAAGAGCAGTGCTTCCAATATCAACACGTTCGCCTCCTCATTGCGCCCCAACCCGGCCTGTGCCAGCGACGCGCCCAGATAACCTTTCGCATTACCGGGTTCCAGTTTCTGCATGTGCGCGTACGCAGCGATGGACTTCTCGAAATTACCGAGTCGCAAGTTTGCCAACCCCAAATTTCCGTAGATATGAAAATCCCCCATATGGCTGATTTCAGACGGAGAACGGTTTTGACGCGCCAGTTTCACAGCCAATTCCCGGCTCACGGCATCTTCAATCGCTGCGGCGTGATCAAGAAACTCAACCGCCCGCCGGTACGACTGTGCAGTAACACCCGCCATAAGCGGTGAGCCGGTAAGACGCTCCGCTTTGTCCACGTGATAGTAGCCGAGGTCGGCGTACACGCCGTAGCTCTGCTGCGCCAAGGTCAGCGGTTTTGCCTCGATGATGGCGCGCGCGCGTTCCGCAATCCCAATTACATAGTCAACATCTAAACCGGCATCATAAAACGCCTTGGCGTACGATTTTTGCGTCTTGAAACTACCGGGACAAACCTCCACCGCACTGCGCCAGATGCTCAAGCTGTCGCGCCAATCAACATTCCGCGCAAACGTCCGCACCCCACACGCTACCACTCCCGCCACAAGCACTACCGGCCACACACGTTTCGGCAGCATCTGCGCCGCCACCACCACGCATCCGGCAAAGCCAATCAGAGGCACGTACGCATACCGCTCGCCCATAATGTTGCCAATGAGCACAATAAGGTTCGACGTCGGCAACATCGTACCGGCTGCAAACGCGATAAAAAAGAACAGCGGCTTATTCCGTCGCCACGCCCACACTGCGAGCGTCACGATACCGGCAAGCACGGCGAGCGCGGCCCCGGTCTGCCAATCCCAAGCGACAACCGGTATCTCATTGTACGAGTAATCACACGACAGCTTTGCCGGCCAGATTAGCAACCATAAATACCGGCTCAGTACCTTTATCGCCGTGAGTCGCGTCATCCAGAAATCTGCGCCGATCAGCGGATTGTCCGTGAACGGAAACTGAGACGGCAACGAATGAGCGAACACAAGTTTGCGTGCTATCCAAAACACGATGTACACCGGCAACAGCGCCAACAGCGGCCGCCAACACTCCCGGAGTTGCCGCGGCCGGAACACGACGTCGTACAACAAGATTACTGCCACAACAACCACTGCATTTTCTTTGGAGAACATACCGGCCGTCGCCGACAAGCTCATTAACGCAAGCCAACCGGCTCTCCGCCAGCCGGTGGCTTCGGTGCTGCGGATGTAGCAAAGCAGGGCCGCGAGAATCAAGGTGGCTGCGAGTTGATCGGTGCGGCCCACGATGTTGGTGACCACTTCCGTCCCCACCGGATGCAGAGCAAACAGCGCTGCCGCAAAAAATGCCGGTAGCTTTTCGCGCAATAACCGGCTGGAAAAAAAATACGCCAGCACGGCGTTCAACCATTGGAGAAGAAAATTCACGACGTGATAGCCGGCTGGGTTTTCGCCGTTGCCGAGGATGGCATAGTTGAACCAGTACGACAGCGTCGCGAGCGGCCGGTACACACCCACACCGGCGGTCGGCCACCAATACTCTTGCGAGAAAATCAGACGGACATTTTCGACGGCAACATTACGCAGGCGCGGATCGTTTCCGATGAGCACCTGATTATCAATGACCATCCCGCACCGGAACGAGTTGCTGTACGCCAGCAACACGAGCAAACCGAGGACGCCAACAAGTACGGGGTTGAGCCACCGCCGGCTTGTGGTTTGTTCGGTCATGATAACCGCCGCCAATCGGCGCTAGAATTTCGCCGATTTTACGAAACCGAGAAATGCATCTTTTTGCGTGGCGACCAACGGGGCGTCACCGGTCATCTTGAAGAACCATGAGAGACCTTCGCGTTGGACGGTCACCACGATCATGCGTACCGGATTCTTCGCGCCTTCGAGCGCTTTGGCCGTCACGATATCCACCACGATGGACTTCAGGCCGGCAACCTCGATGGTGGAGGTTGTCTTCTCAACTTCATCTGGCTTCACCGGAGCCAGGCTGAGTTGGTCGCGCCAACGGTTGACGTTGCTGAGGAATCCACCGACGTCGCCGGGAAAAGCGGTGACGGCGATGTCGGCGCCTTGTCCGTCGGCGGTGCTGACGGTGAAACTGCCTTTGCGCATGCTGGAGACGCGGCCGGGTTTCCAATCGGCCGGTACTGTCCATTTCGGCGCGCCGGTATCGGGTACGCTGCCCGGCGGGAGTCCTTGTGATGCCATATCTATACTGGGGTGACCGGGAGGAAGTTCTGCGGCGCCGGTACTGCCGCCGATGGGCGGATGTCCCGGCGGGAGTGCCGGTGCTTGGTTTGTTGCCGGGGTTTTGGGTTGCGGGGCCGGTGTGGATTCTTTGTTGCCGCAACCGCCGGCGACCACGGCGACTGCAAAATATGTGCATGCTGCAATTCGTAGTTTCATGATGGGCGCAAGATTCGTCTGCGCGCCGTCGCAAGTCAAGTCCGGGAAGTTAGAGCAACCGGCGCTGTGTATCTTCGCGGACGAGGTCGGCGACGGTGCTGCGACGGTAGCCGGTGCGGCGTTGTTCCATGGCGAATTTGTCCATGTCGGATTCGACGGGTGATGGATAGTTACCGGTGTAGCAGGCGGTGCAGAATTTGTTCGCGGGCCGGCCGGTAGCGGCGATCATGCCGTCGAGAGTGAGGTAACCGAGGGAGTCGGCGCCGAGGAAGTTGCGGATTTCTTCGAGGGAGTTGTTGGCGGCCATGAGTTCTTTGCGCGTTGGAAAATCAATGCCGTAGGCGCAGGGCCATTTGTGCGGGGGACAACTGACGCGCATGTGAACTTCTTTGGCGCCTGCCTCGCGGAGGGTAACGACGCGGGCGCGGGCGGTGGTGCCGCGCACGATGGAGTCATCCACGACAACAACACGTTTGCCGGTAACCATTTCTTTGATGAGATTGAGTTTCACGCGAACGCCAAAGTCGCGAATGAGTTGTGAGGGTTGGAGGAATGTGCGGCCGACGTAATGATTACGGACAAAAGCGTTGCCGTAAGCAATACCGGATTCCTCGGCATATCCCATCGCGGCCCAGTTGCCGGAGTCGGGGACGGGAATGACAAGGTCAGCAGCGACGGGATTTTCGCGAGCGAGTTGGCGTCCGAGGTTGATGCGAACTTGGGCGACGTTTTGGCCGGCAATATCGGAGTCGGGGCGCGCGAAGTAAACGTATTCGAAGACGCAGAGGGAATGGGGTTGCTGGGTTTCTTTCCAAGGATTGCTGGAGCGGACGCCGTCTTTGTTGATGACGATGATTTCGCCGGGCTCGATGTCGCGGACGTATTCGGCGTGGATGAGATCGAGGGCGCAGGTTTCGCTGGCGAGGACGTAGGCAGTGTTGACGCGTTCGTGGAGGTGTTCAGCGAGGTCGGGGCCGCCGGTGACCGGTTCAGTCCAAGTGAGTTTGCCGAGGCAGAGAGGACGGAAGCCGTACGGATCGCGGACGCCGATGAGTTCGTCTTCACCCATAATGACGAGTGAATAAGCGCCCTGGATTTTTTGCATAACGGCTTCGAGCGAGTGGGCGCGGTCGCCATTGTGCGGACGCGCCATGAGATGAAGAATGATCTCGCTGTCAACGGTGGTCTGGAAGATGGAGCCCTTGTCTTCGAGTTCGGTGCGCAGCCGGGAGGCGTTCGTGAGGTTGCCGTTGTGGCCGATGGCGATCTGGCCGCGGGCGCAATTTACGACGAGAGGCTGGGCGTTCTTTAGATTAGAACTGCCGGTGGTGGAGTAGCGGACGTGGCCGATGGCAAGGTGGCCAGGCAGAGAGCGGAGGATGTTTTTGTCGAAGACCTGGCCCACAAGCCCCATGGCCTTGTGTGTGCGCAACTCGACGCCGTCGGAGGCGGTAATGCCGGCGCTTTCTTGGCCGCGATGTTGGAGGGCGTAGAGGCCGTAGTAGGTTAGCTCGGCGGCGTTGGTGTGGCCGTAAATCCCAAAAACACCGCAGTAATGACGCGGTTGTTCGCTTTCTTGTGAGGAGGGCTCCAAGTGCCCATTGAAACTGGTTTCTCGCACCGCTTCGTATTAGACGAAGCTTTGAAAAATGGCAAGGAGCAAGCGGAAAACTTACCGCCATCGGCGATTTCTAAACACACTCAACGACAATGGGCGAGTGTCATGAGGGCGAAGGCGGTGCCGTAGGTTTGATGGTAATCGTACAGCGGATAGTCCCACCACGAACCGTCTTTCTCCTGCAACGGCAAGATGATCGCCGCCAATTGGTCCTTGCAGGCTCGCTGGCGTTCCGTCGCCACTTGGTCCGTGCACAACCCGGCGTAGTAGTGTCCATAGTAATAGAAGTACCCGGCAACCTTGAACCACGATTCGTGCGGCACGGGACGCTTGCGACCGATCGAGAGCCACTCGTTGCGCTTCACGAGCCGGTTCAGCCATTCATGAAACACGGACGGCGTCACCGTCGTGTCGCCCCACAACCGCAACGCCAGGTTGCAGGCTTGCGAACGGCCGAGACTGCCGCCCGGGCGATTGATGTCCAACATCGGACGATTTTTCAGATATTCGCCATACAAATATGTGTTGTCCGTCTTCCGTTGCCGCTGCACAGCCGCCACCGCTCGTCGCACGAGGTTCGTTGGAATCTCGATGCCGATCTGCTTGGCTTCATGAAACGCCACAAGCACCGTCGCGGTGACGAAACTGTGCGATGAAGTTGTCGGGCGTTGCGCGCCCACTCGAAAATCATAATATCCCCAACCGCCATCAACCGACTCGTACCGGCCGAGCAATTTAATCTGCGCCTCAATCAGCCCCCGGATTTCCCGTTGCCGGGCCGCGTCGCCTGCAGCGCGCCGGTGCATCTGCGTCAGCGCGGCGATGCCGTAGGCGTGGCTCCAGACGTTGTACATCACCTGGGGAGTTGCGCGTCGCACCTGCGGCAGGTTCTTGAGCAACCACGCCTCACCTTTGGCGAGTGCCGCTTTCGCCGACGGATCTTTGTCGGCGGCACCCGTCTCAATCAACGCCTCGATAGCCATTGCCGTCGCAGCCGCTCGGAACGCTTCGTGCGCCCCGGGAACCGGCGCGTTGATGTTGAGGCCTTTCGTGTTACGGGCGGAACCCCACGAACCGGTTTCGTTCTGCGTTTTGACGAGAAACTCGACGCCGCGCGAGATCGACGCTTCGAGTTCGTCGCGGCTTGGCAACTTAAGACTTGCCGGGTCGAGTGCGAACGCTGGCGCAACCGCCAACAATCCAATCACCAACGCCACGCTGCCTTGCCGGATCATTTCGCGGGAGCCAACTGAAGTTTGTCACCGACGGCGAGACCGTCGGTCACTTGCACCATCTTGCCGGCGGTCACACCTGTTTTCACGGCGTGTTTTTCGCGTTGTCCATCGGCTTTGAGAATCCAGACATACCGGCTTTCGCCTTCCGTGAACACCGCTTCCTCCGGCACCTGTAACGCATTTTTCTTGGCCGATTTGGTGAATGACACTTTGCAGTTCATGCCGGGCATTACCGGGGTGGGCAGCTTGCCGGTGACGGCCAATTTCACCTCAAAACCGCCGCTGACCGATGGCACTAATCCGATTTCCTCGATGCGAACGTCAAACTTCTGGTCCGGCTGCGACACGAGTGTGGCCGTGCCTTCCATACCGGCTTTGAACTGGCTGAGGTTGGCTTCGGTGGTCGTTGCCTTCAGAATCAATTTGTCGGCATTCACAATCGTCATGAACACCTCCAGCGGCGCGAGCTTGCCGCCCGGCGCCAACTTACTGGCCATCGCTCCGGCACTCGTCCACTTACCGGCCGCGGGCGTGCCGTAGTAAACGATGCCAGCCACCGGCGCGCGGAGGGTGAGATGTTCGAGGTCCGACCGGAGATCGGCGAGCCGCTTCGTGCTCTTCTTCTGGTCGCGGGTGAGTTTTTCGACTTCGAATTGTTTTTTCGCGAGGTTGCCGGGCAGGGTTTCTTCGGCCAACGCCAGCGCCAAATCCTGATCGCGCTTCTGCGCCTTGAATAATTCTTCTTCGCGCGGAATCACCGTTTTCAAATCCCATT
>Ga0334722_10006713_pt1 | contig 11298 bp, 9 predicted proteins | sample C3_bottom_MG_FD_207210 | JGI IMG/M metagenome (GOLD analysis project Ga0334722, IMG submission 207210) | Sediment microbial communities from Yellowstone Lake, YNP, Wyoming, USA - C3_bottom | ecosystem: Environmental > Aquatic > Freshwater > Lake > Sediment | place: USA: Wyoming | collected...
CTTTTTTGCAAAAAGAAGTTTTAATTTATGAAAAATATGGTTTTAACAAGATAAAGTCTTTAAAAGAAAGTGCTGAAAGTTTTAGGTTAAACGAGCTAAAAACCCTATTACCGGAGCTTTTAAGCTTTCGGAAAAGTTTAAAGGAACAGACGGCCCAGGAACTATACCGGATTGAAGCTGAGATTTCTACAAAAAATGCTTTAAAGCGGGAGATAGAAGAAATCCTTGCTGGTTTAAAGCAAAACAAGCATACCTATCCACCGGAAGTGGGGGCGTTAATTAATCTATTAAAAGAAAAGTTTCGGGAAGAGGTGAAAAAAGAGGTTTCGCCGAAAATTTTGGCGGAACTCCTTGAGGTGAAGGATGAACGCTGGCAAAATGCGGTGGAAGGTTATTTAAACACCCAGCGGTTTGATATCATTTTGCCCCCGGAGGATTTTGACCGGGCACTGGCTATTTACGAGCGGTATAAAAAAGAGCGGCGGATTTCCCGGGTGGGGATAGTTAATACCGGACGGGTAAAGAAGTATTTAGGGCAGATTGAGAAGAATTCTTTAGCGGAAGAAATCGCCAGCGATAATCCCTATGCTTTAGCTTATGCCCAGTTTTTAACCGGCCGGGTGATAAAATGCGAACACGAGGGTCAGTTAAAACTATATCCTCGGTCAATAACTCCGACCTGTATGGTTTACCAGAACCACACTGCCCGGCAAATTGATTTTAAAGTTTACGAAATCCCCTACATTGGCAGCCGTGCTTTTCTAAAGCAGATTGAGAAAAGAGAACAGGAACTCAGGGAATTAGGGCAAGAACTTGATAAATTATACCAGGAAAAGTTTAAGTTGACGGAGCGCCAGGAGGAGCTCTTAGGAGTACAGGAGGAAAAAGACCGGGAGTATGCATTGTTAGGGGACCGCTTGACGGAGCTTTTAAGCCTTACCGAAATTGAAGAAAAAATCTTAGAACTTACGAAAGAAAAGGAAAGTATCGATATAGCGGGAATTAAAGCTTTAGAAGAAAGTCTTTCTAAGTTAAATTTCGAAGAAAAAGAGCTGGAAGGAGAAAAGGGAAGAGTTCAAGGGCGGATAGGGATGGTTACTAAAGAACTGGAGTATAGTGCCCAGGAAGAACAGCAGCTAAAAGTTGAGCTTTCAGATGCTCTTAAAGAGTTTGAAGAGTTTTGTGCCCACAACCCCGAAACGGTGCCAGATGGGGAGAAAAGATTTGAGGAAGAATTAAAAGAGAAAAGTCCAAGACAAATTGCCCAGAATTTCTCAAGCAGTTTAAAAAGTCTTGAGACAAAGATTAATAATCTTCGGGCGGATTTAACAGAGATAAGAAGTAAGTTTAATCAGAAGTATGCTTTTGGCGGAAGCATTACCGGAGATGATATCACCGATTTTCTTAATTTATACCAGAAACTTGCCGAAAGTGAGCTTCCAGATTATAAAGAGCGGATGGAGAGGGCAAAAAACCAGGCGGAGGAAGAGTTTAAGTCTCATTTTGTCCATAAGCTTAAAGAAAGTATTGAAGAAGCCAGAGGAGTATTTCGGGAGCTTAATACTGCTCTAAAGGGGATTAAGTTTGGAGAGGATGAATACCGGTTTCGGTATGAAAATGCTCCGGAGTATAAAAGATATATGGAGCTTATCGATGAGGTTGATAAGTTAACCCCCGGGGAGACCACCCTTTTTAGTGGGATAATACGGGAAAAATTTAAAGAAGTAATGGATGAAATGTTTGAAGGGTTTTTACATCGGGATAAAGAGGCCGGAGAGTTTTTAAACCGCTTAACCGATTACCGGAATTACCTAACCTATGATATTGAGATTCTCCACGGTGACGGAACCACTTCCCATTACTCCAAAGTTTATGGCTTAAAATCCGGCGGCGAAACGCAGACGCCTTTTTATGTGGCAATTGTGGCGTCATTTGTCCAGCTTTACCGGATTCACCGGGGGGACAGCACTATAAGGTTGATGCTTTTTGACGAAGCTTTTAATCGAATGGATGCTGATAGGGTAGAGTCAAGCATCCGGTTTATGAAAAGATACGGTCTGCAGCCAATTATTGCGGTGCCTTCGGATAAACTTTCTTTGATTGCTCCGCATGTGGAAACCAATTTAATGGTATTAAGGATGGGAGACCAAAGTTTTGTAGAGGAATTTTATTATGATAGTACCAAGGAAGGGATAATGCTTGCCAGTGCAAATGGTTAAAAAGCTTTTAGAGGAGCTTTTAGAGAAATATGAACAGGGAAAAAGGCCGCTTATCAAAATCGCTGAAAATCATTTTCCCCGCTATTTTACCGATGGAGAGTTTAAGGCTTTGTTTCATGCCGCTCTTAAAGACTTAGAGCGAGAAGGGTTTATCACCTTAGTCTGGGAGCGGTTTGAAAAAGATAATCTTTTAAGACATATTAAGCTAAATCCTGAAAAAGCTGAACTTCTTTATGAAAAGCTTTCCCGGCAAAAACCGGAGGAAAAAGAAGAACATTTCCGCAAAATTTGGGCAAATTTAAACGATTTCCCCGGATGGCTTTATGAAATAAAAAAAGATATGCTAATAGAGCCTTTATTTGCTGATGATGCCCCACTAATAGTAGCAGCATTAAATGCTCTTTCCCAGAATAACGAAGAAATACCGAAAAGAGTTTTTAGCCAGCGGTATCTTGGCGATAGTAAGCTTTTTTTAAAAGTAGAGCGCAAAGTTGCTGCCCTTTTACAAAAATACTACTTTAAAGATATTGAGGTGTCCGGTGATGCCGTTTTTTCCGAGTTTGGGGTAGTCAATAATCCGGTCTACCTCCATCTTGCTGGCCCTATTACCCTTAAGTACCCGGATGATCGATTTTTTGACCTTAAAGGGCTTAATTATGATGTAGCTTTTCCGGCTGGACTTACCCTGCAGTTTGCAATTACTGACTTTGCTGCTCACCGGGTGGTGACGGTGGAAAATTTAACTTCCTATTACCAGTATGTAAGAAGCTATCCGGAGGATGTAGTGCTATATCTTGGCGGTTTTGCCGGGAAGATGGAGCGACAATTTTTAAGGAAAATTTATGAGTATTGTTTAAATCGGGGATTAAATATTGATTTTTACCACTGGGGTGACATTGATCTGGGTGGTTTTAATATTTTTTTACATTTAAGAAGGGAAACAGGGATTCCTTTTAAGCCACTCTGGATGGATTTAGAAACGCTTTTAAAATATCAAGAGCGGGGGATGAAGTTAACGGATAACTACCGGCGAAAACTTTTAAAAGCTCTGGAAGATCCAGTTTATCAGGAATTCTGGGTAATAATTGACAGAATGTTAGCCCTAAATATCAGGCTTGAGCAGGAAGCGATTGAGTTTTAATGACAGAAAGGGTAATTAAATAAAGAAAAAAGCCTCTGGAACAATATTCCAAAGACTTTTTGCCTTATAATAGATTAACAGCATTGGTTGTTTTGCTGTTTTTTTAAGCCGTCATAAAACCGCTTTAAATTCTCGGGCAGGGTATACGGTTCGGTATCTTCGGGAGTTGGGGCCGGATTATTGCCAAATACTTCCCGTAAGATTGCTTCGACAATCATTTCTTTCGGGGGGACAGTATATTCCTGACCTTTATAAACAAAGACCCTGCAGTCTACGTCATCACCGCAGATTTCCCCGCATGAAGTGCACTGATTTTCTCGTACCTCAAGAGCGATATCCCGTCCATTAATACGGATAGTTGGCGAACTTACAAAACGATATTTTTTAGCTAATTCTTCGTTAATGACATTTATTTTATTTACCACGACCTCAATTCCGGCCATTTCTAAAACATGTTTTACATCATCAATTGCCCTTTCCAAAGAATTATCGGTTTCCTGACACCGTTCGCAAACCTCAAGGTCAAGGTACAAAAAGTCAATAATTAGAGGAGTATTGTTTTTGTTTTTAATTTTTGCTTCACTTTTTTCTCCGCAACAGCTTTTAGCTCCTGCCGAGCAACAACCTGAATTATTTTTGTTCCCATCCATTCTAATCAACCTCCTAAAAAGCATTTTTTAACAATATAAGACGGATAAAACAAAAAAAGGACGCATTTGGTTTGCAATTATGTTGCCAAGTCGATCAAATTCCAGATGATAGCATTTTCAAGCATTTTTTTAATCATTTTTCGTGCTCTTAATGATTTTACTCCGGAAACCGAAAGTCCAAAGGGGAAATTTTTGCTGCTCACGGTAATAGTCTATGATTTTTGGTGATTTTGTATATCCTCAGTTTAATTATAATAGAAAAAAGGCGACTTGACAATAAAACAATGTTATGTTACACTTTTGTCCAAAAGAAACCGAATTATTTGAGCTAAACGATAAAACATAGTTACGGTAGATAAAGGAGGGGTTTTATGGAGGAGTTAATTTCGAAAAAAGATTTATTACGTCTGACAGGTATTTCTTACGGCCAGCTCTACCGCTGGAAAAGGAAAAATTTAATACCTGAGGAATGGTTTATCAGAAAATCTACTTTTACTGGCCAGGAAACTTTTTTTCCTAAGGAGAAAATTTTGGCCAGAATTGAGCAGATAAAAAATTTAAAAGAGGATTATTCTTTAGATGATTTAGTCGAGATTCTTTCGCCGGAATTTTCGTCTATCAAACTTGGGAAAGATGTCCTTTTAGATTTAAACATTTTTACCCAGGAAGCCGTCAATTTATTTTATGATGGGGAAAAATCAAATGACCATTTTAATTTTAAGGAAATTTTAATTATCTATTGTTTAAATAAGTATTTAAATCAGGGCCAGATAAGTTTCGATGAAGGTAAAATGCTTTTTAGTTTATTGCAAAAAGCGCTTTTACCAAGAAATGATTATAATTTTCGAGTATTGCTCGTAAGAAAGTTTGGGATATCCTTTGGTCTGGTGCTTAGCACAAATGAGGAAGTATTTTGGGATGATGGCGTAAAGGTTGTGCTCAATCAAGATTTTAATGCTTTAGCAGAAGAGGTAAAAACGATTTTCATAGAAAGAGGGGTTGTTCATGGAAAATAGAATTGACTTAAAAATCAATGGTTCAGGTACGGCTTCTGGAGGTTTTTTTCGCCAGGCAGTGATAAATGGCGAGGGGAAAATTTATGGGGAGATCGATTGTTTGGAGTTTACCATCAATGGCTCAGGAATAGTGGAAGGTAGTGCTAAAATCAATAAAGGAGTAATTAGAGGAAGCGGTGTTTTTAGAGAAGATGTTCAAGTCGAAAACTTTAAAGTTATGGGTACTGGAAATTTAAGGGAAAAGTTACCGGAAAAGCGTTAAAAATTGAAGGGACTGCTGATGTTCAAAAACTTGATTTGGAAGATATAGTGGTGCGAGGCACTCTTGAGGTAGAAAGCGATGTCAATGCTGAGCGGTTTACTTCTTGGGGAGCGTTTAATATTCGAGGATTGTTAAATGCGGGAAATGTAGAAATTTATCTTTATGGCCCCTGTAAGGTACGGGAAATTGGGGGTGAAAAAATTGTGGTGCGCCGTAATGCTCCTGGAAAGTTTTTAAAGTTAATTAAGACTTTTTTCTTTGCCCACGGGGGAGGTTTAGAAGTAGAAGTGATTGAGGGAGATGAAATTTATTTAGAAGCTACAAGAGCTAAAATTGTTCGGGGGAACAAGGTGGAGATAGGACCGGAATGTGAAATAGAAGTGGTAGAGTATTTAGATGAATTAACGGTAGTGCCTGAAGCAAAAGTCAAAGTACAGCGAAAGATTGAATAGGAAAGTTTGGTATAATTAGAAAGGAGAAAAAAAGATGGAAAACTTAGATGGTTATGTGGTTGAAGTTCAGAATTTAGTAAAAAGTTATGGACAGCTAAAAGCAGTAAACGGTGTTAGTTTTAAGGTCAAATCTGGGGAAGTTTTTGGTATGCTGGGGCCAAATGGGGCAGGAAAAACAACAACCATGGAAATACTAATTGGTTTAAGGAACCGGGACGGGGGTGAGGTGAAGGTATTGGGTTTAGACCCCGCAAAAGAAGCTCACCGTCTGAAAACCCGAATAGGTGTACAACTGCAAAACGTAATTTTGTTTGAACGACTTACAGTTTTTGAGATTATAGAACTTTTTGCGAGTTTTTATCTAAAGCCCCTTCCCGTCGAAGAAGCTCTTTCCTTAGTAGGTCTTTTAGAAAAGAAAAAATCCCTTTTAAAAGAGTTATCTGGTGGACAGTTGCAAAGAGTTGCCATTGCCATGGCTTTAGTCAGCAACGGGGAGATAATTTTTTTGGATGAACCGACAACCGGTTTGGATCCACAGTCACGCCATCAGCTCTGGGATGTTATTTTAAATTTAAAAAATAAAGGAAAAACGGTGTTTTTAACTACCCATTTCATGGACGAAGCTCAGCAGCTTTGTGACCGTGTGGCTATTGTGGATCACGGGCAAATTATTGCCCTTGGTTCTCCCCAGGAACTGATAAAAGAAAATTTTAAGGAAACGGCGATCGAATTTCCAGTGGTCAATTCTGGAGATATGGAGGCATTGAAAAATATTTCGGGAGTTAAGCGGATACAGGTGAGTGAGGAGACGGTTACTTTATATTCGACGGAGATTGCTTTAACTATATCGGAGCTAATGGTTCTGGCGGCTGAAGCGGGAATTTCATTAGATAATATTCGAATCCGGCAGGCAACTTTAGAAGATGTATTTTTAAAATTAACCGGGAGGAGTATTCGCGAATGAAAATTTTTATGAAATTAATTTTGGCAAATTTTAAGGAAATGGTAAGGGATAAAATGACTATTTTTTGGTTTATTGTTTTTCCCCTGTTATTTGTCTTTATTTTCGGCATGATTTTTTCCGGTGGCGGCAAGAATGTTTCATATGACCTTGGGATGGTAAATTTAGACCAGGGCTCTTTTTCAACGGAAATTATCAAGGTTTTTAACAAAGTTTCTATTTTTAAACTTCATCAAGGGAAAGAGCAAGATGAATTAAAAGCCTTAGATAATGGTAAACGTTCGTTAGTAATTGTCCTTCCGGCAGATTTGACCGAAAACATAAATTCGGGAAAGAAGACGGAAATTAAAATTTATTATGACCAGAGTCAAGCCGATACAAATCAAGCTTTGTTATCTACCGTTAAACAAATTTTTAATAGTATTGAACGTCAAATAACCAGAGCACCGGTACTTTTAGACCCTGTTTCTCAAGGAATTAGAGCAAAAACTTTAAATCAAATAAATTATTACATTCCTGGGATTTTAGCAATGACTTTGATGCAGTTAGGATTTTTTGGGTCGCTTAGGTTAGTCACTTTGAGAGAGAAAAAGATATTACGTTCCCTGGGGGCTACTCCCCTACCCAAGACGATTTTTGTAAGCAGCGAAATATTTGTAAGAATGATTGTGTCTTTAATCCAGGCATTCTTAATTGTTTTGGTTGGATATTTTGTTTATGATTTGAAAATTATCGGGGACTGGTTTTCGCTTATAGGTTGGGTTCTTTTTGGCTCAATGGCTTTTATTTCCCTTGGGTTTGCCTTGGTGGCTTTTGCTAAGACCACTGAAAGCGCGGAAGGCGTAATCCAGGTGTTTCAATTTATAATGATGTTTTTGGGTGGAATTTTTATTCCTTTAAGCATTATGCCCAAGTTTTTAGAACCGGTGGCGAAAGTAATACCGCTTACTTATTTAGCCGATGCGATGCGTCAGGTAATAAGCGGAGTTCCTTCACAATTTAGCTTAAGCAGGGATTTTCTGATACTTTTCTTCTGGTTTGGTGTGAGTGCGGTGTTTGCGATGAGGTTTAAGTGGGATTAGAAGTAAGCCTGGTTTTTGCCGGGCTGTTTCTTTTTTTAACAAAATATGACAAAATTTTTAAGATAATTATGAGAAAATAAAGAAAAGAGTCATTAAAGAGAGGGATCCTAATTGCCCACAAAAATTCTTTCGGAATTAAATTTTGAACAGCGGCAGGTGGTGTACCGCTGGCAGGGGCCGCTGTTGGTGCTGGCTCCGGTGGGTACGGGGAAAACCAGGGTGATGGCGCACCGGGCGGCGGTGGCGCTGAAAAGGGGGGTAAAGCCCCGGGAAATGCTGCTTTTATCATTTACCAATAGGGCCTGCCGGGAGATGGAAAAAAGGGTTTTTGGGCTTTTGGGTGAGGAAGCCCGGGGGCTGATGATCAAAACTTTTCATGGTTTTTGTGCCGAAATACTGCGGCGGGATGGGGATTATTTGGGGATTGCCCGCGACTTTGTGATTTATGATGAGGAAGATGTTTTAGAGGCGGCGCATATTTTACGAAAAAAACTTGGTATTAATTTATCTACTCCTCAGGAACGGCGGGATTTTGAGAGATTTTTTTTAGATTTTATCAAAAAGGTTAAAGAAAGTTACCTCTATAATAAAGAAACATCGGTTACGGGGGTTTATTATGCGTTATTGGGAATTTATAATCATACGTTTAGACAAAGTATGCCTCTACCGGAAATTTTATTTAACAGTTATCAGGAATATTTAGAGGCCAATCATGCTTTAGATTTTAATGATTTAATTGTTAAAGTAATAGAGTTATTTTCAGAAAATGTAGAGGTTTATAAAGCCTGGCAAAAGAGGTTTTCCTGGATTCAGGTAGATGAGGTGCAGGATACAAATCTTTTGGAATATTTCTTAATTAAAAAGTTGGCAAAAGAACATCAGAACTTAGCGTTTTTTGGAGATTTAGACCAAACTATTTATGAGTGGCGTGATTCAAGACCTTACGATATTTTAGAAGATTTTCGATTGGAGTTTAAACCAATTGAATATCGTTTAAAAATCAATTACCGTTTTACTGAGAATTTACGGCGGGCCTGCGAGAGTGTGATTGGGGCTTATGATGAGGCCGTTACCACGGAAATTTGCGGTGTTTCTAAGGAAATCGGGGAAAAAGTGTATCGGCACCGGGAAAATAGCTTACAAGACGAGGCAGCGTGGATTGCTGGAAAAATAAGGGAGTTAAAAGAAAAAGGAGTATGCTCACTAAAAAATATTGCAATTTTAACCAGAACCAATAAAACCTTGGCGGAAATATCGAAAGTTTTAGAGCGGGAAAAAATCCCCCATTATTTGGTGGAACAGTTTAAGTTTTTTCGCCGTACGGAAATTAAAGATGTGTTGGCTTACTTGCGGTTTTTGTTAAACAGCAATGATAGTCAAAGCTTAATCCGGGTCTTAAAAAGACCGGCTCGGGGAATTGGTGAGGCTACAATGGAAGAAATTTTAAGGCTGCCCAGGGAGCTTGGGCTAAAACTTGCGGACTTTGCCAATCCCCGGATTCTGTATTTTCTGGATATTTATGATGAGTTGGTTTTAGCTTTAAAGGAAAATAAATTGGTGATATTTGATGTAGAAACTACCGGCTTAAATCTTGCAGGAGATGAAATTATTGAGATTGCAGGCTTAAAAGTCGGGGAAAAAGGTGTGGTGGATTTTTTCCATGAGTATTTGAAAAATACCAAGCCCGTTAGGGAATCGGAAAAAATTCACGGGATTTCGGATGATTTTTTAGCAATTCACGGAAAGCCCCACAAAAAAGTTTTAGAAGAATTTCTTAAGTTTACCCGGGGATGTCTTTTAGTAGGGCATAATGTTTCTTTTGATTTTGGGATGCTTAAAAGTGAGCTGAGTCGTTATGGTTTAGAGCAGGTTAACAATTCTTATTTTGATACTTTGGAACTTACTCGCCGTTTTTTTGAGCTACAAAGTTATAAGTTAGAGGAAATCCAAAAAGCTCTTGGTTTAAAGACGGTTCCTGATCATTCTGCAAGCCGGGATGTTTATACTACTTATGAGCTTTTATTAAATATTTTACCTAAGATTAGTAAAAGTAAAGAAATAAGGCTTTTTTATATTAATAAATACAAAGAAAAGTTTACTGCTTTAGCCGAGGAAGTTGCCTTATTCCGACAGGAGATGTTTTATCTTCGTCCCTATCAATTATTGCAAGTTTTATTAGAAAGAAGCGGATATCTTACATACTGGGCAAAACAGGAAAATGGGGAAAGAAGGATAAAAAATCTAAAAGAGCTTATTGAGATTTTTAAGGTTTATGATGAAAAAGATTTAGATCCGGTACTGGCTTTACACAACTTATTAAATATAACAGCGTTGTCTACTGATGCCGAGCGGTTTGCCACGTATGAAGATCGGGTGATGCTTTTGACGGCTCATAGCGCCAAAGGGATGGAGTTTGATACAGTGTTTATTGCAGCGGCCGTAGAAGGGCAGTTTCCTTCAGTATTAAGCATTAAAGAAGAATATCTAGCTGAAGAACACCGGCTTTTTTATGTGGCAATGACCCGGGCGAAAAAGAGGCTGTTTATTACTTATCACCAAAGAGACAGATTTGACAATTGGGAGCTTAGCCGGTTTGTCAAATATATTCCCAAAGATGTATTGGAAGAAATTTAGGGGGTGTTAGAGTGGATAAAGTGTGGTATGTTTGATTTAAGACCTCCAGCACAAAAATATTAAAAGTTATTGGAGACGGCTTAAAAGAAGTTTATAATTTAAGCAGTATAGAAATAGCTTCTTATTTGTTAAATAAGCCTGGTGTTTTTAAACATTACAAAATGGCTGAGCTTATTAAACTTTTTGAGTGAGGTGGGTTTGGTGTCTAAAGGACAGTTTTATTTCGTGGTAGCGTTAATTTTTGCTATAGTAATAACTATTTTTGCTTTTCAAAACCAAACGGCGGTAGCGATAAAGTTTCTCTTCTGGAGTTTACCGCAAATTCCCCTGGTTCTGGTGATTTTTTTCTCGGCCCTAGCGGGAGCTTTTACCGTGATTTTATTAGGGATTGGTGTTTATTTCAGGCTTAATCGGGAAATCAAAACTCTAAAAAGAGAAAAGGAAGCTTTAAAAGTTTCTGGTACCAGGGAAGAAAATTTATCGAGAAAAGAAAATTAGATTTAATGGAGCAAAACTTAGTCTTCTTTAATTTTCTTCAGTATTATCGATAATTTCTTTTAAATAATTTTTATAATTATCAAGTTCTTTTGAAAGCATTATGTCAAAAACCTCTTCATCTCCATGGTAATATAATTCTTTAGTGACTTTACATAATAAGCCGTCCCGGTTTTCATAGTAAGTGATTTTGGCGGTCAGAATTTCAATCATACTCCTAAAAAATAAATTTTTATAATAAGCGAAAATCCGAGGTATGTATATATACCTCGGATTTTTATGTGCTAATTTTATTATAAAAAGACATAAAAAAACTATATATAATAATGATGGTGCCGAGAGCGGGAGTCGAACCCGCACGGGTGTTACCCCACCGGATTTTGAGT
>Ga0334722_10006714_pt1 | contig 11298 bp, 13 predicted proteins | sample C3_bottom_MG_FD_207210 | JGI IMG/M metagenome (GOLD analysis project Ga0334722, IMG submission 207210) | Sediment microbial communities from Yellowstone Lake, YNP, Wyoming, USA - C3_bottom | ecosystem: Environmental > Aquatic > Freshwater > Lake > Sediment | place: USA: Wyoming | collected...
GCGCGCACTGCAGTTGGAGGAAGCCTTGGTATTGGGCCTGGTGCGCCAGGAAAGCCGCTTTGTGTCGGGGATAAAGTCCTCGGTCGGAGCCGCCGGCCTGATGCAGCTCATGCCTGCAACCGCGAAATGGGTGGCGCGTCGCATGGGTATGCAGGACTATTCCTGGCAACGCGTGACCGATGCGCAGGTCAACGCTGCGCTGGGCACCTATTACCTGCGCCACGTGCTCGACGATCTCGACGGCAATCCGGTGCTCGCCGCCGCGGCCTATAATGCGGGGCCAGGGCGGGCGCGCAAATGGCGCGACACGCGAGCGCTCGAAGGCGCAATCTACGCCGAAACCATACCGTTCAATGAAACCCGCGACTACGTCAAGAAGGTGATGAGCAATACCATGTATTACGCCGCGTTGTTCGGAGGCCAGATGCGCGCGCTGAAAGCCCGTCTGGGCGTCATTGCCCCGCGCGGCACCAACGACCGCGTCATGGCGCAGCGCGAAAACGCACAGGACGAACCGCAATGAACTTCGCTCGGCGGCAGCGGCTTCGTCGGCCGGCACTTGGTGCGCATGCTGTCCGGGATGGGCAAGCGCGTGGTGGTGCCTACGCGCCGGCGTGAACGCGCCAAGCATTTGTTGATGCTGCCGACGGTCGAAGTCGTACAGGCGAACGTTTGCGATCCGGCGCAGCTCGAAGACGTGTTGCGTGGTTGCGACGCGGTGATCAACCTGGTCGGCGTGCTGCAGAGCAGCCCGGGCGATCCTTACGGCGCCGACTTTCTGCGCGCGCACGCCGAGTTGCCGCGCGACGTGGCGGCGGCGTGCGAGCATTTGCACATACGGCGCCTGCTGCACATGAGCGCGCTCAATGCCTCGAGCAAGGGACCGAGCGCCTATTTGCGTTCAAAGGGCGACGGCGAGAACTGGATGTTCGCCGAGGCCAAGCGGCTGGCAATCACGGTATTTCGCCCGTCGGTGGTATTCGGAGCGGAAGATCGTTTTCTCAATGTGTTCGCGCTGTTGCAGCGTTTTCTGCCGGTCATCGTGCTCGCCTGCCCCGAGGCTAAGCTCCAGCCGGTCTATGTCGAAGACGTCGCCCAAGCGTTCGTACGCGCGCTCGAAGATCCTGCGAGCTTCGGCAACACCTACGACCTTGTCGGCCCAACGGTCTACAGCCTGCGCCAACTGGTCCAGTTCGCCGGGCGCGCCTGTGGCCACCCGCGGCCAATTGTCGGGCTCAGCCGCAAATACTCGATGCTGCAGGCATGGATCATGGAATGGCTGCCGGGCAAACTGATGAGCCGCGACAATGTGTTGTCGATGTCGCAGGACAATATCAGCGCCGCGGCATTCCCTTTCGGCATCGAGCCGACACGCCTGGAGGCCGTGGCGCCCGCATACCTGCGCGCCGACATAGGCCCGCACGCGTGCAACATTGTGCGCCGCGCTCACGCCGGCAGAAGGATAGATGCAGCGTGAAGCAGCTCGAGCTCGCGATCGCCAACAAGAATTACTCTTCCTGGTCGATGCGGCCTTGGGTCCTGCTCAAGCAGGCCGGTATCGCGTTCGAGGAAATCCAATTAAAGTTTACCGACACGGGCAAAGTCACCGGCGCCGAACTGTATTCGCCCACGCGCCAGGTGCCGGTTCTGATCATGGGCGGCGAACCGGTGTGGGATTCTCTCGCCATTTGCGAAGCCGCGGCCGAGTTGTTTCCCGGAAAGCACCTGTGGCCCGATGACGCGCGCGCGCGTCAGGTGGCGCGTTCCATTTGCGCCGAGATGCACGGCGGGTTTCGCAATCTGCGCAGCGCCATGCCGATGAACATACGCGCGTCGCACCCGGGCAAGGGCATGAGCGCGGCGGTGCAAAAGGACATCGACCGCATCGCGGATATATGGAAGACGTGCCGCGCACGCTTTGGCAGCAACGGTGACTTGCTGTTCGGGGCGTTTACCATCGCGGATGCCTATTATGCTCCGGTGGCAACGCGCTTTCTCACCTATGCGGTCGTCCTGCCGTCTGAGGCACAACGCTACGCCGATAACCTGCTCGCTTTGCCGGCGGTGCAGGAATGGATGGCGCAGGCACGCCGTGAAACCGAATTCGTCCCGGTCGACGAGCCCTACGCCTGACCTTGCCGGCACGCGCGCGGTGAGAATCTACGCTGTCGGCGGTGCGGTGCGCGATGAACTGCTGGGACTCCCGGTGAAGGATCGCGATTACGTCGTGGTCGGGGCCACGCCTGAAGACATGATCGGCCTCGGGTACAAGCCGGTAGGCAAGGACTTCCCGGTGTTTCTGCATCCGCAGACGCACGAGGAATACGCACTGGCGCGCACCGAGCGCAAGACCGCGCGCGGCTATCGCGGCTTCCAGGTGCATGCCGCGCCCGATGTGACGCTGGAAGAGGATTTGTCGCGGCGCGACCTTACCATCAACGCCATCGCGCGCGACGAACGCGGTCGCATCATCGACCCCTATGACGGCGCCGGCGACCTCAAGCGCGGCATTCTGCGCCATGTCAGTCCGGCTTTTGCCGAAGATCCGGTGCGCATACTGCGGCTGGCGCGCTTTGCCGCGCGCTTTCGTTTTCGGGTGGCGCCGGCCACGCTGCGCCTTGCGCGTACGATGGTAGACGCAGGCGAAGCCGATGCCCTCGTGCCTGAGCGCGTGTGGCAGGAACTGGCGATCGGCTTGATGGAGGCGGCGCCGTCGAAGATGTTCATGCTGCTCTCCCAATGTGCGGCGCTCGCGCGCGTGCTGCCCGAGCTCGCGGCTGCCTGGGTGAGCCGCGCGCAGTACCTGCGCTCGTTGCGCGCCCTTGATCGCGCCGCGGCGCGCGGCGCCGCGCTCGAGGTGCGCTATGCCGTGCTCGCCTGCGCGCTGGCGGATTTAGATGCGCCCGAACGCGAACTGCGCCGCATGAACGCGCGCCTGCGCCCCCCGCGCGATTGTAGCGACCTCGCGCTGCTCGCATTGCGGCATCATGCGGAAATCCGCCGCGGGGCGAGCCTTGCGCCCGAAGCCATCGTCGCGCTGCTGCAGGCCTGCGATGCCTGGCGCAAGCCCGAGCGCTTCGGGCAAATGCTGCAGACCGTCGCGACGCGCTGCGGTGTCCGCTGCGACGCCGCGCTGGCGCGATTGCAGGATGCCATGCGCGCTGCGCGCGCGGTCGATGCGGGTGCCATTGCGCAGCGTGAGTCCGAGGCGCACCGCATCGCCGCACGTGTGCGTGCGGCGCGCGTGGCGGCGGTGAAAGCGGCGCTCGCCGCGGGCTAAATCGGCTGGGTCGACCGCAGGATCACGCGCCACGCTGCCAATTTTTGTTTGAACGACCTGGACGCGTGCGCCGGACTCGTGGAAGGCAGACGCGTGTAGCGCATAGGCCCGCCTTCGATCTCCTTTAGTACGTGGCGCTTGAAACAAGCCTCGGCTTTCGCGCCGTTGAAGTACACCCGCGTGATTTTCTTGTGTGCGCCGAAGAACGCGCGGAAGTCGTTCGCGATCTGCGTATCAGATTCGATCATCGCGTCCAGGCTCCCCGTCCTGCTGCATGAATGCAGCACGTCCCAGAGCGCAATGCGCGCCGTCTTCAGCGATTGCACCTTCACCGCGTAGGGCGAAGCCGCATCAAAGCGCAGCAGCGCGGCGAGGATGCGCCAGAAGGCATTCTGCGGATGCGCGTAATACTGACCCGCCGCGAGCGACGCTGCGCCCGGCATGCTCCCAAGGATCAGGATGCGCGCGTCGCGATCCGCGATCGGCGCGAAACTGCGAACGCGTGCCATGCTCAATCGGTCATATATGCGCGCGCGGCCGCGACGCGCATCGCGTATGGGATTACGCACCATCGGACGCGACGCGTCATTCGAGTTTGGCGCCTGCATCGAGGAGCAGAGTGCGAAGCATAGACCGGTGGCAGTGCGCTTCGTCCTCGCAGTAGCAGCCGACGGAAAAGTTGGTCTGCTGCGACAGCGCGGCGAGCAGTTCGATCGCGTGGCGGTTCTCCGGAGTCGCCATCTCGGCGTGGTACTTCTTTGCGAATGCAGCCCATTGGGTGGGCGTCGTGGCTTTCTGTGCGAGTTTCATGCTGTCCAAGCTCGGTGCCAGATTCGGAAACCATACGTCATACCAGTTCTTCGCAGCGAATTCACTCTTGGGCACGCCTCTTGGCGGGCGGCGCACCGTTCCGATGCGCGTACCTTCGCCTTCGCTCCTCGCACTTCCCAGCCGCACGACACGGATCGCCATCGCTTGCTCCTGACTATTGCGGCGATCTGTGCTTTGCAGAATGAATAGGGCGCCGCGCCTACTGCTTGAGACCGAAGCGCGCGACGACGCCTCTCTCGATCTCGTACTGTTCGCGCGCATAACGCGCGTAATCTTCGCTCGAACGATACCATTTCTCCTGCTCCAGCCGTTCCAGCGCCTGCGTGTAGGCGGGATCATCGAGTGCGCGCTTGAAACCGTCGTGCAGTATCTTCACGATTTTCGGGTCCATACCTTTCGGGCCGGCGAGCCCGTAAGGCGAGCCCTGCACGATGCCGTAGCCCAGATCCTTCAACGTCGGGACGTTCGGCCAGCGCTTGGTGCGGGTCTCGCCCCAGGAGCTCAGCATGCGCAGCTTCCCGGCGTCGACCAACTCGCCCCAGCCGACTGAACTCGCAATCCCATCGACGTGTCCGCCCAGCACCGCGGTGACGGCTTCGGCGGTGCCTTTGTACGGAACGTGCAGCCACTTGATGTGTTCGCGCTCCGCGATGTCTTCCATCGTGACGTGCAGCGTGCTACCGGTGCCCGAGGTCGCATAGGTGAACTTACCCGGATTCGCCCTGGCGTAGGCGATCAACTCCTTCCAGGTCTTCCACGGCAAATCGGCCCGGACCACGACGCCGTAGGTGTAGGCGGTGATGCCGATGATGTAGGTGAAATCACTGAGCGGATCGTAATTCGACTTTTGCATATGCGGCATGCGGTAGACGGTCCCCGCGATCTGCGCAACGGTGTAGCCGTCAGGCTTGACGTTGTTGGCAAGGTATGCGGCGGCGATCGTGCCTGCGGCCCCGGGCTTGTTTTCAATCAACACGCGCGTGCCCAGGGTTTTCGAGGCGGCATCGGCGTACGCGCGCAAGGCCGCATCGGTTGCGCCGCCGGGGGGATAGGCGATGACCAGTGTGATCGGCTTCTCGGGAAAACCCGCAGCCGGCAGTTGCGATCCAAACACAGCGAGCGCAAGACCAGACAGGATTGCGGCAATTCTTCGATTGAGGTTCGACTGCATTGGATAGCTCCTCCAGTAATTATGTGCACTGCGGCAGTTACAGCCAGTGGATACGCTGCCCATGCTCGCGCCGAATGCCGCATGCGGTGACCCGCACGCCCGATTCTGCGCTGCCTCTTGCCATTGTTCAAGCTGCGCGGACGGGACCGGCATCCTGAGGTGGAAACCGCGGCCAAATAGTCGCGTCGCAACTATTTGTACCGGCTGTGCGCGTTTGCGCCGCTGGCGCGTTGTTGTCCTCATGAACCTGCATAGGTGCGCGAATGTTTTCGAGCGAGGGCGGGCATGGTGACGCGTGCGATGATCGCGGCGCTGCTGCTGGTCCCTGTCGCCAGTGTAGCGGCGGACGGCATCGCCCCATTCAAAGGACAGCGCACCGCCGCGTGGTTCAAGAAGGCCGATGCCGATCGCAACGGCACGCTCTCGCGCGCGGAGTTCGACCAGGCGCGGCCGCGCCTTCTCGGCAAGTTCGACAGCATCGACGCTGACAAGGATGGCCGGCTCTCGCGCAGCGAACTGCGTGCGTGGGCTAAGGCGCAGAAGGTCGCGCGGCAGAAGACGCGGCCCGATCTCTTTCGCCACGTCGATACCGACGGCGACGGCGCCATCAGCCGCGCCGAGGCGGAGAAGCACGCGCCGCGCCTGGCGAAGAAATTTGACCGGATCGACACCGACAGCGACGGCAAGCTGACGCAGGAGGAACTGCGCGCCTACCGCGAGGCGAAGCGCGGCCGTAACAGGCAGGCGTAATGCGGCGGAGGCTGCCTGGCGCCTAGATCAGCCGTACGAGCAGAGTCAGCACAAGCGAGAGCAGAACGGTGGTGGTGATGGGCAGGTAATATTCCCGGCCCTTGTGGCGCCAGACGATGTCCCCCGGCAGTCGCCCTAGGCCGAGTCTACGCAGCCGTGGCGCGCACAGGTTCAGCACGATCAGCGCGACGATGAGGGTTAGGAGCCACTTGAGCATTGAATCATTGTAAACTGCGCGGCTTCGGAATGAACTGCGGGAGGCACAAGAAATGATCGATCTCTACACCTGGAAGACACCCAATGGGCGCAAGGTTTCGGTGATGCTGGAGGAGTGCGGCCTGCCCTACAACATTCGCGCGATCGATATCGGCAAGGACGAGCAGTTCACGCCGCAGTTCATCGGTATCAATCCAAACAGCAAGATCCCCGCCATTGTCGACCCCGACGGCCCGGACGCAAGGCCCATTACGCTGTTCGAGTCGGGGGCGATCCTCATCTACCTCGCCGGCAAGACGGGCAAGTTCCTGCCCGCCTCCGACCACGACAAATACATTGCATTGCAATGGCTTATGTTCCAGATGGGCGGCGTGGGGCCGATATTCGGCCAGGTGCATCACTTCCTGCGCGCGGCCAAGGAACAGGTGCCCTATGCGATCGAGCGCTACCTGAAGGAAAAAGACCGCCTGTATGGTGTGCTCGATAAGCGCCTGGGCGAGGCCGAGTTTCTCGCTGGCGAATATTCGATCGCCGATATCGCGACTTACCCTTGGGTGGCGCGCTACGAATGGCATCGGACCGAACTTCGCGACTTTCCCAATGTCAAGCGCTGGTTCGACGCGATCAGCGCACGTCCGGCAGTGCAGCGCGGCATGGCCGTTCCGGCGTAGTGCCAGGCAAGCAATGGGTATGACTTCGAATTCGGGCTGCGTGGAACAACTCGAAATCATTGAGGCGAGCCCGCCGCAGGGCGGCGGCGCGCGGCCGCTCTTGTTCGTGCATGGTGCGTTCATCGGGGCATGGTGCTGGGCCGAGCACTTTCTGCCGTATTTCGCGGAGCAGGGTTTTCGCGCCTGCGCCGTGAGTCTCTCCGGACACGGCGGCAGCCCCGGGCGCGAGCGGCTCGACTGGCTTTCGATCGGCGATTATGTCAACGATCTGGAACAGGCCGTCAGCATTGTTGGCGGCGATCCAATACTCATCGGCCATTCGATGGGTGGCTTCGTGGTGCAAAAGTACCTGGAACGCGCGTCGGCGCCGGGAGTCGTGCTCATGTCGTCCGTGCCGCCGCAAGGTCTGTTGCCGGCGTCGATTGCGCTGGCGTTCTCCAATCCCGGATTGTTCGCCGAAATAAATTCAATGATGCATCATGGCCGCGTTGCACGCGCCAGCTTGCAGCAGGCGCTCTTCGCCAGCCCGGTCGCGGCCGACAAGCTGCGCGCTTATTACCAGCGCATGCAGCCAGAGTCCCAGCGGGCCATGTGGGACATGACGTTATTCAACCTGCCGCAACTGCGGCGCGAGCGCTGTCCGCCGATGCTGGTGCAGGGCGCAGAGGGCGACATTATGGTGCCCGCGGCGCAGGTGGAACAGGCGGCGCGCTACTATGGTACTGAAGCGGAGATTTCTTCCGGCATGGGACACATGATGATGCTCGAAGCCGGCTGGGAGAAGGTCGCCGACCGCATCATCGAGTGGGTGCGAGCGGCAGGACTCGACCGGATCTAGAGCCCGTCCGGCCCGCATTCTCGGTTCAACCGTCATTGACCCAGCGGCTATCTGCGCTCGACGGCGCGACAGGCGCAGCGCGGCAAGGCCACCACCCGGTCGCGGCCGTCAAGCTGCAATTGGCAGCCTTGCGGCGCGAGTTGCAGCCGCAGAATCTCGGTCGGCGGCGTCATCCGGCCACTAGCCGACTGCCCGCGCGTTGACAGCGCAACGGCATCGTTTTGCGTAAACGCATCGGCGGTGAGTGCCACGATTTTGCCGCGCAGGTCGCGCACTGCGTCGACGAGTTGCGCTCGACATTCTGCAGTGTTCTCGATCAGGACCGCCGGCGTCGATGGTATGCGTGGTCCGGCGCTCTGACAACTCGCAACGAGCGGACTGCCAAGCATGCAAATGAGTGCGCACCTCACGATGTGCTTCATCTGGCGCTACGATACAGCTTGACGCTTTCGAGCGGTCGCGTCGTGAATTCTATGTCGGCGTCGCGCGCGTCGGAGTCCGGTGCACGGGCGTTCATTGAAGCGCTAATCCGTGCGCCGCCCGCGGCGAGCGAATGCGCGTTCGACGCGGCCACCAGCGTCGGTGCCGGACAGGTGCCCGCGAGTTGGTAACTGAGTGCCGTGGCGAGCATTCCTTCTGCAGGGTCGCCCAGAGCGTGGTCGAGATCATCCGTGCTGGCACAGGTTGCCGGGATGCCGCTCACCGGGGTCGCGACACCCTTGTCGTTGCGGTCTTCGAACTCGATGCCAAAGAACGCCAGAGTACAGTTGTTGTCCTGAGTGAATCCGTATGGCTTGCCGCAAGTCGTGCCACCCACCAGTACAACGTCGATATCGATACCGCGCAGCGCGCCGATGAATGACTCGCTCGCTGAGCAGGTACTGGCGCTGGTAAGGACCGAAACGCGCCGCAGGTTCAGCGCGCTGAGGGGCTCGCCCGCGCGAGCGTTGTTGCCGAAAAGGCCGGTGATCGTATTGGCGAATTGGACATTGGTGTTCTCGGCGCTGCGTTTGTCATTGAAAATGAGGGTTTCGAATACCTTGCCGCTCGTTTGCACTTGGCCCGCGACCATGAAGCCTAACTGCGCGGCAATATTGATGAAGCCGCCGCCGTTGTAGCGCAGATCCACGACCAGATCGGTGACACCCGCGGCGGCAAAACGCTTGAACGCATCGGCCAGCTGCACCTCACCCACGGGCGCGGCGAAACTGTTGTACGCCAAATAGCCCGTGGTAGTGCCGGGCAGAACGCGATCGACGATGACTGGTGAGATGCCAAATGTCGCGCTCGCCACGGTCAATTCGCGCACCGGCCCGCCGGGTGTGTCCTGCACACCGATTGCCGACGAGGTGCCGGCGGCACTGTTGAACAACTTGTCGAACAGCGTCGCCGGGACGGAATGCGAAGTGTCTACGCCGTCAACTGTAGCGAACACCATGCCGCGCGCAAACCCGGCGGCTGCCGCCGGTCCGTTCGGATCCACATAGGCAATACGAATGACGCCGCCATTGTTGGCATCACGCCGCAGCGCAAAACCGACACTCGTATCAGTGCCGCTTTGAAAAACCGCGTCGGCTTCCGCCTGGGTCAGCACGAAGCTGAACCGATCCTTCGATGGTACGCCGCGTACGGTGTAGTCGAGAAAAAGATTGCCCACCGTGTTGGCATAAGTATTGGGATCGATACTCGTCAGCGGCGCGTCGCGGTAAAACAGGTAGTCCTCGTTCAGCCGGGAACGAACCCAGTTCTTCTGACGATTGTCAGTGCAAGTCGCAGCGCTCCAGTCGCTCTCGAGGGCGCCCGCACCCGGCGCCGCGTTCACCAGCGCGCCCGCGAACTGCGCGGAGGGCTCGATACCGCCCGCCGCCGCAGACTGGCCGTCGCTGCCGCCACTGCCACCACACGCCGCCAGCCAAAAGCAACAAATGGTGATGCACGGCAATGCGCTAGCTCGATTCAACCGGGCAGCGAGGTGTGAGGCTTGCAACGGCACGACATTCTCCAGCAGGCGCGCAAACATCTACCGCGGCAACTGAACGATGAAGCGCTCGATCCCCGCAAGCAGCATTTCGACGGCAATCGCGGTAAGCACCAGCCCCATCAAGCGCTCCATGGCGATGATGCCGCGCTTGCCGATCCAGCGGCTGACACCTTGCGCGGTTATCATCACCAGGGTGGAGATCAGCATGGCGAGGCTGAGCGCCGCCATCCACTCGAACACGCGCTGCGGCTCGCGCGACACCAGCAACAGCACGGTGGCGAGCGCCGACGGCCCGGCGATGGCCGGGATCGCCAGCGGCACGATGAAGGTGCCGGTTTCGCCGCTTTCGCCGAATATGCCCTCGGCATGCGGAAACACCATGCGCAGTGCGATCAGGAACAGGATCAGTCCGCCGGCAATGCCGAGCGCATTATCCGACAGGCGCAGCAAGTGCATGAACTGGTGGCCGCCGAACATGAACGCGAGCAGCACCGCGTAGGCAATGGCGCATTCGCGCAGCACCACCTTGGTACGCGCGCCCGGGTCGACGTTCTTCAGTACCGAGACGACAAGCGGCATGTTTCCGAACGGATCCATGACCAGGAGCAGCAAGATGGTGGCCGAAACGATGTCCATGCCGGAGGCCTTAGAGGGATACGCTGCGGTCGCCGCTCGCAAAGCCTATGAGCGGCGCCGCGTAGTTCTTGCCCAACGCGATGACCTTAAACAGTTCGCCCATCTCGGAGGGCGCGAGCAATTGTTGCGCCGCTGCCGCTTGCGGCAGATAGGCTTTGGTATCCTCGGGCGGCGTGCGCAGCAGGATGTCGGTGATGCCGCAATTGATGAGGAATTGCGCTTGGCCGGTGTAGCCCAGCAGGTCAAGGCCGGCGGCTTGGCCGGCGCGCGCCACGGCGCTGAAATCGATGTGGCTGGTGATGTCCTGCAGCCCCGGCAGGAAGAAGGGATCGCCATGCGCTCGATGGCGGTAATGGCACATGAGCGTGCCCTCGCGGCGCTCGGAATGGTAGTACTCGTGCGCCGGAAAGCCGTAGTCGATCAAGAGGACCACGCCGCGCTCGATCGACTGCGCGAGCGTCCTGATAAAGCCCGAGGCCACCAATTGGATTTCGGTCCTATAGCCTTCGGGCAGGTCGAGTGCCGCGGCGGCCGCGCGCAAGTCGGCGCCTGCCGGCCGCCAGGACCACGCAAACGCATTGTCCTTCAGCGTGACTCCGGCTTCTTCGATGCCGGAGGCGCATGCGCGGACGATGTGCACCGGCATCGCATCGAGCACCTCGTTGGCGATAACCAGGCCTGTGTATAGGGTAGGCAGCCGGTTCAACCAGACCACGCGCTCGAGCAGTTGCGGCACCTTCTCGGCGAGCAGGTCGCGCTCGCGCTCGCGCAAGTCGGGGCTGACCTCGAGGATGTAATACTGGCGCGGCAGCCGGCCTTCGCGCTCGAGCTCGGCGAGCAAGGCAGCGGCCAGGGCGCCCGAGCCGGCGCCGATTTCGAGGATCTGGTCGAGGCCCGATTCCAGCACCTCGCGCGCCTGACGCG
>Ga0334722_10006715_pt1 | contig 11295 bp, 9 predicted proteins | sample C3_bottom_MG_FD_207210 | JGI IMG/M metagenome (GOLD analysis project Ga0334722, IMG submission 207210) | Sediment microbial communities from Yellowstone Lake, YNP, Wyoming, USA - C3_bottom | ecosystem: Environmental > Aquatic > Freshwater > Lake > Sediment | place: USA: Wyoming | collected...
TAACCTTCGACCAGCACCGCTCTGTTACCTGCCCGCATCTTTTCGCGCGCCAGGTGCAAAGGGTACAGCACGTGGCCCTTTTTGAATAATTCTGTCTCAGGCGAATTCAGGTATTTAGGCTCATCCTCGGCCGCTCCGGGCAAAATCCGGCCGCCAAACGCGATCACTTGCCCCCGCACGTCGAAAATTGGGAACATGATCCGGCCCCGAAACCGGTCATAGTGGCCCGGTTGCCCGTGCTCGCGCGGGGCGGCCAAGCCGGTGGCCACCACGTCGGACACATCGTAACCCTGCTTTTGTGCCCAGCGCACCACCGTATCCCACGCCTGCGGGGCATACCCGAGGCGAAACCGCACCACCGTCGCCTGGTCGATGCCGCGGCTTTGCAGGTAGCGGCGGGCTTGGGTCGCAATCTCGTCGTGGAGAAGAATGTCGTGATAAAGATTGGCCGCACCGTCGAGCACAGCCAAAAGCCGCTGGCGCCGTGCATGCGTAGGGCCAGCCGCATGGCTGTCGGGCAAAGGGATGCCGGCCCTGCGGGCGAGCTCCGCCACCGCTCCGGTAAAATCCAGTCCTTCTTTTTTCATGAGAAAGGCAAAGACGTCGCCACCCGCATGACAGCCAAAGCAGTAGAAAAGCTGGCGTTCGGGTGAAACGTGGAAAGACGGCGTCTTTTCCTGGTGGAACGGGCACAGCCCAAGGTAGTCTTTGCCAGCACGGCGCAAAGATACGTACTCTGAAACCACCGCCACCAGGTCCGAATGAGCTCGCACATCCTCGATAAACTGGGCATCAAATCCGCCCGTGGGAGCCATAAGTGCGCCTCCCGGCCACCGCCGCTTCCGCCTTTGCAGCTTCCGCCGTCCGTTTCCAGTTACCGCAAGGCGACACTATTCGACCAAACCACCCAGACATCCTGCACCAAAACGGATAAATTCGAATAAGAACGTAAGATAAAATTATCAAAAATGATGCGGGCCGGCCAGGCTGTTTACGATAAACACATTAATACAGATGGTCACAAAGCCGGCCACGTTCAACCAGGCCCCGCGGGTGCCGCCCCATTTCGCCCGCAGCCTTCCCCACAAATAAGCGGCATAAACCGCGAAAACCACAAGCGACCACGTCTCCTTCGGCTGCCAGTTCCAGAAACTGCCCCATACCACCCGCGCCCAGATCGTGCCCATGGTCAGCCCGAGTGCAAACAAGGGCATCGCGACCGACACCGCCTGCAGGCTCAGCCGATCGAGCAGCTCCAGGGACGGCAGCCGCCGGAACCAGGTGCCGAACACCTTGCCTTTGAGGTCGCGCTCCGCCAGAAGGTACATCAAAGACGCCACAAACGCCACGGTGAATCCCACATACGAAAGCACGGTGATACTGACGTGCCCGGCCACCCAGGCAGCCCTGAGACCGGGCCAAAGTCCGGTGGTGACGTCCGTACCGGGCGCGATAGCCAGCATGAGGAGAAAGCCAAGCGGTACCACAAACACGCCGAGCACGGCGAACCCCATGACGGCATCCAGCACCGCGTAGTTAGCCATAAGAAGCCACAGGAAAAACGCCATGGCCTCCGTCGTGGTGTAGAAGGGGGCGCGGTGCATGGTGATGACGCCCGTAGCGACGGTGACGGTATGCAAAAACCATGCCGCCATACTCAAGCGGAACGCCGCCGTTCTCCACCGGGACCGATATAGCGAGCCCAGTTGGGCCGCGGCTGCCAGCCCGTAGACTGCCACAGTCAGGCGCAGAAGATCGCTGTACACGCGCGGGGCTCCCCACCACCGTTTCGGCTACCAGTCAGGAACGCGGTACGCCTTCCCGGTCAAGCTGCCGTTTCAAGGCCGCCATCTCGTTCCTGGCAGACACCAGGCGCCGGTCGATCAGGAACATATACCCGAAAAGTATAGCCCAAATTGCGGTGTAGGCTAAGGCCAGGAAAACCAAGTTATGCGCCACCGTCGCCACCTCCTTGTGCTACATTGTCCAGCGAAGCCGGTCTTTCGCCTCCGATAGCTCCTCTTTGATTTCCATCCAGTCCCGTACGTACAGCGTCAGGTACACGTACAGCACCGTGAAAGCCACCACACTCAGGATAAGCGTCGCCACCATCGGGCCCGACATGTTCATGCTACCTGGCTCGATGAGCACCGGGTGGATGGAGCGCCACCACCGGATGGAGAAAAACACCACCGGGACGTCGATGAACCCGAGGATGCCGAAGATGCTTGACAGGCGTGCCCGCTGGTCTGGTTCATCCACCGCCGCCCGGATGGCGAGGTAAGCCACGTATATGAACCACAGGATCAAAGTGGTGGTAAGTCGGACATCCCAGGTCCAGTACGTGTTCCACACCGGTTTCGCCCACAGCGGCCCGGTAACGAGCACGATGGTGGTGAACACCACCCCCACCTCTGCCGAGGCGGCGGCCAGGCTATCGAGTGGGCGGCGCCGGCTGAAAAGATACAGGACGCCGGCCAGAAAGACCACAAAGAAGGCCAGGAACGCGTTCCATGCCGAGGCCACGTGGAAATAGAAGATGCGCTGCACGTCGCCCATGGTGCGTTCCGGCGGAACATACAGGAACGCCGCCAGCTGGGCCAGGATCAGCAGCACGAACGCAGCTATCCCGATCGTCCTTCGCAAAAGCCACCACCCCCGGGGAACCACTTTTACGACTCGAGCACATACTCGAAAAGAAGTGCCGGCACGGCGATGAACAAAAGGTCGTAGGCCACCATGAACCATAGCCACGTCCAGTACGGTCCCATGCCCGCCAGACCTAGTACGCTCCGCGTCGCCTGCACACAGCCAATGATTACCGGCACAAGCACGGGAAAAAGGATCACCGGCAAAAGCATCTCTCCCGAGCGAGCGTGGCTCGCGATCGCCGCCAGCACCGTGCCGGCCGCGGAGAAACCAAGGGTGCCCACCACCACCAATAGCCCAAACCACGGCCAGGCCGGGCCGGGGCCGGCATTACCCAAAAGACAGAACACTGGAATGGTGACGGCCTCCACGATGAACATGAAGATGAGATTGGCGGCCAGCTTGCCGGCGAAAATGACCGCCCGGTCCACTGGCGCCACGAGAAGACCCACAAGTCCGCCCTCGGCATGTTCGGCGGCGAAACTGCGGTTGAGCCCCAAGGTACCCGCAAAGAAAACCGCGGCCCACAGCATGCCAGGTAGGACCGCTCGTGAGACGGCCGCGTCAAAAGCAAAACTGAGGATGACCACGATAATGAGGGCAAATGCCACCATGTTGGCCGTGGCCGCGTGACCCCGCGCTTCTGCCCGCAGGTCTTTCCAGCTAACCACCCAAACCTGCTGCCAGAATCCCATGGCTTTTCTCCTTCCAGGACGCCACGATCGTCTCGGTGCCGATACCTGCCTTCGTCCCCGACAGGATGCACGTCCCCATGTCCAGTACCAGCACCTGCGTGGCCAGCGAAAGGCCGTGTGCCACATCGTGCGTAACCATCAATACGCACCCGCCCGCCGCGGCATAATCCCGCAACCGCGCGTCGAGGGCTTCCGCCGCGGCGGCGTCAAGCGCGTTATACGGCTCGTCGAGCATCACCAGGGCGGGCGCACCAAGAAACGCCCTTTCCACCGCCAGCCGCTGCTGCATGCCACGGGAGAAATACCGCACAGGCTCGTCGGCAAAAAGTAGTAGCCCCGCCCGTGCAAGCGCGTCCTGCACCAGCCGGGACACCTCCCGGAGCCCCCGCAGCCGGGCATGGAACACGAGATTTTCCCGGGCCGAAAGATCAGGGTAGACCAGGGGCTGGTGGGCGAGATAGCCAAATTGCGCCCGCCACCACGGGCCAGCGGCAAACACGTCGCGACCCTGCCAATAGGCTTGGCCCGCGCTGGGACGCATGACGCCGGCCAATACCCGCAACAACGTGCTTTTGCCGGCACCGTTGGGTCCGAAAATGCCTAGCACCTGGCCCGCGGCGAGACGGAAACCCACGTCCTTCAGGATCCAACGGTGGCCGATGCGTTTTCCCAGGTTTTGTACTACCAACAGATCGCCTGGTTCCCCCGCCATGCCGCTACCCTCCACACGTCGCCGACGCCAGCGGCCGGTTCCACTGCGGTGGCCATAAAATGGAAAGCCCCGCCGGTGCGGGGCCTATTTCCCGGACTCGTATTTGCTCGGGCACTTGAGAAGAATCTGGTCCGCCTGGAACACCCCGTCGGTTCCCAGCTTGCCTTCCACCACGGCGCTCGGTGCCTGGTCGAGATAGTCCGGCTTGGCCCCGTGGTAGACCACCGGCAGGTTTTTCTGGCTGCCACGCAGTGCCATCGTAAGCATCAGGGTGCCGGGATCGTAGTGCACGCTGCCGGGAACGATCTCCCCGTTTACCCGCACCACCTGGTTCCAAACCGGTGCCGGCTGCTGCCAGAATTCGTCGACCGTAAAGTAGTACAAGGTAGCCCCGCTCTTACGCATGCCGGTGATCACCAGCACGGCGAAGGCCAACACCACCACCACGGCCGCCAAGACAAACCGCGTCTTTTTTGTCACCGGCTCACCCCCGGCCATAACGGGCTTTGGCTCGCTGTGGCCTTGTGATCCGGTTTGATTCTAGCCCCGACGGGCCGGACGCCCTAGCCGGCGAACGCCCTAATGTCGCGGTCGCCGTGGTGTATGCCGGCTAGGTTTGCGCCCCGAGGGTCCTACTATGCCGCCTCACCGCTCCCGGAGAGCCGCCTGGGCTGCCGCCAGCCGGGCCACCGGCACGCGGTAGGGCGAGCAGGACACGTAATCGAGCCCCGCCTTGTGGAAAAACGCGATCGACTCTGGGTCTCCCCCATGCTCGCCGCAAATACCCACACGCAGATCCGGCCGGGCCGCGCGACCGAGCCTGGTCGCCATTTCCACCAGTTTACCAACCCCGCCGGTGTCGATGACCGCGAACGGGTTTTCCGGCAGGATCTTTTGCTCCAGGTAAAACGGGAGGACCTTGGCTTCGGCGTCGTCGCGGGAGAAACCAAAGGTCGTCTGCGTGAGGTCGTTGGTCCCGAACGAGAAGAATTCGGCCTGCGTGGCGATTTCATCGGCCGTGAGGGCTGCCCGCGGGATTTCGATCATGGTGCCGACTTTGTATTCGAAATGCACGCCGGTCTCCTTTTGCACCTCGTTGGCCACCTTTACCACGAGCTCCCGCGTGATGGCCAGTTCCTTCACATGGCCCACGAGCGGGATCATCACCTCCGGCTGCGCATCGACTCCTTCGCGGCGAAGCCGGGCCGTGGCCTGGAAGATGGCGCGGGCCTGCATCTCGTAAATCTCCGGGTAGACGATGCCGAGCCGACAGCCCCGCAAGCCGAGCATGGGGTTGAATTCGGCCAGGGCCCGCGCCCGCCGGAGGACCTGTTCCTTTACTGCCAGTTCCTTTTCCAGCCCCGCCCGGCCTGCCGCCCCACCCGGGGCCAGCTGCCCGCCCAGGAGTTCGTCGAGGCCGCTCACCACTTCGTAGGCTTTGAGCTGCCGCCGTAGCCGCTCCACCTCGAGGGCGAGTTCTTCCGTGTTGGGCAGAAACTCGTGCAAAGGCGGATCAAGCAGGCGGATGGTCACCGGGTAGCCGGCCATGGCCTTGAGGATGCCATAGAAGTCGCCCTCCTGCATCGGCAGAAGCCGGTCGAGCGCAGCCCGGCGCTCCTCCGGAGTGGCCGCCATGATCATCTCTTGTACAACGGGGATGCGGTCCGGGGCCATGAACATGTGCTCTGTACGGCAAAGCCCGATACCAGTGGCCCCGAAATCGCGGGCCTTGGCGGCGTCCTGCGGGGTGTCGGCATTGGCCTCCACACCGAGCCGGCGGAACTCGTCGGCCCATTCCAGGAGGGTGCGGAACTCGTCCGTGAGCACCGGATCCACGAGCGGCACAGTGCCTGCAATCACGCGGCCGGTGGCACCGTCGATGGAAATGATGTCGCCCTCGTGCATGCTAAGCTCGCCCACGGTGAAGGTACGCCCTTCAGGGTCGATGTGGAGGGCGTCGCAACCCACGACGCACGGCTTGCCCATGTGCCGTGCCACGATCGCCGCGTGGCAGGTCATGCCGCCGCGGCTCGTGAGGATGCCCTGTGCCTGCACGATGCCATGAATGTCGTCGGGGGTGGTCTCCGTGCGGACGAGAATGACCTTGTGCCCTTCGCGGCCGAGGGCCTCGGCCCGGTCGGCATCAAAAACGATCTCGCCTGTGGCCGCCCCGGGCGAGGCCGGCAGGCCGGTGGCGATCACGTTTAGCTTGGCGGACTCGTCGATGCCCCGGTGCAAGAGGGACACGAGCTGCTGGGGTTCGATCCGCCGGATGGCCTCCTCGCGCGTGATCTTGCCTTCGGCCACGAGGTCGATGGCGATCTTTACCGCCGCCTGGGCCGTACGCTTGGCGGAGCGGGTCTGCAGCATGTAAAGCCGGCCGCGCTCGACCGTGAATTCGATGTCCTGCACGTCGCCGAAATGGGATTCCAGCCTGTTTGCTACATCCACCAGCTGCTGGTAGGCCTGCGGCAGGTCGCGGGCCATCTGGCTGATCGGCCGCGGGGTGCGGATGCCGGCCACTACGTCCTCGCCCTGGGCGTTCGGCAAATACTCGCCATAAAGCTCTTTGGCGCCGGTGCTCGGATTGCGAGTGAAACAGACACCGGTGCCGCTGTCGTCGCCCATGTTCCCGAAGACCATCACCTGCACGTTTACCGCGGTGCCCAAGTCGTCGGGGATCTTGTTCACTTGCCGGTAGACCTTCGCCCGCGGGTTGTTCCACGAATCGAAGACGGCGTTGATGGCCATGCCGAGCTGGTCGGCCGGGTCTTGCGGAAACTCCCGGCCCGTGGCCTCGCGGACGATCTCCTTGTACTCGCCGATGAGCTCCTGCAGTGCTTGCGGTGGTAACTGGTAGTCGAATTCTACCCCGGCCTTTTCCCGCGCCTTTTCGAGCACTTTTTCGAAGCGGTCAAGGTGAATGCCCATCACGACGTTGCCAAACATCTGTATGAACCGCCGGTAGCTGTCGTACGCGAACCGCTCGTTCTGGGTCAGCCGGGAAAGCCCGCGCACGGTCTGGTCGTTGAGCCCGAGGTTGAGGATGGTATCCATCATGCCCGGCATGGAAATGGCGGCGCCGGAACGGACCGAGACCAGGAGCGGGTTTTCCGGGTCCCCAAGACGCTTGCCGGTCTTGGACTCCACTGCCCGGAGGGCGGCCTGGATGGCCTCTTGAAGCCCAGGCGGGTAGGCCCCTTGGTGCTCCTGGTAGTATATGCAAGCCCGTGTAGTGATCGTAAACCCGGGCGGCACCGGCAGGCCTATGCGTGTCATCTCCGCGAGGCCAGAACCCTTGCCCCCGAGGAGGTTCCGCATGCCGGCGTTGCCTTCTTCGAAAAGATAGACAAACTTTTCTCCGTTGCCTTCACCCGCTACCGCAACCAAGCCCCATGCATCCCCTTTCGCCATCATCGAGGTCAAACTGCCACACGCGAATCTCGATTCTCCGGTTCGGACGGGGGTTCCTCCCCTCGGCACCCCCCGTGTTCAGGACACGAGCTTCGTCAGGTCCGCGCCGGTACGCAAAAGATCGCGGACACGGCGGAGGAGCCGCAGGCGGTTGGCCCGTATCCGCAGGTCCTGGTGCATCACAAGCACCGTGTCAAGGTAGCGGTCGAGCGGCTCTTTGAGCTCCGCCATGGCTCTCCAGGCCTGGACGTAGCTGTCCCGGCCCAAGCTAGTAGCTAGATTGCCCTGCACCCTGGACGACGTGGCCTGGTAGGCTTCCCACAGGGCCGACTCCACCGGATCCTCGAAAAGCCCCGGTTCGACGGCACCGGCCGGCTCGCCCAGGGCCCCCAGCCCTTCCGCCCGCACGCTCGCGGCGATGACCGCCGCCGCTTGTGGCTCGCCGCGGAATCCCTCCAGGGCGCCGGCCCGCACAAAGGCGTCGGCCGGAAAATCGGCCGCAGTGACATTCGGGCCCGCCAGTCCCGGCCCCACGGCCAACACCGCCTCGACGCTATCGTAGGCGATGCCACTGTCGAGAAGCGCCTGCCGCAGCCTTGTAGCTGCGAAGTCCATCACCCGCTGGGCCACAACGGCCGGGTCCGCACCCGCCAAGGAAGCGACGCCATCCGCCGCCAGCCGGACGAGTTCTCCCAGCGGTACCGGAAGCGGTGAGCTTTGCAAAAGGGTGATCAAACCTGCCGCCGCCCGCCGTAGGGCGTAGGGATCTTGCGATCCCGACGGCTCGAGCCCCTTGGCAAAGGCCCCGGCCAGCGTATCCAGCCGGTCCGCGATGCCCACGAGGAGTCCGCTCCGATTTGACGGCACCGGATCGCCTGCCCGCACCGGCAGGTAATGCTCGCGGATGCCTGTGGCCACCGCCTCCGGTTCGCCGTCGAGCCGGGCGTAATGCTCGCCCATGACCCCTTGCAGTTCCGGTAGCTCGCCCACCATGGCCGTGCCAAGGTCGGCCTTGCAGAGAAATGCCGTGCGGTCGACTAGCTCTGCCTCTGCGGCGCCGATACCCAGGCGGGTGCTCATGTGCGACGCGAGCGTCCGCAGCCGCGCCGTCTTGTCGAGCATCGTGCCCAGGCCGCCCAGGAACAAGCGGCCGGCCAGGGCCGGCACGCGCTCTGCGAGCCGGTGGCGCCGGTCCTCGTCGTAAAAGAACGCCGCATCCGCAAGCCGTGCCCCGAGCACCTTCTCGTTGCCGGCTCGGACGGTATCGAGGCCCACGGTGCCTCCGTTTCGTACCGCCAGGAAATACGGTAAAAGCGAGCCGTCCGGCCTCGTGAGCGCGAAATACCGCTGGTGGTGGGCCATCACCGTGATCAGCACTTCCTTGGGCAGCCGCAGGTACGACTCGGCGAATCTACCCAGGAACACCGTGGGGTATTCGACCAGTTCGGTCACCTCGTCCAGTAACTCCTCGTTCCACGCCACGAAGCCGCCTGCTTTCTCTGCCAAGGCGTCTCCCTGCTGCCGGATAGATTGACGCCGGCGGAAGATATCGGCTTCCACGTAAAGCCCGCGTAACACCGGCACGAGCTCGGCCGCCTGGGGCACAAAAGTGGCGTCCGGGGCTAAAAAGCGGTGCCCGTATGTGATACGCTCCGACGCGATGCCGTCAAGCGTAAACTCCACGAGCTCGTCCCCCCACAGGGCCAAAAGCCAGCGGATAGGCCGGGCAAAACGGAGCTCACCACTTCCCCAGCGCATGCTGCGGGGAAACTCGACCGCCCTGATGGCCGCCGGGAAAATCTCTGCCAGCAAAGCCTGGGCGGGCTTTCCGGGGACATGTTTGATCGCAAAAACGTACTCGCCACCAGGTGTCTCTTTGCGTATCAAGTCCTCCACCGCTACCCCGGCACTGCGGGCAAACCCCGCCGCCGCTGGGGTGGGATGTCCCTGCGGGTCATACGCGGCCTTGACCGACGGCCCGCGGGTCTCTACCGTGCTGTCTGGCTGCCGCGCTGCCACGGCTTCGACATACACGATGAGCCGGCGGGGCGTACCGAACGTGCTGATCTGTCCGTGCCCGAGACGGGCATCGTCCAGCGATTTAGCTATGGTTGTGGCCAGCTGCTCCAGGGCAGGCACCACATAGGACGAGGGCAGCTCTTCGCACCCGATTTCCAGTACCGCGTCCTTTGCCAGGTCTTGTGACACGCTTTGTTACCTCCCCGCCGTGGCCCCGTCCGCGGCCACCGTTTCCGCCGCGCCGGCTCGCACCGCCGTGTTCTTCCCGAGCAGGGGGAAACCAAGTTCCTCCCGCCATTTCAGGTAGCCCTGTGCCGCCTGCCGGGCCAGGGCGCGCACCCGCCCGAGGTACGCCGTCCGTTCCGCCACGCTGATCGCCCCCCGTGCCTCGAGCAAGTTGAACGTGTGGGAGCATTTCAGGATATAGTCGTAAGCAGGCAGTACAAGCCGTTCGCCTAAAAGACGTCTGGCCTCGTTCTCGTAAGCGGAAAACAGGTTTTGAAGTAGCTCCACATCCCCCACGTCGAGACTGTACCGGGAGTGCTCGTACTCCGCTTGTTTGAAAAGCTCACCGTAGGTGATGCCGTGGCCGAAGTCGAGCTCGAACACGTTGCTCTTGTCCTGAAGGTACAGGGCTATCCGCTCGAGGCCGTAGGTGATCTCGGCCGCCACCGGCCGGCACTCGAAGCCACCTACCTGCTGGAAATACGTGAACTGGGTGATCTCCATGCCGTCGATCCAGACTTCCCAGCCAAGGCCCCAAGCCCCCAGGCTCGGCGACTCCCAGTTGTCCTCGACGAAACGGATGTCGTGCGTGGCGGGATCGATGCCCAGGTGCCGCAGGCTTTCTAGATACACCGGCACAACGTCGTCCGGCGACGGCTTGAGGATCACCTGGAACTGGTGGTGCTGGTAAAGCCGGTTCGGGTTCTCGCCGTAGCGAGCGTCCACCGGCCGCCGCGACGGCTCCACGTAAGCCACGTTCCACGGCTCCGGACCAAGGGCCCGGAAGAAGGTGGCTGGGTTCATGGTACCGGCGCCCTTTTCGACGTCGTACGGCTGTGCAACAAGACAGCCGTGCCTGGCCCAGAACTCCTGCAGGGCCAGGATAATTTCCTGGAACGACTTCGCCATGGTTCGCCCTCCTGTGATGGTGCCAGAAACTGATAAGCCCGTCCCCGGAATCCTCCAGGGACGGGCATGACCCGCGGTTCCACCCTGGTTGGCCCGCCCGCGGGCGAGCCCACCTCGTCAGATCACGGCTTGGGAGCGCCTTCGCCGCCCGGCCTCACCGGCTCGCACCTGCCGCCGGCTCTCTTGATCAGCCCCGGGAACGCGGTTACTCCTCTCCCGCATCGCCGCCGTTATGCAATTCCCGCCGGGAATCGGCTGCCACCAGTGTAGCAACGGCCGGCAGGGGTGTCAAAGCATACGTGCCCTGGCGTTCCCACGCCGTAACTCCCGCACCAGGCTTATCCCGGCAGTATAAACTGAATCAATGGGCCCGGCACCCGGTACTGCGAGTCCCCTGTCCTGACGACCAGCCAGGGGCGCCAGAGGTACATCCGCGTTTCGGCTCTGTCACGCGGCTGGGGGTCGGCCAGTCTAAAGGCAAGACCTGTAAAGACTGTTTCCCGCGGACCGAGGTCAGCCGGTGTCCACGGCACCACCGTCAGGAAAGGTGGTGATTTTTCCCCACTGACGCCAACCTGAACGCCTACATCGGAAACAGACTCGACGAAGAAGTTGAGGTTTTGCTCCCTGATGCCGGACACGATCGTGCCAGTGACCGTGTCGGTGAATGCA
>Ga0334722_10006716_pt1 | contig 11295 bp, 7 predicted proteins | sample C3_bottom_MG_FD_207210 | JGI IMG/M metagenome (GOLD analysis project Ga0334722, IMG submission 207210) | Sediment microbial communities from Yellowstone Lake, YNP, Wyoming, USA - C3_bottom | ecosystem: Environmental > Aquatic > Freshwater > Lake > Sediment | place: USA: Wyoming | collected...
TCGTCTCGACAGTCGTCTCTTTATTAAATACGCGCAAGGTCTCCTGGTTGCCGCTTTCAATCCCTAAGAAAACCACCCGGAGTCCGGCGTCGCGGCATTTGCGGAAAAGCTCCTCGTCGACCTGGTTGGCGCGGCAAGCGGCGCCCCAGACATAGTTTCGACGGCGGGCGGCGAAGGCTTCCGCCAATTTATATGCCCGGGCTTTACCGATCTTGCCGGGGCCGATGAACGTATCGTCGATAAACAGTACCATCTCTTTAGGGGCGATCATCTGCGCGGCGTCGATCTCGTCGAGTAGATCTTCCGGGTCGCGTCCCCGCCAGACCGGCCCCTTAAAGCTACGGTAAAATGATGCGATCGAGCAGAAAGAACAGAACGCTTGACAGCCGCGACTGTAAGAGACTGTCAGCTGTTCGAAGCCCCGGGGCTGGGCAGCCATAATGTCTCTTGCCGGCCAGGCCAGCGTGTTCAGATCTTCAATCAGCGGCCGTCCGGGATTGACGATCGCCTCGTTGCCGTCACGCCAGGCGATCCCGTCGACCGTCCGCCAGTCGCTCCCTGTCGACAGCGCCCGTGTCAGCTCCACAATCGTAATCTCGCCCTCGCCTCTGACAAGGGAATCGACGGCGTCGAACTCCGTCAATATTTCGCGGTACGTGAAAGTGGCGGGATGACCGCCGATCGTCACGTGGGCTTTCAGCCCCCCGGCTTTTAAGCTTTCGAGCCATTTAAGGAGCGGCGCTAGATTAGATTGGAAAAGGTTGGAAACCCCGAGGAGCTGAAAATGGCGACGACTTAACTCTTTTGTCAGGTCGGCATAGTTGAGCCGGGCAGCCGGCGCATCGATAATTTCAACCGAAAAACCATCCCGTCTCAAGGCCGACGCCATATAAGCGAGACCTAAATGCTCCTCGGGCGCATTGGTAAACCGGCTTGACACGCTTGGAGGGTTTACCAGCAAAACATCAACCATCGTTTTCTCCTTTTACGCATTGCCAGTACTTGTATCGTCATATAGAAATTCGGCTTTAATAAAAAACATGCGCTATAATATCTTGCCGATATTAAGGATATTAAGGCGACGGGGTGTAGCGCAGTTTGGTCCAGCGCGCCTGCTTTGGGAGCAGGAGGTCGGAGGTTCGAATCCTCTCACCCCGACGAAACGAAAGAAAAGCCGGCAACCTATTTTTTTTCGTTTCCCCTTGTTACGTTTTACTTTTTACTTGTTTAACGGGCTTTTCTTTCGTTAGTAAAAGGTAAGAGGTAACAAGTAAGAAGGCAAAGCTCGTGCCGATCTACTGAATAATGGCTAAAATAGAGGTGCACGCGGACGTAACTCAGTTGGTAGAGTTCCTGCCTTCCAAGCAGGTTGTCGCGGGTTCGAATCCCGTCGTCCGCTCGAAACGAAAGAAAAGCCGGCCATTTGATTTTCTTGAGTTTCCCCGATTTACCATTTACGATTTGCTTTGCAGGCTTCTAGGCTCTCTTAGCTTAAGTGGACAATTGGTGAAATAATGCAACAGGTTCGTAAATCGATAATCGTAAATCGGGGTATTATCTGCGAAAATACGCGCCCGTAGCTCAGCTGGATAGAGCATCGGACTTCTAATCCGAGTGTCGGGGGTTCGAATCCCTCCGGGCGTGCAAAGCAAAATGGCCCTGTCCTAAGGTGGGGCCATTTTGCTTTTGTATTTTCCGGCGGAGGGATTCGAACCCATGTAGGGGTTATGTTTTCCGGGGAAAGCGTAATTTCCCCGGAATCTAACGTCGGGAAAAGGGGGAACCGGGGGTAAAACCCTGGGTTTTGCCCCCGGAGAGCGGCCGTTAGGCGCCAGCCGTGGGCGCGCTTTATAGCGCCAGGTGAGCGACGGGGACGAATCCCTCCGGGCGGAACTAGCCTCTTTTGCCGCAAAATCTAATAGATTTGAAATAATCCGGAAAAAAATGGATAATGTGAATTCCGCCTTTTAAGTTTGGTCGGTCGCCGGCCGACCATCTAGAGGCGATAACGCACGTGGTGGCTATAGCTCAATTGGTTAGAGCGCTGGACTGTGGCTCCAGAGGTTGGGGGTTCAAGTCCCCTTAGCCACCCGACAAAAAGAAAAAGCTCGCACTGCGAGATTTTTCTTTTTGTCCCCTATTTACGATTTACTATTTACGCGGGTACGAACAGACGATTTAGCATGTGAGAGCGAGTAGTTTCTTTTTCAGCAAGTCGGTAAATGTTATTGTTCAAAGGGTCTGATAGTTCTTCGTAAATAGATAATCGTAAATCGGGGTATTTTCTACGAAAATACGCGCCTGTAGCTCAGTGGATAGAGTGCCGGACTTCGAATCCGTCGGTCGGGGGTTCGAATCCCTCCAGGCGCACGAAACGAAAGAAAAGCCGCCGATGATTTCTTTCGTTTCCCCGTTTTACGTTTTACCTCTTACTGGTTGAGAGCTTTTCTTTCGTTGGTAAGAAGTAAGAAGTAAAAGGTAAGAAGTGTTTGATATACAAGCTTTAGCTTGTAGACGGATCGTTAGCTCAATTGGCAGAGCAGGGGACTCTTAATCCCAAGGTTACAGGTTCGATTCCTGTACGATCCACCAGAGAATACCTCAGGGCCATCTGCGGCGTTGCCCGGCGGGTTCGCGTTGGGTCACGTACCTGATGTACGCTCACCTCCTTAACCCTGGTGCGCCTGGCATCTGGCTCCTGAGGTATCCTCTGGTCTTTGGTTCTCCTGTAAACTTATCGCGATGGAGCTCGCGTAACGCTGGTGAACAGCTGATGGCTCCTGCTTTTAGGCAGGGGTCTTTTTTATGAAAAAAACAGTCGAAGATATATTAATTCAAATATTGTTAGGCGTCCTGATCGGTTTATTATGCGGTCCGACCATCGCCGCTTTTCTTTTTTGCCTCGATAAGGTTACAAGCCTGAGAAGCGCCAACCCATCGATCACCTATTTACTGCCGTTGGCCGGCATCGTCATAGGACTTTTCTATGGCAAATGGGGCGAGCGCGCGGTAAAGGGAAACAACCTCGTCCTAAGCGTGATCCATGATGGAGACGAGGACCTCCCTAAAAGGATGGGGCCCATGGTTTTCTTGGCGACAACCGCCGCTCATCTCTTCGGCGCCAGCGTTGGCCGAGAAGGCGCCGCCGTCCAAATCGGCGCGGTATTAGCCTCTCTTACCGCCCCGGCAATGAAAATCGGAAATGACACCAAGAAAATATTGATCATGGCCGGCGTGGCGGGCGGTTTTGCCGCGGCGTTCGGCACGCCTTTGGCCGGAGCTGTCTTTGCCTTAGAGGTAAGTCATATAAGAAAGTACCAGCTGAAAGCTTTACCGGCGATCTTGCCGGCGGCGTTCGTCGGCGACTTTATCTCCCGGTCCCTTTTTAAACCGGGCGATCTTCCGGCTTTAACGTTTCCGGCGTGGAGCTTAATGCTCATATTGAAATTGGTCGTTTTCAGTTTCGCAATCGCCGCTTTTTGCATCCTCTTTATTGAAACGGTTCATCTCATCAAAGACCATCTTGGCGTCTATTTCAAAAGAATGTCCGTGATGATGTTTGTGGGCGGAATCGCGACATTAGGTCTGTGGCTGGCTTTCGGCACCAACATCTATCTCGGCCTCGGCGCTTCTACGATTAATATGGCATTGACTGGGGTGAACGTCCCCTGGGATGCCTTCCTTATCAAATTAGCGTTCACTTCTGTCGCGTTAGGATCCGGGTTTATCGGGGGAGAAGTAACGCCGTTGTTTTTCATGGGGTCGACGATGGGCAACGTATCGGGCAAGCTGCTGCGAACATCCCCCTCCTTCACTGCCGGAATCGGTTTAGCGGCTCTTTTTGCCGCCGCCTCTAACGCTCCTTTGGCAATGTCGGTATTAACCGCGGAGCTATTCGGTCTCAAGATATTCCCTTTTGCTCTCCTGGTTTGCTTCTTGAGCGCCATACTAAGCGGAGAAAAAAGAGGGATATATCTAACCCAGCGAGTCTTTCATCACGGAAAAAACGATTGGATAACCATCGAGGAACTTCGAGAAATCAAAGATAACTATTAATCTTAGCCGCAACATCCGTCGCCGGAGTTGCGGGCGCCATTTTTACCGCCCGCTTTTTCTACGAGCGTCGTGAGGCTGAAGCTTTGTCTGATCTTGCTGGGCGAAAGAAATCAGGCGTCTCCGGCAGCATCTGATCGGCGATGACCATGGCCGCCGGCCTGTCGGCCGAGTACATGGGCGAGGTGGGCGGCGGGATCGATTGTGACCAGCAGCGTACGGCGGCCTTTATCGGTCAGATTAACCGCCGCTATACACGAAAGGACTGTTTTGCCGACCCAGCCTTTGCCAGAAAGGAAATAATATTTATGCCGGTCGGGCACGTCTAAACCAGTTATGGGTGCTGTTGGCTATTCTAACGAGTATCAGCATGACCGGGACCTCGACCAATACACCGACAACGGTGGCGAGCGTCGCTCCGGAGCTTAAGCCGAACAGGGAGACAGCCACAGCGACGGACAGCTCAAAGAAATTACTGGCGCCGATCATCGCGGCCGGAGCGGCAATCTCATGCGAGACCTTCCAGGCCTTGGCCCAAAGATAGCCGAAGAAGAAAATAAAGAAAGTCTGGATGATCAGGGGCACGGCTATCAGACCGATGTGCATCGGATTGTTCAATATTACCCGGCCCTGAAAAGAAAAGATAATCACCAGGGTAACAAGCAAGCCGATCTCGGTGAGGTGTTTGAACTTCGGCAGGAAATCATTGGTGAACGATTCATGTCCTTTTTGGTTTATATGTCTGGCCCTGGTGAGATAGGCGGCAACCAGCGGGACGAGTACGAACAAGACGACCGATAAGATGAGCGTATCGTAGGGCACCAGAATTTTGCCGACGCCCAGCAAAAAAGAGACTATCGGCACAAACGCGATGAGTATGACTAAATCGTTTACCGCCACCTGGACCAGCGTATAGGTGGGGTCCCCGTCGGTCAGATAACTCCAGACAAAGACCATGGCCGTGCAAGGGGCGGCCCCCAAAAGGATGGCTCCGGCGAGATATTCTTTGGCGAGAGCCGGGCTGACAAGGCCTTTAAAAGCGACCATAAAGAAAAATGTCGCGAACAAATACATGGTGAACGGTTTCACCAGCCAGTTGCTGACCAGAGTGATTACCAACCCTTTTGGATGCTTAAAGCAGTCTTTAAGGCGGGAAAAGTCGATTTTCAGCATCATCGGGTAGATCATCAACCAGATCAGCACGGCCATGGGCAGAGATACCTGAGCGTAAACGAACCGGCTCAAAATCGCCGGGACTATCGGTGCGAACTTCCCGATGAGCACCCCGGCGACAATGCATAAAGCCACCCAAAAGGTGAGATAGGTATGAAATATGCCGATGTTTTTCGTCTCTTGCTCAACATTGTCGAGCAAGCGGAGTTTAGCGTTCACGTCCTGGATTGTCCTTGTATTAAGCACGAGCTTTTAGAATCGACGGTCGCGCAGTCGCAGAGATTTTCAATTTGGCCTAAAAGCTCATTGATTCCCATTGCTTTCATTGAATAATAAATCCAGCGGCTGCGCCGCTTGGCATTGATAAGCCCGGCGTCCCTGAGCACCTTAAGATGGTGCGACATCAGATTTTGCGGGATGCCGAGGCATTCAGTCAACTGGCAGACGCACATCGCTTTTTTGGCCAGGCAGCTCAATATCTTCAGCCGGTTCTCATCGGCCAGGACTTTAAGCAGGCCGACGACTGCGTCGCCCCGTTTGTTGGCGGGCTTCTTGCTTAATAAATCATGAGCCATATATCAACACAGATTGATGTTTATCACTTTAGAAAGGCTTCTGTCAAGCCGCTCCCGTTTGTTTTCCCCTCCGTCTTCTTGTATCATTTGCGATGTTTATTGCCCGGGGCAGCGTTCATCGGGAGCTGAATCTAGTTTCTAGTCTCTAGACGCTAGTTTCCAGACGCGGGTGTGGCGGAACGGCAGACGCGCATGCCTTAGGAGCATGTGTCCAACGGACGTGGAGGTTCAAGTCCTCTCACCCGCACGGCCGCCGAAGCGGGCCGAGAGTAAGATTGTTCTATTGTTCTCGATCTTGATCAATGTTCAAGATAGGTTAAGGAAGAAAGATGCCAATAAAAACCGAAGTCGAGCAAGTTGAAAAAAGCATGGTGGTCCTAACGGTCGAAGTCTCCTTTGACGAATTGGGAGAGTCGATTGACAAGGCCTACCGCGACGTCGCGCGGAAAGTAAAGATCCCCGGCTTCAGGAAGGGAAAGGCGCCGCGCGCCATCATCGACCAGATGGTCGGAAAAGACGCCGTCCTTCATGAAGCGCTGAACGATGCGATCCCCGCCATCTACCCGCGCGCGGTAGAATCGTCCGGCATCGAACCGGTGACGATGCCTCAGATCGACGTAGTCCAGTTGTCGGACAATCTGCCTCTGATATTCAAGGCCAGGGTTGAAGTAAAACCCGAAGTCAAGCTCGGCGCGTATGGTAAATTGGAAATCGACGATATCAAACAGAAGCCCTTGGCCGAGGAAGTGCAAAATCAGCTCGAGCGGTTGCGCAATAAGTTCGCCACCTTGGAAGTGGTCAAGGGCCGAGCGGCAAAAAAAGACGATTTCGTATTGATTGATTATGAAGGGTATATACAAGGCAAGCCGTTTGAAGGCGGCCGCGGCGGCGACTATATGTTGGAACTTGGTTCAGGGACCTTTATCCCCGGCTTTGAAGACCAGTTGGTCGGCGCCAAGGCTGGGAGCGAAAAGCAGGTCAAGCTGACGTTTCCAGCGGATTATCAAACCGAGGCACTGGCCGGGGCCGAAGCGGTCTTTAAAGTGGAAGTCAAAGAGATCAAGGCGAGAAAACAGCCGAAAGCCGACGATGAGTTCGCCAAGAATGTCAGCAAGTTCGACACCTTGAAAGAGCTTAAGGCCGATCTCAAGAAAACGGCGATAGAGCGCCAAAAGAACGAAAGGGAAACCGGGATAAGAATGGGCGCCCTCGATAAAATGGTTGAACTGAGCGAAGTCGAACTTCCGGGCGGCATGATAAACAACCGGGTGGAGGAGATGGTCCAGGATTTCGGGGCCCGGATACAAGAGACACAGGGGATAACGCTCCAGGGCTGGCTGGCGCAGTCGGGGATCGATATGAGCGTCCTGCGTCAAAGCTACCGGGACGAGGCGGAGCGAACTACGCGAACCGAGCTGGTAATTGAAGCCGTTGTTAAAGCGGAAAAGATAGAAGCGTCGGAAGATGATGTGGAAAATGAGATAAAAAGGCTGGCAGAAGGAGCCAAAAGAGATGTGGCCGAACTGAAAGAAGAGATCAAGGAAAGAGCCGGTTTCAATTTTCTCGAACAGAGATTGGCGATGAATAAAGCGGTCGATTTCCTGGCTTCAAAAGTCAAAGTCAAAAAAAGGGATGATGCGAATGAGTCTAGTACCGATAGTGATTGAACAAACATCCAGAGGTGAACGCTCCTATGACATCTTTTCGCGACTGCTGAATGAGAGGATCGTTTTCCTGGGCAACGAGATAAACGACGATATCGCCAACTTGATAATCGCCCAGATGCTGCACTTGGAATCGGATGACCCCGATAAAGATATCAGCCTCTACATAAACAGCCCGGGCGGCTTGATCACGGCGACCCTGGCTATCTATGACACGATGCAATACATTAAGCCTGACGTGTCGACAATCTGTATCGGCCAAGCGGCCAGCGGCGGCGCGGTTCTCTTAACCGCCGGCGCCCCAGGCAAGCGGTATGCTACCCCGAACGCGCGCGTCTTGATCCACCAGCCACATGGCGGCGCTACCGGTCAAGCTGTCGATATCGAGATTCAAGCCAAAGAGATCATCAGGACCAGGCAGTTGCTCGACGAGATGATGGCCCGGCATACCGGCCAGACCGTCGACCGCGTCTCGCAAGATACCGACAGGGATTTCATAATGACCGCGGAACAGGCGAAAGAGTATGGTATAATCGACGAAGTTATTGTCGAGCGAAAAAAATAGAAGGGGGTCGCTATGGCCAAATTTAGCGACAGTCCGGAACAACTTAAATGTTCGTTCTGCGGCAAAAGTCAAAGACAGGTACGCAAACTTATCGCCGGCCCCGGTGTCTACATATGCGATGAGTGCATAGATCTATGCAACGAGATTATCGATGAGGAACTCAGCGAAGAGGTCCAACTCAAACTTGAGGACCTGCCCAAGCCGCGCGAGATATATAAGATACTGAACGACTATGTCATCGGCCAGGACCTGGCTAAGAAAATTCTGTCGGTGGCGGTCTACAATCATTACAAGCGTATTCAGGTCGGGCCGGCGCACGAAAACGACGTCGAGCTGGCGAAGAGCAACATCCTATTGCTCGGACCGACGGGCTGCGGTAAGACACTGCTGGCTCAGACACTGGCCAAGATACTTAACGTTCCGTTTGCTATCGCCGATGCCACGGCTCTGACTGAAGCCGGCTATGTCGGCGAGGACGTCGAGAATATCCTGCTCAAGCTCATCCAATCCGCCGACTACGATGTCAAGCGGGCCGAGACCGGCATTATCTATATCGATGAGATCGACAAGATAGCGCGCAAGTCCGAGAACCCGTCGATCACGCGCGACGTTTCGGGTGAAGGCGTCCAGCAGGCCTTACTGAAGATACTTGAAGGGACCGAAGCCAGCGTGCCGCCTCAAGGCGGGCGCAAACACCCGCACCAGGAGTTTATCCAGATAGACACGACGAACGTTCTGTTCATCTGCGGCGGGGCTTTTAACGGTCTCGAAAAGATAATCGAGAGCCGCATCGGCACGCGGGGCATCGGCTTCGGCGCCGACATAAAGAAGCGTGAAGAGAAGGATATCGGGAACATCTTAACTAAGCTGCTCCCAGAGGACTTGCTCAGATTCGGGCTGATACCGGAATTCGTCGGCAGGCTGCCGGTTATCTCAACCATCGACAACTTAACTAAAGAAGACCTCGTCAAAATCTTGAGCGAGCCGAGAAACGCCTTGGTCAAGCAGTATCAGAAATTCTTCGCCTATGACAATGTCGAACTGGTCTTTACCGACGATTCACTCTATGCGATAGCGGAAAAAGGTCTCAGCCGCGCCAGCGGCGCTCGGGGGTTGCGGGCTATCATGGAAGACGCTCTCTTGAGCGTGATGTACGACATCCCCTCGATGCCGGACATTACCAAGTGCGTGATCACAAAAGAAGTGATCGAAAAGGGCCTGGAGCCGACATTGGTAACCGAAGCGGTTGAAGAACTGCCCAATAAGGCCGATATGGCAGCTACAGACGAAGAAGTGCCGGCCTAGGCGCGAAGCGCCTGGAAAATAGAGAATAGAGAATAGAAAATAGAACTAAAAGCCGCCCCTCGGGGCGGTTTTTTAGATAAGAACTGTAACGTTTTTGCGCGCTCTTTCGTTTTATAGGGCGGAAGGTTTACTTATCTAGGAGGTAGAGATGAAGAAGTTCGCTGTTTCGATCGGGGTTCTCGCGCTTCTGTTGGTCTTTGCGGCCTCGGCCGCGGCGCGTCCGGGGCGGCTGTTAAGACCCCGCCATCTGCTCGGGGAAGTGGTCTCGATAGATGCGTCCGCGAGCACCGTCAGTTTTTTCTGTCGCGACGATACTACCAGAACGTTGAGCGCGGTCGACGCCACCAAGGTGATCAAAGACGGCCGCCGGTCGACGTTGGGCGGCCTGGCGCTTGGAGATCTTGGGACCGCCAAATACGTTCCAACCGTCGCGGGCAACTTTAAGGCTCTCAGGATCATCGTGCGCACGCCGATAATGCGCGGCAAGATATCCGAGATCACGAGCGATACCGTTACATTGAAGCGCCCGAAACTGACCCGCACGTTCAAGGTCGATGCCGACACTACGATCAGGCGCAACGGCGCTGAAGCGGAACTGGCCGGTCTTAAAGTAGGGGATCAAGCCAAGGTCGCTTACAATAAGACCGAAGCCGGCGAATTTCTGGCCAGGCGGGTAAGGGCCGCCGGACACAGCAACTAAAAACGGGGGGGGGTGCGGCGCCCCGCACCCGGAGAATGGAAAATAGAAAATAGAAAAAAGCCGCCCCCTGAGGGGCGGCTTTTTTTGTGCTAAAATCACCGTCATGACCGACGAGCCCTTATCCAAAACTTACGAGCCGGCTGCTACAGAGGCCAAGTGGTATCCCTATTGGGAATCTCACGGTTACTTTACGCCCCAGATAGACAGGTCGAAAGAGCCGTTCACCATCGTCATACCGCCGCCCAACGTGACGGGCTCGCTTCACATGGGCCATGCTCTCAATAACACTATCCAGGACGTCATCATCAGGCGCCGGCGGATGGCCGGGCAACCGGCTCTTTGGCTGCCGGGCACGGACCACGCCGGCATCGCCACGCAGAACAAGGTGGAGCAACAATTGGCAGAGGAGGGCTTGACCCGGCAGGACGTGGGCCGGGAAAAGTTCATCGAGCGGGTCTGGCAGTGGAAGGACGAGTACGGGGCGACGATAATCAACCAACTCAAGCGGCTCGGTTGTTCCTGCGACTGGACCCGCGAGCGCTTTACTATGGATGAAGGCTATTCCAAAGCGGTCAAGGAAGTCTTTGTCCGCCTCTACCGGGATGGCCTTATCTACCGGGGGAACCGCATCATAAACTGGTGCCCCCGGTGCCATACGGCGCTTTCAGATATTGAAGTCGAGCATCAGGATGTCGAGGGCGGCCTCTGGCATATCAAGTATCCGCTTGTCGAGAGGGAAGGTTTTTTGATAATCGCCACCACCCGGCCGGAGACGTTGCTGGGCGATACGGCGGTCGCCGTCCATCCGGAGGATAAAAGATATAAGCACCTGATCGGCGGAAAAGCCGTTCTTCCCCTGGTCGGTCGCGAGCTGCCGATAATCGGCGACGCTCACGTCGACCCGGCTTTCGGGACGGGCGCCTTAAAAGTCACTCCGGCCCACGACCCGAATGACTTCGAAATTGGCGAGCGCCACGGTTTGGAGCAAATAAATATTTTCGGGCCGGACGCCCGGATCAACGCAAACGGCGGGCAATTTTTCGGCCAGCACCGGTTTGAGGCCAGGGAAGCGGTCGTCGAGGCGCTTAAGGAAGCCGGGTTACTGGAAAAATACGAACCGCATACGCACGCGGTCGGCCACTGCTATCGCTGCCACACGATGATCGAGCCCTACCTTTCCGAGCAGTGGTTTGTCGATATGAAACCGCTGGCCGGGCCGGCTATCGAGGCGGTCAAGATCGGTAAGGTCAAGTTTTCGCC
>Ga0334722_10006717_pt1 | contig 11294 bp, 9 predicted proteins | sample C3_bottom_MG_FD_207210 | JGI IMG/M metagenome (GOLD analysis project Ga0334722, IMG submission 207210) | Sediment microbial communities from Yellowstone Lake, YNP, Wyoming, USA - C3_bottom | ecosystem: Environmental > Aquatic > Freshwater > Lake > Sediment | place: USA: Wyoming | collected...
CATCGCGATCGAGGAGTCCCTCAATGGAGACCAGGACCATCTCCGGCCTGGTGCAGGCCGATCAGGCCCACCTGATTCATCCGCAGCACTTTGCGGCCGATCATCAGACACCCGTCGTCTATGTCGAGGGTGAGGGCGCAACGCTCCGCGACGCCGAGGGCCATGAGTATATCGACGGGCTGTCGCAATTGTGGAACGTGAACGCGGGTCACGGCCGCTTCGAACTGGCCGAGGCGGCGGCGGCGCAGATGCGGCGGCTGGCCTATGCTTCCGCGTACGTAGGGTTTACCAACGAGCCCGCGGTGCGGCTGGCCGAGCGGCTCTTGACCCTGACGTATAAGAACCTCTCGGGTGTGTACTTTACGACCGCAGGGGCTGAGTCGAACGAGGCGGCGTTCAAGATCGCGCGGTACTTTTGGAAGCGACGAGGGATCCCGACAAAAACCAAGATCATCTCGCGCATTCACGGGTACCACGGCGTGACGATGGCCGCGATGAGCGCGACCGGCATGCCCGTGTTTCACAAGATGTTCGCGCCGACGGTGCCGGGGTTCATCCACATTCTCCCTTCCTATCCATATCGCTACCCTGGATCTGGCGCCGAGGCGCTCGAGGAGGCCATCCGGCGCGAAGGCCCCGAGACGGTCGCCGCGTTCATCGCCGAACCTGTGATGGGAGCCGGCGGGGTGATCGTTCCGACCCCCGACTACTTCGCGAAGGTGCGGGAAATCTGCGACCGCCACCAGGTGCTCTTTATCGCGGATGAGGTCATCACCGCGTTTGGGCGCACGGGGCGGTGGTTTGCGCTGGATCACTGGGGTGTGCAGCCGGATGTCGTGACCTTCGCGAAGGCCGTGACGAGCGCGTATCTGCCGTTGGGCGGCGTCATGGTCTCCCGAGCGATCCACCAGGCCATTCTCGACGCGCCCGCGGCGGAGCGCTTCATGCACGCCGCGACCTATTCGGGTCATCCAACCTGCTGCGCCGTCGGCCTCGCCAACCTGAATATCTTCGAGCGAGAGCGGCTGGTCGAGCGCGCGGCGACGATGGGGACGCGGCTCCAGGCAGGGCTGCAGACCCTGCGCGACCTCCCGATGGTCGGCGAGGTGCGCGGCCTCGGGTTGATCGGCGGCATCGAACTCGTGAAGGACAAGGCGACGAAAGAACCGGCGCTCGGTGTGGCCGCCAAGGTGCTCGGTGAAGCGAAGAAACGCGGGCTCATCACCCGGCCGCGCACGGGGCAGAGCGGCGACTATCCTATAGGCGACACGATCTGCCTCGCACCGCCGCTGGTGATCACGGAGGCTCAGGTCGACCGCATCATCGAGATCCTGCGCGAGTCGATCCCCGCTGCGGCATCCTGATCCCTCAGTCGTCGATGGTGTTGGTCACGGGCGCGGCCGGGAAGACCGGCCGCGCCGTCGTTCGGGCGCTGGCTGCGCGCGGCCTGCCGGTCCGAGCCCTGGTGCGCCGGGACGCGCAGGCGTCAATTATCCAATCTGAAGGAGCCGTCGAGGTCGTTGCGGGCGATCTGCGCGATGAGGATGCGGCGGGGCGGGCGGTGGGCGGTGTGGCGTGCGTGTACCATATCTGTCCGAACGTGCACCCCGATGAGGTGGCCATTGGCCAACGGGTGCTCGCCGCCTGTCGAACGGCCCGCGTCGATCGGTTCGTCTATCACTCCGTGCTTCATCCACAGACGCAGGCGATGCCCCACCACTGGCAGAAGCTGCTGGTTGAAGAGTGCATCGTGGAGTCGGGTCTCGCGTTCACAATCCTGCAGCCCGCATCCTACATGCAAAATGTCCTCGCCGATCCGGGACGAATCATTCGAGAGGGTTGCTGCAGCGTGCCGTACGCACCGCACACCCGCGTGGGGATGGTCGATCTGGACGACGTTGCCGGCGCGGCGGCGATGGTCGTCGCTGATCCGTCGCACACCGGCGCAACCTACGAGCTATCCGGCGGCGAGATCCTGACCCCGCGTGACATCGCGGTCATCTTGACTCGTGTACTCGGCCGGTCCGTCCGCGTCGAGCACGTGCCGACCGACGCCTGGGCCGCGCGGGCGCGCGCGGCCGGCATGCCCGAGTATCAGGTGGCCACGTTGACGACGATGTTTCGCTACTATGAGCAGCACGGTTTCTGGGGGAACGCGCACGCCCTCACCTGGCTCCTCGGGCGGCCCCCGGCGACGTTTGAGACCGCCGCGCGACGCATCCTCAGTCATGCAACCGCTTGAGCCGGCGGCGCTTGCCGATATCCAGGCCGCGCGTGCGCGGCTCGGCGGCATCATCGTTCGAACACCGCTCGTCCGGCTCAACGACGACGGGCCGATGGCCTTGCAGATCTACCTCAAGCTGGAAAACCTTCAGCCGATCGGATCGTTCAAAGTGCGCGGCGCGGGGAACGCCATGCTGGTCGCCGCCGCCGCACGCCTGGCCCAGGGCGTGTACACGGCGAGTGCCGGCAACATGGCGCAGGGGGTCGCGTGGCACGCCCGGCGCCTCGGGGTGTCATGCAGCGCCGTCGTGCCGGATCATGCCCCACAGACGAAACTCGCCGCCCTCGATCGGTTGGGCTGCTCGATCGTCAAGGTCCCGTTTGCCCAGTGGGCCGAGGTGCTCCGCAGTCATCGGTTCGACGGGCTGCCGGGGCTGTTTATCCATCCGGTCAGCGATCCCGCCGTCGTCGCGGGGAACGCCACGATCGGCCTGGAGATCCTCGAAGACCTGCCCGACGTGGAGGCGATCGTGGTCCCCTTTGGCGGGGGCGGGCTCTCGTGCGGCATCGCGTCCGCGGTGCGCGCGATGAACTCCGGGGTCCGCATGTTCGCGAGCGAGGTGGCGACCGCCGCGCCGTTTCATGCCTCACTGGCCGCGGGCGCCCCGCAAGAGATCGCGTACACGCCCAGCTTCGTCGACGGTATCGGCGCACCGTTTGTCCTGCCCGAGATGTGGCCGATGGCCAGGCGCCTGCTCGACGCGTCGCTGGTGATGTCCCTCGACGAGGTGGCGGGCGCGATCCGGCTGCTCGCGGAGCGCAATCGGGTGATCGCCGAGGGCGCGGCTGGGACGGCCGTCGCCGCGGCCCTCGCGGGGAAGGCCGGGGGCGGGAAGATCGTGTGTGTGGTATCGGGCGGCAATATCGACAGCGCGACGCTGGCGACGATCCTCAACGGTCAGGTGCCCAATGGCTGATCAACAGCACGGCCAATCGCTTGCCGCGCGCGTCACCGAGGCGATGACGCGTCTGCGGGTGCCCGGCGTCGCCGTGGGCATTCTCCATCAAGGACAGGAGACGGTTGCAGGGTTCGGCGTGACGAACATCGACCACCCGCTCGCGGTGGACGGCGACACGCTGTTTCAGATCGGCTCGACGACCAAGACCATTACCGGGACGGCCGCAATGCGGCTGGTCGAGATGGGGAAGCTCGACCTCGACGCGCCCGTGCGCACCTATCTCCCCCGGCTGCGTCTGGCCGATCCCGATGCCGCCGCCCGCGTCACGCTGCGCCACCTGTTTACGCACACCGGCGGCTGGCTGGGCGACTACTTCGACGATTTTGGATCGGGCGACGACGCGCTGCAGCGGATGGTCGAAGCCATGGCCGCGCTCCCCCAGATCGCGCCGTTCGGCCAGGTCTGGTCGTACAACAACTCCGGATACTATCTGGCGGGCCGCGTCATCGAAGTCGCCTCGGGCAGGCCCTACGAAACGGCCGTCAAGGAGCTGGTCTTCGATCCACTCGGCATGACGCGATCGGTGTTCTTTGCGGCGGACGCGATCGTCCACCGCGTCGCCGTCGGCCATCACACCCGCGACGGCAAGACCGCCGTGGCGACCCCTTGGCCCCTGCCGCGCTGCGCGCATCCCGCGGGCGGCGTCGCGTCGACGGCGCGCGACCAGCTGCGCTACGCGAGGTTTCATCTTGGCGATGGCACGGGACCGGACGGCACCGGCGTGCTGACGGCGGCATCCATGACCGAAATGCAGTCTCCCCAGGTTCCAGGTGAGAGCGGCGACGAGTGGGGGATCACGTGGGGACTCAGACGGATCGGCGGCGCCAAGATGGTGCGACACGGTGGGGCCACGAACGGCCAGCTGTCCGCCTTTGCCATGATCCCTGAGCGTGGGTTCGCGGTCACCGTGCTGACCAACGCCGATTCAGGCAGCCTGCTCCACGATGAGATCGTACGGTGGGCGCTGGGGCACTACCTGAGCATCGAGGTTCCTGAGCCGCAGCCGATCGTCGTGCCGGCGGAGCGGCTGCGCGAGTACGCTGGGCGCTACACCGGGGCGCTGACCGATCTCGCGATCGGCGTGGAGAACGGGGGGTTGGTGTTAAACGTGACGCCCAAGGGTGGGTTTCCATTGAAGGAGACACCGCCGCCACCGGCCCCGCCCACGATGCACACGGCCTACGTTGGTGAAGACCGGTTTGTAGTGCTGGAGGGTCCGATGAAGGGGCGCCGCGGCGAGTTTCTGCGCGATGCGTCCGGCGCGATTGTCTGGCTTAGATCGAGCCGGGTGTTCAAACGAGAACGGTAAACGACGGGGAGGCGCCATGCTGATCAGTCAGAAGATGAATACGGCCATCAACGAGCAAGTGGGGCGTGAGTTCGGCGCGTTCTTTCAGTACATTGCCATCGCCGCGTCTTTCGACGCGCAGTCGCTGCCGCGGCTGGCCAAGCACTTCTACCGTCAGGCCGACGAAGAGCGCGACCATGCCATGCGGTTTGTGCACTATGTCGTCGAGGCCGGCGGCTCGGCGGCGCTCCCCGCCGTGGCCGCGCCGAAGGGCGTCTTCGCGAGCGCCGAAGAGGTGGTAAAGCTCTCCCTCGACTGGGAAGAAGAGGTCACGCGGCAGATCCACAACCTCGTCACCCTCGCGGTCACCGAGCGCGACTACACGACCCAGAACTTTCTCCAGTGGTTTGTCGACGAGCAATTGGAAGAAGTGTCTAGCATGAGCGCGCTGCTGAGCGTGGTGCGGCGGGCCGGTGAGGGGCACTTGCTGCTGGTAGAGCAGTATCTGGCGCGCGAGGGCGGCGAGGCGAAGAGCTAACGACCCGGGCGGGTCATCGGGGCATCACGCCGCCCCGACAAACGGGGCGACGCGCGGACTGTTCAAGAAGATTTCCCGAAGGTCGTCGGGGAGTCCGGCGGCGATGCGTTCGCACAGCCTGTGGAGAGCGGCGCGGTCTTCCGCGCGGTCGAAGAACTCCACGCGCGCTTCCAGCACCCGGCGGAGCACGACCACGTTCGGCTCGCTCTCCGCGAGCCGGAACGCCTCATCGAGCTTTGCGCCGACCGCCGCGCGGTCGCCGTCGTACATTGCCATTCGGGCCTCGATGAGGGCCAGGATCGCCTTGACCCACGCGGCGCCAAATCGATCGACCGCGGGGCGGCGCTCCTCGACGAGCCGTCGCAAATCGTCTGTTTGGCCCACGTCGAGCAAGGCGTCCGCCACCGGGCCGAGCAGCTGGATCTCGTTGGGGACGAACACGCCGACCATCAGCGAGCGGACGTCATCGAGGGCGCGCTTGATCGCCTCGGGGTCGCGTTCGATGCGCGCGGCGTTCAGCCGGGCCACGCAGGTGAGTATTCGCCACGGCATCAGGGTCTCGTACGATGCCGTGGCGCGATACCATTTGAGGGCGCGCTCAGGGTCGCCGATCTCCGAATACAAGTCTCCAAGAAAGAACCGCACGTACGGCGCCTCGAGTGGCGTGAGCCCCGCGGCGTTGGGCAGCAGCTCCTCGGACTTCCTGATGCCCTCGCCCCACTCGCCGTCGAAGTAGTCGCAGACGATCTCAAACTCCTTGACGTAGGTAGCGCGGCGGCGGTCGCCAATCGCGTCCGCGATCTCCAGCGCGGCCTTGAAGTACTCCCTCGCCTGCACCGGCTTTGCGAGCCACGCGTGGAGGATGCCGAGGTAACTGAGGCTCGTGGCCTCGCGCGAGCGATCGCCCGCGTCGCGCGCAGTTATCAGGGCATCCTGCGCTGCCACGATCGCGTCTTTCAGCGTGCCCATCGCGAGGTGCGCCATGGCGCGCAGATTGTGCGCCCTCGCCAGGTTCGAATAGTCTTCACTCTCCTTGAGCAGGCTGATCCCGTCGGCGAGAATCTTGTCCACGGCCGGCGAGTCGCCGCGGTCCCACGCCACGGTGGCGAGGTCAACCAACGTCGCACCGAGCACCTGGCGGTCACCGATCTCGCGAGCGATCGCGGCCGCGCGTTTGAAATGGTCTTCAGCCTGGTCGAGCCGCGCCTCTCGATGATGCACGAAACCGACTCGATCTTCGAGCACGGCTTCCAAGTACTTATCGCCGGCCCGCCGCGCGGCGGTCAACGCGGCCTCGAAATCGGCCAGCGCCGCCGCGTAGGCGCCCATCAGCTGATGGACTTCGCCGCGGTCGCGGCGCAGGAGCGGCAGCTGGTGTTCGAGCCCCGCTTTTCCGACGGCGTCCAACGCCTGGTCGAACAACCGCACCGCGTCGGCGTTAGCATAGAGCCGGCGCGCCTTGTTGCCCGCGCGGTGCAGATAGGTCGCGGCTTTGGCGTCGTCCCCGGCCATGCGCAGGTGTTCGGCCAGGACCTCGACGGCCTCCTCGACGCGGTCGCCGAGACGGTCTTCGAGCCATCCCGCGGCCAGCGCGTGCGCGCGCTGCCTCTGCGCGCGCGGCAGCATCGCGTAGGCGACGTCACGCGTCAGCAGCTGGCGAAAGACATACTCTTGCTCGCCGGCGATCGTCGACAGCTCGTGACCCGCGATCATCTCCTTTTGCAGGAGGCCTGCCAACGGCGGGTTGACGTCGCCGTTGGAGAATCCCGCGAGCAGACCCACGGCAGACGGCCAGAAGGTGCGCCCGATGACGGCCGCGCCCTGCAGCGCCCGCCGCTCGTCAAACGGCAGCCGGTCGATGCGGGCGGTGATCACCGCCTGGACCGTGTCGGGGATCGTCGCGTCGCCGGCGGATGCTGATCTCGTACCCTCGCTCAGCATCCGGACCAGCTCTTCGGCGAACAGCGGGTTGCCCTCGGCCCGGCGCGCGATCGTCTCCAAGACGTCGGGTTTCAGCAAATCGCGCCCCAGATATCTGACGAGCTTCGCCATATCCGCGGCGCGCAGCGGCTTGAGGTCGAGCGGCAGGGCGTTTCGGCCCTTCGTGCCCCAATCGGGCCGGCGCTCGAGGAGCTCGGGCCGCGCGAGACAGATCACCAGCAACGGCGCGGCATCGCCGCCGGTGGCGATCGACTCGATCAAGTCGAGAACGCCTTCATCCGCCCAGTGGACGTCCTCGAATACGACCACGACCGGCCGCGACGACGCCAGACCGCACAGCAACTGCTTCCACGCGTCAAAGAGCGCTTTGCGCATTTGCTGCGGATTTGCATTGTCGTCACTCGTGGCCCCGAAGGTCAGCAGCAGACCTTCGAGCAGGCCCGCGCGACCGGGGAGCTCGCGCTCGAGCCACCGGGTCAGCGTCGCGCGCACCTCATCGGGGCTGTCGGTGTCGCGCCATCCGCTCCGCCCACGCAAGATGTCAAGCAGCGCGTGATAGCCGATCTGACCGCCAAACGCGGTGCTACGGCCTCGCAGGATCAGCGGCATCGGGTCATCCGCGTCGCACTCCGCGAGAAACTCACGCAGCAGCCGACTCTTGCCCACGCCGGCCTGTCCCACGATTGTGGCGAGGTTCACGAGCGACTCGCCCTTGCTGCGCTCGTAGACGCCGCGCAGCATCATCAGATCGCCCTGCCGGCCGACGAACGGCGCGGAGACACGCTGCACATCTTGCGGCTCGGGAAACGGCGCGATCGCCTCCCACGCGCGGAGCGCCACCGACTTTCCTTTGACCTCGATGGGGGCGAGGTCTCGGTATTCGATGACCGCCCGCGTGAGTTGGTGCGTCCGCTCACCGACCACGATGGAACCGGTGGCCACGGCCTGCTGAAGACGCGCGGCGGTCGTCACGGCGTCCGAGATGAGAAAGTCTCGATCGAAGGTCGATCCCGACGCGGCGACGACCTCTCCGGTGTTGATGCCAACCCGAATACCAAGGCGGACGTCGTGAAGCGCGCCGATCTCCCGGTTCAGATCTGGGATTGCATCGCCGATGGCCAGGCCCGCGCGCACGGCGCGTTCGGGATCGTCTTCATGCGACACGGGCAGCCCAAAGACGACCAGGACCCCATCGCCCAACAGGTTGGCGATCGTGCCGCCGAACCGTTCGACGGTCCGCTGCACGGCGACGTAGAACCGGCCGATGACGTCGCGGGCCTCTTCGGGATCGAGCCGTTCGGTCAGACCGGTCGATCCCGCGAGATCGACGAAGAGCGCGGTGATGATCTTCCGCGACTGGGCGCTCAACAGAGGCGCGGGTGTGGCCGAGGTCAGCGGTTTTCCGCAGTTGGCGCAGAACTTCGCGGCGGGAACGTTCTCAAAGCCGCAGTTGACGCACCGTTGCGCGTGCACGGCCATGGTAAGAGGGGATTCGCAGGCGCAAAGAGGAAGCCCTTGTCGGGTGAATCGCGATGCATGATCTGGTGATCAAGGGCGGCACAGTCGTGACCTCGGGCAGCATGGGCCGCTGCGACGTGGGCGTCGATGGAGAAAAGATCGCGCACATAGGCGCGGAGCTGCGTGGTCGGCGCGAGATCAACGCCGATGGTCGCTATGTGTTTCCAGGCGGCGTGGACGTGCATGTACATCTCTCTTCACCGACAGATCCAGCACCGGGACGGCAACTCTGGGTAGACGACTTCTACAGCGGCACACAGGCCGCGATCGCGGGTGGGATCACCACGATCGGCAACATGACCTTTCAGCGCGAAGGCGAGTCGCTGCGCGACGCGTTGACCCGAGACGTGACCGCCGCGCGCCGAGACGCGGCCGCCGACTACATCCTGCACCCGGTGCTCATGCACCCGACCGAGGCGGCGCTTGGCGAGATCCCCGCTCTGGCCGCCGAGGGCCACACCAGCATCAAGATCTTCATGGTGCTGGATCACTTCGATCGTCACGTCATGGCCTATATCGAGGCCATCCGCATCGCCGGGCGCAGCGGGACGCTCTCGATGGTGCACTGCGAGGACGGCCCCATGATCCGCTGCATCTGCCGGGAGCTCGTCGCCCAGGGATTGGGTGAAGCCCGGCACTATCCCGACAGCCGGCCCGACTACACCGAATCCGCCGCGGTCGAGCGGGCGATCGCCTTTTCACGCACCACCGGTTCACCGATCTACGTCGTGCATCTCTCCTCGGCGGCGGCGCTGGCCGCGTGCCGGCGGGCGAGGGCCCAGGGTGTGCGGGTCTACGTCGAGACACGACCGCTGTACCTGTATCTCACGCGGGAGGTGTACGAGCAAGCGGACGCTGCCAAGTATGTCGGCAACCCGCCGGTGCGAACGTCAATCGATCTAGAGGCCATTTGGAACGGGATATGGAGCGGCGAGATTCAGTGTCTCTGCAGCGATCACGCGCCGTGGAGCCTGCGGCAGAAGCTCGACCCGTCGCTCGACGTGGGCTCGTTCAGGCCGGGTGTCGCCGACCTCGAGACCCTGATGCCGATGTTATATTCGGAGGGCGTGTGGGGCGGCCGCGTCTCGCTCAGCCGTTTTGTCGAGCTCACCTCGACGAACACAGCGAAGCTCTTTGGAATGTACCCGCAGAAGGGCACGATCGCCGTCGGGTCCGACGCCGATCTGGTGGTGTGGGACGCGGAGACGCGGCGGACGATCGACGGCGCCGGCATGTACTCGAAGGCCGGGTACTCCGTCTATGACGGCCGTCAAGTGCGCGGCGGCCCGCTCTATACGATCAGCCGTGGAGAGATCGTCTTTGAGAACGGGCAGGTCACCGCGCAGCGCGGCCGCGGCCGCTGGATTCGTCGAAACCGGACGGTGATGCTGTGATGGATACGCCGCGCCTGCACACGCCTGTCTGCGACGTCCTTGGGATCCGCCATCCGGTGGTCATGGGCGGAATGGCGGGCCACACCGCCGCCGAGCTTGTCGCCGCCGTCTCCAATGCCGGTGGACTCGGCATCCACGGCGGGAGCCGGCAGACGCCGGACGATTTCCGGCGCACCGTCGCCCGTATCCGCCAGCTGACGACCGCGCCATTTGGAGTGAACTTGCTGCTCTTCGGCCGGGAAGAGGCGCTGCTCGACGCGATGCTGGCCGAGCGGCCCGCGGTCATGTCATTCGCTTGGCCGAGGATCGATCAACCGCTCGATGAGATCTTTGGCCGCGCACACGCCGCCGGTTCAAAGGTCATGCATATGGTCTCCAGTGTCCATGAAGCGGTGCGTGCGGCCGGCGCGGGCGCCGACCTCATCGTGGCGCAGGGCATGGAAGGGGGCGGGCACATCGGCGTCATGGGCGCGATCGCGCTGATCCCTCAAGTGGTGTCTGCCGTACGGCCCACGCCGGTGTTGGCGGCCGGCGGCATCGCCGATGGGCGTGGACTTGCCGCCGCGCTCGCGCTCGGGGCCGACGGAGTACTCGTCGGGACGCGGTTCCTCGCGACACCTGAAGCGCCGATCCACCAGAATTTCAAACAGGCCATCATCGACAGCGACGGGCACGACACCGATGTGACCGAGATCCCCGATCTCATCAGCGGTCGTGTGTGGCCCGGCGCCTTCTCACGTGCCTGGAGGAATGCGCTGATCCGCCAATGGTCCGGACGTGAGTGGGAGGTCCGCAAGCAGCAGCCGGCGCTAGCCGCTGAGACGTCGGCCGCGCGCCAGGCCGGCGACGCCGACCACGCGATCTTGTTCTTTGGTCAGGATGCCGGCTTAATCGATGAGATCACACCCGCCGGACAGATCGTGGCCGACATGGTGCGCGAGGCGCACGACATCGTGTCGCGGCGGCTGGCGTCATTGATCGGCGCGCGCTAGCTCGTCCGTCTTCGCGGCCATGATGAAGTCGTTGCGGTGCAACCCCTTGATCTTGTGCGTCCACCATTCGACCGTCACTCGGCCCCATTCCGTGAGAATGGCCGGGTGATGGCCTTCGGCTTCAGCGACCCCGCCGATCGCATTCGTGAAGGCGAGGGCTGCGGCGAAGTCTTTGACTTTGAAGACACGCCGCAATCGCTTGATGCCGTCGCGTTCCATGATGTGCCATTCGGGGACGAACGGATGAAATTGCTCGATCTCAGCATCAGTCACGGTGGGTTCACCCACCCGACAGGCCGTGCACGTCATTCCGGTCAGTGTGCTCATCGGCAAGCCCTCCTCTATCACTGTACCCGTGTCCACCCCCTCGCGCCATGAGGC
>Ga0334722_10006718_pt1 | contig 11294 bp, 5 predicted proteins | sample C3_bottom_MG_FD_207210 | JGI IMG/M metagenome (GOLD analysis project Ga0334722, IMG submission 207210) | Sediment microbial communities from Yellowstone Lake, YNP, Wyoming, USA - C3_bottom | ecosystem: Environmental > Aquatic > Freshwater > Lake > Sediment | place: USA: Wyoming | collected...
CCCCAGTTGCACCCGTGGGGCCGGTTGCACCCGTAGGACCCGTTGCTCCTGTAGGACCAGTGGTTCCAGTTGGCCCCGTAGAACCGGTCGCACCTGTTGGACCAGTTGATCCAGTCGGCCCTGTTGCCCCTGTCGAACCAGTTGCACCCGTGGGACCAGTTGTACCTGTGGCACCTGTCGAACCTGTCGCTCCAGTTGGACCCGTACTACCTGTTGCACCCGTGGGGCCAGTTGAACCAGTGGCTCCAGTTGACCCTGTTGACCCTGTCGCACCCGTGGGACCAGTAGCCCCAGTTGCACCTGTGACACCGGTTGCTCCAGTTGAACCCGTTGCGCCTGTTGGACCTGTTGGACCTGTTGGACCCGTTGTACCCGTGGAACCTGTCGCACCTGTGGGACCAAAGTCTCCGGTTGCACCTGTGGGACCCGTCGGACCGGTTGCACCTGTAGGGCCAATGACTCCGGTTGCACCTGTGGAACCTGTCGAACCAGTGGGGCCCGTTGTTCCAGTTGCACCTGTCGGACCTATCGGACCTGTAGGACCCGTTGTTCCAGTCGGGCCCGTTGCCCCCATAGGACCTACTGCCCCCGTGGGACCTGTAGGACCTGTAGTGCCAGTTGCCCCGGTGGCCCCAGGAGTGCCACAGCAGGGACCTGTGGGACCTGTAGGACCCGTGGAACCAAGCTCACCTTGCGCCCCCTGGTCGCCTGGATCACCTGGAGGACCTGGGGGACCGGGAGGCCCCCGTTTGGGAGGCTTGCCACAACTCGCCTCTACCGAAATAGATCTAGGCGCAAAAGCTGTATCAGGGCGCACCCCTTCATCTGCAAGCTGCACGGCATGTAGGGATGTGGAATTGTCGTGTTGTACAAACGATGAAGCCGCAAGGCTCAATGCAAAAAGGGGCGTCCAAAACAGATGCAACCGCTTTCCTACTCTAGAAAAAGGTGAGGCCATTGGAATCTTCATTACACCACTTTCATCCTACTGATACATCCCTGCGATGCTATTCATATACGTGCGAATCTCCAATTCCTAAAAAAAATAGCAACTACATACAGTTTAGGACAAGAAAATTTTAGTTGTCACAAAATTCACTGCAGCCCGCAGACTATAAGGTAGGCGAATACACCAGCCGCCGGACCGTTTATAGTTGCATTACCACCACCTTCATTTCTAATTTGTAACACGGTGTTTGCCGTCGTCGTTTGCATGATGAAGGTCAGACTGTGAAATTCCCCAGTATTACCCGCTGCATTGGCAATCCTACGGTTAACTGAAGATGCTCCACCATTTACACCTACACCAAAGACAGCGTTACCACCTGCAGCTGCTGTGAACTCATAACCAAACGACACTAAGTAAAACCCTGGAGTTGCCACAACTGCTGTACTTCCCACAAAGGAAACCCCTCCAGATACTAGCACTTGTACTATGGGAATGGATGAGCCGGGTGCCACAACTGACGAAGCAGTTACATTGGCGTATCCAAAATCTGTGGTCATCCCTTGAGGACCTGTGGGCCCCGTCCTGCCAGTTGCCCCGGTAGGGCCAGTGCGCCCTGTGGCGCCCGTGGGGCCAGTTGCCCCTGTAGGACCGGTTCTTCCTGTAGCGCCACCAGAATCGGAGGGGCCGTCCACTCCTGTGGGGCCCGTAGCGTCCGTGGAACCTGTTGCCCCCGTAGGACCCGTCACTCCTGTGGGACCTGTAACACCCGTGGGACCGGTTGCTCCTGCGGCGCCAATAAAACCTGTAGGACCTGTTGCCCCCGTCGGACCGGTCACACCCGTAGGCCCCGTTGCTCCTGTTGCACCGGTCACACCTGTGGGCCCCGTTGCTCCTGTCGCACCGATGGCACCCGTAGGACCAGTGACGCCTGTGGGACCCGTGGCACCTGCAGAGCCACCTACACCCACAGGACCAGTCGTTCCTGTAGGACCTGTAGGACCAGTTACGCCTGTGGGGCCAGTTGCGCCCGTGGGACCTGTTACACCTGTTGAGCCTGTGAAACCCGTAGGGCCCATGGGACCTGTTACACCTGTGGGACCCGTTGCACCTGTTACCCCAGTAGCTCCCGTGGACCCTGTCGAACCAGTCACGCCCGTAGGGCCAGTTGCCCCCGTCGACCCTATCGAGCCAAAGTCACCTGTAGGGCCAGTAGCTCCTGTAGACCCTGTCGAACCAACATCGCCTGTCGGACCTGTAGGACCTGTTGCCCCCGTCGAACCAGTTGCACCTGTAGGACCAGTTGGACCGGTTGTTCCTGTAGGACCGGTGACTCCGGTTGATCCTGTCGAACCCATTGCACCTGTGGGACCAGTTGGCCCAGTTGCACCTGTGGGACCAGTCATTCCTGTCGCACCGAAATCTCCCGTTGCACCTGTGGGACCTGTGACCCCAGTTACACCTGCAGGACCTGCCGCACCAAAATCTCCCGTTACACCTGTGGGACCCGTTGCCCCCGTTGCACCTGTAGGACCTGTCACCCCTGTAGGACCAGTTACCCCAGTTGCACCTGTAGAACCCATCGCACCAGTGGGTCCCGTCGGGCCAGTTGAACCAGTCCCTCCCGTTGCACCGATGTCACCCTCCACACCCACAGCACCTGTTGGCCCTGTCGGACCCGTTGGACCAGTTGCTCCAGTTGTACCGATGTCACCTGTTGGACCGGTTACTCCCGTCGGCCCTGTTGCACCGGTCGGCCCTGTTGCACCCGTTACACCTGTGGGACCAGTCACACCTGTGGCGCCATCTACACCTGCAGGACCCTCTCCACCTGTTGCACCCGTGGGACCAGTCGGACCAGTAGCGCCGGCAGAACCCGCTTCCCCAGTTGCCCCTGTTGGGCCTGTTGCCCCTGCGCAGCCAACTGCACCTGCTGCACCCGTTGGCCCCGTCGCACCGGTGACCCCTGTGAAACCAGCTGCACCTGTGGAACCAGTTGGACCAGTTACACCTGTGGGACCCGTCACACCTGTCGGACCAGTTGGACCCGTTACCCCAGTGGGGCCTGTCGGACCAATTGTACCTGTGGGACCAGCTGTACCCGTTGCACCGGTTGGCCCCGTCACACCAGTTACACCTATGAGACCAGCTGCGCCCGCTGAACCCGTGGGACCCGTTGGGCCTGTGGCACGACTTGCACCACCTGTAGGGCCGGTTGCGCCCGTAGGTCCATCTGGCCCGATCGATCCCACCCCACTGTCACAACAAGGGCCTGTGGGACCCTCCCCACCACTTAAACCACTCTCGCCTTGCGATCCCGAATCACCTGGAGGGCCTTGAGGCCCAGGAGGGCCCTGCTGCGGAGGGTCGCAACAGCGCGCCGTCACTTGAGTGGGCTTAGAAACAAAACCTATGTCAGAGCGCCTCTCTTGATCTGCGTATGAAAATAATGTGGTCGCAAGGACCAGCGTAAAAAAAGGAAACAAAACTTTCATCCTACTGGCAAACCCTGTCACAATTCTTTCTGCGCGTGCGCATCCGCAATCTTTGGAGAAAATAGCAACCACGCGCAGTTTAGGACAAGAAAATTTTAATTATCAAAGCAGGCGGCAAATCTTAAAAATGCTTGCCATTCTGCGCCTGTCAGAGTAGAAATAGGTTTTGAATGTACGGATTGAAGAGAGAAGATGAGACTGGCAATTTTCTTACTTGGAGCAAGCGCCACTTTACTTGTTGGATGTGAAACAAAAACGCAGAGCGGAGCTCTTGTTGGTGCAGGTTTTGGTGCAGCAGCTGGCACGTTAATTAGCCCAACTGCAGGGGGCGCTTTAATTGGAGCAGGTGTGGGTGCTGCAACAGGTGCGCTTGTGGGCTCTGCCCTCGATGCCAACGACAGAGACAATGTGCAAAAAAGTTCCCCTCAGACAATGAAAAAAATCGACCGTGGCGAGCAACTCTCCACTGACGATATCAAAAAAATGTCGGAAGCTGGAATTGCAGATGATAAAATTATTGGCACAATCGAGTCGACAGGCAGCATCTACCACCTCTTTTCCTCTGATGTGGAAGAATTAAAACAAGCAGGTGTGTCGCAGCGCGTCATCGACTACATGCTGCAAACAGCTTACAGATGATAAAAAACAGGTAGTTCTATACAATCTTGAGAGCCACTCTCAATTGAGAAATCCACATGTCGACATATGACCCCTCTATCCAAGCAAGCGCTTCAAGCCACGCACAATTCGAAGATGTGACAGGTCAACTATGCGCAGAGGCGCTGGACAACTTTAAGCAAGTAACAAGGCAATACGCGCTGTTTCATATCACCTTTTTTTCCATCAGCATTTTGGAACTAGCTGCCTTTGTGCTCTTCTTTACTTTTCTCACAAAGACCTCTTTCTTTGCCTTCTCTTTGGCTGGACTTTTCCTCACTGCTTTTACCTATTTCGTGCTTCTATTCTACCTCCAGGCAAAAAAACCGCAGCAGCTGCTCGATATAAGAAGCGATTTCTTGGAGCGCTGCAGAGTGCACTTGCACTTAGAGAAAAATTCCAAGCCATACCACCTCACAACCGCCTCTGCGCTCCAAAGGATGCTGACGACACTGCACCGCCAGGAATACTCTTACTACTGCCTGCCAGCATCCCTTGAAACGCTCTCCCCCCTGATGCAGAAATTCAGCGTCTGGACCCACTGGAAAGATCTGCACCAGATGAAAGAACTCTTGCTGCTGACGATCATTGGGAAAAAAATTGAACTTGTGAAACTCCAGCCGACAGATCTCGAAGCCCACGCCCACCTTGCAGATGCCTACTTAGCACTCTCCAGGCTGTACATGGATCCGCGCAGATTGTATCTGGAGGAAGATCACCTGTGGGTCTCTCCCGAGTATGCAGCACCTGAAATGAGCGAGAAGTGCAAAGCAGCCGCCCACAGAGCGATCGAAGAGTACAAGATCCTCGACGCCTGGGCTCCCAACGACCCTTGGGTGCATGCGCAACTAGCCAGTATCTACCGCGATCTGGCGCTACCCCACGAAGAGATGCGCGAGTATGAAGCGATCCTGCAATTCTCCACCCCCAGCAGCGAAATCCTCTTTCGCCTGGGCGTGCTCTACTTCTCCCACGGCTCCAGCGCAGCTGGCCTGCGCATTTACGAAGCCCTGAAAAAAAACAACGACCCCAAAGCAGATGAACTCATCGCAAGTTATGCCGCCACCATGAGCGACGCATATCTATGATGCAAGGGGGGAGAGCGCAAAAGGGGGAGAGCGCGCAGGGGTGCGCTCCTACCTCTGTCCTGACACGCTCAGGTTGTTAGGATGTTGCTGGCTGGTCTCTGACAGCATTCAGCGCGACCCTGCGAACCTCATCGAGTTGCTCGTCAGACAGATCCTTGACTAGGTCTCTCCATCCGTCTTGACGCTCAAATACGATCTCGCCCCAGCTGCCGTGGTCTTGAGTTTTGTGTACCGCAGACACCAAGTTGTAGAAAGTGCCGTAAACAACACGCTGTTGGGATTGAGTCAAGTGCGTGGTGCTAATGGGTGCCGGAGTAGGAGCAACTACAGCACTAACAGCTGCAGCAGCTGCGGCTATAGGAGCAGCCGCGGGCGCGGAGCCTCCTGCTACAAGGCCAACTGGGACTGCAGTGTCTGCATTCAGGCTATCGAACACCCCTGCACCATTATCCGCCCCCCTAACTGAAACGAGGCTAGGGAACTGGTTTGCATCGAGGTGATCATGCTCAGCTCCCCACTCTGATGGTTCTGCGCTTACCATTGATGACCTTCTGCTTTCTTCAGAGGCGCCCCTTGCACCCTCCTCGCCCTCATCATCACGATCCAACAGGTTTAACGGCCTGTCATCTAGCAGTGTTAATTCACTCGTCACGACTGCTGCTCTGGATTCGACCGTTACTTCCCATCCGGTAACACTATCTTGCGCTGATGCTTGCTCCTTTATAAGCGCTGCGTTCACACATGCCAAGTAGTGGGTCAGGTAAGTGAGGCCGTCCGGAAGAGGCCCCTCATTCAACATCTCCTCATGATACCACTCTGGTGCTTCCCCCCCAAGGCGAATAATCTCGGCAAAGCGGTTAAGGCATGTCTCAAAATTAACGCTAAGAGCGGACAGTTGAACAGCTCTCATTTCAGACTTATCGCTCGCGCGTTGCGCGAAGCGCACCCGATGCAACAGTGCATCATGAAGCCCGTCCTCGTGCAACTTCTGCAGCTGCTGAACTTCATACAAAGCCTCGTACACCGCGATACGATGATCCCTAGATGCTCGCAGCTGCTCGCAAGCGTCCATGTAAGCTTGTTGCCTCTTAGCCACGCGCTGATCCTTCTGCAGTTGTTTATAACGCGCCTCTAATGCGCGTAACTTGTTCTCATGTGCCTCTGTGCGCGCCTCAGCAGATTGTATGCTGCTGCGCATGAGTCGACAAGCACTCTTAATCGCCCCAGTGGCAAACGGGACCAACACCAGCCTTCTAAGCTCAGGTTTTGCTTCCGCTGCAACATTTCCACCTCGCGCCATCTGACGCACATCAAACTGATTCCCCATCCTCCTATTGACTGCTACTTCTAACTGCTCCATAGTAGATGAGGTTGTAATGCCGTCTATTAAATGTTTTATCTTGCTTACCCGCTCAATAGCGCCTTCTACATCTGCTTCTAGGGCATCGCCTCGATGGTTCCTTACAAGCACTTCTAACGCGTCTATGGCGGCTGAAAAGATAGCAATTGCGGAATCTGTATCTTCTACTAACGACTGATTAATCATTCCCTGCAATTCTGTTAATTTTGTAAGAATTGCACGCCTATTATCACCAGATTGAGGGGTTAGACCTATCGCCCTCAAGCTCATAATTTCCGCTCTAATGTGCGCCTTGGCATCTGATAGATAATCTTCAGAAGGAGGGGGGCCAGCTGAAGCATCTGATGCAGTCGCACCCAAAGATGACATGCTAAGAAACGTATCCGCCCCATCCATCTCCGCCTCCCCCACCACGCCAATTGCTGTAACTGCAGGGCCATTGCCTCCTTCATTTGCTCTTCTCAAGTCTCTTTGCGTGGTCTCTAACTGCGCAACAAGTGCAGCGCTACCTACCCGATCCCAATGGTTACGAAAAAAGCGCGCTAAGGCGATAAAATGAGCCTTTACACCCCCTTCTCGCAATTGTTGTGGAGGTACCCTGTTAGAAGACAACAGGAGCGCACTGAGCGCAGCTCCCCCTTCCATATCAAGCTCCTGTCCACTCCTTGCACGATTGGAGATCTCTCTCAGTGCAACCCATAATTCAAGACGGTTTTCTTGGCTCATCCATTTGACACGATTGGTGAGTGTGATCTTATTGAACTCTCCACGAATCATTCCACCCTCCCACAGCTGGGACGGATCTGCAAAATCCAACTCGGGACAGTGAAGAAGTGTTCGAGCAAAAAAAGAATCCCCTGTACGACTAGCCATAGTTACACCTTAATTTATGTGTTAATATTTAGTTAATATGTTGACTTCAAACTTAATTATACCAAATAGGTTGATTTTTAACTAATAAAAAAGTTAACACTCAAGCAATTAGCCAATTAAATGGTTTTAACTCGACTGAAATAATCACAACTCCCTTATCATCAAGCACATGCATATATTAAAGAAATTAATACATACACCAAGACCCCCATTTGCTTAATATCTAGCGACGACTATAATCCAAAAAAATTCAAGCAGGTCGTTTGGTAGCGACTTGCCTTAAAGTAGTATTTGGACTAAATTCAGGCTCCCTGGGGAAAACAAGGCAAAATCGGTCGTCGTCTACACACACTAGGCCGCCCCCAAAAGAGCTGAATTGAGTCCAAACTTCGGTGAAACACCTGGGATGACGATGGATAGGAAATGCTTTTTCCCCGCTCTTGCGGTGCTCGCTGTGGGTCTGTGTTTTAAGCCTTGCACCTTAGAGGCCAAGGGTTTAAGCACCTCATTAGAAGAGAGTCTAGAGCTGCGCAGAATCTCTGAATACTGGAAGGAAAAAGACTACCAGACTGCAAAAATGCAGATCGGGGAGTTTTTAGACAGGTATCCCGCAAGCTCCTACGCAGATCAGCTCTACGCAATGCTCGGCGATCTCAATTTCCAAGATAAAGAGTATGCGCGCGCCTTGACTTTCTATGAGAAGATCACAGATCAAGAGTATCTATCCAAAACGCACTTTCATCGCCTCCACAGCCTTTATGAAACGGGAAGCTATGGGGAGTTCATCCTCCAATCTGCCTCCTTTCTAAAGCATCCAAGAAGTGGGGCAGAAGAGATCAACACCATTTACTTTGAGCTTGCAGAGATCCACTTCTCCAAAGCACGGGGGGAGGAAAATCAAGAGATCAAAAATGCACTCTTAAAAGAGGCGCTGACCCACTACAACCAGGTGATGCAGACTAAATACGGCGATCTCTGTATGCTGCCTGTAGCACAGATCTACGCTCAACTTCAAGAGTATCGCAAGGCAGCCTCCCTCTACCTACTGCTGGCAAAAAAAGAGGCCCCCAAGCAAGAGGAGCACCTCTTTCAGGCAGCACTCTTGCAGCTGCGGGTCGATAAAAAAGCGGCGGTAAGCACGTTTGGAAGCATCGCTGATAGAGGGGGCGCGTATGCCGGAAGGGCAGCATTCAATCAGCTCAATCTTTTGTTTCAGGAAAAGCGGTACAAAGATTTCATTCTCACTCAGGAGAAGGTGATCAAGTATGTGCCTGAGGAAAAACTGCCTCTCATGCGCTATTACTTGGGACAAGCACTCTTTCAAACACACAATTTTGCGCAGGCTCTCACTGCGCTCAGTGAGAGCCTCTCCTCCCACATGCTGAGCAGGGAGCAGCAAAAAAATGCTCTTCTCACACAGATTGCCTGCGCACAAGAGATGCAAGATCTGCCCCTATTTGAAAAGGGGTTGGAGCATTTAAAAGCAGAATTTACAGAAGATGAAGCGCTCCCTAACATCTTGCTCATGCACACAGAGCTGTGCCGCAAAAAGAGGGAGTGGGCAAAAGCCAGATCTTCTATTCAAGAGCTGCTGGAAAACTGCCCTCACCACCCTCAGCGCCAGGCGTTAATGTACGACAACGCCACCTTGCTCATCCAAGAGGGGAAGTGGAGCGAGGGAGCAACTGCCTTGAGTCTATTTTTGCAGCAATTTCCCGAGAGCTCTCATAGGGCAAGTGCGCTGCGCCACAGCGTGCATGCGCGGACAGAGGATCTAAAGGCCACATCGGATGCAGCGCGCCAAATCAAACAAGAAGCTCTTGTCGAAACATTGCAGAGCGCCCTAGAAGGGGATCAGGTGTTTTCATCTGCAGAAAAGCAGCACATGCGTTATGCGATGGGGAAGGTGCTGCATGAGCTGGAGAGAAAAGAGGAGGCGGCACGTGTGCTCAGCGCCTATGTGCAAGAGGCGGCAAGCGATGCCACCTGCGCCCCCGCCCATCTGCTGCTTGCAACATGCTCCTCTGATCCTGCCCACTTCTCTGCGCATGTCACCAAGGCACTATCTCTAGCGCCTGAGATGAAGGAGGCTCCCGATTTACATCTTGCCCTATTTAACACCTACCTCAAAATGGCTGCAAGTGCACCTGCCGATGGGGAGAAGAAGCAGTGCTTGGGCAAAGCGGCCGATCACCTCTTTCTTGGACTAGACAGGCAGGTCAGCCGAGAGAATCGGCGATGGCTTGCGGAATACTATTTTGAGCAGTACCAAAGCGGACAGAGCGCAGGTGCTGCAGAGCGCGCTACCCTTGTCCTGGAAAAACTTCTAAATGAGGAGCCCTCTCTATCCCTTGATAAGGAGGCAGAGGCTCTTAAACTTGCCGATATTTATGCAAAAACAGGGCGCATGAGAGACTCTGTCTTGCTGCTGGAGGCTCTATCAAACAAAGTAAAAGAGCAGCCTGAAAAGGGTTGGAAGTACAGAAGGATGGGGCAGTTTAAACTAGCTCTTGCCTACACAGCCTTAAGGGAAAATGAGAAGGCGATCCAAACCTATCAGGAGCTGATTCTCTCTTCCACCCACATCTCTTCCTATTTTGCAACTGCCGCTGCGCTCGAAAAGGCCAAGCTTGAGTTCTCCCTGCTCTCCCACTCCGATAGACAGGAAGATACGCAGGCAGTTCTTGCCATCTGCAACGCATTAAAAGACATCCAAAATCAGCGCAGGCTGTACTCAGAGCCCCTACATTTAGAAGCTGCACTCACCTATGTCGACATCAAGACTCAGCTTGCAAAAGAGGAAGAGCGCGCCTCTTGCAGATCTTCTTTGCTCCAAGCAGTGAAGGAGAGTTTTTCCTGCCCAGACGACCCTCTTGTTGTGCAGTATCTCTCCGCCGCTTCCCAGTTTCCAGACAAGGAGCGCCTCTACAGACAATACCTAGCCTACATCGATGCAGAGATGCTCCACTTGAGCGCGCAAACAAAGCAGGCAAAAATGCAATTTGAGCAGCTACTGCCAGAGGTGTGTGATGCGACACTTGCAGAGCGCTTGCGCAAGGTGAGTTATGAATAAAAAACAATCCCATGGACTGCTTTGGAAATGCCTGACCGCCTCCCTTGCAGTGCATGCCGCACTCTTGGCCTATGTCTATTACGACCCGATGCTCTTACAAGGCCCTTTCAGCTCCTTGTTTGGCATGACACAAGCCAAACCCGTGCTCCTTGAGCTAGATACTGCAGAAGAGGATCAGGCGTGGAAAAATCACGTGCTCCAAGAGGTGTTCGAGCCCTTCCTCGTGCTCTCTTCTCACTTCCAAGCACCTTACGATCTAGTGGAGCTTCCCCAGGGGATTGCCCTTGCTCCAAGCGAAGAGGAAACCCCCTCTGCGTTTCCTGCGCAAGAGGAAGAGTGCCTCGCATTTGAACCTCCTGAATCTGAGTTTATTGAGTTAGAGGAGATCGCCATTCAGGCGCCGGAGGAGAGTGAATACGCAGAGCTTTTTACAGCAGCTGCGGATGCCTCCTTTAAGCCTCAGACCCCCCAGATCGATACCCCCTCGCTCCTAACGCCACTCTCTCACATCGACATCCCCCTACCAGGGCAAGGGGAGGAGGAAACTCTGCTCAGCGCCTCGTTATACGCTGTCGCACCTGAGCCGCAGGGAGTGCTCCAACTCTTTTTTTATGACACCCCCACCTCCCTCACCAACTCTGCCCCACTTGCATCGACTGCACTACCTCCCGACCTCACTATAGAATCCCCTAGAGCAGCTCCTTTCATCTCAGTGGCACAAGCTCCTGCCTCCACAAAGCAATCGATTCAGGTAGCAAGCAGAATCCACTCTCTAGATCACTACGCCCTGTCTGACATGGCC
>Ga0334722_10006719_pt1 | contig 11291 bp, 7 predicted proteins | sample C3_bottom_MG_FD_207210 | JGI IMG/M metagenome (GOLD analysis project Ga0334722, IMG submission 207210) | Sediment microbial communities from Yellowstone Lake, YNP, Wyoming, USA - C3_bottom | ecosystem: Environmental > Aquatic > Freshwater > Lake > Sediment | place: USA: Wyoming | collected...
AACAAGTAGCCGGCGGTGGCACCTCAAATCGGGACTGGTGGCCGAACCAGTTGAACCTTCATATTCTGCACCAGCATTCCGCCAAGTCCAATCCCTTGGGCGAAGAGTTTAACTACGCGGAAGAGTTCAAAAAACTCAACCTGAAGGCCCTGAAGAAGGACCTCTACGCGCTGATGACCGATTCGCAGGACTGGTGGCCGGCTGACTGGGGTCATTACGGGGGACTCTTTATCCGGATGGCCTGGCACAGCGCAGGCACCTACCGCATGGGCGACGGCCGCGGCGGGGCTGGGTCCGGCTCTCAGCGTCTTGCGCCGCTCAACAGCTGGCCGGACAATGTGAACCTCGACAAGGCGCGTCGCTTGCTGTGGTCGATCAAGCAGAAATACGGCAACAAGATCTCCTGGGCTGATCTGATGGTCCTCACCGGCAATTGCGCGCTTGAGTCGATGGGCTTTAAGACCTTCGGCTTCGGCGGCGGGCGCGAGGACATCTGGGAGCCGGAAGAGGATATCTACTGGGGCAGCGAGGACACCTGGCTTGGCGACAAGCGCTACTCCGGGAATCGGGACCTCGAGAACCCACTTGCCGCTGTGCAGATGGGCCTCATCTACGTGAACCCGGAAGGGCCCAACGGTAAGCCTGACCCCGTCGTGTCGGGCCGTGATGTGCGTGAAACCTTCGCGCGCATGGCGATGAACGACGAAGAGACCGTCGCCCTGGTCGCCGGCGGCCACACCTTCGGCAAATGTCACGGTGCCGGCCCTGCCTCGCATGTGGGCCCTGAACCTGAAGGCACCCCCATTGAACAACAGGGGCTCGGTTGGAAGAGCAGCTTCGGCAGCGGAAAAGGCGGTGATACGATCAGCAGCGGCATCGAGGGCGCCTGGAAGCCGAACCCAACCACCTGGGACATGGGCTATCTGAAGGTGCTCCTCAAATACGAGTATGAACTGGTCAAGAGCCCGGCTGGCGCGCATCAGTGGCGGGCCAAGGACGTGGACAAAGAGGACATGGTGGCTGATGCGCACGATCCGTCGAAGAAGCACAGGCCGATGATGACCACGGCGGACCTCTCACTGAAGTTCGACCCAATCTACGCGCCGATCGCGCGGCGCTACCAGCAGAACCCTGAGGCGTTCGCGGATGCCTTTGCCCGGGCGTGGTTCAAACTGACCCACCGCGACATGGGCCCGCGCTCGCGCTATCTCGGCCCGGAGGTCCCGGCGGAGGAACTGATCTGGCAAGACCCGGTACCCGCAGCCGACCATAAGCTGATCACCGCCAAAGACATTGCCACCCTCAAGGCCAAGATTCTTGCTTCGGGGTTGTCGATCTCCCAACTGGTCTCTTGCGCCTGGGCGTCGGCCTCCACCTTCCGTGGTTCCGACAAACGCGGCGGCGCCAACGGGGCGCGCATTCGCCTTGCCCCGCAAAAGGATTGGGAAGTCAACCAGCCAGCCCAACTGAAAAAGGTGCTGCAAACCCTTGAGAAAATCCAAAAGGAGTTTAACGGCGCGCAGTCAGGCAAGAAGAAGGTAACGCTTGCCGACCTGATTGTCCTGGGAGGATGCGCCGGTGTCGAACAGGCTGCGAAGAAGGGTGGCCACAAGGTGACCGTTCCCTTCACGCCGGGGCGCACCGATGCGTCGCAGGAGCTAACCGAGGTGAAGTCTTTCGGTGTGCTTGAGCCCAAAGCAGACGGGTTCCGCAACTACCTCAAAAGCAAATACGCCGTAACGGCAGAGGAGATGCTGGTTGATCGGGCGCAACTGCTGACCCTGACCGCTCCTGAAATGACGGTGCTCATCGGCGGGATGCGCGTCTTGAACGCCAATTTCGGACAATCAAAGCACGGGGTCTTCACCAAGCGGCCGGAGGCGCTCACCAACGATTTCTTCGTGCATCTGCTCGACATGGGCACAACATGGAAGGCAACCCCGGGAGACGAGAACATTTTCGAGGGATGCGATCGCGTGAGCGGCAAACTCAAGTGGACCGGCAGCCGCGTGGACCTGGTTTTCGGCGCCAACTCGCAACTGCGCGCCCTGGCCGAAGTCTATGCGCAGGACGATGCGGAGAAGAAGTTCGTGCGGGACTTTGTTGCGGCTTGGAACAAGGTAATGAACCTGGACCGTTTCGATCTCGTTTGACCCTGGCATAAAGGTCTACAAAGGGTTTTCGCTCGAAGAAAAAACCGTAAAGCAATCTCCCCAAGGTCCGGTTCCACTCATCGTCTCAAACGTCGGGAATGCAATTCAATCAATACTATTGAAGTGCACCCCGGACATTGCCACAATAACCACCCCGCCTACCTGCATCATTGTTTTTCCCAATCAATACCAAATGGTTGTTTCGTTATTACCTATTGGCCAACCCCTCCTCCCTGGTGGTACAAGCATATCCTTAAATTGCCCCGCCTTTCATAACCACACGGAGGAATACCATGCTCAAACGAATCGCCCTGTCCCTGGCCTTTACCCTGCTGGCTGCCGGTCCCGCCCTGGCAACCAACTACATCACCCCGGCAAACCTCAAGAAGATGCTGAATGCAAAACAGGAGCTGATCCTGGTGGACATCCAACCCGCTGCCGACTTTACCAAGCAGCACCTGCCCGGCTCCATCGAAACCAATGCCTTCCCCGGCAAAAGCGACGAGGAAAAAGCCCGCCTGGACAAGGCCCTGCCGACCATCAACGGTAGCAAGGCGCAGGTAATTGTCCTCTGTCCCAAAGGCAAGGGCGGGGCAAAAAACAGCTACGACTACCTCCAGAGCAAGGGGGTGGCTGAAAACCGGCTTCAAATACTAGAGGGGGGAATTGCGGACTGGCCTTTTGCCGAAATGTTCGTCAAGGGCCGCTAGGATCAACCGGGGGAAGTGGGCGCTCTGTTGGCTGCCCACTTTTTTTTAACCCCGCTCGTCTTCCTGCTTGGGCTGCAACTTGATGTAGACAAAGATGATCAGGGCGGAGAGGCCAAGCACCCCGTAGAGGGCCTGGTGCGAGTATTTCATGATCAGGTCCTGATTGCTGCCGATGAAATAGCCCAGCCAAGTAAGGACCGTCACCCAGATCCCCGCTCCCAACAGGGTGTAGAGGGAAAACTTCAAGTGGTTCATCCCGGCAAGTCCAGCCGGAAGAGAAATAAGGTGGCGAACCACCGGCAGCAGCCGACCGATAAAGGTCGAAATCTCCCCGTGCCGCAGGAAAAACGTTTCGACCTTGGCAAACTTCTCCTCGGTGATCCAGACATATTTTCCATACTTCAAAAGAAGCGGCCTGCCCAGATAACGGGAGGCGAAGTAATTGAGGTAGGCGCCGAATAGGCTGCCCAAGGTGCCGCAGAGAATAACAGGCAGCATCTCCATCTTCCCCGCCTGGACAAGATACCCGGCCGGAGGCATGACCAGCTCGCTGGGAACCGGGATCACCGAACTCTCCATGGCCATCAGGATGAAAATCCCCGGATAGCCCATGGCTCCGATACTCTCCACAAGCCAGTTGATGAGATTGTGCATCGAACGCTCCTTTCTTTGGTGTGATGGAGCGCCATTCTATACGGTTCGTGGCAAAAAAACGATCAATTATAACGGGCGATCAGGTTGGAGTATTCATCCGCGACCGACCGGAAAGGTTTTTTATCACGCCAGGAAAATCTGGAGATGACCCTTTTCTTTATTTGCACCACTGCTTCTCGCAAGGGATGCCATCGTTGTTTCCGTCCATTTTCGTGCCGGGACAGTTGTTCAGAAAGAATGTGGCTTCTTCGCAAGACGTCATTTGGGAACAGTACGTTCGACCGTCGCATTTGAACGCGAAAACGCTCGGGTTCACAAATTTCTGGGAAATTGGTGGTAGCGACATCGACGATTGGTCTTTGACTTCTGGGAAACGCTTCGCCTTAACGCGGTCTTGATAACTGCCATAGCCATACCAACCAAGCGCGACCATGATGAGCAGAACGATGATGCGTTGCATGTTTTTGTTGGCTCCTGGGTAAGGGTATGCCCTGTATTGTAATCACCTCTTCCGACACTTCCTTATTTCAAAGGCATTCCGCAACCATCTCCCGCACAGCATCCCATTTTTCCGATCACCTTATCACATTGGCGCAGATGTATTCCATGGGGAAATCATTGATATATTTTCCAGAGAAAAAATCTCCATGCGCCACTTCCCTTGACAGCAGCCCACAAACACTTTACTATCTGAGCAGTTATTCAGATATCAAAAGGAGCCCTCCATGCCGACCGACCTTTGCCAGTGCCGAATCGTCCATGAACAGCAGGTGGAAAAAGCCAGAAAAGCCGCCTTGCCTCCGGCCGAGGTCGACAAACTCGCCCAATTCTTCAAGGCCTTTGCCGATCCGACCAGGCTCAAGATTCTCCAGGCCCTGCACCAAGAGGAGATGTGCGTCTGCGATCTGGCCGCCTTTCTCGGGGTGAGCGAATCAGCGGTGAGCCATCAATTGCGCATGCTCCGGCAGATGGCCCTGGTGGCCAACCGCCGCGAGGGACCGGTGCTCTATTATCGGCTCACCGATGCGCATATCAGCCAGCTTGTCCTTGTGGCGCTTGACCATATCAGGGAATAATATCACCCCGGCGGATGCCGGGGTCCAGTGCCCTGTAATTTTCTTAAAACCTGAATCGGAGTCTCGCTCCGCTCACTTACCTCCGGCCTGCGCCGGAATGACGAATCGGGCTGAATTCAGGCTTTTCGCAAGACCATCATCCCTGTAGGAGTAATTCCATGCACCTAATTTTCAACATCCTCAGCGAATCCTGGCAGCTCCTTCTGGACGCCGCCGTCTATATCCTCTTCGGCATCCTCATTGGCGGCCTGCTCAAGGTCTTTCTCTCGCCCGCCTATGTGGCCCACCATCTGGGCCAGGGCCGTTACAGCTCGGTGTTCAAGGCGGCCCTGTTCGGGGTTCCCCTGCCCTTGTGTTCCTGCGGGGTGCTGCCTGCGGCAGCGGCCCTGAAACGGCAGGGAGCCAACAACGGCGCCACCACCGCCTTTCTCATCTCCACCCCGGAATCGGGCATCGACTCCATCAGCGTCAGCTATGCCCTGCTCGACCCGATCATGACCGTGGCCCGGCCCCTGGCCGCCTTTGTCTCCGCCCTCATTGCCGGGTGCATCGAAAACACCTACAACCCGCCCAGGCCACAATTGGCCATGGCTGCCGATCTTTCCTGCGCGGTGGATGGCTGTTGCAGCGGAGTAGACTGCCCGCCCGCAGAACACGCCAAGCACCACACCTTGCTGGAAAAGATTCGGGCCGGGATGGGCTATGCCTTTGGCGAACTCTGGGGCGATCTGGCAGGCTGGTTTTTCATCGGCCTGCTGCTGGCCGGGCTGATCTCCGCTCTGGTGCCCGACGACCTGATCACCAGCTATCTGGGCGGGGGCTTTATGGCCATGCTCCTGATGCTGGCCTTCGGCATTCCCCTCTATATCTGCGCCACCGCCTCCACCCCCATTGCCGCCGCCATGATCCTCAAGGGCGTCAGCCCCGGTGCGGCCCTGGTCTTTCTGCTGGTGGGGCCTGCCACCAACATGGCCACCATCTCGGTGCTGGTCGGGTTGCTGGGCCGCCGCACCACCGTGGTCTACCTGACCTGCATTGCCGTTACCGCCGTTGTTTTCGGCCTGGCCCTAGACTCCGTCTACGCGGCTTATGGCATCTCGGCCAAGGCCGTGGTCGGGCAGGCCGGGGAGCTTGTGCCCTATCCGGTGCAACTGGCTGCAGCCCTGGTGATTCTGGCCCTGTCGGTCAGGCCGATGGTTGCGATGATTCGAAGGTGGTTGAGGAAAGGTGCGGGTGGGTCGGACAACGGCTGCGGCTGTGACGGTGGTTGCGGGAGTTTTCCTCCCCTCCCTTGACGGGAGGGGATTGAGGGGTGGGTGAAGCTGCCGATTGAGTCACATTTGGCAACGCCGCTAGCACTGCTTACCCCCACCCCCTAGCCCCCTCCCGCGAGGGGAGGGGGAACTTTCTCGCAGCATAAAATTTGTGCTGAATAGTTCCAAAAACCTACTTAAAAATCGGCAAAAAATCCTCTTCTCCAGGAACCCCGTCGATGGGCAGGGTGATGGTGAACAACGCCCCTTTGCCGCGCGCGCTCTTGGCCGTAATATCGCCGCCATGTCGCTTAACAATGCCGTAACTCACGGACAACCCCAGGCCAGTGCCCTCCACCGCAGGCTTGGTTGAGAAAAACGGCTCGAAGATCGAGCCCATGTCCTTTGGCCGGATGCCCTTGCCCGTATCCTGGATGAGAATCCGAACATTCTCCCCTGTCACTTCAGTGATGATGGTGATGGTGCCGCCGGTTTCAGGGATAGCCTCTTCGGCGTTGCCGATCACGTTGAGGAGCACCTGCTTGATCTGGTCCGGCACCGCCTGAATCATGGGCAGTTCCTGGGCGAAATGCCGCTCCACCGTAATGCGCTTGTCGCTGAGCTTCTTTTTACCAAGGAGCAACAGCTCCTCGATGATCCGGTGCAGGTCAACCGAAGCGACCTTGCCGGTGGTGGGCCGGTTAAAATCCTGCAAGGTGCTGATCAGATCCTTGACCCGCACGCATTCGCCGATGGCCACATCGAGCATCTCGGCGTCGCCCTTTTCCAGCTTCACATACTTGCGCAACCCTTGCAAAAAATTGCGGATGCCGATGATCGGATTGCCGAATTCATGGGCGATGGAGGCGGCAAGCTTGCCCACGGCGCTGAATTTCTCAGCATGGAGCAGTTGCTCGTAGGTGCGGCTCAGCTGATTGGTCCGCTCCTCGACCCGTGCCTCCAAGGCGTCGTTCATCCGCCGGACCTCAGCCTCCATGCGCTTGCGGTCGGTGATGTCCTGCAAGGTTTCAATGGCACCGATGATATCCCCGGCCAGGTTCTTGATGGGCGCGGCGGTGAAGAAAAGCCACTTGCTCTCATGGCCGAAGTCGAAAAAATCCTCCACCTCATAGGCCCCCTTTACCAGGGAGGAAGGCCGGTATTTGCCGGTGTAGAACTTGGCGATGTGTGCCTCGTCAGCCCCATTGAGCACCAGGTCGGCGAGAATGGGCCGCTGGTACAGATAAAATGCCTTCCACTGGTTCTGGGTCCCCACCATCTCGCTGGCCGAAAGCCCGGTCATCACGGCACAGGCCTTGTTCCAGTGGGTGAGGGTATGGTTTTCATCGATAACAAAGGTGGGGATGGAACTGGCCTGCAAGATCTGCGACAACCGCTCCCCGCTTTCGAGAAGATCCTCCTCGGCCTGCTGGCGCTCAATGATTTCCTGGGCCAGGATCGCGTTGTATTCCTGATAGCTGCGGGTCCGGGCGGTAAGCTGCTTCTCCAGGGCATCATAGGCCAGGCGCAGTTCCGCCTCCCTTCTTCGCTCCACGGTCACATCCCGGATCACCTCGGAAAACCCGGCCAGCCTGCCATTATGATGCACTGGGGCAAATGAACGCTCGAAGGTGCAGACCCCGCCCTCCGGGCAGATCCGGTTAAAGTCCACGGTGAACTTCTTGCCGGAAAGCGCCCGCTGGTAGAGGTCGCTGGCCCAAGCCCGCTGGCTGCTGGGCAAAACGTACTGGTGGCGTGAGCCGGGTCCGACCGTGAGATTAAAAACCTCTTTCAGCAAACGGACATAGGCGGGATTGACAAAAACAAACCGTGCCTCGGTATCAAGCAGGGCCATGCCTTCCTGCCTGCTTTCCAAAAGCGCGTTTGCATCAAGAATTGTTTGCGGAATCAGGGAATCTGCCATGAACGTATCGTGCCGAAAAGGTAAAAGTTGGGGGAAAACGTCTCCGAGGTACCGTAAAGCAGAACTGCTGAGTTTTCCATCAAAAAAGAACCGGCTCCACAGCCAGTCCATGATTTACATCCGCCCCAGGAATTGGTATCAATCAGATATGGTAGAAAAAAGTACGCCCCCCATGAAATACAGCCTGCGACATCGATACATCGCCACGGTGCTTGCTCTGGTGCTTGGCGCTGTCCTGACCCTGGGCGGGGTATTTTTCATAACCCTGCGCTCCGCCACCCGCTCAATCACCCACCTGAGCATCGACACCATCCGGGAAGTCATGTTCGACCAGTTCCGGCATCGTGGCACCGTTATGGTCAACCTGCTGGCCGACAATCTTGCCGGACCGCTCTCCCTTGCTGATCTGACGGCAATCCACCACCTGGGCGTCTCCGCCCTGGAACAAAAGGATGTGCAGTACTTCTATGTCTTCACTCCCCAAGGCGAGATCCTTGACGATGGCCGTGGAGATGTCCCCAACCCCGGCGAACGCCTGACAGACCCGGTCTCAGAACAGGCGGTGGCCGCCCAAAAAGCCCTGATGCAGATCAAAGACGAGGTCATGGATGTGTCCATGCCCATTTTTGTTGGCGATACCCACCTCGGCGGGGTCCGGGTCGGCTTTTCTCTGAAAACCGTTAATCGGGAGATGGAAGAACGGATCTCCGCCTTTCATGAGCTGGGGCATACAAAGCGCGATGAAGCCCTGACCATGCTCTTCTTTCTCTCCATCTGTTTTATCGTCATCGGGACCATCATCGCCTATTTTCTTGCCAAAACCATGAGCAATCCGGTTCTGGAGCTGGCCCATTATGCCCAACGGATCGGCCAGGGCGATTTCGGCTTTCGCTTTTCCCTGAACCGCAGGGATGAGCTGGGGTTGCTCTCAAGAACCATGAACGAGATGGCCCTGCAGATCAACGAGAAGAACAAAGCCCTGCTTGAGGCCCACACCCTGCTGGAAAAACGGGTGCAGGACCGCACCAGGGAACTCCTGCTCGCCAAGGACAAGGCCGAAGCAGCCAACCGGGCCAAATCCAATTTCTTGGCCAACATGAGCCATGAAATCCGCACCCCGATGAACGGGGTGATCGGCATGACCCAGCTTGCCCTGCTGACCTCCCCGCCCCCAGAACAGCGGGAATACCTGGAGCTTATCGAAAAGTCCTCCTACCGGCTCCTGAATGTGGTCAACGATATCCTGGATTTCTCAAAGATAGAGGCCGACAAGCTTGAGCTGGCAAGGGAACGCTTTGACCTGCGGGACACCATTGCCACGACTATCCGGGAGTTCTCTTTCAAGGCCAAGGAAAAAGGCCTCGAGCTTGACTGGAGCGTTGCAGACGAAATTCCGGACGCCTTCATGGGGGATGCAGGCAGGTTGAGCCAGATCCTCATCAACCTCATTGGCAATGCCCTCAAGTTCACCCAGACAGGAAGAATCTCGGTGCGGGTTGAAAAAGAATACGCCGAGCTGGATGAACTCATCGCACATTTTTCAATCACCGACACCGGCATCGGCATTTCCCCGGAATATCAGGCCTCTATCTTCGAGGCCTTTTCCCAGGCCGATGAATCCCACAGCCGTCCCTACGAAGGCACCGGCCTGGGACTTGCCATCTGCGCCAAGCTGGTTGCCCTGATGAGCGGCCAAATCTGGGTGGAAAGCACCGAAGGCCAGGGCTCTGTTTTTCACTTCACCGCCCTGCTGAATAAAGCGATGGCTGAACAGCCCGTCCTGGACGAAGGCGCAGCGCTGGGGCTGCCCGCCGAACCACCCCAAGGGCAACCCGGACCGCAGCTTGCGATTCTTCTGGTGGAAGACAATCTGGTCAATCAGAAGGTGGCCGCAAAGATGCTGGAACGCTCCGGCCATCGGGTGACCATTGCCAACAATGGCCAAGAAGGAGTGGACGCCTTTACCCAGCAACCCTTTGATCTGGTGCTGATGGATATCCAGATGCCGGTGATGGATGGGTTTGAAGCGACCCAGGCAATCCGCGACCTGGAAAAAGCATCCGGCAGGCACACGCCCATCATCGCCCTCACCGCCCACGCCATCAGCGGATACCGGGAAAAATGCCTGGGGCTGGGGCTGGACGACTATCTCTCCAAGCCGATGAAAATCGCCGACCTCAACGCCAAGATCGCCGAACATCTTCCGCAAAGACTGAACACCCTCACGGAAACCGCCTGATCTTAGCGAACAACCTCCACCGTCTTTTTAAAATCCCGCTGTTTCCAGAGCAGATAGATCGCCGGATAGATGAGCAGTTCAAGAATGGCCGAGGTGCCGATCCCTCCCACCATGGGCGCGGCGATCCTTTTCATCACATCGGCGCCGGTGCCGGAGCTGAACATGATGGGAACCAAGCCGAGAAGCATGGTGCACACCAGCATGAGCTTGGGCCGAATTCGTTTCACCGACCCGTACATGATCGCCTCTTTCAGATCGTCGAGGCTCTGCAATTTCCCCGCCTTCTTCCATTTGTCACAGGCCAGGTCGAGATAGAGGAGCATCACCACCCCGGTCTCCGCGTCGATCCCGGCCAGGGCGATGATCCCCACCCAGACCGCGATGCTCATATTGTAGCCAAGGACATACAACAACCAAAAGGAACCGACCAACGAAAAGGGCACGGCAAGCAAGACAATCGCCGTCTTGACCACCGACTTCGTGTTTAAGAAGATGAGCACGAAGATGACCAGCAGGGTGAGGGGAATAACAAGCTTCAGCCGCTCATGGGTCTTCACCAGATGCTCGTATTCCCCGCTCCACTCCAGCCGATAGCCCTCGGGAATCTTCAGCGAACCAACCCGCTGCTTGGCCTCGTCCACGAAGCCGCCCACATCCCGGCCGGAGAAATCAATGTACACATAGGAGGCCAGAAGCCCGGCCTCGCTCTTGATCATGGGCGGCCCCTTGACGATCTGGATGTCGGCCAGCGCCCCCAGAGGAACCTGGAGAGCCTCGCCGGTGGGCGGGGGAGCAGGCTGGGGCGAAGACATGCCGCCCGGCGTCGGCGCACCCATGGTCACAGGCACAGGGACCAGCACCCTCTTCAATTGTTCCACGTCGCCCCGCAACTCCCGGGCATAGCGGACATTCACCGGATAACGCTCCCTGCCCTCCACGGTCACGGTGAGATTCATCCCGCCGATGGCCGACTGGATAACCTCCTGCACCTCATCCACTGACAGGCCGTAGCGGGCCACCTCCTCTCGCTTGATATTGCAATCGAGGAAATACCCGGTGGTTACCCGTTCTGCATACACGCTACGGAGGCCGGACATGCCGTTAAGCCGCGCCTCGATATCCGTGCCCAGCCGTTCAAGCTCTTCAAGACGCGGACCCATGACCTTGATCCCCACCGGGGTTCTGATGCCGGTGGAAAGCATGTCGATCCGGGCCTTGATCGGCATGGTAAAGGAGTTGGCCACCCCCGGAATGGAGAGGGCGTCGTTCATCTCGTTTTTCA
>Ga0334722_10006720_pt1 | contig 11291 bp, 11 predicted proteins | sample C3_bottom_MG_FD_207210 | JGI IMG/M metagenome (GOLD analysis project Ga0334722, IMG submission 207210) | Sediment microbial communities from Yellowstone Lake, YNP, Wyoming, USA - C3_bottom | ecosystem: Environmental > Aquatic > Freshwater > Lake > Sediment | place: USA: Wyoming | collected...
CTCCTTCGCCTCCGGCGTATTCGTGGCTGGAAGTCTACGGGATTCCGTCGGTGTTCCTGGTGGGGCCGCCGAATACGCCGGAGGCGAAGGAGGAGGAGTATCAGCGGATTGCGGAGCAGTTGATCTCAGATGGGCGTGGGTATCTGCCGTATGGGAGCGATATCAAGTACGTGAACGGCGGCGGGAACCGGCCGCCGTTTAAGGAGCGGATTGAGTATCTGGATCGGCAGATCACTTTGGTGGCGACTGGCGGGCTGCTGACGATGCTGGCGGAGGCCGGTTCCGGGACGCTGGCCGGGAATGCGCATGCGGATACGTTCACGCAGATCTCGCGGGCGGATGCTTTGACGGTGAGCGAGGTCTTTCAGGAGCACCTGGATGGGCCGCTTTTGGCGGAGTTCTTTCCGGGGCAGCCGGTGTGGGCGTACTTCGAGTTTGCGCCGGCGGTGACGGATGAGGCGAGCCGGGTGGTGGATGATGCGGTGAAGCTGGCGAAGGCGGGGTACGGGATGGAGCGAGCGGAGTTGGCGGAGAAGACTGGGTATCAGCTGGAGGCAGGGAAGGCGAAGGAATTCGGGTGAGGCGGATGGAACAGGCGGGCATGGAGGAGACAAATGCATCGCGCCTTTCGCGGGGGAAGAGACGCGGCTCTCTCGGGCGACGGCTTTGTTGCCGCGAATGCCGCGGACCAGGAGTCCAGCGGCACTCGCCGCGCCGCGCCGTCATCCCGAGATAACCGCATTCTTCCCCCGGCCCTGCGGGCACCGAAATGCGCGATGCGGTTGCCCCCGTCGCGGGGCGCGACGGTGAAGTGCTGGGTCGGGAAGGTGCGGCAAGTTGTGATGGTACTGGGAGGTCTGACCCAGCTTCGTCCTAGACTGCGGCGGACATGAAGAAAGACGGAGAAGAGGATCTCTCGCGGAGGCGCCGAGGGCGCAGAGAAGAAAGAAGGAAAAAGCATTGCCGCGCCTCGGGCGAAGCCAGTCGCGCGTGATTCAGGCCCGTCCGCTGTGTTGTCGGGGATCGCCGCATACGCGAGAGTATTCGAGGCGCGACGCGAAGCCAGTGCGGTTCTCCACATCTTCACCGTAAGACTGTTCCATTCTCCACTCTCCGCCGATCTCCATCGGGGCCTTCTGTGTGACCCTGATGTTTGCGGGCGGATGCCGCCTCCCTTTTTGGTGAACTATTCGCTTGCGTTATGGTTGGTCATTTGGCATAGTTGCCAAGTGTTGACCAGAGAAGGAGGCGTGATGAACGAGAAACAGAGGGCGATGTATGAGGCGCGGGCGCGGATCGTCAAGGCGCTCGCGCACCCGGCGCGACTGATGATTGTGGACGAACTGGCGAAGCAGCCGATGTGCGTGTGCGACATCCGGGAACTCGTCGGGTCGGATCTTTCGACGGTGTCGAAGCATCTGTCGGTGCTCAAGAACGCGGGAATTGTGGTGGACGAGAAGCGCGGGTCCCAGGTTTTCTATAGTCTGCGATGTCCGTGCGCAGTGAACTTCTTCGCGTGCGCAGAGAAGGTTCTGAAAACAACGGCGAAGCACCAGATGCGACTAGCTTCGGGGAAATGAAGACATGACGCGTGAGAAGGCAGCACTGATCGCAGAGGTAATCAAGGCGTTGTCACATCCGGTGCGGCTGAGGCTGGTGGAGGCGCTGGCTTCCGGCGAGAAGGGTGTCGCGGCCCTGGCCCCGGCATGCGATGCGGGGCAATGCGCGATGTCGCGGCACCTGGCGCTGCTGGTACATGTTGGGATCGTGCAGGAGCGCAGGGAGGGACGGCGGAGTCTGTATCGGCTGGGGCATGGTTCTGTGTTGGGATGCATAGAATCCGCGAGCTGCGTGTTGAACGCCGATAGTCTGCGGATGCGGAACGAATTGAAGGGAGTTTAGTCATGAGCGGAGAGAATGGCAGGAAAGAGGCAAAGATCCTGGCGGGGCTGCTGGCAGCGTTTGTGGTGCTGTACTTCCTGCCGGTGGAGGAGCTGCGCTTCCAGGGGGCGGTGATCGCGGCGGTCAAGCTGGTGAAGTGGTATGCCCGCGAGCATGTCCTGCTGTGCCTGGTGCCGGCCTTCTTCATTGCCGGAGCCATCGGCGTTTTCGTGAGCCAGAATGCCGTGATGAAGTACTTCGGCCCGAAAGCGAACAAGCTTCTTTCCTACGGAGTGGCGTCCGTGTCGGGGACAATCCTGGCCGTTTGCTCCTGCACGGTCCTTCCCCTATTCGGCAGCATTTACATGCGCGGCGCTGGGCTTGGTCCGGCAATTGCATTCCTCTATTCAGGACCTGCTATCAATGTGCTGGCGATTGTGCTGACGGCACGAGTCCTGGGCTGGCAACTGGGCGTAGCGCGGGCAGTCGGCGCGGTGGTGTTCAGCGTGGTGATCGGCATCCTCATGCACCTGATCTTCCTCAAGGAGGAACGGGCACGGGCGGTCCAGACGCAGGATGTGTTCATAGGAGAGGATGAGCACGGGAACCGACCGCTGTGGCAGGTTGCGGTGTATTTCCTGGCGATGGTGGGCATCCTGGTCTTCGCCAACTGGGGCAAGCCTATGGAGCAGACCGGCGTCTGGTTCGCGATTTTCAAGGCCAAGTGGTTGATAACAGCGGCATTTGCGATCCTGCTGGGGTTCGGTCTTTGGAAGTTCTTCAAGGTGAAGCCCGGCTATGTCCTTCTCGCGGCTCTGCCGGCAGTCGCGCTTGGTTTCGCTTTCCCGGGTCATCCCGTGGTGGCGTTCACGGCGGGCATCGCAGGACTGACTGTACTGACCTTCTTCGGCGGCACGGAACTCAAAGACTGGCGCGATCAGACGTGGGGCTTTGGCAAGCAGATCACGCCGCTGTTGTTTGGGGGCGTATTGGCGGCCGGGTTCTTCCTGGGCAGTCCGGAAGCGACTGACGCGGGGATTGTGCCGAACCGCTGGATCCAGGCTCTTGTGGGCGACTCGCCCGCTGTCTTCTGGGGCTATGTCGGAGGTGATACTGCATTGCTGCCTGGTTGGCTGTCCCTGGTCTGGCCGGTGTGGACTAACTTGTTTGCCTCGGTCACCGGCGCGCTAATGTACTTCGCAACACTGACCGAAGTGCCGATTCTTCGTGGGCTCATGGATAGCGGCATGGGGCAAGGTCCGGCCTTGGCTCTTCTGCTGGCAGGTCCGGCCCTGTCGCTCCCGAGCATGCTGGTGATCAGCTCAATCCTGGGGCCAAAGAAGACGCTGACTTATGTCGGGCTGGTAGTCGTGATGGCGACGGGGACCGGGATGGTTTTCGGAGCCATGATGAGATAAAGGGGATACACGTGCGTTTATTGCTGGCAATCACCATCGGAGCTGTTCTCGTCTCCTTTCTCTGGGATAGACAGAAGACTTGGACTGGCATTCGCAAAGGCCTCAAGATGCTTTTCGGCATTTTGCCGGACTTGCTGGTCGTTCTGGTGATTGCGGCAGTGCTGTTGGCCGCGGTTCCCGAAGCCGCTATGGTGCGTTTCCTCGGGGCAAAGTCTGGCGCCGGAGGAATGATGACGGCAGCGGCCATCGGATCGGTTGCGCTTGTGCCTGGTTTCATCGCATATCCACTTGCGGCCGTGTTGCATCGGAGCGGGGTGGCGCTGGACGTGATCGCGGTGTTTATTACAACACTCATGATGGTGGGCGTTATCACGCTTCCTGTTGAGCAAAGGTATTTTGGATGGAAGGTGGCGCTGTGTCGTAACGCGTTGAGTTTTGTCGGAGCGGTGGTTGTGGGTCTTCTCATGGGGCTGTTTCTATGAAACGCAGGTCGAAAACACTGGCCAAGTACCTTTTCACTGCGGTTTTCGTTGCGGCGGTCGTCGGGTCGTGGCGGCTCGACTTTGGCCCTGGAATAGCTGCCGGCCTCCACTTTCGCGACTTCATGCTGGAGATGGCTACTTTCCTTCCGCTCATGTTCGTGCTTGTCGGGCTTATGGACGTTTGGCTTCCTCGCAGCGTGATAGAGAGGCAGGTCGGAAGCGGTTCGGGCATCAAGGGCGCTCTCTGGATGATTGCGCTTGCCATGCTCCAGGCAGGGCCCCTCTATGGTGCCTTTCCAGTGGCGCAACTGCTCTGGAGAAAAGGGTGCGGCACGCGGAACATCTTTATCTATCTTGGCGCGTTCTCGACGTTGAAGCTTCCGATGCTGACGTTCGAGATTGGCTTCCTCGGTCTCAGATTCTCACTGTTGCGGACGCTTATCACACTTCCGGTCTTTGTTCTGATAGCCGTGATCATGGAAGTTGTACTGAGACCCAAAGGTCTTGTTGTGCTCGATCCTTCAGACAAGGGGGTTTGATATGAAAGGCATGGCGAACATTTACCGTATGATTGGGATACGAATGGGAACAAGACGTCTGGCAAGCAAAAGTCTTGTGCTCGCGGGCATTTGGTTCTCCGTTGCTTCTATCGGCAATGCTCAAGAAACCAACGCCCCGCTCACGTTGAGTCACGCCATAGAACTCGCTCTAACCAACAATCCGCTGGTGAGTGAAGCCCGCTCGGGGGTTGAAGCGGCCGGGAAGGGTGTACAAAGCGCCGAAGGCAAGCGCTACCCCAGACTCTCACTGGACGCTACCGGGTTTGCACGGCAGGATCCGATACCTTATATTCCCGCACAATCGTCGACGGTGGGCCCGCACTTCAGCGACAGCTATGCTCTTTGGGGGCCGGTGTTGACGATCCCCATCTACCAGGGCGGACAGATCTCTCGAAATGTCGAGTTGGCCAAGTTGCGACAGAGGATTCAGGAAGACGCGTTGTCGCTGACCCGGAACGATCTGATCGCCAATACAGTCAACACCTACAACAAGATCCTCCAGATCCGGAAGCTGCGGGAGGCGTCCGGCGTATCGGTCATGGCTTTGGAGGAACAGCGTAAGAACGTGCAGCAACTCTACGACGTAAAACGGGCGGCGCGTGTCGATCTTCTTAAAGTCGAGGTTCAGCTCGCGAACGAGAAACAGCGTCTTCTGACGTTGGACGAATCCCTGACCACGCTGTCGGCGACCCTGCGTTCTCTAATGGGACAAGCGGTCGAGGGGACCGTTGCGCCGCTAGACTTGGCCGATGCGCTCACCCAGGAGGTGTCTCCCGGCGGTAGTTTTGAGGACGGCCTCAAGACGGCGCACGGCCAGCGGCCCGAATATCTGATCGCCGTGAAAGGCGAGGAAGAGGCCCGGCTCAACATGAAGAACGCATCAGGCAAGCTGTGGCCTTCGATCAATGCCTTTGGGGCCTATACAGATCAGACCGGTTTCAACCCTTCTTACGAGCAGGCCGATTGGTCTGTCGGTATTTCCGTGAGTCTGCCGCTGTTTGATAAAGCCCTCTATGGCGATGTGGCCAGAGAACGGATTTTACATCGTAAGGCGGAGGAGCATCTTCAGGTCATTGAGAATCAGGTCCGGCTGGAAATCCAAACAGCCCTTTCATCGCTTGTGGACAGCAAAGCCCGGATAGCGACGGCTGAGCAGGTTGTCTCGCAGGCGGATGAAGCTTTCCGAATCGAGCAGCAAAGATACACGACTGGAGCCGGTGCCATGGCGGATATGCTGCTCGCCCAGGCGGCGGACATAACCGCAGCCGCCAACTACGCGCAGGCATTGTTCGACTATAACGCAGCTTTGGTGGCCTATCACAGAGCCACCGGAACGATGGAGGAGTATCTGAAATGAAACGGAAATGGATTCTGATTGTGATCGCTGTGTTGGTCATCGGAGCGGGCCTTGTTGTGGTGAAGAAGAAGCAGAGGGAACTGGCCGCATTGCCAACTCCGCAAGTTGCCGCGCCAACTGTCCAGACCGCTCCGGTGACGATGGGCACACTGGAGGAAACCATTCATTACATGGGAATTATTGAGCCTTACACCAAGGTCGATATCTCCGCCAGGATTTCCGGGAATATCTTAAGTATTGAGAAGCGCGAAGGCGACAGTGTGCGCGAGGGCGAAGTGATTGCAACCATTGATGACCGTGAGCTGGTCCAACGTTCTGCTGCGGCCCAGTCGGAAGTTCTCTCAGCACGGCAGAAGATGGCTGGAGCCAAGAGTGCCTATGAAACGCAACAGGCTGTATATGACCGCGACATCCTTCTCGCCAAGACAGGAGCTATTTCCGGGGAGGCGCTGGAGCGGTCGCGGGCGGCGAGAGATGGCGCACGTTCCACCATGGATGCTTTAGAAGAAAGCATCAAGGGGCTGGAGATGAACAGCGCGGCGATTCAGACACAGGTTGGCTACACCCGGCTAAGCGCTCCCTTCGTTGGAGTGGTGAGTAAACGCTGGAGCGATCCCGGCGATATGGCAACACCGGGCAAACCCATCCTGACGATGGATAAGGAATCGCCTTTCAAGGTGACGGTCCTGATTCCGCAGGAGGAACTGGCGGGGCTGCGCCGGGACGGGAAGGCGTATCTTTCCAACGGGACCAACGCGATGCCCGTCACGATCAGCCGCATCTATCCTTCTCTGGGAAAGAATATCCTCGGCACGGTCGAAATGGTTCTGCCGGCGGCACCCTTCGGTCTTCCCTCTGGAAGCACGGTTGGCGTGGACCTGGTAAAGAAGGTGGTTTCGGGGGCTATCGTGCCCGAGAACGCGCTTTTCAAGGCAGGCGCAGGGAACTTTGTTTGCGTCGTCAAGGATGGGTTGATCCGCGTCCGTCCAGTACAGGTGCTTGGAAGCGGCAGAGGCAGGACGGCGGTCCAGGGTGAATTGGCTGCCGACGAGCAATGCGCCGTGGGACAGGAGAATCGGCTGCTGACCTTGACCGATGGGATCAAGGTGGCAGTGGCCGGAGACTCGAAATGAGATTTGTCGAAAATTACATCAAGAAACCGCATCTGGTTCTTTCTTTCGTGATCCTGATGTCGGTGGTGGGGGTGATGGGGTATCGTAAGATGCCGTTCAACCTCTTCCCCGACGTCGACCGCCCCCAGATCAGCGTAGTGACCGTGCAGCCGGGCGCCGCGGCCGGGGACGTCGAGACCGACATTACGCGGATCATCGAGAAGGAAGTCTCGACCATCGACATGGTGCGCAAGGTGACCTCCACCTCAAAGGACGAGGTCTCGGTGGTGACCGCCGAGTTCGAGTACGACAAAGGCCTGGACGCCGCCGCCACGGACGTGGCCAACGCCCTGAGCAAAGTGGGCGCCCGCCTTCCCGCGTCGATCCGTCCGCCACAGATCTTCAAGATCAGCCAGGCGACCCAGCCGACCATGACCCTTGCCCTTTCCCCTGCCGCTGGATCGAACGTCGATCTCAGGAAGATCCGCGAGTTGGCCGACAATCAGATTAAGGAAGAGCTTCTGCGTGCCCCGGACATCGCCAATGTGGAGGTGTTCGGGGGAAATCAGCCGGAAGTGCAGGTCACGGTGGACCCGGACAAGCTGAACCGGTTCGGAATCAGCATGCAGGATGTTATGGGGGCGCTGGCCGCCCAGAATCAGAATATCCCCCAGGGACTGGTTATCCGCCCTGACGGGCAGTACCTCTTTAAGACCGAAGGGGCCGTGAAACGCACCGTGGACCTGGAGAATCTGGTGGTGGCCCGCCGGGACGCCGGGACGGTTCATCTGCGCGATGTGGCCATTGTGACGGACGGGGTACAGGAGCCGCAGTCTGCCTACCACGGCAATGGGAAACAGGCTATCGGCATCAACATACTGCGGTCTCAGAACGGCCATACCCTCGATGCGGTTGCGGCCGCCGAGGCCGTTGTGCCGAAGCTCAAAGCCCGCTATCCGTTTATCAATATAGAAACCAGTTACACCCAGAAGCACCTGATCGACCTCAGTGTAAGCAATATGCTGGATGCGCTCAAGGACGCCATCATCATCACCGTGTTTGTCATTTTCCTCTTTCTCGGCAACCTGCGCACCATGCTGTTGTGCGCGGTCTCGATCCCCTTCACCTACCTGATCACCTTCGCAGTGATGTGGCTCTTCGGCTTTGAGTTCCACATGGTGACTTTGACCGGGGTCATTCTTGCGGTGGGGATGCTGCTGGACGACGCCATCGTAGTGATCGAGAACATCGAACGGCATTACCGGGAAGGGAAACGGGACCTCATCGCCATGGTGGCCGGTGGAACCGAAGAGGTCATGCTTGCCATTTTCTCTGGCACCTACGCCACGGTGGCGGTTCTCGTGCCGATCGTCTTCATCGGCGGATATGTTCAGACGGTGCTGCGCCCATTGTCGCTTTCGCTTTGTATCGCCCTGATCGCATCCTATATCGTCTCAGTCACAATAATCCCGATCATGGCCCCATTCATCTTGAAGAAAGACCACAAGCCGAACCGCCTTGAGGCCATTGTCAGCAGGTGGAGCAACCGGTTTGTCAACAGCATCCGTGACTTCTTCCTGAACAGCTTTGACACTGCCTTGAAGCATCGTTTGCTGTTCATCATGGTAGCCTTTATCGTGCTGATTCTGACGATGAAGCTCGTCAAGCCACTCGTGGGCCAGGACGTCCAGCCGCCGATGGATACCGGGATCGTCAAAATCAACTTCGAGGCGGATGCCAACTCCTCGCTCGCACAGGCTGACGCCATCCTTTTGCGGATGGAGGAGGTCATCCGCCGGCAGGAGGGAGTGGTCTCTATCAGTTCCACTCTCGGCTCTGAACCTTCGGTGGTCTCCTTCGGCAGCGGCAAGAACCCGCAGTATGGAACGATTACCGTCAACCTCGTGGATCGCTACCATCGTAAGGCCTCCATCTGGGAAGAAGAGGAAGCGATGCGGCAGGGATTCAGGCAGATACCTGGATTGAAGTACGCCGACGTCTTCGACTTCGGCGCGACTGCGATGTCCAGCATCCGCGCGGCCGTGGACGTGATGGTGACCGGCCCAGACCCCAAAGAACTCCACCGGCTCGGCCAGGAGGTGAAGAGCAGGCTGTCAAAGGCGGGCGGGCTTGCTTCGGTGTCCCTCACGTGGGGCGCGGACAAGAAGGAGTTGCTCTTCGTTGCCGACAAGGAGCGGTGCGCCTACTACGGCGTCTCGCCGCGAGACATAGCCGCCCAGGCTCAGGCGGCGCTGCAGGGTGGTGTTTCCTCCATGTTTCGAGTGGCCAATGAAGATGGCTTCCCTGTGCGGGTCCGTTACGCCGCCCCGTATCGGGACAGCCAGGCCATGCTTGCAGCGCTCAAGGTCCACACCCCGCTGGGCGAGATCCCGCTCGCTTCATTGGGGAACATGAAGACGGTCTACGTTCCAACAATCCTGACCCGACAAGCCCTGATGAACAGTATCGATGTCTACGGTTATCGGCAGAAAGCAGCCCTCTCGCACATCATGGCCAACGTTCAAAAGGAATTGAAGGGGCTCAAACTTCCGCCGGGCTATGCGATTTCCCAGGAAGGCGACGCCAAGCAGGGGGGCGAGAGTTTTGCCTCGCTCATGATGGCCCTGGCCATCGGCATGGTACTGCTGTACTTCACCCTTATTCCGGCCTTCAAGTCGTTCATCCATCCGCTCACCATTATGAGCGCAATTCCTCTGGCGTTGATCGGCGCGGTATGGTCGTTGCTGGTCACCGGCAGGCACCAGTCCACAGCCGCCTTTATGGGTGTGATCCTCCTAGCCGGGATAGTGGTGAAGAACTCCATTCTGCTGATCGATTTTGTTGAGATGGAGAAGGAAAAGGGAGCCAACACCCTGGATGCACTACGTGGAAGCGTACGGGTAAGAACCCGGCCGATTCTGATGACGGCCTTTGGCACCGCGGTGGGAATGATCCCGATTGCGTTTGAATGGGCTATCGGCCTGGAACGCCTCTCCCCTCTGGCCGTGGTGGCCATCGGTGGCCTGATGTTTTCCACATTCCTGACCCTGCTATATGTGCCAATCTTTTACACCGTGTTTGAAGACGCGCAAAGTGGTGTGCGGCGATTGTTTCAGGGCAGGCGCCCGATCGCGCCTGCGGCGGGTTCGACATCAGCGGACTAGAAGAAAGGGAGGAGTTCTATGAAGATGCACGATGTCAGGAGAAAGGCGAAGGAACTGGGTGTGAAGGTCCAAGGCATGACAAAAGCGAATCTGATTCGCGCGATTCAGACGGCGGAATGCAACGTGCCGTGTTTCGCAACCGGCAGAACCGAATGCGATCAGATGTTGTGCTGTTGGCGTGAGGATTGTCTGCGAAAAGACGAAGAAAGGAGCAAGAATGAATAACCGTGAAACCAGTGCCAGGCTTATCGCCCTGCTCGGGCTTACGACTCCGCCTCTCGGGGTCAAATTTCTCAAGCGCGGTGAGACCGTGCCCGGGGATTGGTCCGGGGAGAAAAAACTCCGCTTTTGCCAGACGCTTATGCTGGCCCGTAAAGGGGAACGGATCAAACTGACGGCGGAAAATATCACCTGCCCTGCATCAGCGTCGGCATTTGGCCTCAAACCACTGCCAGAAAAACTTAAGAGTGGCGAAATGATGTCCACCATGGGGTTGTTCGGCAGCCCGGAAGCGGCGGCAAAAACCATCGCCCTTATGCCGAGGCTGGAACAGGGACGCTTCAACGCCGTGCTTGTGTCTCCGCTCGAAAAGTTCGAAACGCCTCCTGATGTTGTCGTTATCGAGGCTGAGCCTGAAAAACTGATGTGGGTCGCACTTGCCGATATCTTCGATACCGGCGGCAGGCACAGCATAGAAACCGGCGTGTTTCAGGCAACATGCGTTGATTCGACCGTGGTTCCTTTTGTTAAGCAAAAGATGAATTTCTGCCTGGGCTGTTATGGCTGTCGGGACGCAACCGACATCACGCAAAACGAAACCGTGCTCGGCCTGCCCGCGTCGTCGCTCGATCGCATTATGACCGCTCTCGAGAAACTGTCGCAGAAAGCGATGCCGCGTGCACGAAGCAAGGCTGCGTTCAGGGCGCTGACAGGTTGCGCGGCCAACAATTAAGGAACCAATGGATAATTGAGTCAGGAATAATCAAATCTTATGAAGGGCAATAACATTGTATTGTTCGGTCCTCCCGGAGCGGGCAAAGGAACACAGGCAAAGAAACTGGTCGATCTCTTGCATATTCCCCATGTTTCAACCGGAGACATGTTCAGGTGTCACATCAACAACAATACCGATTTGGGGAAGACGGCCAAGGAATATTCCAATCAGGGCAAACTGGTCCCCGACGAGGTCACCATCGCAATGGTAAAAGACCGCCTCAGTCAACAGGATGTAACGGCGGGTTTTCTACTCGACGGTTTTCCGCGCAGCGTGCCCCAGGCGGTGGGCTTGGACACAATGCTTTCCGCTCTGGGTTCGGG
>Ga0334722_10006721_pt1 | contig 11290 bp, 6 predicted proteins | sample C3_bottom_MG_FD_207210 | JGI IMG/M metagenome (GOLD analysis project Ga0334722, IMG submission 207210) | Sediment microbial communities from Yellowstone Lake, YNP, Wyoming, USA - C3_bottom | ecosystem: Environmental > Aquatic > Freshwater > Lake > Sediment | place: USA: Wyoming | collected...
TTGCAGGACAGCGCCCTGGTCGCCAAGATCAACAAGGTGGTGACCAAGCGGGTGCTCAAATTCCTGGAAGAGCTGGCCAAGAGCGAGCCGGAAAAGTACACCGAGTTTTGGAAGAACTTCGGCATGTTCATCAAGGAAGGGGTAATCTCGGACTTTGCCTACCGCGAAGAGGCGGCCAAGCTCCTGCGCTTTGAGTCCTCCAAAACCGAAGACGGCGTCTTCACCTCCCTGGCCGAGTATGTGGAGCGCATGCCCGAGGGACAGAAGGAGATTTTCTACATCAACGGCCCCAGCCGCGAGGCCATTGAAAACGGCCCCTACATCGAGGCCTTCAAAAAACGCAACATCGAGGTGATCTACACCCTGGAGCCCATCGACGATTTCGCCATGAGCCACCTCAGCATGTTTGACGAGAAGAAGCTTGTCTCCGCAGACCGCGGGGATCTCGACCTTCCCGAGGCGCCAGCAGAGACCGAGGCGGACAAGGAAAAAGCCAAAAGCGAGGCCATGGACGCCAAGGAATCCAAGACCCTCACCGCCTGGATGAAGGAAGTGCTGGGCGAGCAGGTGAAAGAGGTCATCGCCTCAAAACGCCTCACCGACAGTCCGGCCATGGTGGTCAACCCCGCCGGCTTTGTCACCAGCAGCATGGAACGGATCATGCGCGCCTCGGGCCAGGGGCTGCAACAGTTTGGCGGCAAAAACCTGGAGATCAACACCACCCACCCCCTGATCAAAGGCTTGGCCGGACTGAAAGAGAAGGATGCCGAGGTGGCATCAAGCGTGGTGGAGCAGATCTTCGACAACGCCATGATCCAGGCCGGACTCATGGTGTAGCCAAGTAATATGGTGGCGCGGAGCTACAGAATTTTAGAGCGGTTGGTGGGAAAGTAGCGCAAGATGAAAAAATAAGAGGCGGCTGAAGATTTTTCTTCAGCCGCCTCCTGTTGTCTGGAATATAGCTTTTATGCCCCCCCTTGCCCCATCCCTTCAGAAGGAGTTTTTTTCACCTTGCCCCACCGTCCCATTTCTGGGGACCAACTATGGCACCCAAATCAAATGGCATGTTTCCTTCTCTTGCTAATTGGCAGGAACAACGTACACTTGACGGAACCGTCCGGCGTTCAACATTTCGTTGGCATTGCTGCCGTAACCCAAATAGACAACGACGCCAGCCAGCCCCGTTGCATCAGTGCTGGCCAAGATCGGAATATTGATATAGCTGTTCGTGCTTGCCGTTGCATAGGCCGGCATCTCCCCGCCGCCATAAACCACCCAGGTACTACCGTTATGGAGGAACAGAGTCGATCCCAGCGCCGCAGCGAGATATATATTTCGCGCCTGCCCCACATCGCTGCCGGTGAAGAAAAGGTCCAGACTCAACGTCAGGCCCGTCACTAGCCCCTTCCCATTCACTCCCACCGGAAATACCGGCAGCGTACCATTCGTGACATTCGGCAGAAGGTCGAACGCCCCACCCGCAGAAGTTGCCAGCACATACTCGGGAAAGCTGCGGAAGTCATTGTTGAGTCCATCGCCCAAGGCCCCGGAGTAATTTTCTCCCCAGGCCCAAACCGTTCCGTCGTTTTTCATAGCAAGGGCATAGACGCTGGTTCCCGATATTGCCGCCACGTTGTTTAACCCGGCAATCTGCTGCGGAGAAAAACGGCTCGCCGTGGTACCATCGCCAACCACCTGATAGCCGTTGTATCCCCAGGCCCAGACGTTGCCATCCGTCTTGAGCGCCAGGGTGGCGCCACCTACAGCGGCCACCGCGGCAACGCCGCTGATGTTGCTCCGGACGGGCGCTAACGCCGCGTTGGCCGAACCGTTGCCCAGACTACCGTAAAAATTATCGCCCCAGGCCCAGACGGTACCATCACTTTTCACCACCACGGCATGATAAAGGTCAGCCGCCACCATGGTTGCCCCCGTAAGCGAGCTGATCTGCGTCGGGGCAGTGCGATTGCTGGTGGTGCCATCGCCGATGTTGCCGTAGACACTCGAATATTGTCCCCAGCCCCAAACCGTGCCGTCGTTCTTCACCATGAAGGTTCGCTCGCCGCTGCTGGCGATGGAAACCGCGCCAGCCAAGGCTGTAACCGCCCTGGGGTTACTGCTGCTGGTAGTTGTGCCATCGCCCAACTGACCATTGGCGTTGTTGCCCCAACTCTTGACCGATCCATCGGCGATCACAGCAAAACTTGCACCACCGCAAGCAAAGACGCGCGTGATGTTACTGAGTCCAGGCACCTGGATCGGCGTAGCGCTGGCAACGGTTGTGCCATCGCCCAACTGGCCGTATGTGTTGTCCCCCCATGCCCAAACCGTGCCATCACTCTTGAGGGCCAAGGTATGTGCCGTGTCCGCGGCGACCATCGTCATACCGCTAAGCCCGCTGAGCTGGACAGGTGTCTTCTCGAGGCTGTACCGACTGCCATTCAATCCAAGCAGGCTGCCCTGATTATTCGAATTGTAGTTGCTGCCCCAGATCCACGCTGTGCCGTCGCTTCGCACCGCCACAGCGTGCGTCCAGCCCGCCGCAATGCTGGTGGCCGCCTGCGCTACAGCGTGCGTCCCTGCCAGGATTCCCCACATCACAACCAGCATCACCGCCGCTTTCGCTAGCACATTTGCGCCACACCGGTTGCCCCTTAGGGCAACTTGCGCCATTTCATTGCGAGTGTGTTTTATGAGTTCCATTTATTGACCTCCGCGTTGAGTATATTTGCAGCACGCAAGAAAAGGGCCTACAAACTTTATCTTAAAGGAGTTTCTGCATCGACATTGGAACGCCGACAGGAGGAGTATTTTGGCCGTGGCGTGAGCAATCTGTGAAGGTATACGTCCCCGTAGTTGTGGAAGCAAAATTAATAGCTACCCTACAATTAGAATCATCACTATCAGTCAGGTACTGGACGCTGCCAATGTTTCCGGTGAGTTGCCCTGCCAGCACATCACATGTCAGGAATGTACTATCAATTTCTGTAAAAACAAGAGTATTGCCAGTATTATAAATCATAAAATATACTTGCAAGCCAGGCGTTTGCCATACGCCATCATATTCACCAGCCCATGCCACTCCGCCAAACATCAACATACCAAGCGTCAATCCTGCCAAAAGTCTCTTCTCCATCCCCTTTCCTTTGTTGTGTAATTTATGCTGAAAATCTCTGCCGCCATCAAGAGCTGTAATCCATCAAGGGATCACAAAATGTTCGATATTGAATAGTCACTGCTACCGTTGCTGTTTCCGGTAGTCCCCGCCACATAGAAAGAACGGCTTCCAATCAAGATCAATGTATTGGAGCGCATTCTCAAACGTATTCTAAGCCAGTCTGCAACAAACCCAGCATGTTAATATTGGTTTGATTTATGCCTGTATCCGCAGCCAGCACACCAAGCTGCCCTATGGTCATACCACCGCTCAACATGTCAACAAAAGGTTGGGCTTGCCCTGCTGTTGGTGCGCTGCCAACTACGTTTGTCCAGAGCAGGTTAACCACCTGTTGCGGCGTTGAAGCCCCTGTAGCGTTTATGGCAAGAGCAGCAAGATCTTCATAACTCATGCCGCCGTCAAGCAAACCAATACCAATCCCCGCAGAGGTTTTGTCCGCAACACTTGCAGAACCAAAAACCGCACCCAATATCTTTGCAGTGCTGCCTGCATTACCATCCAGATCAAGCGCAAGGTGACAATCGGCAAAGCTCAACCTTTCGATCTTGGTCAAGGTATCCATGCCGCCACTGGTACTGGTGAGGGTATACCCCGTGACGGTTTTCGTGATTGTGCAATCAAAGCGGTTCCCATTGAATACAGCAGTATCGTAACCTGTGCCTCCGTCTATGGTGTCGTTGCCGGTGCCTCCGGTGAGTTGGTTGTTGCTGCTGTTGCCGATCAGGGTGTCGTTGCCGCTACCGCCGATAGCATTTTCAATGATGCAGCCATAAGCAATGCCGAGGTCATTAGTGCCATCGTAAGTCGGTGTTACGCCGCCCGTATCGCTGGCCTGGGGTATTCGCAGGCTCGAATAGTGACCGGGCGTCAGATCGATCACGCATGATAAAGTAAAGTTGCTGGCTGATATGGTATCAGTTCCGCCGGCATCCCAAAGCGTTTCGAAAAACGGATTGGTGGCATCGAATGTATAGGTATCGTTCCCGGTGTGGTAACTGATGTTGGCGCCGTAGAGATACTGAATAGCGGCAATGTCGAGCACCATCGGAGTTACTGAGTTGACGCGATAGGATATCCAGTTATAGTGGCCATCGACATACCCGGCGGAGGGATAGAGGTTGTTTGGTGGCTCGGTATAGGACATGACCGTATACAGTGTGTTGTCCAGCGAACTGGAGAGAACCGGCGTATCTTCGAATGGATGCTTTAAACCCAAGGCATGGCCCAGTTCGTGAAGCAGTGACTCAAAATTGTATGCCCCTGTCGCCCACGAATCCGTGGCGGTGTTTGAGTTCAGAGTGCTTATCCAAATATCACCGCCCGACGGCCAATAGGAATTAGGATAACTTGCCCACCCCCACGCCTGCACGCCTGTGCTTGTCAGGTTGGTTGCCGAGGTCCACGCGAAACGAATATCACCGACATTGGAACTGGTTTCAGCGACTTCAGAAAACACAATATTGGCGACGTTGGCCCATGACTGCAAGGCGCTGCGTGCCGACGCCTGCTGGGTTGTATTCAAGCCATAGTGATAGGTGGCATTCTGCTCATTGAGGTCAGAGTAACCGTTCCCATTGGGTCCAGAAAAGGTAGCGGTTCCTGAGCTTGTCCAGGGAAAACTATATGTAAGCACTGCCCATGTTCCAGCTACACCGCCCCATTTATCACCTGAAATCAACGCATTGATGTTCTGCGACGCAGATTGACCAACGTTGCTGGCGCCACTAGAAGATGTTGGAGATGGCATTTTTCCTTCCCCTCTGTATTTTGCGATCCTCGTATTTTTTCAGTATTGAACAATCTTCGGTTGAGCCGATACGCTGCCGCGATCGCCTTGACAGAGATAGTAAGTTGCGTATATGCTCGGCCATAGCGATGCTTCTGAAGGCTACCGCCTCAGGAAAAGATTTTCAACGACCTGCTAGAAAATCTTTTGTCCTGTCACTACAGCCCCGTTTGGCAAGAGACAATGATATCCAGACCAGACAGGATAGCACGAGGTTTGAGTAACCGTCATGGTAGATGGGGAAGTGAAAACAACATTTCCGTTGGACTGAACACCACTGACAAGAGTGCTGAAGGAGAGCGTATTGCCGGTTAAAATTCCGGACACTGCGTCCCAAGTCAAGCCTGGGTCAAGTGCAACTGCAATGATCTGGTCACCGTTTTGATGGATGGATTCATACAGGACAAAACTCCCGCCATAATACATCGCCCAGATTCCATCATAGGTTCCCGCTGCACTTGCTTGCCCGGCTAGGGCCAAAGAAAACATCAAAGCCAATATCGTTTTTTTCATTCCCTGTCTCTTCTCCTGCCAGTATATTTCTTAAATCTTCAGAGCTGGCCCCACTTGCTTGAATGGCATCCTGTTTTTTTACCCGTATCCCAAATATCAGGTCTTGCTCTGACAAAAGAGGATCACCGGCCAAAAAATTGTTAGGCTTCATAAGCTCTTTTATAAAAGGCCGCTTGTCAATACTTGAAAAATACGTAACCGGTGCCCACAGGACGTGCGGCCGGAGATGGAGGATCAAAAAGTCCCCCTTTTTCGCCTTACACCCTCAGTTCTCCTTCTCCCGCTTATCTTCCACCGTTTCCCTGTCGCCCTGCACCGTCTGCTTGTCCGCCCTGGCAGGCTGCACCGCCGTGGAACTTTTCACATCGAGCCCCTTACGAAGTCCCTGCATCTTTTCCTGAAACTTCTTGATGTACTGCTCCAGCACGTCGTCGGATTCTATCACGTAGGGGGTGATCATCACCAAAAGCTCGGTCTTGTCGTTGCTCCGTTTTTCGTACTTAAACGCCCAGCCCAGCAGGGGAATATCTCCCAGCAAGGGGATCTTGCTCTGGCTATTCGTGTTGCCTTTCTTGATCAGCCCTCCCATCATGATGGACTGTCCGTTTTTCACCGCCAGCTTGGTTTTGAGTTCCCGGGTTGAGATAATCGGTGAGGTGGTCCCACCAAGGGTATTTTCCGATGCCGCACTCACCTGCTGGTGGATATCAAGGATAATTAACCCATCGTAGTTGATCCGCGGCCTGACCTTGAGGATGGTGCCCGTATCCTTGTACTGCACGGTTGAGGTGCGAAGGTCCGTCGAGGTCAGCGGCACGGATTCTGAGGTGACAATGGGTACCTGGTCGCCCACATTGACAAAGGCCTGTTCGTTATTCAGCACCAAAATCTGGGGGGAAGAGAGCAGGGAAACGTCGGTTTGATCGGCCAGGGCATTGAGCAGGGCGACAATATCTCCGCTGCTGTTGACTGCGGAATAGGCAAAGCCGTATGTGGTTGCCGAAGGAGCGGCGATGTCCTTGAAATTTGAGACAAACCTCTGGTTGTATTGTGAGTCGTTAATTTTGAGCTTGCTGTTCTTCAATGCCCATTCAATACCGAACTGCCAGGAATCCTTGAGAGTCACCTCGGCCACCAGCACCTCGATGAGTACCTGACGGGGAAGATTGTCCAGCCGTTCCAGCAGTTTGAGCAGGCGGAGATAGTCTGCCCTCTCTGCCCGGATCAGAATGATGTTGCGACCATCGTCGGCGAGCAGGCTTGGCTCACCGCCAAACTGTAGGCTGGTTGCATTTTTGCCGTTCCGTTTGCCAGTAGCTGTCCGTAGCGAGCCCGTTTTACCGAGGGCTTCCGCTTTACCACCACTCGCTGCCGCGCCCGGCGAGTCAGCCCCGGCATCCGACTTCAACCCGGAGGATGTTTGCCCGCTCAAGGTCTTGGCTGGCGTGTCCCCGCTTCCGCCGGAAAACGCGGACTTGTTCAACCCCTTGCCAGCTTCCAACTCAAGGCCTGATTTCATCCGCTCGGGAGCCGAAATCTCCCCCCCGGAGATAAAGGCGTTTACCACGGCAGCCAACTCCGAGGCCACCGAATTACGCACATTATATAAAAAGACGGGGTCCCGGCCCTCGGCGGGAACAACATCCAACTCCTTGATCCAGCGATCGGTACTTTCCAGCAACTGCTCGCTTTTGCTGATCAAGAGCAGCGAATTAACCCGCTCCAGAGCGATGATGGAAACCGCCTCATGCTCCTTAGGATTCACCGACAGGGCGGTGAGAATTTCCTGCAACTCATCACGCAAGGTAAAAAGCGGCGCGTTTTCCACCCGAATCATCCGGACCTTGAGCGCCGAGAGGGGTGAGATATCAAGGCGGGCCAGCACGCTCACGATATCAAGCACCTTGCTTTCAAAATCGCTGACAATGAGGGTGTTCTGGCTGCCAAGATTATAAATCGAACCGACCTCGGAGAGATACGGCTCCACCAGTTTCTGGGCTTCACTCGAGGCAAGATGCGCCACAGGGAGAACCTGAACCACCAAGCGTGAAGACTCCTTGAGAGATCCTGACTCGGTCGGCCCGAACACCTGTTGGGGAACGCCGCCTTTGGAGGGATGGATAGAGTAATAATCGCCCTCGTTGCGCACATCGAGACCATTGATGTGCAGGACTTTCTGGAAAACGCCAAAGAGCTGATCCTTAGGGATCTTCTGCCCGGAGCGGATGTTAACACTCCCTTTAATCTTGGGATCAACAATGTAATTAATGCCAAGGGTTTCGGAGATGACTTGGATGAACTCGTAGATATCGGCATTGTCAAAGTTGAGCAGTATCCCGTCCGCTCCGGCCTCGGCTCTTTGCGGCATTGCCGAAGCCTGTCCCTTTTTCAGAAACTCAGGCTCAGCAACTCCGGAGGTGCTCATGTCCTTGATTCTGGGCTGGGCCGGGATGCTTTCCTTCCCGGACTCCTGCGTCTGACTTTTTGCCGGGGTTCTCACTACCTGATCATTGATTTCTTGTAGATCAACCCAGGGCCGGGTGGCCTTAGCACCGCAGCCAAAACTTGCGGCAAGCAGGAGGAGAACAAGCAGGATTTGCATCTGGCAACGCTTCATGGATAGAATTCCTCTTCTGTTCGGTACGTTTTTTATGCCAACGCTGGCAGCGCCTGCTTTGGTTCTTGCCGTATCGTCTCTTGCGCTTGTCTCACGACCGCTGGCGTGCTGGTTTCTGATCCATTTTTTCATTGCGCGTCACTCTTTTCCCCTCTTCCCAAGGCCTGATTGCGCTGTTGCTGTTTCTCGATCAGCAGCTGGAACACATTCTTTGCGCTGGGGGCCTGAGGATCTTGCGGCGGCTCCGGGCGCTTCCGCAGCGGATGTTTCCGCAGTTCCTCATCACTCGGCGTAGCCGGAAGCTGTTTACGCGGGGTGGAAATCTGCGATTCATCCCGCCTGGTGGGCTGAATGTTCGAAGAAGCTGTCGGCATCTGGACGCCAGGCTCACGAGCTGTCTGCGCCTGCCCTTGCACCCGCTCCTTGGCTTTATCATATAATAATTTGGTTATTTTTTGACCAGCTCGACTGAAAGTTATTTTTTCCGGCAGTATCTCCGTGACCTTATAACCATTCACCGTATCGCCCACAACCACACGAAGAAAGCCCTGCTTCTGGGTAACGCTGGCACTCCCACCAGGAGGAGCGGCTGTCTGCCCTCCCAAAGGATAACAGAGCAAAGCCTTGGTATTGTCTCCTGCAATGATGGACCCGCTGTACTGCACCTTGTCTATCCCCACGTTCCCTGCATTCTGGGATTGCCCGTCTTTCCCGCCTCCAGCGACAAGATTTCGCTCGGCATTGAAGAGATAGCCCTGGTTGAGATCAGGGGGCGTGGCTGGCGGGGTCGGCTGTAGGCTCTGCAGCCCCGGCACCATTGCGGCCGGGGCCTCTTTCTTCCCCTTGACCGCGAGATTGCGCAACGGGTCGTCCCGCAAGACCGAGACCAACCCCCAGGCCTGAGTCAACAGGACCAACAGCAGCGCAACCGCCATGGCGAGCCGGGTGGTCATATCGCCTTGTCACCCTCCTTACCGATTTTGTAGTATCCGCGAACATCCAGGGAAATCTTCAGCTCGCCGGGCTTGAATGGCTTGATGGAGAGGCTCTCGACCCTGAAAAACTTCTTGCTCGCGTAACGGCTGTGCAGGAACTTGCCCAGATCGTTGAGCGAACCGGCCATGCGGATCTTGATGGCGATCTCGCCGTGCTCCTTGCGGTCGCCCCCGCTTCCCTCGCCTGCCCGCACCGGCTGGATGAACTCCGGCTCAAGCCCGGCGTTAGTAACCTCCGCCTGCAGCATGATCTGCATGGCCGAGGCGACCTTTTCTTCATTTTCGCCTTGGAACAGAAAAGTCTCAAGCTGTTGCTGCTGACGGGCCAACAGGACGACCCGATCCTCGATCTCCGGCAGACGCTGCACCGCCTCGCGGTATTGCGCCAGCATGGCCATGCGCTCCTCGAGTTCCACTTGGCGGGAATCGAAATAGCCCCAGGCCCAATTGCCAAGGTTGGCGACCAGCAAAACCGCCGCCGCCCCAGCGAGGAGATGCCGCCGGTCGAACCGGTGGATGAACTCCACGATCTGGTTCATGGCAGGGTGATCTCCATCTGGAAATAATTTTTGTTGTTGCGGCGGCTGGTGGATTTGAGGCTCACCTCGCCCAACCCTTGCAGGCTGGTGGACATCTCGCCCATGTCATCGGCATATCCGTCGAGATAGAGGATGGCCGCCTCTTTCTTTTCCATGCGGAGCTGTTCCAGATAGGCCGAGGCCGGAAGTTTGGCGGTCAGGTTGGTCAGCAGGGCAAGGAGGTCGGGGTTCTTGCCGATCTCCTCCAGCCGGGCGATTTCCTTTTTGCTCTGACTTTCCTTGTTGCCCAGGGTCTTGATCTTTTTCATGGTCGGCTGCAGCGTGGCGATCTCCGCCTCAACCCGGTTGCTGGTGGCATGGTAGCGGTATTCCTTTATGCCCAGAAGCAAAAACAAGGAAAGCACATTGAGCAACGCCAGCCCGGCGATCAGGAACTTGAAATAATCAGGCCGTCGGTAAGAGGCGGGCAGCAGATTAAAAGTCTTGCCCAGAGGCTCGTCGGCCAGCAGGCTGTCGGCATCGGCAAAGCCGCTGTCTGCCAAAGCCCCAGGGCAATACACCTCATCGCAGCCGCTCAGCTCCATGGCCTCACCAATCGTTGGTATGGACGGGCAAAGCAGACGCTGACGCATGCGGCCATTGGCAAAGGTCAGGAGCGTGGCCATGGTGCCGGGCAGCAGCAAAGCCCATTTTTTCTTGGACTGGCTGCGGCTGAGATACCGCTGGCTCAGGGGAAACAAGCCGACCAGGCTGTGTCCGCTTGCGGTCAGCTCCTGCAAATGGGGGGCAATGCCCTCTTCCGGCACGGCGTAGAGGGTGACAGCGGTTTCCTTGTTCCGCCGCTCCGTTTCGTAGCTGGAAAAACAGGCGTCTGCCGGAAAAGGCAGGAGCATCTCCATTTGATAGCCCATGGCCTGCTTGATGCCGGAACCCTTCACAGGCAGGCTGAACTGTTTGCAAAACAGCAGCTCCTCGGCGACATACACGGTTACTGGTGGGCCGGTTTTCTGCTGGGGGAGCAGACCGATCTTGGTCAGCAGCCGGGTGATCACGACCTCGGCCGGATGCGGCTTGACCTCCGGCCCGCCCTCCAGACGGATGGCGCCCTGATCGGTGATGATCACCTCCGCCCCTCTCATGAGTAGCGCTCCTGCCAGGAAAGAATCTGATAGCCGTTGGCCAGAATCCGCACCAGGGCGTTGATGGTCAGGCCGGGGCCTGCCTGCTTGTTCGAGCCGTCCGGCGCGCCAGCCTGCCCGGTGGCGGTGATGGTGTAATAGAGGCTTGAGGTTCCGTCCTCGTAGCGAAAAAACGGTTCAAGCTCGGAAAAGCGCGCCTCCCCGATGATCTGCCGGGTCATGGCGGCATTGAGGAAGCCCTGGAGCTGGCGGACCTCATAATAGGCCTGCCGCCGGGCCTCATCGCCGTTCACGACAAAGTCGAGCATGGTCGGGGTGAGGCTGTTGACATTGATCCCCTTTTCCGGGTTATGGACGGTAAATGCCTCCTCCGCCTCAAACTTCCCGGCCAGAAACTCGGTGCCGCGCAGGAGAAAAAACTCCCCCGGAGCTTCGATTCTGCCGTTTCTCGGGATGTAGGGGTCGGGCAGGTGCATGTAGTATTCCTGTTCAGCGCCGTTGAGCCGCACCAGATTATCCGGGT
>Ga0334722_10006722_pt1 | contig 11290 bp, 8 predicted proteins | sample C3_bottom_MG_FD_207210 | JGI IMG/M metagenome (GOLD analysis project Ga0334722, IMG submission 207210) | Sediment microbial communities from Yellowstone Lake, YNP, Wyoming, USA - C3_bottom | ecosystem: Environmental > Aquatic > Freshwater > Lake > Sediment | place: USA: Wyoming | collected...
ATGCGAGAACGTGAGCTTATCCCGTATTAGCAAGCCTTTCGGCTTGTTATCCCGGTGATGAGGGCAGGTTATCCACGTGTTACTCACCCGTCCGCCGCTGTCCCCGAAAGGACCGCTCGACTTGCATGTCTTAGGCACGCCGCCAGCGTTCGTCCTGAGCCAGGATCAAACTCTCCGTAAAAAGTTTGCTTGGCTCGCGTTTCTCGTTCGTACGAGCTCGCTTGGCTTTCGTTCGCTCTTTGCACTGTCTAGTTTTCAAGGTCCCAGGCTGGCCGGCCGTTCGACCGGCGGCGATTCATTACTCTAGCAGGATTCTCGATCTCATGCAACCCTCAATTCTTGGAAATCAAGGGTTTGTGGTGCGCGGTAGAGGGATCGAACCTCTGACCTCATGAACGTCAATCATGCGCTCTCCCAGCTGAGCTAACCGCGCAAGCGTTATGGAGCGGGTTACGAGATTTGAACTCGCGACCTACGCCTTGGCAAGGCGTCGCTCTACCGCTGAGCTAAACCCGCAAGTGGTGGGGAGAGGTGGATTCGAACCACCGAAGTCGTGTGACAACTGATTTACAGTCAGTCCCGTTTGGCCACTTCGGTATCTCCCCGGAAACTGGTGGACCGCAAAGGACTCGAACCTTTAACCGTCCGATTAAGAGTCGGATGCTCTACCAATTGAGCTAGCGGTTCATCGCTGTTGGGCGACAGGAGTTCACATCATACCGGGCGAGCCGTGCGACGTAAACCCACAAATCATGGCACAACTGGCGGAGAGGGAGGGATTCGAACCCTCGGTACGGTTTTTGCCGTACACAGCATTTCCAGTGCTGCACCTTAGACCACTCGGACACCTCTCCGGGATCTCATGAAGCATGAAGGTGGGTGTAGGAATCAAACCACTCCGCCAACCCACCCGGTTGGTGTCGGCGGCGGGACTTGAACCCGCACGGTTGCCCATACGCCCCTCAAACGTACGCGTCTGCCAATTCCGCCACGCCGACATCTGTGCTTTTCAATTCCCTGCCGCACAACCGGCGGCGAATAGGTATGCTATCACGACCGCCCATGGACGTCAACATCCAAAATAGCACAGAAGATGCAAAGAGCGTCGGTTTTTGCCGGCGCTCATCGCTCATCCTTTCGACATCCGACCGATCACAACCAGGCGACGGTATGCTCAAGTCGCTGCCCTTCATCGCCCCGTCCGGCTGGCCAGCCACCTCAGCGCGCCCTCCGTGCCCCGCCAGCCGGCGCCGAACTCCAGCGCATACGCAGCCGCCTCCGTCTCGTCGCCCCAGCCGATATACTCGGGCGGCTCTGGCGGAACCGGGCGTTCATTCAGGAGGTAGGCCGGAACATGTGGATTCTGATGGATGGCTTCCCGCAGCAACGCATCCGCCTCCCGCCCTGGCCCCTTCTGCCGGAAACCCCACAAGGCGCGGGTGTAGAGAATGGCGGCCATGCCGTCGTCGGCATACTGTGCTAGCAGCTTGCCCAAACGGTCGTCATCCCCCAGTTCGAGGAAGCGACTGGCCAGAAGATAGCGAACGCCTTGATTATCGTTGGGGTTCAGGCGCAGCATTTCCTGATAGTGATCAATGGCCGCCTCCTTCTCTCCGAGCAACCACAGGCACTCGGCCAGCCCATGGCGGGCTCGCATATAGGGACGGGTCTCGATGAGCAACCAGAAGTCCCCGATGTTCTGGGTGAAGAACTCGCTGCCAAGGGCTCGCTCCCCGGCCTGCACCCCTTCTTGGTAGTACCGCCGGGCTTCCTCAATCTCCCCTCGCTCCTTCGCCTCGTTGCCCAGAATCACGTAGGCATCGGCGGCGTCTGGCCATAGTTGAAGCGCCTGCTTGGCCAGCTGAATTCGCCGCTTTCCGGTGGCTTCCCAGGCCTCGTCCACCAACGCCTCAGCGCGGGCAACGGGACCGCCCTCGTGATCGGCTTCTTCCTCAAGGAACGGCTCTGCCCCCCGAAGCTCCTGCTCGGGCAACGGGGCAAGGATGCGGGAGCCCGTCTCGGCCATCATCAGACAATCGAGATGCCAGTCTGTGCGAATCAGCGGATGCAACAGATCAACATAACGGGGATCGCAGCGCTCAACCTTGAGGGCCGCCTCGATTTCACGGGCGCGCGCACCAACAGTTCCTGCGGAGACACCCACTTCTTCAGCTACTTCACCCTGGGTCATGTCCATGCCGTAGACCCGGTTGCACAGAACGTAGAGCAAGCCTCCCACCCAGGTTTCGACTCGGGTGACCCGGGGCCGCAGGACATGAACGACATCCCACCAGAGGCGAAGGGCGCCCTCCACTTCTCCGGGCAGAGCTTCCCTCCACTGCATCTCCTCGACAAACCGGTCCGCTACAGCGGTCCATTTGGGGTCGCTGCTGGGACTCCCTTGCACATACGGCCCGTTGACGACGCGAACGTTAAGCAGTTCTTCGCCCTTGACGGCAGCCAACACTGCATCGTCAAGCAGACGCGGCCAGCAGAGCCGGTAAAGGTCGTCAAATGTCGCATCTGGCCGTTGCCGGCGGAGCGTAGACAGCTCCTCTCTGACCAGATGTTCCAGGGGACGCGTGATCTCCACCGGAAGGGGCAATAAGCTGAATCCGAACCGGAAGCCGGTTGACACCGGCAACAGCCATGCCGCCACCAGGTCGCCGGTCTTCAGACCGGTCCCGCTGGCGGTGACCGTATACGGCCGGACTCCCCATAGCCTTCGCAGATGCACCTCTCGCTCGGTAACCTCTGTCACGTGAAAAAAGCCAGGCTGCGCGTGGGTCCAGCCCGCGACCACCTCTGATTCAAAGCTGGAAAGCCCTTTTTCATGAGCCGCAAAGTGCTCGCACAGGGTCGACCCGAGCGAAGGAAACTCATAGCCGAAGAGGATCCAGTCCATGGGAAGGTCCATCTCCTCCTCAGACGGATCCTCGGGAGGAGAACCGCCAAAGAACCGGAACAGTGCAACATTGATCTCTTGTTCCAACTTGCGGTCGCCCAGACGTCTGACAAGTCGTTCCAACAACGCCTCATGAGCACGGTCTGCGCGAACCCGTTCCAGTGAAATCACTTCGGCGGTGCGTAAGCAACACTTCTTATACTTCTTACCGCTTCCGCATGGGCAAGGATCGTTACGGTTGACAGTCATGCTATGGCTCCTTACTTCAGTGCGTTCAGATTTCCGTTGGCGAGAAGGATAGACCCTCCGGTACGCCCCTCCTTCCTGCCGATCATCGGCAATTTCAGTATAGGCAACGGAGCGGCAGCGAGTCAAACTTCACAGCTCTTGCGCTGATTCGACGCCAGGGCGCCAGCTCCCCGAGGGAGGCTGGCGCCCTGGCTCTCTGCAGGTGCATTCACTATGTCGTGGTCGTGGTCACCGCCCCGGGGCCGCACACGGCCGGCGGCATCGGCGGGCAGCCGCCAAAGGCCGGCGAGACGTTGCAGGGTTGGGGTATGACCGTTCCGAAGGTAGGCACCAGCACCTTCACATCCGCCGTTGCCTGTGTGGTGGTGCAGAGCTGAATCGTGCAGCACAGATTCGGCTCGGTGCTGCCGGCTGGCAAGGGCTGGAGCGTGCAAATGCAGGTCCCGCGCACGTCACAGGTCACGTCTGTCCCTACAGGAGCACACAACACCAGCCGTTTCGGGAAGGCGACCACCCGCTGAAGGGTACCTGGCGCAGCGCCCGTAGCCGGCTGAATGGTGATCGAAAGCGTCAGGTTGACCTGAATCGAGACCAGGGAAAGCCCCGGCTGGTCCTGAACCGGCTCCCGTGGGGTAACCTCATGGCAACTGACGTCTGTGATCTGGCAGCTGAGCACCTGGGCCCCGGCGCCCAAATTCGGCACGGTGAAGCACCGCTCCAACGTATCTTCCTGAAAGCAGAAGTCAAACACCTTGCGAGTCTCAATGACCATGATCTCGCGAAACGGGGGAACCCGACCTTCCCGCACTGGTCCGGGTACGATTGGTTGCTGTCCCGCCGTGGGAGCCGTTGTGCCAGGCGGGCATCCGGAAGCATGGGACGCCTGGGATAAGTACTGGGACACGCATCCTCTCCTCCTTTATTCGAGGCTTGTGCACGTGCATATGTGTGGCTTCGCCTGCAACAGGCTATGACGAACCCGGCGATTTGGTTACTGGCTGACAAGCCAGCATTCGTTCGCGCATTGGCGGCCTCTGCCGCATACCCTGTTCGTGGATTCGCACCAGCAGGGAGGAATCGCATGCGTCTTGTTGTGGGCCGCGAACTCCTGACCGAAGCCGGCCGCGCCGAATTGCCGGTGCTGTGCCGGCTTTGCGAGGCTCTGGCTGTGCCGACTCATTTTGATGAAGAGACCGAGACCCTGTACATCAAATCGCCCTTCCCCGGCCGCCGGGTCCGGGTCGAAACCGGCACCCCGGGGCAGCCGCCGGCGGATGACCTGATGACCGCCCTGCGCCGCCGCCTCACACAATGCGGTGCCGATTGCTCCTCGCCTGACCCCGACCTGGACCTCCGCCTGGATCTCGCCTCCCGGGGCGAACCCGGCGTCTGGGCCGCCTATGGCTCGACTCACGAAGCTACGCTGCGCGACCTCGCCTCCAACCTGGCGTGGGCGGCGGCCCGCCACCTGGGACTCCCCGTGCTCGGGACGCGGCCGGCTCCGGGATCCGAGACTCCCCACATCACCCTTCGCCTTGTGCCGCAAGATCCCGGCCGGCTCAGCGCCGAATCCCTGGTGGAGGTGCTGTTGGACGCCTTACATAGCCACTGGTCGCCGCAGGAGATGCCCGCTGCGTTGCCGCCGGAGCCGGAGCGCATGATTCTGGACCCGGACCCGGCCCTCGCCCCGCCCGACCGCGCAGATGAGGCCGTGCTGGCGCAGGTGCTGAGCACCACCGCTGGCGAGGGGGAGCCAGATCCGGCCCCGCCCGCAGCCGGAGGAGGCCGCTTCGGGGTGCCCGCGCCTGGCACCGGCACCCCGCGGGACCGGACGATTCCCGTTGTCGCCTCGTTCCGGCGGGTGGCCATCTCCCGCTCCATGGACCCGCACAGGGGGGCCACCCCCCCAACCGCCCTGCCGTTCCAGCGGGCCTTCCCGACGGGCTTGCCGCCCGAAGCTCGCGTGGAGCTGCCCCCACCGGGTCTCTGGCGTACACCGCCGGCCGCCACGCCGGCTCCGGCCGTCCAGCAAGCTCCAGACCCTGGAGACACAGCCGCCCCCGCCCCCGAACCCCCGCCGGCCACCCCGCCGGAGGCGGAGGTGCTCCAGGTCGTCCGAATCCCACAGGTGCTTCCGAAAACCGAGCCGGAAGAGGCGCCCCCCGACCTCCTCGCCCGGGTCTCACCATCCCCTGAGCCTGCCCCGGCCCCTGAGTCCGCCCCGGCCCCTGAGTCCGCCTCGACCCCTGATTCTGCCCTGGCCCCGGAACCCGCCCCGGTCCCGGTCACGGCCGCCCCGCCCCGTCGCAGCACCCGCCCTTCCACTATGGCCCAGGTCATCACCAACAACGGGGTGATCATCCGCATTCAGAAATAGGGTCGCGATAATCCCAGGATGGGGCTGACCGCCCCATCCTTTCGCGGTATACCCGTCTCGCAGTCATACCTCCTGGTCCCGGCGCACTCTCGCAGTCATGCCTCTTTGTCCCGGCGCACTCTCGCTGTCATCCCGCATACATCCCGGTCAGGTTCCGCCGCTGCCGGGTTTGCCTCCCGCCTTCGCCCCGCAAGCATCTCCGCCATGTGGACCCATGCTCTCCTCGTCCGCCTGCCGGCGTGGCCACGGGAACCTGCCGGCACCCCGCTTCCCGCCAGCCCAACCGGAACCACGCTCCCGCAAGGCCTCTAGCCGCCTGGCTGGCCTTCCCCGCAACTCGAGGGCTGATACCTCGCGTACATCCCGAACACATCCCGAACGCATCCCAAACCTATCCCGAACACACCCCGGATCCATCTCGCCCCCGTCCCGTCTCGATCCCCAAGAGATCCCACTGGCAACCCCCGCAACCCGCCTGGCTACCCGCCGGCATGATGACCGTACTGCCACCGGGTTGGGGCTGTGAGCCACCGATCATTATCGTTAAAGATATGACATTGAAATACACATCGATTTATGGTAGGATTATTCCAGGTCATCCAAAAGGAGGTATGTTACCTTGGCGGCTCCCAAGAAGCTGGATGCGAATGAGAACCCTGCGGCCCCGGATGTGGCAGCCGGCCACATGGAAGAGATCCTTGAGCAAACGGTCTTGGACGCCCTGAACAGTGTCAAGCCCGAGCAACTCATTGGCGCTGTTCCGGACGAGGAGCTGCGCAAGGGAACGGCCTACCCTTCCTCCGCCTGGCTGCATTCCCCGGCTCAACTGGAGCTGCTGGCCCAGGCGGACGAGCGCCTCAGCCGGGTCGCCAATATGAAGCAGACCGCAGAGGCCAACGTCAACCTGGTCGAGCGTGTCGATGCCAAACTGATTCCGGGAACGAAGCTGCTGGTGCTGCGTCCCGCCTCGAACCGGGACCTTACCGCCTATCCGGTCCACCGCTATGCCGGGCAGGCTGGCGCCTGGATCAACCTGTACAACCTGCTGAAGCCCGCCTCCCTTGCCGTGGATTCCGGCTACCGCGAGCTGTACACGGTCTGCTATGTGCCCTCGACCAGCCCGCTGTGGCCGGGCCTGGTGATCGACCTGGGCAAGTCCCAGGATCGCCGCCGGGAACCGAGGAGAACGAAGGGCCAGAGCCAAGGCTCCTGAAGCATGGGCAAAAGCCCCTGTCACGCTGCTGGCGCGACAGGGGCTTCTTTGTGCCGTTCCTATCTACTTCTCAAATTTACTTCTCAAGCCCTGACCGCCGGAAGAACGCCGGCGGGCGGTACCTGGCCACGGCCGCCTCGCCTGGCTCTGGCAGGGCGATGATCCCCAGCCCCAAAAGCCCCTGTTCCGGCCGCGGCAGCCGGGCATGCTCCAGTTGCCGCCCTTTGCGGTACATAATGCGCACATAGGCCGGCGACGACAGTAACGCATCATGCAGCTGCTGCTTGGAGTGCACCTCATAATCGTCCACGGCGAGGATCACGGCGCCGGTGGTCAGGCCCGCCGCCGCCGCAGGCGACTCGGGCAGCACGTCCAGCACGGCGACCCCACGGTCTGGCCGCCGCAGGTATGGCCGCCCGACCAGCTGCAGGCGCCCGGACCAGACAGCCATTGCCTCATGGCCCAGCCCACTGAAGAGGGCGGCCACCCACATCACCGGGTGCCAGCGGCCGGAAGCAATCGCCAGAAGGAGGAGAATCAGGCTGTACCCGAGCAGAATGCGGGCCGACTGCCGGGTGCGCTGCTTGGGTGGGGCCGTAATCGCCAGGTCTGCGTAGCCCATGGTCACCACGGCGGGCAACAGCTGCCAGCCCAGTCCCGCCAGGTGGCTGGTCAGCGTGGTGTCCGGCCGGAGCAACGGCCACCACAGCGGCATGTTCAGCGGGGCCGCCGCGGTGGACGAGAAGAGCGGAATCACCAGCGGCACCGGCCAGAACCGCTGGAGCGTAAAGCCCGGAACCGCTTGTCCACCTTCGCCGGCAATGGCCATGGGCGTGGCGCATGAGTCGCCATTCGCCCAGATCAGCAGCGCCTCCACCATGTGCAGCACCGCCACCAGCCCGACGATCGATGGAATATCGACCTCCGGCCAGCCGGAAATCAGCCGGATCAGCGCCAGCACGGTACCGCTGTAGGCGAAGCAGAAGAACCGGGGGTTGATCGCGCCGAGCAGAATCGAAAGCGGCCAGAGAAAGAGAATGGCCGGCGCCTTCCCGTCAAACTCGAGCATGCCAATCCCCGTCCACGCGAGCACAAAACTGCCGATCGCTCCGCCCACAGCGCCCACCGCCAGCGAGCGCCAGGTCTGGCCCCAGGCCGAATGCTTGGCAATGCCGTAAACCTCGGCCTCCGTGATGGCCACACGCCGGTACTGCACGAAGACCAGGAGGGTGGCGATGACCAATAGCAGGGCCGCCCACCCGCTCAGGATTACCTGCGGGAGGGCGGCGACGATTAACTTTGACATGCCTAGCAGGGATTTCAAAGCCGATCCCCTCCGGGCTGCTGCGATCACTTCATCGTCTTGATATACGCAATGGCCTTGTCCAACTGCAGGTCAGAACCGGCGGGGGCGTCCTTCGGCTGCTCCACCACCACATCCGGCATGATGCCCTTCTCGTGGATCGAATTGCCGCCGGCGGTAAGGTAGCGAGCCGTAGTCAGTTTCAGACCGGCCTTCTCTCCGCTCGCGGTCGTCATGTCGAAGAACGTCTGCACGGTACCCTTGCCGAAGGTCTTGGTGCCCATGAGCACGCCGGCCTTCAGATCCTTGATGGCGCCGGACACGATCTCCGAGGCGCTGGCACTGCCGCCATCCACCAACACCACCAGGGGCATGTTGAAGGGGGACTTCGCCTTGGAGGTAAAGGTCTCCTTCTCGCCTTTCCGGTCGACGATATGCACCACCGGGGCGCCCGGCGGCAGGAACTGCGAGGCGACGTTCACCGCCTCGGTCAGCAGGCCGCCCGGATTGCCGCGCAGATCCAAAATGAGCCGTGTCATGCCCTTGGACTTCAGGTCGGCGATCGCCTTGGACAGCCGGTCGCCAAGCTGGTCGTTAAACTCGTAGAGCTTGACGTAGCCGATTCCGTCCTCCTTCATGGACCACTCGATCGTCGGCATGTCGATCTTGGCGCGGGTGATGGTGAACGTGAGTGGCTCCTGAACGCCTTCGCGCAAGACCGTCAGCTTCACCTTGGTCCCCGACGGGCCCTTGATCAGGTTGACCGCCTCGTCCAGCGTCAGCTTGGTGATATCCTTGCCATCCACCTGAATGATGGCGTCGCCGGTCTTCAGCCCTGCCTTCTCCCCGGGGCTGTTCTTGATCGGGGCGACCACGGTCACGTAGCCAGTCTTGGGGGAGGTCTCCACCGTTACGCCGATCCCGGTGAAGGTCGAGTCCAGATGCTGGCGGAAGTTCTTGTACTCGGTGGGGCTCATATAGGCGGAGTACTTGTCCCCCGTGGCCTCTACCATGCCCTTCAGGGCGCCTTCCAGCAGCTTGTCCGTGGAGATGGGGTCCACGTACTGGCTCTGAATGTACTGCTGCAGTTGGTCCAGCTTGTTGTAGTCCAGCTTGCCTGAGGCCGTCGAGCCGGAGTCGCTGGCCTTCGGCGCGCTGGCGGCCCCCGAGATCGAAAGCCGCTGAGACAGCCGCGGCAACAGGTTGGCTGCGCCGGCATAGTAACTCAAAGCACTGCTTAGGAAGACCAGCGCCACGGTGATGATCAGTGCCTGACGGCGCTCATCCATAGACGTATCCCTCTCCTTTTACGCAAGCACGGTACCCATGTGATTCCTATGGTTGTCCCAAGGTGACTATGCCGGGGAGTCCAGAAATGAACCCCCGAGCGGACAGGCCGCTCGGGGTCTGTTTGCTACAGCTTGGGCAAAATGGTCATGGGGTCGACGGCCTTGCCGTTGATATGGATCTCCAGGTGCAGGTGTGGACCGGTCGCCCAGCCGGTAGCGCCGGCCTGGGTGATTTGCTGGCCACGGGCCACGTTGTCACCGACCTTGACCAACAGCTTGGATGCGTGCCCATACCAGCTGGCCCGGCCACCGCCGTGGTCAATGATCACCAGGTTGCCGTAGGCGTCGTTCCAGCCGGCGAAGATCACGACGCCGGACTCAATGGCGTACACCGGGGCGCCCATTTTGGCATCGAAGTCGGTGCCGTAGTGCATGCGGTACTCATGCAAGATCGGATGCATGCGCATACCGAAGGGGTCTGTGATGATGATCGGTTTCTTCACCGGGTAGACCGGGTCCCAACTGCCCGCTGCCCGGTTCATGCGCTGTTGGATCTCCCAGATCTGGTCCTGCATCTGCTGTTCGGCCTGCTCCAGCTGGTCCAGTTGGGACCGCAGGCTGCGCACGTTGGCATCCAAGGACCGGGAGACCTGCGCCTTCTCATCGCGCTTGGCAACAATGGTATTGCGGGCCGCCTCCGCCTGGGCCTTCATGTCCTCCAGCTTGGTCTTGCGCGCCGAGGCCTCCAGCCTCGCATCCTCCAGAGCCTGCTTGTCCTTCTTTACGGCGGCGAAGAGCTGGCTGTCCTTTTTGACGACCAACTTGAGCATTTCGAAGCGGCTAATGAAGTCGGAGAAGCTGGAGGCGCCCAGCAAGACAGCCAGGTAGTTGACCCGCCCCTCCTCATTGATCGCCCGCACGCGCTTGGCAAGCATCGCCTTGTCTTCTTCATACCGCTTTGTGGTGGCAGCCAGGTCGTCTTCGACCTTCTTGAGGTCGGCCTGCGCCTGGGTCAGCTGGTTCGTGATCACAGCCAGCTGGCTGTTGGCCTGGTTCAGCTCTGCCTCCACGTTCTGAAGCTGCACCTGCGCCTCCTGAGCTGACCAGTAGGCCTGACCCAGGGCGTTCTGCACCTGCTGCTTTTGCTGCTGAATATACTGGAGCTTGTCTTGGGCCTTGTTCAACTCTGCGGTGGGATCATCCGCCTTCGCCTGAGGCGCTGCCTGCGTCAGCAACCCCAGGACCAGGGCCGGCACTACCAGCCAGCGGCTCCACCGCCCAAACCCGCTCCGGATCCGCATCTGGTCACCTCCGCTCGACCTGGTCGCTATACCTTCAGGAACCGGCGCATGGAGATGATCGCGCCGACTGCGCCTAACACAGCGCCCAGCAGGGTCATATACAACGTCAGACTGGTCAGCACGGTGCTGGCCTTGACCATCGGCAGGAAAGGCACCTGCACAGTAAGCGAGGCGACCAGCCGCTTGTACCCATACCCGGTGATCAACATCGCCATTGCGGAGCCGAAAACGCCCAGGAAGACGCCCTCCACCACGAACGGCCGCCGAATATACCAGTCGGTGGCGCCCACCAGCTTCATAATCCCGATCTCACGCCGGCGAGCGTACACCGCCAGCCGGATCGTGTTGGAGATCGTCAGCACCGTGGCGACCACCAGCAGGACCACCAAACCGACACCGCCGATGCGCACGGCGTGGGTGAAGGCGACCAGCTTGTCCACCCAGTCCTGGCCGTAGTCCACCTTGCGAATGCCGGGAATCGTGTCAATCTGCTCGGCGATTCCCTTCACCAGCGTCGGGCTGTCCGCCTTGATGGCGATCATATCGCTCAGCGGGTTGTCGCCCTCCAGGCCGTCCAGAATGTCCTGCTGCTCGGCGAAGTCCTTCCGCATCTGGGCGAGCGCCTCATCACGGGTGACATAGGTCGCTTCCTT
>Ga0334722_10006724_pt1 | contig 11289 bp, 15 predicted proteins | sample C3_bottom_MG_FD_207210 | JGI IMG/M metagenome (GOLD analysis project Ga0334722, IMG submission 207210) | Sediment microbial communities from Yellowstone Lake, YNP, Wyoming, USA - C3_bottom | ecosystem: Environmental > Aquatic > Freshwater > Lake > Sediment | place: USA: Wyoming | collected...
GCTCTGAAGCGTTGCGGGAATGACCCTCGTAACAAAATTCCATTATGGTTTTCTAGTCCGATCTCCTAAATAAAAAGGGAGAGTATATACTCTCCCTTTCGGTCGTTGTTTCAGTAATGAGTAGCATTCCGGCGTCGGCTACTTCCCTTCCTCATCTTTCAGGAACTTCTCGTACTCCAACTTGCTCATCAGGTCATTCAGCTCCGAAGGATCGTTCATCTCAAGGACCACCAACCATCCGTTGCCATAGGGGTCCTCGTTGATGATCTCCGGAGAATCCGCGAGGTCCTCGTTCACCTCAACTACCGTGCCTGATATGGGGCTGACAACAGGTGACGTTGCCTTCGTGGACTCGACCTCGGACAGCTCGGAGTCCGCGTCAATCTCGGTGTCAACCTCAGGCAGGTCGATATACACAATATCGCCCATCTGCTGCTGGGCAAAATCGGATATGCCGATGGTCGCACGCTTTCCTTCAGCACGCACCCAGGCATGTTCTCTATGGTATTTTATATCATCAGGATTCACGGATCACCTCCAAAAAAATATACAGAATAAAGACATCACGCAGCGAATGAACCTGTTTTTAGCCTATGCAGGTTATTTTGTCAAGGGAAAAAAATCAACGATCATTGGCGTTCTTATCGACGAGAGAACAGCACTCATGCAATTCCAAGAACCATTATACACAAATTTTACGTTCTCTGCGTTCTCTGCAACCACTGCGATCAACCACATCTTTAGATTCACTATTCCTTGCGTGCATAAGACGGTGCAAGGCGGTGATCATCCTGAGATACAACGCAACGGTGTGGTGAGAGAACAAGCGGCTGTTATCAGCAGAATAAAAAGGGGATGCGGTGACCGCATCCCCTTTTTGCTATTACTGTAATAGTGATCAGCTATGCAGAGACCGGCTGCTGCTCCTTGACCGGTGTCTGAGCAGCTCCTACAGACACCTCAACCATGGTAATGGCATTCTTGGGGCACCGCGATTCGCACATCCTGCAGCCGATGCACTTTTCCTGGTTGACCTTATGCACGGCCTTCACCTCTCCCGAGATGGCATTGACGGGACAGACTTTTTCACAGACATCGATGCCTACGCATTTAGCAGGATCGATAAAGGCCTTCGGCCGGACAGGGATATGATCAAGGATAGCCTTGGTCGGGCACTTCTTGGTGCAGAGGCCGCAGACGACGCACTTGCCGTGGTCGATACGCGCCAGATTGTTGTCGATCTTGATGGCATCGACCGGACAGGTCCTGACGCACATGCCGCAGGCGATGCAGCCTACCTGGCACTTTTTCTTGACATCGATGCCCTTGTCCTTGCTGTGGCAGCTGATGACCACAGCTTTGGACATCAGTGCCAGTTCGATCACCTGTTTGGGGCATGCGGCCACGCACTTGCCGCAGGCCGTGCACTTCTCTTTATTGATGATCGGCAGATTATCAGCGCTCATTTTGATCGCATCAAACGGACAGGCGCGCATGCAGGTGGCATAGCCAAGGCACCCGTACTCGCACGACTTGTCTCCGCCTGCTGCCAGCACTGCTGCAGTGCAGTCCATGACACCGGTGTAAATGAATTTCCGCTGACTCAGAGAATTTCCGCCCTGACAGAATACGCGGGCTATTTTGGGATCGACTTTTTCCGCCTTCTTTCCCGTGATCTCTGCGATCTTCTCGGCAACAGCCGACTTACCAGGAGCGCAAAGGCTTACCGCAACGTCCGGGTTCCCAGCCACTGCCTCGGCATATCCCATGCATCCGGCGAATCCGCACGCTCCGCAGTTGGCGCCCGGCAGGGTCTCGCGAACTTTTTCAACCTTGGGATCCTGTTTCACAACGAACCGGGCAGCAACGATGGCCAGGGCCACGCCAAAAACGATGCCGAGCCCCGCTAGGACGACCAGGGTCGTCGTTACGGTATCCCAGGGGATGCTTCCGTCAGCCACCGCACCGCCTTCGGCGCTGACCTGCGGCAGGATATTATTTAGGAATACGCTTGCGACATGATTCACCAACTGCAGTAGGATGTTCGTCATTTGTTCATACATGGTTTCGCACCTTCTTCACTCAGATTCTTACAGCGTGATCATGCCGGAAAATCCCAGGAATGCCAGGGCGATCAGACCGGTCAGAACGAATGATATGGGAAGTCCCTGGAACGACTTGGGAACATCGGCAAGCTCCAGTTTTTCCCGTATGCTCGCCATGAGAATGAGCGCCAGGCTGAAACCAAGACCTGACCCCAATGCCATGGCCATGCTCTCGAAGAGGCTGTAATTCTCCTCCGCATTGATGAGCGGCACAGCGAGGATGACACAGTTCGTAACGATCAACGCAAGGTAGATGCCCAGTTTATAATACAATGCAGGTACGACTTTCTTCATGATCGTATCAGCTGCCTGCACAAAGGCCGCAATGGTTCCGATGAAGATCACGATCTTCAAGAATCCAAGGTGATAGGGAATCATCACATAGGTATAGATGACCCAGTTCAGGGCTGCTGAAATGAGCATGACCGCAGTAAAGGTAAAGCTCATCCCGACTGCTGTCTCCATTTTTTTCGTTACGCCGAAAAATATACAGAGGCCAAGGTAACGAGAAAATACGAAATTGTTGATCAACGCCGATGCGATGAATATTGTCAGAGCATGCTGAAACATAAGACCCTCCGGATTACTTCATTTCGGATTGCGGATTGTAGATTGCGGATTAAAATCAATCCGCAATCTACAATCCGCAATTTATTAGTGTCCTCCGCTGCTTGCTCCCGTGCCGCCAAAGAATTTTCGGTCCATCCAGTTGAGCCAGCCCATCATGAGACCCATGGCAAAGAAACCTCCGGTCGGCATGATCATGATCAGCAGGGGTTTACTCGGAAGAATAGTGTAGCCCCAGAGCGATCCCTTGCCCAGGAACTCCCGAAACACGCCGAGCAGGCACAGAGCAAAAAGAAAACCCAGCCCCATGCCCACACCGTCAACGAAGGATGGCCACAACGTGTTCTTGCTCGCAAACATTTCCGCCCGGGAAAGAATAATAGCAAAGGCGACGATGAGCATGATATAGAGGCCCATCTCCTTGTATACCGCTCTTTGGTAGGCTGCCATCACCTGATCGATGACCGTCACCCACGTGGCGGTAATGAACACGTACGAGGGAAGGCGAACCTTCGGGCTGATAAAGTTCCTCAGCAGGGAAACAGTAACGTTCGTCATGGTCATCACGAAGAGGACCGCGACACCCATCAAAAATCCGTTTTTCACGCCGCTCGTAACAGCCACGGCCGGACAAAGGGAAAGGGCCAGCCTGAATACCGGATTTTCTCCGAAGATGCCGTTCTTGAACAGGCCCCACGTACTGACACCATTGCTCATTTTGCCACCTCCTGTGCGGCCGTCTGAATGCCGGCTCCGTACTTATCGATGAGCAACTGCACCGCATCTTTAACGCCTTTTGTCACACCGCGGCTCGAATAGGTGGCGCCGGATACGGCTTGGATGTTTTCTTTTGTCTCGCCTTTTACCAGAACGATCTGGGCGAGCGTCTTTCCCTTAAACTGGTCAAGAAAGCTCTTGTCTTCTACCTGGTCCCCGAGACCCGGCGTTTCTTCATGACCCAGGATCTTGACATCTCTGATCTTCAGATCGGGACTGATCGAAACGAGCATCTTGATGTAACTGGAATAGCCCTTGCCGGCAGTGCTTGCAATATGGGCCACAGGCTTTCCGCCGGAGGTCGCTTCAAAATATTCGTAGGGCTTGCTGTTAGCGGTCCAGTCCCCCGCCTGTTTAATGGGATCGGTCGCCTCGGGCGCCATTTCCTTCAGCGCTTCTTCTTTTTCCTTCTTTTCCGCGGCAAACCGTACAGGCGCCGTGTATTTGTACGTGACCCCCATGATCATGCCGGCAACGATGAAGATCGCCACCAGGCTCAGGACGATTTTCAGCATGTCCTTCATTTCTTCACCCCCTTGGCCTCGGCCTTGCCGAAGACCGGGCTCCTCATGCTCCGGTCGAGGAGCGGTGCGAAGCAGTTCATGAGAAGGATGGCGAACATAACGCCCTCGGGATAGCCCCCTTTAAGGCGTATCAGTGTTGTCAGCCCTCCGGCGCAGATCCCGAACACGATCTGCGCGTTCCTGATCGACGGTCCGGTCACATAATCCGTGGCCATGTAGAAGGCCCCGAGGATGAGGCCGCCGGACATCATATGGAAGATCGGATCGCCGGTCATGAGACCGTCTTTGCCGCCAAAGAGCCAGGTCAGAACGCCGACGGTGGCGATAAAGGGAATGGGGATATGCCACGTGATATACCGTTTCATCATCAGATACGCCGCGCCGAGCAAGAGCGCGATGACCGAGGTCTCTCCCAGAGATCCCGCCCGGTTTCCAATGAACAGATCCTGATAGAGCGCGGCCTTGGTGTGATACACTTCAAGAAGCTTCGACATCCCCTCTTCTTTCAGGAGGACCAGCGGCGTGGCCGCGGTCTTGGCGTCAAGGGCCATGAACGAGGCTGCAGGCGCAACGAAGGTGGTCATGATCTTGGCGAAGCTGACCAGGACAAAGGCCCGTCCGATGAGCGCGGGATTAAAGATATTGAAGCCCAGCCCGCCGAAAAGGTGCTTGGCGATCATGATGGCTACGAAAGATCCGACAAAGGGAATATAGAACGGCACATTAGAGGGAAGGTTCATGGCAAGCAGCAGACCGGTCAGGAATGCGCTTCCATCGGAGAGCGTGATCGGTTTCTTCAGGATCCACTGCATCCCTGCCTCGGTCAGGAGCGAGGTCGCGAGGCAAACGAGAATGACCATGATGGCCGGCATGCCGAAGTAGTAGACCGACATGAGCGTTGCCGGAAGAAGAGCCCCGCTCACGGTCCACATGATCTTGGCAGTGCTCTCTTCGTCGTGCATGTGAGGCCCGATCGAGACTATCAGTTTGCGTTGCTCTTTGGGTTGTTCCTTGGGTTGTTCTTTTGCAGGTGCTTCCATTAGCTATACCTCATTCGGCTGTGATCTTGGTTATAACTCTGTCTTATATTCCGTACGATGCTCCGAACTCCGAACGATACGCTCAGAACTAACTTTTTTTCTTCGCCAGTTCCCGCTTTGCCTTCTTCACCCACTGCACCATGGGCCGGTTGGCCGGGCAGACGAAGCTGCAGGAGCCGCACTCGAAACAGTCCATCAGGTTGTAGTCCTTGGCGTCCTGGTAATGCCCTTTCTCGATGTAGATCCCGAGAAAAGACGGCTGGAGTTTCATGGGGCAGGCATCGATACAGCGGCCGCAGCGGATGCAGGGGCCGAAGGATTTCATGCTGACTTCGTTCGCGGGAAGAACGGTGATGCCCGACGTTCCCTTGATCACCGGCACATCGAGGGTGTACTGGCTCATGCCCATCATGGGGCCGCCTGATATGACCTTCGCCGCCGTGTCCGTGAGGCCGCCGGCCTCTTCTATAAGCTGGGAGAACTGCGTGCCGATCCTGACGAGGAAGTTCTTTGGCTCCTTGACCCCCCTGCCTGTCACGGTCACATAGCGTTCGATGAGCGGCCTGCCAAAACGAACGGCAGTGTAGATGGCCTCGGCCGTGCCCACGTTCTGCACCACTACACCCACGTCCATGGGCAGACTGCCTGCGGGGACCGTCCTGTTGGCGATCGCCTTAATGAGCATCTTCTCAGCGCCCTGGGGGTATTTTACCTTGACGGGCCATACCTTGATCTCAGGCGAGCCTGCAGCAGCCTTGGTCATGGTCTCGATCGCATCCGGTTTGTTCGCCTCAATGCCGATATAGCCCTTGCTGACATTCAGGATCCGCATGAGGATCTTGAGGCCTTCGATGATTTCCTTCGGCCGTTCAAGCATCAGCCGGTGGTCGGAGGTGAGAAAGGGCTCGCACTCCGCTCCGTTCAGGATCACCACATCGATCGGCTTTTCCTTGGGCGGTGACAGTTTCACATGGGTGGGGAATGTTGCGCCGCCCATGCCGACGATGCCGGCATCGGCAACAAGCTTTTTGAGCTCATCAGGGCTCAGCAGCATGTAATCCGCTGTTTCCTTGATGCCTGCCACCCATTCATCCTTGCCATCGCTCTCGATAATGATCGACGGCATGTCCGCACCAAGGATATGGGGGAAATTGCCGATGGCCACCACCTTGCCCGAAATCGTCGCATGGACAGGCGCAGAAACAAAACCGGTGGTCTCACCGATCTTCTCTCCTTTTTTTACTTCCTGTCCAATAGTGACTAAGGGTTTGGTCGGGGCGCCGATGTGCTGGCTCAGGGGGATGATTGCTCGTTTGGGGATTGCTGCAGGAACGGTCGGCTTGTGCGCTGTGAGATGCTTGTTGTCAGTCGGATGCACGCCTCCGCTGAATGTATCCTGTGCTTTTACTGTTGTGGCTTCCATTCTGTCTCACCTGCCATATGTTAATGAACATTGAAATTAGAGTTTGAGAATATCTAAAAGCCGTTGCGTTTATAACAGAACAGGACAAAACTGTCAAGGGAATTATTAGCGAAACGCTCCTGGTCAGCGTCAACAATGCTGCACTTTGAAACAGGTGCGGCAGACTATTTATTTTTCATTGTTATCAAACGATTGTACGCGAATACGAGCGAACAGATGAGCAGGAACAGCTGGAAATAGCCGGATAAGACGGAAATATGAGCGCGGATCCCAGGGCAGGCCTGATCAAAAAAAGAACAGCGCGGTTCAGATGAACCGCGCTGTCAGCTTATCCCTGCAGGCCCCTCCCAACGGGGTTACTCACCCGGCGTGTTACGCAACCTGCACGACTTCCTTCACCCCGGGGATCTGCTCCTTGAGGTATTTTTCCACGCCATTCTTGAGGGTCATGGTGGACATGGGGCAGGAACCGCAGGCGCCTTTTAATCGCACCTTGACCACGCCGGTCTCTTCAACGCTTACGAGCTCGATGTCACCGCCGTCGCGCTGGAGCGCGGGCCTCACCTGTTTGAGCGCTTCTTCAACTTTTTCTTTTGTCATGGTATCTTCTCCTTTGGGGATGTTAAATTGTCGACGTTACTAATATTATACACTTATATTACGCCATAGTTAACAGATTTTTTATGACAAGGGTCATACTGCACCATTTTCATTGACTTGAAACTCCCCTTCTGCTATGAATTGCTCCACACGATCATTGCTCTCAAGGGCGGCGTTTTCCTGTGGCAAATCGCGACTAATTACAAACCGATCACAACTGGTCAAGACAATACAGTTCGCATTGCCTCCATCAGCAGCATATGCTATCATAGCCTTGAGGTTTTTGAAGAATGAATTATCTCATTATTGGAGCAGGCGGATTTGCAGGAGCGATCACGCGGTATGCCCTGGCGATCTGGATCGGTCAGCGGTGGGGACGGAGCTTTCCCCTCGGGACCTTTGTGATCAACGTAAGCGGCAGCTTTCTCATCGGCCTGCTCATGACCATCATGGCCGAACGGTTCATGGTCAATCCGCAGTGGCGGTTGATGCTCGTTGTCGGGTTCCTCGGCGCCTATACGACGTTCTCCACCTTCGAGTATGAGACCGGCGCGCTCCTGAAAGACGGCGAGTGGCTCATCGCGATGCTGAATGTCGTGCTGAGCGTCATCGTCGGATTCGTTGCTCTCAAGCTCGGCGAGGTGATCGGGAAGAGCATCTGATTTTATTCCTGTACTTCAAGATCTTCCCCTGCGACCTCTCTGTCCTCTGCGGTGAAAGGTTTTGACTCTACAGCGCATTTCACAAGGAGACCCCATGGTAAAGAACGGACCTGCAAAAAAGCTTTCCATATATATAGATGAAACCGCCAGGTTCCACGGCAAACCGGTCTATGAGGTGCTCCTGGATATATTCTTCAAAAGGAAGATCGCGGGAGCAAGCGTATTCCGCGGCGTCGCTGGCTATGGAAGCGACGGCAAGCTCCATACGGCAAAGATACTGGAGCTCTCCACCACGCTGCCGCTCAAGATTGAGGTGGTGGACTCCGAAGAAGTGATCAACGACATCCTGCCGGAGGTTACCTCTATCGTTGATAAAGGCCTGATCGAAGTGAGCGATACAAACGTTATCAAGTGCTGCGAACGAAAGAAGTAACGCCCTTCTCCCATGAACATCCAAACCCTGGACACCCAACTCCTGCTCCTGATCAACCACACTCTTTCGAACCCGCTGTTCGATGTGCTCATGCCCATGTTTTCCTATCAAGGCTATCTCCTGGTCATACCGTTTCTCTTCTATATTATAATAAGGGCATTCCAGCAGCGGGATGGTCAGGGCAGGAGGTATCTGATCCAGGCGATCGCTGCCATTCTGATCGCCTGCTGTGCGGTATACACATCTGACTGGATCGAATATCTGATAAAAGATGCAGTTGCACGGGTGCGGCCCTGCAGGGCCATCGAAGGCATCAGGCTCATCACCTCCTGCCCGAAGTCCTATTCCCTGCCCTCAGGCCACGCGATGAGTTCGTTCACCTTTGCAACGACCCTTTTTTATCTGACCAGGGAATATGTTTCGAAATCGTGGAGGGCCTACCCTCTCGTCCTTGCAGCGCTGATCGCTTTTTCACGGCCTTATCTGGGAGTGCATTATCCTACGGATATTCTGGCAGGGGCATTGCTCGGGGCGTTTATCGGGCTGGTTCTTTCAATGCTGTATCAGGTGATCAGGACCGCATTCCTGATAAAACGATCGTGAAGACTCTTACGCCTTCACTCCGCAATCCGCAATCGACAATTCACCATTATTACTCTTTCCACCCATGGTTGCCGATCAGCGGCACGAACACGCAGGGCACGCTCCGCTCGGTGACCACGCCTTCCGCGGTCTTCGTCACGGTCAGCAGTTCCTGACCATAGCGGTCCCCCACAGGGATCACCATCCTGCCGCCTTCCTTGAGCTGCTCAATGAGCGGTGCGGGGATGTCAGGCGAGCCTGCCGTGACCATGATCGCGTCAAAGGGCGCCATATCCTTCCACCCGTAGGTGCCGTCGTAGACCTTGATCGCCACGCTCCGGTAACCAAGCCGGTCGAGCGTTGCCCGGGCCTTGTCCGCCAGGGACTTGATGCGCTCCACGGTATAGACCTTTTCGCAGAGCTCTGCAAGCACCGCTGCCTGGTAGCCCGATCCGGTCCCGATCTCGAGCACACGCTCGAAGCCCTTGAGCTTCATCAGCTCCGTCATAAGAGCGACCATGTAGGGCTGCGACATGGTCTGCGACTCGCCCAGAGGCAGGGCATGGTCTCCATAGGCCATACCGCGGATCGTCTCGGGCAGGAACTCATGGCGCGGCACTTTAGCCATGGCAGCAAGGACCCGTTCATCCCTGACACCGCGGGAGATGATCTGCTCCTCGACCATGCGTTTGCGTTCTTTTTCCGCGTTGGTCACCTACTGCTCCTTATGGATTGGCGGCGCGTAGGACAGTGATTCCAGGGTCTTGAGCCGGTCGAAGGAGGCATAGTCAGTCATGTCGAGGTGGAGCGGCGTGATCGAGACATAGTTCCGGTCCACGGCATCGAGGTCCGTGCCCTCCTCGCGCTCCCAGTCCGGCTCTCCCCCGCCGATCCAGTAGTACTTCTTGCCCCGGGGATCGATGCGCTCCACGGTCATCTGATGATAAATGCGCTTGCCCAGTCTCGTGATTCGCGTGCCGAGCATTTCGGAAACAGGCAAGTTCGGCACATTGACGTTCAGCAGCGTACCCTTTGGCAGTCCGTCATTCAGGACTCTTCGTGCCGTGTTCACTGCCACTTCAGCAGCATCAGCGAACCTGAAGTCGGTGCGTCCGTTCAAAGAAATGGCAAAAGATGGGATGCCGAGCAGGATGCCCTCGATAGCGCCGGCCACGGTGCCGGAATAGGTCACGTCGTCGCCGAGGTTCGGACCCTTGTTGATGCCCGAGACAACAAGCTGCGGGACCTCCTTCAGCAGCCCTTTGACCGCGATGTTCACGCAGTCCGTTGGCGTGCCGTTCACGCTGTAGACCGATTCCTTGACCTGCTCGATCAAGAGCGGCCGATGGAGCGTCATGGAATGGCCCGCAGCGCTCCGTTCCCGGTCCGGGGCAACGATCACTACGCTGTCCAGTTCACGCAGCCGCTTAGCGAGCAGCTGGATGCCCGGTGAATATACGCCGTCATCGTTCGTTACAAGGATCATGGATAGGCCTCTAATGTCATCGTTATTTTACCTCGTAGAGATCAATATGAACTACGCTTTTGATGAGCGCGAAGTGTTTGTCGAGGGTCAGTATTTTCATCTTCTGGGCCTTTGCAGAAACGGCAAGATAGCAATCAGAAAGTCCGATTGACTTGCCTTTCCGATGCAGCGTGCTGGACAACTCGCCGGCAGCCTGCCAGAGGTCCACAGACTCGTCGAGGAATTCAAAAACATGCCTGAAATCCCGAAGGATCTCCAGTTCTTTGTCTGATTTCGCGCCCTGCATGAGCTCGGCAAGGATGATCCCCGAGCAGCAGATCCGTTTGTCATCCATCAGGCTGGAAATGGCGCTGTGCCACGGCTCTTTCTTCCGAAAGAACTCGATCCATGCGGACGTATCGACCAGTACCTTATCCAAGGCGATTGTCTCCATGCCTGAGTCGATCGGCAGACATCGTAAATTCCATGTCCCCTGCCATGGTCTTGATCCGTTCCTGCTTCTTCATCCTGATCTCATCGCGGATAGCGGTAATGACTGCGTCGGTCTTGCTCTTCGCCTTGATCTCGGACATAAGCTCATCAAGCAGCGAGTTGGGCAATGTTATGGTTGTTCGTGACATGATATCCTCCAGTATTTCTATGCTATTATTTAGCATATATTTTGATCATTTTCAAGCACCATTTTAGAAATACGGATTCTTTACCCCTTATGGGTATTGCGCTCGCTGGTTCAGGCTTGTAGCCTGAACCAAACAGTAACATTCGGCTCAATCGAAATGATTGAGCCAGCGTTATATCACGACCACCATTCACTCTTTTCACAATTTAACCTTTGCCGAATTATCGTGTCTACTATGTACGCTCAGGAGGTGCTATGAAAGTACGATATATCATTCCGTTCATTGTTATCACCGCGCTGATTGCATGCAACAACAAGGGTAGCGGCAATAGCAGCGTCACGGATTCTGGATCTTCCGTGAACCTGAACCTGGTCAATACGATCGTCGTCACCACAGACGCCGAAGGCGGTTCTGCCCGTCCTGAGGTGGTCGCGACAGACAATCGCATATTTACCCTGTACCTGGGCCAT
>Ga0334722_10006725_pt1 | contig 11288 bp, 10 predicted proteins | sample C3_bottom_MG_FD_207210 | JGI IMG/M metagenome (GOLD analysis project Ga0334722, IMG submission 207210) | Sediment microbial communities from Yellowstone Lake, YNP, Wyoming, USA - C3_bottom | ecosystem: Environmental > Aquatic > Freshwater > Lake > Sediment | place: USA: Wyoming | collected...
GAGATGCACACCTGTCCCGAGTTCGCGAACGCGGAGACGACGCATCGCGGCACCGCCGCGCCGAGGTCGGCGTCCGGCTCGATGATCGTGCCGGAGTTGTTCCCCAGCTCCATCGTCACTTTTTTCAAACCCGCCTTGCGGATGATCTCCTCTCCCACCGGGGGGGATCCCGTGAAGGTGATCTTGGCGACCCGCGGATCGACGGTCAGCCATTCGCCCACCGTGCCGCCCGAACCCACGACCACGTTGAAGACCCCGGCGGGGACGCCGGCTTCCTCGAGGATCTCCGCCAGGCGGATCGCGGTCAGCGGCGTCGTGGAGGCCGGTTTCAGGACCAGCGTGTTTCCCACCGCCAGCGCCGGCCCGACCTTGTGCGCGACGAGGTTCAGCGGGAAGTTGAACGGCGTGATCGCGGCGACCACCCCCACGGGACAGCGCAGCCAGTAGCCGATGCGTCCCTCGCCCGCCGTGCTCGCGTCCATCGGCACCGTCTCGCCGTGGATCCGCTTCGCCTCCTCCGCGGAGAACTGGAACGTCTCGACGGCGCGGGAGACCTCCCCGAGCGAATATTTCCACGCCTTCCCCGCCTCGCGGCAGATGATGCCCGCAATCTCCTCCTTGCTCCTTTCGATGAGGTTCGCCGCCTTCTCGAGGATCCGGAACCGCTTGTGCGCGGGGGTCCTCGACCACGCCGGGAACGCGGCGCGCGCGGCCGCGATCGCCCGGTCGACCGTCTCCTTCGAAGCCACGGGCACGGTCCCGATCGTCTCCCCGGTGTACTTGTCGATCACAGCCATCGCATCCTTGCCGCTCTCCCACTTCCCGTCGATGAACAGCTTGTACGATTTCGCCGCGGTTTCCATGGTGTCCCGTTCCTCCTTTGATTCGGTTCCCGGTTGGGGGTCAGTATGCGCTGCGGTAGATCGCCTCGGCGTCCTCGAGGGTCATCGTCCGGGGGTTGTTCGCAAGAAGCCGCGTCACTTTCATCACGCCTTCCGCCATCTTCGGGATGGCCGACTCCGCCACCTTCAGGTCCCGCAGGCGCCGGGGAACCCGGATGTCGTCCGCAAGGCGCTCGACCTCGGCGATCAGTGCCTCGGCACGGCGGATCTCGCCGCCGTCCCGGCCCACGCCGAACGCCCCGGCGAGGTCGGCATACCGCCGCAGCGCGCCGACCATATTGTATTTCATGACATACGGGAGCATCACCGTGTTCGCAACGCCGTGGGGCACATGGAATTCGGCGCCCAGCGGGTAGGCGAAGGCGTGCACCGCGGCGACCCCCGAATTCGCGAACGCCATCCCCGCCCAAAGGCTCCCCTCCATCATCCTTGTCCGCCCTTCGAGGTCGGGCCCGTTCGCATAGGCGGTCCGGAGACTCCCCGCGATCGTTTCCACCGCCTTGTACGCGAGGAACTCCGTGAAGCGGCTGGCGTGGACGGAGGTGTATGACTCGATGCCGTGGATCAGCGCATCCATCCCCGAAGCGGCCGTGACGGACGGGGGACAACCCGTCGTCAGCGCAGGATCGAGGATCGCCGTTTTCGCGAACAGGTGGGGGCTCACGATGCCTTTTTTCAACTTCTCTTCCTCGTCGGAAAGCACCGCGATCGGCGTCACCTCCGAACCCGTGCCGGACGTGGTCGGGAGCATGACGGCCGGAACGCCGGGCCGCGGGATGAGGTCGGTCCCGAAAAATTCGCGGACCGATCCTTCGTTGTTCAGCAGGACCGCGGTGAGCTTGGCGATGTCGAGGGCGCTTCCGCCGCCGACGCCGACGACGCAGTCGCACTTCCCTTCCCTCGCCGCCGCGACGCACGTTTCGACGATCTCGATCCGCGGGTCGGGCTCCACTCCGCCGAATACGGCGACACCGATCCCGGCGTCCCGGATCGACTTCTCCACCGGGTCGCAGATTCCCGCCGCCTTGATGCCGGGGTCGGTCACGACGAGAGCGCGCCTGCCTCCGAGCGACTTCACCTCCGCTCCCGCCTGTGCCACGGTCCCGCAGCCGAAGATGATCCTGGGCGTGGTCCGGAAGATCCAGTTCTGGTCCATGCGTTCCTCCCCTGGCGGGGTCGCCTCAGACGGCGAGGTACCGTTTCTGCACCCGCTCGTCCTCGACGAATCCCTTGATGTCGTTGCTGTACCGTATGGCCCCGTTGTCGATGATGAACACGCGGTCGGACACCTTGACGGAGAATTTCACGTTCTGTTCCGAAAGCAGGATCGTCGTCCCCATCTCCTTGAGGCGAAGGAGCATCTCCTTCAGGGAAATGACGATGACCGGGGCCAGCCCCTCGGTCGGCTCGTCGAGCAGGACCAGCTCCGGGTTCCCCATGAGGGTCCGGGCGATGGTGAGCATCTGCTGCTCTCCTCCCGAGAGTTGTCCGCCGGGCTTCCGGTCGTACTTCTCCAGCACCGGGAAGAGCGCGTAGATCCGGTCGATATCCCAGCCGTCGTCCCGCCGAATGCCGGAAGAACGGCCGATCTCGAGGTTTTCCCGCACCGTCAAATCCGGGAAGATCTGGCGGTCCTCCGGAACGTACCCGATCCCGAGACGCGCCCTCGTGTGCACCTTGAGGCGGGTCACATCTTTCCCGCGGAAGAGAACGGTTCCACGGCGCGGAGGGGTGATTCCCATGATGGACCGGAATGTCGTGCTTTTCCCCGCCCCGTTCCGGCCCATGAGGCAAACCACTTCCCCCTGGCGGACGTCCAGGGAAACCCCGAACAGGACATGGCTCGTTCCGTAATAGGTGTGGATATCCTTCAACTCGAGGATCATTCCCCGATCTCCTCCCCGAGATACGCCGTGACCACCTGGCGGTTCCTCGAGATCTCGGCCGGGATCCCCTCCGCGAGCAGGGAACCCTGGTTGAGAACCCGGATCCATTCGGAGATCCCGAACACGACGTCCATGTCGTGCTCTATGAAAAGGAGCGTGAGCGCCTTCTCCTTCCAGATCTTCCGGATGAGGTCCACCGTGATCGTCCGCTCCTCCGGGGACATTCCCGCCATCGGCTCGTCGAGCAGGACGAGTTCGGGGTTGAGCGCGAGCGCCACCGCGATGTCCAGCCTCTTCTGGTCTCCGTGCGGGAGGGAACCCGCCGTTTCCCGCGCCTTCGCTTCGAGGGAGAGGGTCCCCAGTATCTCCATCGATTCCCGGACCTCCTTCCGGTGATCCGCCGCCCTCCGGAAAAGACTTGCGGTCTTCTTTTCCCGGGAAAGAACGGATACGAGGACGTTTTCGAGAACCGTGCGCTCCTTGAAAATGCTCGTGACCTGGAACGCCCTGCCGATCCCCTTGCGTGCGACATCGGCGGGCGGCAGCCCGTCGATCCGTTCCCCCTTGAAGAGAACCTCCCCCCCGTCGGGGAGGAACTTTCCCGTGATCAGGTTGAACAGCGTGGTCTTCCCGGCGCCGTTGGGACCGATGATGGCGCTGAGTTCCCCGCGCGGGATCGCGAAACTGACGTCGTTGGTGACTTTCAGCCCGCCGAACGACTTCGACAGATGCCGGACCTCAAGGATGGGTGGCATCGCCTGCGTGGTTCCCATGGCTTCTCCAGCGCTTGATCCAGGTGTCGATCGTCCCGATGACGCCCCGGGGAAAGAAGATGACGATCGCGAGCATGATCCCGCCGATCCAGATTTCCCAGAACTCCGTGTATTTCCCGATCATGTCCTCGATGAATATGATGACGGCGGCCCCCATCAATGGGCCGAAGAATGAGGAGACCCCTCCGAGTAAGGTCATGAGGATGACCTCGCCCGACTTGGTCCAGTGCAGCATGTCCGGGTGGATGGAATGCTGGTATCCCGCGAACAGCCCCCCCGCCAGCGCGGCGAACACCCCGGACAAAACCATCGCCGCAAGCTCGTACCGGCGCACCTTCACCCCGAGAAAACCGGTTCGCTCGGGGTTTTCGCGGATCGATTTCAGCACGGCCCCGAAAGGAGATTCCACGATCCTGCGGATCAGCCAGAACGAGAGGAAAACGACCGCCATGGTGAAGTAGTAGTAGCGCAGGGGATCGTGGATCACGTCCGCCGTCGGGATCCCCTGGATGCCGTTGTCGCCCCCGGTGAAGTCGTACCACTTGAACACGATCCCCCAGACCATCTCGGCGAACGCAAGGGTGAGCATCGTGAAATAGACCCCGGAAAGGCGGATGCACAGGGGGCCGAGCACCAGCGCGAGCACGCCTCCCGCCGCCATGGTGGCGGGCAGCGCGACCCAGAACGGCACAACGCCGCGGGACAGGAGCAGCCCCACCGTGTACGCTCCGATCCCGTAATACGCCGCCTGGCCGAACGAAAGCATCCCCGTGACGCCGTAGAGCAGGTTGAACCCCATGGCGAACAGCCCCATCACCAGGATCTCGTTCCCCATGTTCACCAGGTAACGTTTCCCCGAAATGGGAACGACCGCGAAGAGGAGGAATGCGACCCCCCACTGCGCCCATTCCCCCCATCGGCTTCCCGATTCGATCCTCATGTCGTTCACCGGGTCGCCACCCCCTGCTTCATCAACAGTCCTTCGGGACGGAAGATCAGGACCAGGGCCATGACGGCATAGCTGAACAGGATGGCCCACTGGGGGAGGAACAGGATGCCGAAGGCGGTGGCTTCGCCGATGATGACCGCCCCGACCAGCGCACCCCAGAAATTTCCGAGTCCGCCGATGACCACGACGATCAGCGAACCGATGATCACCTCGATGCCCGCCCCCGGCGTGACCGTGCGGACCGGGGCGGAGAGCGCCCCGCTCAACCCTCCCAGGGCGGTGGCCAGTCCAAAGACCGCGGACAGGTTCAGCGGGACGTTCACCCCGAGCGCCGAGGCCATGTCGCGGTTCGCGGAGATCGCGCGCAGATTCCGGCCGAACCCGGTCTTCCGGATCACCCCCCACATGCCGAGTGCCACCGCCAGGCCGACGGCGATCACCATCACGTCGTACCGCGGAATCGTGATCTCCCCGATCGAGAACGGACCGGCGAGCGCTTCCGGCCTGGCGATCGACTTGTAATCCGTGCCCCAGGTCATCTTCACGACGTCATCGAGAATCAGGATGAAACTGTACGTGAGAAGGATCTGCATCCCGGCCTCGCCGGACCGCCCGTAGATCCGCCGGAGGAAGACGTACTCCATCATCGCCCCGGCGGCACCCGCGCCGAGCGCCGCGAGCGCGACCCCCGCCCAGAAGCCGACCCCCGAGACGGCGACCGCCTGGTAGGCGAAATACGCCCCCAGCAGGTAGAACGAACCGTGGGCGAAGTTGAAGACGTTGACCACCCCGAAGATCAGGGTGAGCCCCGACGCGGTCAAGAAGAGGGTCATCGCCGAAGTGAGACCACTCAACACCTGCGTGATCAGGAGGTTGCTGTCCAATGCGTGGTCGCCCTTTCCCTCGATGTGCCCCGGCTCCCCTGCGCTGAGGAGCCGGGGCGGTTCGCCGCGGCGGTTACTTCTTCGCCGCCTTCCGTGCGTTCAGGATCTCCGCTTCCGACGGGATGATGTCTTCGGCCTTGAACACCTTGAAATTGCCGAGCATCATCGTGGCGGGAGGGAAGCTCCTGTTCGGGACCGTCTCGCCGATCGCCTGTACCTGTACGATCTGGTGGTCGACGGGCCGCATGTAAGAGGTGAAACCGTCCGGATCCTCCGGCAGCTTGATTTTCAGCTTCTCCATCACGGAGACAAGCTTTTCCGGATCCTCCGCCGTCCCCGCCTGCCGCACCGCCTCGGCGATGAAATAGACCCCCGCGTACGCCCCCTCCGCAGCGTAGGACGGGTAGCGACCCCTCTTCGCCTTGAACTTGGCGACGAAATCCTTGTTCGCCTTCGTGTTCGGCCAATTGAGATGATGGCGCGAGGAGAGCACCAACCCCTTGGGGAGTCCCGCAGGCATCGCCTCGAACAGCTCGTAGTTGCCGCCCGCGTCGTAGTTGAACATCTTCATCTTGTCGAACAGTTTGTAGGGAAGGGCCTGCTTGATGAACGCCACCGTGTCGCCCCCCCAGAAGGTGGTGACCAGGACGTCGGGTTTCGCCTTCAGGATGGCCGTAATGTACGGCGTGTAGTCCGGTTCGAACAGCTTCGGCCAGGCCTGCCCGACGAGTTGCACGTCCTTCCGCTGCCGCCCCAGGAGCAACCAGAAATCCTCCCAGGTCCGGTGCCCGTACTCGTAATCGGGTCCGATGACGTAATACTTTTTCCACGCCTTCTTGTCCTTCGCGTACAGAGCCGCGGCTGCGGCGGACTGGTAGGTGTTGTTCGACACCCGGAAATAATACGGCTGGAACTTTTCCGTCGTGAGCGCCGTGGAAGCGTGATCGGTGCCGACGAAGATCACCTTGTTCTCCTTCGACACTTCCGTCACGGCGAGCCCGACCGCGCTGCTGACCACGCCCATCAGGAAATTCACTTTGTCCTCGGTGATGTACCGCTTCGCCACTTTCACCGAGTAGGCCGGGTTCGCCTTCGAATCGGTGAAGATCAGGTCGATCTGCCGCCCGTTCACCCCGCCCTTGGCGTTGATCTCCTCCGCCGCGATTTCCGCCCCCGCGACCGAATCGATCCCGTACCTGCCCGCCCGTCCCGTCATCGGATACAGCGCCCCGATGACGATCTTCTCCGCCGCGACCGCCGCCTCGGCCAGGCACAGCACCGACGCCATCGCGACCGCGAGAACCCCCTTCCATTTCCGTCCCGCTGTTCCCATCGCTTCCCTCCCTTTCCGGATTTGTTCCCCTCTCCTACTTCCCCTCGTCCAGGCCGATCACCTTCCTCGCCTGTTTCATCTTCTCCGCGACATCCGCCTGCCGGAGCATCACGATCCTCTGCGCCTGTGGGGACCCCGCACCGTGCAGCGCCTCCACCAGCGTGGACACGGAGGTCATCCCCTCGATGTACCGGCAAAGCTTCCGCTTGTCCTCCGTGGAGAAACCTTTCTTCCCCGCGAAATATTTCACCAGCAGGCCGCCCATCTCTTCGCCCTGGAAATCCGCGTCGGACGGCAGCGTGGACAACAGCCCGCCCGCGATGTCGTGGGCGAGCCGCGCCACCTGGTAGACGAACCGGGTCACGTTCTGCTTGACCGTGTTCGCCAGCAGCGGGTCCACCAGCCAATTCCCCGCCGGAAGACGCTTCCCGAGCGCGGAAGAGCCGATCGCCCCCGCGAAATTCGTCTCGACGAGATGGACGATCTCTGTGAGCTTGTCCCGGACGATGGCGTTCTTGATCGTTCCGTGGATCTCGGCGAGCAGGGCCGTCGCGCCGAGAAGCACGTCGGCGTTCCCCCCCTTGCATCCGCCGTAGTTGGCCCGGTGCCATGCGGAAAACCGTTCGACCAACGCGCCCGCGAACTCCCCCTCCCCCGCCATGAAAACGCGCTCGTTGGGGACGAAGACGTCTTCGAAGATCAGCGTGCTCTCCCCTCCGACGATGCCGTAGGGCGTGCCGCAGTCGAACCGTCCCTCCTCCTCCTTCCGTTCGTCGTTGCTCTGCCGGCCGAAGACCACGCTCAAGCCCGGCGCGTCGATCGGCACGGCGCAGGTCACCGCGTAGTCGGCCCCCTCCGGAGGCAGGCCGAGCGTCGGCATCACGAGGATCTCGTGCGAGTTCGCGGCGCCCGTGATGTGCGTCTTCGCGCCGCGGATCACGATCCCGTCGGGACGGCGCCCGACGATCCGGACGTACAGGTCGGGATCGGCCTGCTGCCAGGGCGGCAGGGACCGGTCCCCTTTCGGGTCGGTCATCGCCCCCGCGGACATGAGATCCTCGCGTTGCAACCGCAGCAGGTACTCGCGGAACCGCCGCTGGTACTGCGTCCCCTTCGCCTGGTCGATGTCGTACGCCACGGACCAGATCGCATTGATCCCGTCCAGCCCCACGCACCTCTGAAAACAGGTCCCGGTCTCGCGCCCCACCAGGCGAAGCATGGCGATCTTCCGGACCAGGTCTTCCGGGCTCATGAAAAGGTGGGTGAATCGCGAGATCTTCGCCCCGTCGAGGGAAGAGGTCGCAGTCATAATGTCGTCGTGTTCCCCTCCGGCGGCGAGGTCGTACGTCATCGCCGCCGTGCGGACGTGGGGTGCGAGCGCGGGGTGCTCGTACGGAGCCTCCAGGAGCTTCCCCCGGTAGAAAATCCTGGGTTTGCGCTTTTTCAGGCTTTCCACATACTCCGTTCCGTTCATCATCGGGTTTCCTCCCGGGAGCGGTTCTCCCACTGCGCACGCAACTCTTTTTTCAAAACCTTCCCCGCGGGGTTCCGCGGGAGCCTGTCCACCACGCGCACGAACACCGGCACTTTATAGTCCGCAAGGCGTCCGCGGCAGAATTTCACGAGGGAGTCCGGATCGACGACGGCTCCCGGCAGCGCGACGACGCAGGCGGCGGGCACCTCGCCGAACACCGGGTGCGACATGCCGAACACGGCGGCTTCCGCCACGCCGGGGTACGAATAGAGCACGTTCTCGACCTCCAGCCCGTAGACCTTCTCCCCGCCGCGGTTGATCATGTCCTTGGCCCTGTCGAGGATGGTGACCAGCCCGTCGGAGTCGATCCGCGCGATGTCCCCCGTTCGAAGCCACCCGTCGAGGATCGCCTCCCTCGTTTTCTCCGGAGAACCGAAATATCCCTGCACGATGTGGGGGCCGTAGAGGTACAGCTCCCCGGGTTCTCCCGGGGGGAGGGTCTCTCCGGACGCTCCCCGAACCTCCGCCCTCGTTCCGGGTACGGGGATCCCGACCGAATCGGACCGCGCCAGGGCGAGGTCGGCCGGCAGAACCGTTCCGAGCGAGGAACACTCCGTGAGGCCGTAGCAGTTGTGCAGGCGTGCGGGGAGGATCTTCCGTATTGCGAGGATCGTCTCCGGCGCCATCGGCGCCCCCCCGTAGGCCGCGATGCGGACCGACGAGAGATCGTACCGGCGCACGTCCTCCCGGAGCGTCAGCAGCTTGTAGATGGCCGGGACGAGGAAGAGCGCCGTGACGCGGTGCCGGGCGATCGACTCGAGGACCTGTTTCGTGTCGTACTCTCTCTGGAGCACCACGGTCGCCCCGCACGCGAGAAGAGCCACCAGCTGGGAGTGGAGCCCCGTCACGTGGAACAGGGGAAGGGTGAGCAAACCGACGTCTTCCTCCCGGTATCCAAGCGTCGCAAGGCACGAACCGACGTTGAACAGGGTGTTCCGGTGGGAGATCATCGCCCCCTTCGGGAAACCGGTGGTCCCCGAGGTGTACAGGAGGACGGCCACGTCTCCCGGGGCCGCCGGAACCGGTGCGGGGACCGGGTCCGCCGCAAGGGCTTCGCGGAACGGGATACCCCCTTCCCCCCTGCCGTCCACCAGCAGCCAGTCCCGGACACCGCGGGCGCCGTCCTGCACCGCGACTTGCCCGAACCGTTCTTCGTTCGTGACGACGACGGACGCGGAGCAATCCGACAGGATATAGGCGACTTCCGAGGCAGAAAGCCGGTAGTTCACCGGCACCGCGACGCATCCCGCGGAGATCGTCCCGAAATACGCGATGACGAATTCCGGGACGTTCCGCAGCAGGATGGCCACGCGTTCCCCCGGAACGACGAGCCGGGACCGCAGGAACCCGGCGAACCGGCGGCACCGGTCGTCCAGCGACGCGTACGAAATCGCCTCCCCTTCGTCCGTCATGACGGCGATCTTTTCCCCCCGGCGCCGCCCGTGAAAGGGAGGGATGTCGGCGATCGACCGGAATCCCTGCATGGTGTCCATTTCCATCCTGCTCATCGCTCCCCGCGCTCCCCGCGCTCCCCGTTCCACCGTTCCCGGTGGACCCGCGACAGGTCGAACCGGTCCTCCCGCTCCTTCCGCACGGCCGGCACGCCGAGGGATACGAGCGAGAAGGGGATCACCGGCGCGGGAAGGCGGCAAAGGGCGCGAAAGCCGTCGATCCGCTTTTTTTCCGGGTGCACGCCCAGCCAGACCGCGCCGAGCCCTGTCGCGTGGGCCGCCAGCAGGATGTTCTGCGTCGCCGCGGAGCAGTCCTGGACCCACCAGTCGGCCGGCGGATACTTCGAAAGGCCCGTGTCCGCGCACACGAGGATCGCCGCCGATGCGTTCGGCACGAACCGGGAAAGCGGATGGAACGACGGGATCGCGGCAAGACGCTCCCTGTCGCGGATCACCACGAAGTGCCAGGGGCGTTCGTCCCCCGCGGACGGGGCGGCCATCCCGGCCTCCAGGAGCGTGCGGATCGCCCCCTCCGGCAACGGATCCGGCATGTAGCGGCGGATGCTCCTGCGGGACAGGATCGCTTCCAAGGCTTCCATCGAAATCCCTTCCCCGGTCACCATATGGTCCACCCGCCGTCGACGTAGATCGTCTGCCCCGTGATGAAATCCGAGGCCCGCGACGCAAGGAAGACGACCGTACCCTCGAGTTCCTCCGGTTGTCCCCATCGCCCCATGGGGGTGCGCTCGTTGATGAACCGGAACCGCTCCGGATCGTCTCGCAGCGCCGCGACGAGCGGGGTTTCGAAATAGGTCGGGCCGATCGCGTTCACCTGGACGTTGTCCCTCGCCCATTCGATCGCCATCACCTTCGTCATCTGGACGACCCCCCCCTTGCTCGAGGCGTACGCCAGCTGGTTGTTCATCCCCACCGCGCCGAAGATGGACGAGATGTTGATGACCTTTCCGGACCGCCGCGCGACCATGTGCCGCCCGACCGCCTGGGCGACGAGGAAATACCCTTTCAGGTTCGTGTCGAGGACGCGGTCCCACTCTTCGCCGGAAAGGTCGAGGGTCGGTTTGCGGACGTTCACGCCCGCATTGTTCACCAGGATATCGATCTTGCCGAAGGACGCGACAACGGATTCGACCGCCTCCCGGACGCTCTCCTGCCGCAGGACATCCATCGTGAAAACCTCGGCGCGCACGGCGTGTTCCGCCACCTCTTCCCGCGACTCGGAGAGACCCTTCGCGTCCCGCGCGCAAAGCGCGAGGTCGGCCCCGGCCTTCGCCAGCCCGATCGCCATGGCGCGCCCGAGTCCCTTCGAGGCCCCGGTGACGAGCGCCGTCTTCCCCTTCAAGTCGAACAGGTCCAGGCTCACTTCCCCCTCCCGATCCGTGTCATACGACCAGGTATTTCCGGATGACCTCTTCGTTTCCCCAGATCTCGTCCATTCCGCCGGTGTGGCACACGCTCCCCTTCTCGAGAATGTAGCCGCGCCCGCAGACGAGCCGGCAGAACTTGATGTTCTGGTCCGCCAGGAGGATGGTCACGCCGTTTCGGCGGATTTCGCCCA
>Ga0334722_10006727_pt1 | contig 11286 bp, 13 predicted proteins | sample C3_bottom_MG_FD_207210 | JGI IMG/M metagenome (GOLD analysis project Ga0334722, IMG submission 207210) | Sediment microbial communities from Yellowstone Lake, YNP, Wyoming, USA - C3_bottom | ecosystem: Environmental > Aquatic > Freshwater > Lake > Sediment | place: USA: Wyoming | collected...
TGATAGGCTGATCGTCTTTCTCTAATAATTCTAATGCCTTCAGGGATGACGCTGCAACAAAGGCAGGTAGTGCTGTTGAAAAGATAAAAGACCTTGACCTGTTCCTCAGCCAATCGATTATGACCCCTGAACCAGCAACAAAGGCCCCATATGAACCAAGGGCCTTCGAGAATGTCCCCATCTGGATTATCCATTCTTTATTGTCGAGCCCTAAATGCCTCAAAACCCCCTTTCCCCCACCGAGGACACCTGTGCCATGGGCATCGTCTATATACAGAAGGACATCACCCCTTTCATTATTCAGACTCAGGCATAGATTATATATATCTCTGAGAGGTGCTATATCTCCGTCCATGCTGAAGACAGAATCTGTTATGATTACAATCTTTCCTTTAATATGTCTCTCTCTCGATATGATATGTTCGATATGACCAACATCCCTGTGTCTGTATATTAATGTCTTCGCCTTGCTCAGCTTACAACCATCTATGATGCTTGCGTGATTCAGTTCATCGCTCAATATAAGGTCCCCATCTCCAGCAAGTGCAGGGATAACACCTGTGTTAGCCGCATATCCTGAATTAAAAAGGAGGCAATCCTCAGTCTCTTTAAAGCGAGACATCCTTTCTTCGAGCCATCTGTGAATAATACTGCCACCTGAAAGGAGCCTCGATGCACCACTGCCCGAACCATATTCCCTGAGGGCCTCGATGGCAGCATTTACAATATCCTGGTGATTTGCGAAGCCAAGATAGTCATTGGAGGCAAAGTTAACTAATTCCCTTCCTCCTATTATTATCCTGTTTCCCTGCGGAGATTCTCGATCCCTTACGAACCTGTATAGATGCCTATCTTTCAGGAAATGAATCTCTTTCTCGAACATCTTTATATATTATCATGACTCCATTAAAAATTTTAATTTTAGAGTTCTTGACAAGGCCTTTTGACCTGTGATAATCTGCATTGACTTTTAAATCCAGGTCGAAAAGGGGTCCCTGGAGATAGATTCCTCTGGGGTATCAGAAGGGGTTTAAAGATGCTCGAACTTAACAAATGGTTTTTTGTATTACTCATTAACTTCCTGATTCTTCTTTATATCCTTAATATAATTCTCTTCAGACCGATCCTCAGAGTCCTCAAGGAAAGAGATTCCTCGATAAAGGAACTCCTCAATGCAGCAAAGGAGATGCAACAGAGAAGAGAAGAGGCCATATCAAGGATGAATCAGGAATTGCTTGCAGCAAGGGCAAAGGCCAGGGAGATATACGAAGGTTTAAGAAAAGAAGGGCTCGAAAAACAGAAGGCCCTTCTCGATGATGCCAACAAAAAGGCCCTTGATATAATCGTCAGGGCAAAGGAAGAGATTCGGGCCGAGGCAGAAAAGGCAAGACAGAGGTTAAGGGCAGATGTGGATAGATTTTCAGATGAAATCGTGAGAAAGCTGGTGGGAGAATGAATAAGAACAGGAAAAACTCCGATCTAATGAACTCAATCTTAAGTTTATCCTGTCTCATCTCCCTTTTATGCACTATATTCGTCTCTGTCGCCTTTGGTGCAGAGGAGGCAGGCCATGCTGCTGAATGGAAGGAATGGTTATGGAAGATCCTCAACTTTGGAATACTCGTCTTTATACTCGTAAAGTTCTTAGGTAAACCCTTCAAGAACTTCCTCAGGCAGAGAACAGAGTTGATAGAAAAGACCCTGAACGAGGCAAGGGAGGCAAAGGAACTTGCAGCAAAGGCCCTCGCCGAGGTAGAAGAGAGACTAAGATCTAAAGATAAAGAGGTTCAGGATATAATCTCGATCTCTGAAAGGTCTGCAAAGGCAGAATATGAAGAACTGATCAAGCAGGGTGAAGAGATGAGCGAGAAGGTGATCGCCCAGGCAAAGATGAATATCGATTATGAACTCAAGGCAGCAATCAACACGATAAAGGCAGAGGCCGTGGAGATTGCTATGGAACTTGCTGAAAAGAAACTGAAGGAGAGACTCTCAGAGGCAGAGCAGATGAGGCTTATTGAAGAGTCCCTTTCTAAGATGGAGGGTAAGAAGTGAAGATACAGGGGGCATTGATAAACAGGGCAGCAAGGGTATTTATGAATTCTGTGGCCCTTGACTCTGTTCCTGTTTCTATTGAGGAACTCTCAACTGTGAATAACCTGCTGGATAAGAACAAGGACCTGAAAGGAATTTTTATTAATCCCCTCTTTTCTCCTGAAGAGAGAGAAAAGGTCATTGACTTACTGAGACAGAAGATCGGTCTTTCCGATGGAACGGTAAAATTTCTTAGATTCCTTCTCGAAGAAAAGGCTATATCAGGTCTTTCCGAGATAATAAAAAAGATAACGGTCATGTATTTAGATAAAAAGAGAAAGGCGAAGGCAACGGTCATAACTCCTGTTAGCCTCGATAGTAGATATGATGAAAGATTAAGGGCATCCCTCAGAAATCTCACAGGCAGAGAGGTTGATATTGATTATGTCGTTGACCCCGCACTTCTCGGTGGCGTGGTGATTAAGGTGGGCAGCACGATGTATGACAGTAGCATCAGGGCGCAGCTAAGGATCTTAAAGGATAATCTCATAAAGGGTAACCAGCAGAATGGTGTGTCATGGTGAGCCTGTCATGGTGAGCCTGTCGAACCATGACATAAGAGCAGAAGCACTGTCACCCTTCGGCAAGCTCAGGGTGACAGGCAAGCTCAGGGTGACATGTTGCTGGAGATAAACAACTTCGCAAGACTTAATAGTGAGGTGATAGAATGGAGATCAATGTTGCAGAGATAAGCGAGATTTTAAGGAAACAGATAACTGACTTCGAGAAAAGGGTCGATGTCAGCGAGGTAGGAGTTGTTACCTATGTTGGTGATGGTGTTGCAAGGATCTATGGTCTCGAGAATGCGATGATGTCAGAACTCCTTGAATTTCCAAACGATGTTATAGGTATGGTTCTCAATCTCGAGGAGGATGCAGTAGGATCTGTTCTTTTTGGTGATGACAAGCTCATAAAAGAGGGTGATGTCGTTAAAAGGACAGGAAGGATAATGGAGGTTCCAGTTGGAGAGGCACTAATAGGCAGGGTCGTTGATGCCCTTGGAAGACCTATCGATGGAAAAGGCCCTATTAAGACGTCAGAGACAAGACTGATCGACGTCGTTGCACCAGGCATAATCAGAAGGCAACCTGTTAAAGAGCCTCTTCAGACAGGTCTTAAGGCCATTGATGCCATGATCCCCATTGGAAGGGGTCAGAGGGAACTTATAATCGGAGATAGACAGACAGGAAAGACGGCTATCCTCATAGATGCAATCATTAACCAGAAGGATGGAGACGTTGTCTGTATCTATGTTGCAGTGGGACAGAGGAGATCTGCTGTAGTAAGAACGGTCAAGACCCTTGAGGAATATGGTGCCATGAAGCATACGATAGTAGTCGTAGCAACTGCCTCAGACCCGGCACCGATGCAGTATCTTGCACCTTATGCAGGATGCACAATGGGTGAATACTTCAGGGATAGCGGAAGGCATGCCCTCGTATGTTACGATGACCTCAGTAAGCAGGCAGCGGCATACAGACAGTTATCCCTCCTATTGAGACGTCCTCCTGGAAGAGAGGCCTATCCTGGTGATGTCTTTTATCTCCATTCGAGATTACTGGAAAGGGCGGCAAAGTTATCGGATAAATACGGTGGTGGCTCTTTAACAGCACTTCCTGTTATAGAAACCCAGGCAGGTGATGTCTCAGGATATATCCCGACAAATGTCATCTCTATCACAGATGGTCAGATATACCTTGAACCAGAACTCTTCTATGCAGGCATCAGGCCTGCCGTTAATGTGGGTCTTTCTGTCAGCCGTGTTGGTGGTGCTGCACAGATAAAGGCCATGAAACAGGTCGCTGGCATGCTGAGACTTGACCTTGCACAGTACAGGGAACTCGCAGCCTTTGCCCAGTTTGCATCAGACCTCGATAAGGCTACATTGATGCAGATAGAAAGAGGAAAGAGGATGGTAGAACTCCTCAAACAGGACCAGTATCAGCCCATGCCTGTAGAGGACCAGATACTCGTTATATTTGCAGGAACCCAGGGTTATCTCGATGATATACCTGTTGAGGCCATAAAGTCCTTTGAAGAGGGTCTTCTAAGGTATATCAAGGCTGAGAAGCCTGATCTGAGACAACAGATAAGGGAGAAGAAAGAGATCACCGATGACCTCAAGCAGAAGATAATAGAGGCCATTACTACCTTCAAGAAGACTTTCAGGACATAAGAGATGGCGACATTACGGGACCTAAAGAAGAGAATAAAGGCTATAAGAAATACACAGAAGATCACCAAGGCCATGAAGATGGTGGCTGCGGCCAAACTTCGGAAGGTCCAGGACAGGATGCTTAACTTCAGACCCTATGCCTTCAGGATAAGGGAGATAGTCTCTGACCTTTCGATGGCTGTGGAGAGGGAGGCCCACCCTATACTCACTGTCAGACCGAGAAAGACGATAGAACTACTTGTCATCACCTCTGATAAGGGTCTCTGTGGCGCCTTTAATGCCAATATCCTGAGATTTGCCTCCCAGCAGATAGCAGAGTTAAAGAGAGAGGGCTTTGAGATCAGCCTGAGCACTGTGGGCAAGAAGGCCTTTGACTACTTCACGAGGAGGGGATTCAATATAAGGTCGAGCTGGGTCGGTCTCTCCGGGAAGGTCTCCTATGACAGTGCAAAGGAGATAGCCCGAGATATCATAGAAGGATATATCAACGAAAGGTTTGATGAGGTCCGGCTCACCTTTAATGAATTTAAGTCATTGATCTCTCAGAGACTCGTTTCTTTGAAGATATTACCTGTTGAGGGTCTCGAAGAAGGCAACTCTAATGAGGAACAAGCATCCACTTCTGGAGGTAGTTTTTTATATGAGCCATCAATAGAGACGGTATTCGAAAGGCTTCTTCCCAGGTATATCGAGATACAGGTCTTCAGGGCCCTATTAGAGAGTTCGGCGGCAGAAGAGGCAGCAAGGATGGCTGCTATGGAGAATGCAACAAAGAATTGCGAAGACCTTGTCCAGAGAGTTACACTACGGGCCAACAAACTCAGACAGGAAGGGATAACCAAGGAATTGATGGATATAGTTGGTGGCGTAGAGGCCCTCAGAAAGGCAACAGGATAAATAGGCTTCAGGCTAAAGGCTATAGGATTTTTCCTATCTCCTGAAGCCTGTAGCCCATAAATCTAAAAAAGGAGGTTATGATGAATACAGGAAAGATTTCGCAGGTTATCGGTGTCGTTGTCGATGTAGAGTTTGAGGAGACTCTACCGGAGATATTGAACGCCCTGAAGATACAGGAACCAGGCGATCCCTCAAAAGGCATTCCACCGATCGATCTGACTCTCGAGACAGTTGCCCATGTAGGAGAGAATAAGGTAAGGGCACTGGCAATGGGTTCGACAGATGGTCTTGTGCGGGGGATGAAGGTTGTCGATACAGGTCAGCCTATAACCGTTCCTGTTGGCAAAGAGGTCCTCGGACGGATAATAAATGTCCTTGGTGAACCTGTTGATGAGGCAGGACCTGTAGAGACAAAAGAGCGCATGCCCATCCATAAGCCCGCTCCAGAGTATGTAGAACAGGTGGCAAAGACAGAGGTCTTCGAGACAGGCGTCAAGGTCTTTGACCTCCTCGTCCCCTTTGTTAAGGGCGGAAAGATGGGGATGTTTGGTGGTGCAGGGGTCGGAAAGACTGTCGTCATCATGGAGATGATCCATAATGTTGCTATGAAACACGGAGGCGTTTCGGTCTTTGCAGGTGTTGGTGAGAGGACCCGTGAAGGAAATGACCTCTATCTCGAGATGAAACACTCAGGCGTTCTCCCTAATGTTGCCCTCGTCTATGGTCAGATGAACGAGACCCCTGGCGTCAGAGCAAGGGTAGCCCTTACAGCCCTTACAGTGGCTGAATATTTCAGGGATCAAAGCCAGGATGTCCTTATCTTCCTTGATAACATATTCAGATATACCCTCGCAGGAGCTGAGGTCTCCGCACTCCTCGGCAGGATGCCTTCTGCTGTGGGTTATCAGCCCACCCTTGCTGTAGAGATGGGAATTCTTCAGGAGAGGATTACTACGACTACGAAAGGCTCTATAACCTCTATGCAGGCCATATATGTCCCTGCCGACGACCTCACAGACCCTGCCGTTGCTACGGCCTTTACACATCTTGATGGAACCGTCGTTCTCTCAAGGCAGATTGCAGAACTCGGGATATATCCGGCTGTGGACCCCCTGGATTCAACCTCAAGGGCACTGGACCCAAGGATACTCGGCGAAGAACATTATAAGGTTGCAAGAGGTGTCCAGGCCATTTTACAGAGATATAAAGAATTGCAGGACATAATAGCTATTCTCGGTATGGAGGAACTCTCCGAGGATGATAAACTCGTGGTTGCGAGGGCAAGGAAACTCCAGAGATTCCTGAGTCAGCCCTTCCATGTGGCAGAGACCTTCACAGGTACTCCAGGTAAATATGTGAAGATTGAGGATACAATTAAGGGCTTTAAGGAGATCCTCGATGGAAAATGTGACGATTTCCCTGAACAGGCCTTCTATATGGTTGGCCCTATTGAGGAGGTGGAAGAGAAGGCGAAGAAGCTCGGCTGGAGGAGAGAGGTTTAATGGAGAAACTCAGGCTCATCATAGTCACTCCTTACGGACAGCTCCTCTCAGAGGATGTCGATGAGGTGACAGCACCTGGCTCAGAGGGTGAGTTTGGCGTACTCGCAGGCCATATGCCCTTTTTTACGACCCTGAAGATCGGGATACTGACATATAAGGCAGGTGGTGAACAAAAGTATGTATTTATAAACAGTGGTTATGCAGAGGTGACCCATGATAAAGTAGTTATAGTTGCTGACAGTGCAGAAAGGGCAGAGGATATCGATGTGGAAAGGGCACTGAGGGCAAAAGAGAGGGCAGAAGAGAGGCTCAGAAAGATGGAAGAGATCGATGTTGCAAGGGCAACAGCAGCCCTCGAAAGGGCAACGACGAGGATACAGCTTGCACAGATAAGGATGCCAAGATAGCATTGACCTTTTTTGGCTTTTGATGTATTATAAAAAAAGAAGTTCTGGAAGTTTTTGTCGTAGACCGCAAGGCTTTTAGACTTTGCGGTTTTTTTATGGCTCTTCCGTTCTTTTAGTTCAGTATGTAAGGAGGTGTAGCAGATGGAAAAAGGAACCGTAAAATGGTTCAACGAGTCCAAGGGCTTTGGCTTCATCACCAAAGAGGATGGTGGCGATGTATTTGTACATTATTCAGCCATCCAGGGCAATGGCTTCAAGTCCCTCACAGAAGGTCAGGCAGTGAGCTTCGAAGTCGTTGACGGCCCAAAAGGTCCTAAGGCAGTGAACGTAGTAAAGATCTAAGGCAATCAGGGGCGATTCGTCGCCCCTTGACATGAAAAAGGGTGGGTGACATGTTCACGCTATTGTCACGGTGAGCTGTCATGGTGAGCTTGTCATGGTGAGCTTGTCGAACCATGACATATTATTCGATAATGGAAGAGTATCTCGAGATTATAAATGATAAAGGTGAAATAATAGGACAGGCTCCCAGGTCAGAGATACACGGAAACCCTGGCCTGATGCACCGCGTCGTTCATGTCCTTGTATTTAATCGAGACGGCGAGATACTGCTTCAGAAGAGGTCAATGAAAAAGGATGTGGCACCAGGGAGATGGGATACATCTGTGGGAGGTCACGTCAGTCCTGGTGAAGACCTGATAAGTTCTGCCTTCAGAGAGATGGAAGAGGAACTCGGCATAAGGGATGGGGAACTGAGATATCTGTATTCCTACGTCCATACCAATCCATACGAGACCGAGCATGTCACAACCTTCAGCCTCCTCTACGATGGAGAGGTCTCTTTCAACCCCGAAGAGATAGATGAGGTGAGATTCTGGAAGCTCGATGAAGTCAGGAAGGCCATGGGCAGGGGGATACTCAGCGATAATTTTGAGCACGAGATAAGTATGTACCTCTCTTTCCTAAACTCCCCTGGATAAGGTATAGATATACTTATGAATCTGGAGGTTTAATCTGACATCTATCCTGTCCTCAAGAATCCATCTCGACAGTTCCTCAGGGTTCAGAATCCCGAAGGCAGGGGAAAAGAGTATGGCACATCTCTCGGTAAGAGAATATCTCCTTAGAAAGTCCAGGGCCCATTCATAATCCTCTCTATTGCAAAGGACAAACTTCACTTCATCCTCTGGCTTAAGGGCCTCCAGATTGGATAACCTGAACATTGATGACATACCGCTGGATGGTGTCTTAATATCCATTACAATTATAGCCCTCTTATTCACCCTCCTTATATCGAGAGAACCATTCGTCTCGATCAATACCCTGTAACCTTCTTCCACAAGCCCATCTACCAGCGGAATTATATCATCCTGTAGCAATGGTTCACCACCTGTTATCTCGACCATTCTGAGGCCTGACTTCCTCACCTCATCTTTGACTTCCTCGATCGTCATCTCCATCCCCTCTTCATAGGCATAGGTGGTATCACAATAAGAGCATCTGAGGTTGCATCCACTCAGTCTTATAAATAGGCAGGGAAGACCTGCATAACTCGACTCACCCTGAATACTCCTGAATATCTCACAGACCTTCATCTGTTAAGACCTGCCAGGATCTCAATAAGGCCATCTATTCGGTCGATTATATAATCAGCGTCCTTTATCATCTCATAGGGCCTGTATCCATAAGTCACTGATATGGTCTTCAGGCCTGCTGACCTGCCTGCCTCTATATCGAGATTGCTGTCGCCGACAATCACAGCCTCTTCAGGCCTTATATCAAGGTCTCTCAGCACCTTAATCACAGGCAATGCAGAAGGCTTCTTCTCCGGGGTGCTATCACTGCCAACTATCATCTCAAAGAATCTATCGAGGCCAAGTCCTTCGAGTATCCTTCTTGATAGGGCCTCCCTTTTATTCGAGATAACCGCCTTCTTATAGCCCCCGAGCCTTTCGAGGGTCTCCCTCACTCCAGGATATTCCTTTGTGTTGTCAAGGAGATGATGACTGTAATACTCGAGGAATCTTTCGATCACTTCCTTTCTAATCCCATCGTCGATCTCGAATGGTGAGTTCAAAAGGAGCCTTTCGATTAATCTCGATATTCCCTCTCCCACCAGTTTTATGGTATCCTCTGTAGTAAGGGGTCCAAGGCCATAGGGCTTTATGGCATAGTTGATGGCCTCGGTAATATCCTTGCTTGAATCTATTAATGTTCCGTCGAGGTCGAAGATAATGAGTTTAACAGGCATAAAAGATTATATCATAAATAAATGAGATGAAGACGGCATTTATATATGATGAGATATTCCTCGAACACGAGACCCCACAAGGGCATCCTGAGAGCAAACAGAGGCTAATATCTATAATAAGGACACTCAAGGAATCATCCCTGTGGGGCCGATTAATTCATGTCAGGCCTGAAAAGGCAGGTATCGATGATATACTTCTCGTCCATAGCAAAGAATATATTGAGAGATTGAAGGGTTTTGATGAAGGCTATATTGACCCTGATACATATATCTCTAAGAAGAGTCTTGAAGTGGCACTATATGCAGCTGGTGCGGCAAAAAAGGCGGTTGACCTCTGCAGAGGGGGCGAGATTCTCCGCATCTTCTGTGCCGTAAGGCCTCCAGGGCATCACGCTGAGAGGGACAGGGCAATGGGATTCTGCATATTCAATAATGTTGCCATTGCTGCAAGATATGCCCAGAAGAGAGGATTCAGGAAGGTCTTCATCATCGATTTTGACGTCCACCACGGCAACGGCACCCAGCATATCTTCGAAGAAGATGAGACGGTCTTCTACTTCAGCACGCACCAGTATCCCCATTATCCTGGAACAGGTGATGAGTCCGAAAGGGGGATAGGAAAAGGGATGGGTTATACAATGAACTTTCCTCTTCGAGGAGGAACTGGAGATAAAGAATATCTGCATATCTATAATGAACTCCTCCCGCCCATTGTAAAGGGATTCTCCCCTGACCTGATCCTTGTTTCAGCTGGCTATGATATTTGCTCAGAGGACCCATTATCATCTATCAGAGTAAGCGATGAAGGAATACGGGGTATTGTGAGGTCTATCCTATCCTTTGAACTGCCAGTGATCTTCTGCCTCGAGGGTGGTTATGACCTCAGGGCACTTTCAAGATCTGTCCTGATAACCCTCGCTACTGCAGTGAGTTAGAGATTAGTGAGTTAGAACTAAATCACTTGCGTCTAAATCAGTGCTTCATTCATGGTCTTTTCTTCTTTGAGAAATCCACCCTCACAACCTTATCTTCTACCTTTTCATCCCTCTTTTTAATGCTATCTTCCCTGTCACTCTCCTTTTCCTCTGTCTCAGGAGAGACTACAAATTGTGAACGGAGTTCAGGGGAAAAGATAAAGATGATATCCTCAGAAGGAATAAAACACCTTTCAGGTGTAGTGCCGAAGACAAGGGTTGCCGAGATGCCTTCGTCATCCCATGAAAACCTCATCCTCTGATTAAATACGAGGATCAGGCCATTCTTCTTCTCCTCATCTGTAAACCCCCTCCTGCCAATTATGACATTATCAGAGTGTCTTACGAGGATGAAGACCCTGCCGGCGAGATTCAACATCTCATAAAAGACCTTTCTCTTTAATTCATTCATCTCCTTTTGCCCTTCTTTGCCATTCTTTATCATAATGGTCTATGGACATGAAATATGAAATCAGTCCGTCCCTCCCAGTACCCTGAATATGAACTCAAGGGCGTTCTGGTTGAGAAATATCACAGTAAAAAATAAGATAATGAACCTTTCTCCCCTCTTCCTTTCCGAGTTTGTCTTCAAGGAGTTGTAAAAGCTCTATGTTTATCGTCTGTGCCATTGATACTTTAAAAGATATATCACATTACCTGATTTGTCAAGAGACCTGTATTCTTGCCATCCTCTCATGGTGAGCCTGTCATGGTGAGCCTGTCGAACCATGACATAAGAATTGTCACCCTTCGACAGGCTCACCCTTCGGCAGGCTCAGGGTGACATGTTCACGCTCAGTTTGTAAAGTAGATGACATTCCTTATCGCTTTCTGCTAATCGCTGTTCTGAACTGGGGGGTGGCAAGAGCAGTAGGCGGTTGAAATTTCTGTCTACCTGTGATAGAGTTTCATAACTTGAGGTTTTAAGGAGATAGGGAGGTCACTATGGTAAGGATTGCCGTTGCAGGGGCAATGGGAAGGATGG
>Ga0334722_10006728_pt1 | contig 11285 bp, 10 predicted proteins | sample C3_bottom_MG_FD_207210 | JGI IMG/M metagenome (GOLD analysis project Ga0334722, IMG submission 207210) | Sediment microbial communities from Yellowstone Lake, YNP, Wyoming, USA - C3_bottom | ecosystem: Environmental > Aquatic > Freshwater > Lake > Sediment | place: USA: Wyoming | collected...
CCCCGGCGATGCCCCCGAAGCTGCCCTCCCGTGCCAGGAGGGCATTGACCAGCGTCCCGCCCGGGTGGCCCGGCGCCGGGTGCGTGACGAGACCGGCGGGCTTGTCCACCACGAGCAGGTCCTCGTCCTCGTACACGACGGAGAGCGGGATCGCCTCGGCCTGCAACTCGAGCGGCACGACCTCGGGCACGTCGAGGTCGAGCGCGTCGCCGGGGCGGAGGATCGTGTTCGCACGCATGAGCCGGCCCGCCGCGGTCAGGCGGCCTTCCGCGATGAGCCGCTGGACGTAGGCACGCGAGAGGCCGGTCGCGTCGGCCACGAAACGGTCCGCGCGGGTCCCGCCGGCACCCTCCGGCACCGCCACGCTGACCCGCCCAGCCATCTAGCGGTCGCCTCCGCCGGCCGCCCCGCGACGCGGCCAGAAAGCCGTCAGCAGCAGCCCCGCGATGGCCACGCTGAGGGCGGCGTCGGCGACGTTGAAGGCGAACCAGCGTACGTCTCCCAGGCCCATGTCCACGAAGTCGATCACGAATCCCAGTCGGATCCGGTCGGCGAAGTTGCCCACGGCCGCGCCCAGCAGGAGTCCGAGCGCGACGGTCGTGACCAGGGGCGCCGACGCCCCGCTGCGTGCCTGGACGTAGACGAGCAGGCCGATCACGACCAGGCTGGCTGCGGCAAGGACGGGCGCGCTCGCACCGAAGAGGCCGAAGAGGCCGCCGTCGTTGTAGGACTTGGCGATGCGCACGAGGTCGCCCAGCACCGGCGTCGGGTCGGCCAGGCCGGGCACCGGGGCCCTCGTCCAGGCCAGCTGGAACGCGCCATCCACCCAGAGCTTCGTCAGCTGATCGACCACCGCCACCCCCACGGCCAGCCCGGCGAAGAGCGCGAAACGCCGACCCGCGACGCTCACGATGCCGGCACGAGCGCCACGCGGACGCGGCCGCCGGCAAGCTCGACGTCCGCCGACGCGGCCGCGGCCGGCGCCGGCGCGCGCAGCACCTCCACCGCCAGCGTCTCCGCGGCCAGCGACTCGAGATGGGGTCCGAGCACGGCCCCCGTGCCGTCCGACATGTCGAGCCAGAGGCGGATCCGATCGTCCAGCGCCAGCTCGGCGGACTTGCGCAGCTCCTGGATGGCGCGCTGCAGCTCGCGTGCGTCGCCCTCGGCCCGCAGGGCATCGGACAGCTCGGTGTCGATGACGACCACGAGTCCCTCGTCGCTCGCCACCGCCGTGCCGGGTCGCGCCGTGGCCTGGATCTCGACCTCGTCGGGCGAGAGCTCCACGCCAGCCAGCCGCACGCCGCCGCCGGGCAGGTACTCGACCTCGCCCGCCCTGGCCGCCGCCATGACCGCCGGGATGGCCCGGCCGAGGCGCTGCCCGATGCGCGGCAGGAGCGGCTTCACGCGGCGCTCGACCAGCGCGGACTCGTCGTCGAGCAGGATCAGCTCCTTGACGTTCACCTCGTCGGCGATGAGCCGGAGCAGCTCCCCCGGGAGGGCATCGCGACCGCCCGGCAGCGCCAGCCAGGCGCGCGCGATGGGCTGCCGCACGCGCAATCCCGCGCCGCCGCGCAGCGTGCGGGCCAGCTCCACGGCACGGCGGGCCAGGGCCATGGCCTCCTCCAGCCGGCCGTCCCGATATGCCGCCAGCTCGGCCGTGGGCCAACGCGTGAGGTGAACGCTGTCGGGCGCGCCCTCGACCCCGGCCGCGAGGTTGTCGTACATCGCCTCGGTCAGGAAGGGCAGGATCGGCGCCAGGAGGCGGGCCGTAGCGAGCAGGGCCGCGTGCAGGGTGGCGAACGCCGCGGCTCGATCGCGCGCGTCCTCCGAGCGCGAGAACCGCTTGCGGCCCAGGCGCAGATACCACGTCGAGAGGTCGTCGACCAGCGTGCCCAGCAGGCGCGTCGCGCCGGCTGCGTCGTAGTCCCGCAGGCGCTCTTCCACGCCGGCCGCCACGTGGGCCACGCGCGAGAGGATCCAGCGGTCGGTGAGCCGCCGCTCGTCGACCGGGGGGGCGGGCGCGCGTGGCGACCAGCCGGCCGGCCGGGCGTAGGAGACGAAGAAGCTGTAGACGTTCCACAGCACCAGCAGCTCGCGCCGCGATTCGTCCGCGGCGTGCCAGCCGAAGAGGATGTTCTCCTCGGGCCGCGCCCGGGCGAACATCCAGCGCATGACGTCCACGCCCATCCGGTCCGCCGCCTCGTCGAACTCGATGGCGTTGCCCCAGCTCTTGTGCATCGGCCGGCCGTCTTCGCCGTAGACGAGGGCGTAGCCGAAGATCGTGCGGAAGGGCGCCTCGCGGCGCAGCACCGTGCTCATGGCCAGCATCGAGTAGAACCAGTTGCGGAACTGACCGGGGAAGCTCTCGGTGATGAAATCGGCCGGGAACCAGCGCGCCCAGTAGGCCGGGTCTTCGCGCTGGTGGAGCGTGCTGAAGGGCACGATGCCCGCGTCGAGCCAGGGATTGCCGACGTCCCTGATGCGCTCCACCGGTGCGCCGCAGCCGGAGCAGGCGATGCGCACGGCGTCCACGTACGGTCGGTGCGGCGTGTGCCCCTCGAACGCTTCCCAGCCGGCGACGGCACGCTCGCGAAGCTCCTCGCGCCCTCCGACGACGGAGATCGTGCCGCACGAGCCGCAGTCGTAGATGGGCAGCGCCAAGCCCCAGTAGCGCTTCTTGCTGATCATCCAGTCGTGCATGTTGAGGAGCCAGTCCAGCTCGCGCTCGTAGCCGAAGCCGGGGATCCAGCGGATCTGGTCCACCACCTCCATGATCTGGTAGCGCAGGCTCCGGTCCACCTGCTCGGCGCTGAGCGTCTCGCGCGGCTGGTCGTAGACCTCGCCCATGCTGATGAACCACTCGTCGACGAGGCGGAAGACGAGGGCCGTGCCACAGCGCCAGCAGTGCGGGTAGCGGTGGCTGATCGTCTCCAGGCGGTAGAAGCGGCCGTGGTGCCGCAGGCGCTCCACGATCGGCTCATCGACGTCGCGCACGTCGCGCCCGCTGAGGCCATCGAAGCCCTCCACGAAGATGCCCGACTCGTCGAGTGGCGCGACGACCGGCAGCCCCAGCCGCTTGCCGAGCTGGAAGTCCTCGGCGCCGCAACCCGGCGCGACGTGGACGATGCCCGTCCCCTCGTCCTCGCCGACCTCGTCCCAGGCCACGACGCGGTGCGCGTAGGGCGTCTCGCCCTCGGCGCCGCGCCAGGCGGCGAAGGCACTGCGCACGGCGGGCATCTCGTCGAATGGCCCCGCGTAGCGCCAGCCCACGAGCTCTCGGCCGAGCCGCTCCTCGAGCACCTCGAAGCGACCGTCGAGGGCCTGCCCGAGGGTCCCCTTGCCCAGCCAGAAGACGTCCCGGCCCTGGCGGACGCGAACGTAGGTGAGCTCCTCGCCCACGGCGGCGGCGACATTGGAGGTGAGCGTCCAGGGCGTCGTCGTCCAGACGAGAAGGGCCTCGCCGGGACGGTCGAGGAGCGGCAGCCGGATGGTCAGGCCGGGGTCCTCGCGATCCTGGTAGCCCTCGTTCATCTCCATCTGGCTCAGCCCCGTGCCACAGCGCGCACACCAGGGCATCGTGTCGTGGCCCTTGTACAGCCAGCCCCGCTCGTGGCAGGCGGCCAGGAAGCCCCAGATGAGGTCGTTGTTCTCGTTGCTGAAGGTGAAGTACGAACCGCCCAGCTCGGGCATGCCCAGGCGGCCGACGATCATCTCCACCGTGTCGGTGACGGGTCCCCGCGGACCCTCGACGGTGACGACCCGGCCCGGGTCGGCGGCGAGCAGGTCGCGCAGGCGCCGCAGCTCGTCCGGGTCGTTCCAGTCCATCCAGAAACCGAGGCGGATCGACTGCTCCGTCTGGCGTGCCGCGTAGGTCAGGACGCGCTGCTTGCAGAGGCTGACGAACTCCGCGATGCCGTAGGCCTCGATGTCGCGCTTGCTCGTGAAGCCGAGATCCCGCTCGACGTTGACCTCGACCCACAGGCCCTGGCAGTCGAAGCCGTTCTGCCAGCGCTGGTCGTGCCCGAGCATGGCCCGGAAGCGCTGGTAGAGGTCCTTGTAGGCGCGGCCCCAGGCGTGGTGGACGCCCATCGGGTTATTGGCCGTGATGGGGCCGTCGAGGAAGGACCAGGTCGGTCCATCGGCGTTCTGAGCGCGCAGCCGCGCGAAGGTCTGCCGCTCCCGCCAGAGCCCCAGGATGTCAAGCTCCTGGGCGGGGAAGTCGGGCAGGCTCGGGACGGGACGGTACGGGCTCTCCGAGGGCATGGAGGGCAAGGATAGCCGAAGCACCGCGCCCGAACGGCGAAGGCGTTCCCGGGCCTCGCCGGCGGCGGCGCGCTTCGCGTGCGCGTATCATGCCGCCCGATGCAGACGCGCCCCCGCGACGAGGGCCGGCACCGCTCGCCCTTCGCGGCCGCCTTCCTCTCCTTCCTCTTCCCGGGCCTCGGCCAGGCCTACGTCGGCCTCCACGCCCGCGGGCTGGCCTTCGCCGCGCCGCCGGTGCTCGTGCTGGCATTGCTGGCCGGGCTGCTGGCCGATCCGGCCAGCCGGCTCTCGCTGATCGCGGCGCTCTCGAGCCCGACCACCCTCCTCGTCGTCCTCGGCCTGGACGCCGTCCTCTTCCTCTACCGTGTGATCGCCGTCGTCGACGCCTTCCGGGTCGCGGCCGCGGTGCGGTCGTTCGCGGAGGCCGGCGCGACGCGCCTCGGACGCCCCCGTGTGCGCAGCCACCCGCTCGCCATCGCCGGGCTCGCGGCGGTCCTGCTGGTCGCGTCGCTGGGCCACGTCGCGGCTGCCCGCTACGACCTCATCGCCTACGACCTCGTCACCGGCATCAGCGACGGCGGTGGGAACGAGCCGACCGACGCTCCGAGCGGCTCCGCCGGCGCGCCCACGGAGTCCGCGGGCGCCTCACCCGGCGCCGAGCCCACGGCGGATACGACCGGCACGCCGTGGACCGGCACCGAGCGCCTGAACATCCTCTTCATCGGGGCCGACCGGCGCCCGAAGGAGGCCACCTTCAACACCGACACGCTGATCGTGGCCAGCATCGACCCGGTCACGGGGCAGGTGGCCATGCTGAGCCTGCCGCGCGACACCATCGGCGTGCCGCTGCCGCACGCATGGCGTGCCGCCAGCTACTACCGCGGGGGCGTCTACCCGGACAAGATCAACAGCCTCTGGACGCGGGCGAAGAGTTCGCCGAGCCTCTTCCCGGGCAACGACCGGCAGCGCGGCTACCTCGCCCTCAAGGGCGCCCTCGGGGAGCTCTATCAGCTCGACGTGCAGTACTACGTGGAGGTGGACTTCGACGGCTTCAAGAAGGTCATCGACACCCTCGGTGGACTGACCATCGACGTCCAGATGCCGGTCTCGGACGACCACTATCCGATCGAGGAAGGCCGCGCCTACAACCTGTACATCGCACCGGGTTTCCGCCACATGGACGGCGAGCAGGCCCTCGCGTACGCACGGTCGCGGCACGGGAGCTCCGACTTCGATCGGGCCCAGCGCCAGCAGCGCGTGATCGTCTCGGTGCGCCAGCAGGTCGACCCGGCGAGCCTGCTCGAGCCGGGCCGCCTCGAGGCGCTCGTGGCGGCGCTGAAGCAGGCCGTCCACACCGACATCCCGCCCGAGTCGTTCCCGCGGCTCATCACCCTCGCCCGGGCGGTGGACGCCTCGCGCATCCGTTCGCTGGTCTTCACGCCCCCCTACTACCAGGTCGAGTGCCTCTCCTGCTACTCGCTGACGCCGAAGGTGGACGTCATCCGCCGTGCCGTGCGCAACGCCTTCAAGACCGATCGTGCCCTCGAGGCGAGCCGGACGAAGATCGGCGAGGAAGGAGCCGTCGTGTGGGTCCTCAACGGATCCGGCAAGGCGGGCCAGGCCGCGGCCACCGCCGACTACCTGGGCTACCTGGGCATCGGCGCCGCGGTGCCCACGGCGAACGGCGGACGGGCCGAACGGCTGACCTACGCGCAGACGGTCGTGACCGTGTACAACGGCGCGGAGGCACGGCTGCCCGAGACCATCCGGGTCCTGGAGCAGACCCTGGGCGTGACCGTGGCGCTGAAGACCGACCCGGCGGTCAGGGCCGACGTCATCGTCATCACCGGTGCCGCCACCCCCATCCTCGCCGTTCCGGACTGAACCCCGCGCCGCAGCTCCGCGGCGGCGGCCCCTAGTAGACCGGCGTCAGCCAGTCCGCGTAGGCCGGCAGCCGGCCGCGCACGGCGTCGAAGTAGACATCCTTGATGCGCCCCGCGACCGGGCCGATGCGCCCGTCCCCGACGGGCCGGTGGTCGATCTTCGTGACCGGCGACACCTGGGCGCCCGTGCCGCACAGGAAGACCTCCTCGGCGACGTACAGCTCGCTGCGGTCGATGGAGCGCACGACGGTCTCCAGCCCCAGTTCGCGGCGCGCCAGCTGGATGATCGCGGCGCGCGTGATGCCCTCGAGGATGTCGTCGGTGGCGGGCGGCGTGACGAGGGCGCCGTCGCGCACCATGAACAGGTTCTCCGCGCTGCCCTCGGAGGCATGGCCGTCGGCGGTCAGCACGATGGCCTCATCGTGGCCGTTGAGGTTGGCGTCCGTCTTGGCGAAGGCGCTGTTGACGTAGCCGCCGGTGATCTTCGAGCGGGCCGGGATGGCCGTGTCGGCGTTGCGCCGCCACGAGGTGGTCATGGTGCTGATGCCGCTCGTGGTGTCGATGTAGTCGCCGAAGGGCAGGCAGACGATCATGAAATCGTGCGCCAGGTCGTGCAGGCGCACCCCGATGGCCTCGCTGGACTTGTATGCCGAGGGCCGGATGTAGGTGTCCTCGCGGAAGTCGTTGCGTCGCAACAGCTCGACGGTGAGGTCCACCAGCTCTTCCGGGGGTCGCGGCAGGTCCATGAACAGGACGCGCGCCGAGTTGCGCAGCCGCCGGTAGTGCTCCAGCCCCTTGAGCAGGTAGAGCTGGCCGTGGTCGGCATTCCAGTAGGCCCGCACGCCCTCGAAGCAGGCCGTGCCGTACATGAAAGCGTGGGTCATGACCCCGATCTTCGCCTCGTGCAGCGGTACGAAGCCGCCCTGGAAGTAGCACTGGACCTGGCGCTGCCGGGGCAGGGCGCCGCTGGCGTCGGAGGGTGCGGGCTTCTCGGTCAACATGGCCGCGAGTATACCGTCAGCCGCCGGCGCCGACGGCGACGACGACGGCGATGAGGTAGGCGGCGTAGAAGATGCCCCCTACGAGCAGTCCGCGCGCGGTCAGGCGCGCCCGGCGGGCCATGGGCAGGAAGACGGCCGCCGTCGCGGCGAAGGCGATGCCGGCCGACAGGAAGACGAGGTACGAGCCGGGCCCGATCACCCACTGCTCGGGCGCGAAGAGGAGCGCCACGACGGTGGGCAGGCAGGCCTGGAAGACCATCGCGCCGGTGATGTTGCCCATCGCCAGCGTGTCCTTGCCCTGGCGCACCCAGAGCACGCTGTTGAACTTCTCGGGCAGCTCGGTGGCCACCGGGGCGATGACCAGGGCGAGCACGGCGGCCCCGATGCCGAGGCCCAGCGAGAGGCTCGTGACCGCGTCCACGAAGACGACCGCGCCGCCCACGATGCAGGCGAGGGCAGCCAGGACCTGGAGGCCCACGATGCGCAGCCGGGGCACGATCGGGTCGGCGCGGCGGCCACTCCGGTCGAGACGGTGGAAACGCAGCGGGGCCAGGTCCTCGGCGTCTCCGACGGCGGTCTCGGCCGCGAAATGCGCGCGGACGTAGAGCGCGTAGAGGGAGACCAGCAGCACGGCCACGGCAGGCCGCACGAACCACAGGTCCAGGGGCGCGAACGCGGCGGCGATGGCGATGGCGTAGGCGAGGCCGAAGAAGCGCACGTCCTTGCCCACGACCCCCGCGTCGATGTCGAGGGCCGTGCCGGTCGCGCGCCTGGCGCGGTAGGCGACCACGGCCAGGCCGGTCACGAACATGGCCAGGGTGGCCAGCATGAACGGCGCGCCGAGGATCGCGCCGAGTCCCACCTCATCGGCCGCCCCGGCGCCCCCGAGGAGGATGGCCACCAGCGGGATCATCGTCTCCGGCAGGGCCGTTCCGACGGCCGCCAGCACGCTGCCCACCGCGCCCTCGGCCAGGTCGAGCTTGCGACCCACCCACTCGATGCCGTTGGTGAACAGTTCCGCCCCGAGGAGGATGATCCCGAAGGCGACGATGAGGACGAGGACGGTGTCCATGGCGCTTAGCTCGTGGCCCGTGCCACGGCAAAGGCGAGCGCGAGGACACCCAGGACTCCCGCCGCGACGGCCGACGCCCGGCGGTCGCCCAGGCGCAGGAAGCCCGCCAGGGCCAGCGCGACGCGGGCCGTGGGCAGGGCGACCGTGAGCAGCAGGCCGGCCCACAGCAGCCCTGCCGGTCGGAGCGCGACGGCGTCGGCCAGGATCGAGGCCGGATCGGGGTCCGGCCCGGAGTCCGAGGTGGGCCGCAACCCGGCCGCGAGCATCAGCGCGACGCCCAGCGCCACCAGCACGACCGAGGCGATGGCGCCGGCCGACAGGAGGCGGGCCACGGCGCCGGCCACGGGATCGCGCACCGCCCCCGACGCGCGGCCCATCAGCCCGACACCGCGCTGAGCGCCCGGCCGGCCATCTGGACGGCGACGTAGACGAGGACGACCACGAAGAGCAGGCGCACCACGCGCAGGGACACGCGGTGGGCGATGTGGGCGGCGGCCGTGGCGCCGACGAAGACGCCGAGCACCACCGGGCCCGCGACGTATGGATCGAGCGCACCGCGCAGGAGGTAGAGCACCGCGCTCGCCGACGCCGTGACGCCGATGGTCAGGTTGCTCGTGGCGGTCGCGACGCGCAGCGGCACGCCCATGGCCAGGTGCATGGCGGGCACCTTGACGATGCCCCCGCCGACGCCGAGCAACGCCGACTGGAGCCCGGCGAACGCGCTCAACGCGAGGCCGAGGGGCAGCCGGCGGACGGCGTAGCCGGGGCCACCGAGCGTGGCCGCAAAACCGATCGCCGGCCGCGACGCATCCACCGGATCCGCCACGAGGTCCGGAGGTTGCTCGTCCACGCCAGGGCCCCGCCGCCGGGCCATCGAGACCGCCACGTACACGAGCATGGCCGCGAAGATGCCGGCCAGGAGGCGCTCGTCGAGGATGAAGGCGAGCAGGCCGCCGGCCAGTGCCCCGCTGGCGGTGAGCAGCTCGAGCGTCATGCCCAGGCGCAGGTTGGCGACCCCCCGCTCGAGATAGACGGCGGCGCTGGCCGACGAGGTCGTGATGACCGCCAGCAGGCTGATCGCCACGGCCTCGCGGAAGGGCAGCCCGAAGGCGAGCGTCAGGATGGGCACCAGGAGGACGCCGCCCCCGAGGCCGAGCAGTGCCCCGAAGACGCCCGCGCCCAGGCCGCCGGCGGCGAGCAGCAGGGTCACCGCCACGGAGCGACCGTCAGACCGTGGTCGCGACCGACCGCCGTCCGGTCAGGGGCGCAGGTGCTGCGGCGCGTACGGCAGCAGCGCGACGATGCGGGCGCGCTTGAGCGCCACCGACAGCTGGCGCTGGTGCTGGGCGCAGGTCCCGGTCTTGCGACGCGGCTCGATCTTCGCGCGCTCCGACAGGTAGCGGCGGAGGCGGTTGACCTCCTTGTAGTCGATCTGGACCGTCTTGTCGGCGCAGAACGAGCAGACCTTCCGGCGGCGCCGGTCGCGATAGTACTCGTCACGCTTCTTGGCTCGGGCAACGGGCGGCATACAGGTGGTCCTCGTCTCGGATCAGAAGGGGATGGGATCGTCGAATTCGTCGCCGCCGGGGGCCGGGGCGGCCGGGCGCGTGGCCGCGCCGGGGGCGGCGGGCGTGGCCCCCGTGGGACGCGCCGCGCGGACATCGTCCCCGCCCTCCTCGTCACGCTGACGCGGATCGAGGTTGGCGAAACGCTCGGCGATCAGCTCGGTCATGTAGTGCGTCTGGCCGTCCTTCTCGTACTGGCGCGTCTGGATGCGCCCCTCGACGTAGACCTTGGCGCCCTTGCGCAGCCACTCCGCGGCGCGCTCGGCCTGCTCACGGAAGAGGACGATGCGGAACCACTCCGTCTCCTTCTTCCACTCGCCGGCTTCATCGCGCGTGTTGCGGTTGACGGCCACGCTGAACTGGGTGACCGCCGTTCCCGACGGCGTGTAGCGCATCTCCGGGTCGCGCCCGAGGTTGCCGATGATCATGCACTTGTTGAGCGACATGGCCGTGTCTCCTGGTCGCCGCTGGCGACCCTAGTCGATGGCGGCGGGGGCGGCTTCGGTCTCGGACTCGTCGATCATCTCGACCGGCTCCTCGAGCTCCTCGTCCTCGGGTGGCGGCGCGACCTCGGCATCCTCGAGGTCCGTCGTCGCCGTCGCGGCGCGGCGCGATGAGGCGGGACGCTCGACGTGGACGACGAGATGGCGCATGACCTCCTCGGTGATGTGGAGCCCGCGCTCGAGCTCGACGACCGCCTCCGGGGGCGCGTCGAACACGACGATGTGATAGGAACCCTCACGGAACTGGCCGATGGCGTAGGCGAGGCGCCGGCGTCCCCAGGGGCTGACCTTGACGATCTGGCCGCCGGATCCGCTGATGGACCGGGTGGCGCGGTCGACGGTGGCCTGGACGCGGTCATCTGCGAGGTCCGGCTTCAGGACGAGCATGAGTTCATAGCGGCGCATCGGGGCCGTGGCCCTCCTTCCCATGGGTATGCCCGGCTCGGTGGCGGAACACGACGTGCTCCACGGCCGGCGGGGCTGAAAGGGACTGGCGCGCAGTGTAGCACGGGCCCTCTGCTAGACTGGCGCGCACCCGATCCCGGCTCCCACAGGCGAGGTAGAACGTGCCCTCGAGCGCCATCCTGCTGCTCGAACAGGACTCCGCGACGGCCGAGATCGTACGCTCCGTGCTCGGCGGCGTGGGCTACCAGGTGAGCCTCACGGAGGATCCCGAGGAGGTCTTCCGGCTCGCCGCGGACCACGTCCTGGTGATCATCGACGCCGTGCGCGAGGGACGCACGCCGGTCCAGATCTGCGCAGAGATCCGCGGCACGCCCGCGCTCGCCGCGGTGCCCGTGCTGTGCGTCGCGCAGACCGACGACGTCGAGGAGCGGGTGCGTTTCCTCGAGGCCGGTGCCGACGAGGTCATCGTCAAGCCCTTCGACGCGCGGGAGCTCGAGGCCAGGGTCGAGGCGCTGCTCCTGCGCTTCCACCGCTCGAGGGACCTGACACCCGCGGTCGTGCCCGGCGTCTCCGGCCCGACCTCGCGGCGCGTG
>Ga0334722_10006729_pt1 | contig 11284 bp, 11 predicted proteins | sample C3_bottom_MG_FD_207210 | JGI IMG/M metagenome (GOLD analysis project Ga0334722, IMG submission 207210) | Sediment microbial communities from Yellowstone Lake, YNP, Wyoming, USA - C3_bottom | ecosystem: Environmental > Aquatic > Freshwater > Lake > Sediment | place: USA: Wyoming | collected...
AAAACCCCGGCCCGGCTACGCCGGACCGATCACCAAGCTGGCGGCTTAACAAACGTGAAGGCTTTCCACCTTATTTCCGCCGCCTACCTGTCCTAATGACCGGGGCCACCTGTATAAAATGTCATTGTCAACTTGCTAAAAGGTTTTTTAAACATCCAGAAAACCACGCCAAATTGCAATGTGTCTCTACCAAAAACATTTGGGGGGAAACAGTCGTCACCTTTATCGGAATGGGGAGATCAAGATATTATTAAAGGGTTACGTTTTGTCGCCACAATGCAAATCAGAACACCATTGCGAGTTTTAAAACACCACGGAGAATTTTTTAATGGATCTGGTCCTCCACCATCTTATGCAAAAGAAATGTGGGAAGGGATCTGGCTTCCTGTCACAAAATCATTTAAGGAACTTGGTATTCCTATCGAAGAACCACCAAGTGAAATGGCGTCAGACATAGGCCCCATCCCTTCAACAGGTGGGAATTATTTAAAATTTATTTTGGCAGTTAGGAATATTATTGAACTGAACCATCCCCTGTCTACACGGCGAAATGAGTTGGTTGTTGAATTAAACAAAGACGATTGGAAAGAGTATGTTCATAAACTCGGTGGAATAGAAAAAATTGCTAATCTTTTTTTTCCATATTTCATTGAGTTGCTGCCAGGTTTAACAGAAGAAGCCATATCCCTTTTGAGGAGCAAAAAACTCATTACAGCGTCACAAATATCAGCCAGTTCCGATAATGAACTGCTCAAAATCAAAGGAATTGGCCCGGCAAAACTGGCCAAGATGCGCGAATTTTGTTCAAAAGTGGTTGGTCAACATGATGAATTTATTGATAAAATCATAAGATAGAGCCCGTAGGATGTGGTGAGGAACGAACCGCATTGATCGTGCTTGCTCTGGACTTCTCTGATCGGTTCACGCGCCCAATCCGGCAAATATATAATCCGGGTAAAATCCGGGTCAGGTTTGACTGATTGGCCTTTGGGCTGGTGGCAGATCGAAGTCTGCACTTTTCTGCTTCGTCGCTTTGCTCCTCGCAATGACCTTGGCCTTCTCAAGGCAATTCCCCGTAGATACTTGGTCGAAACAGGGGCTGATTGTCCATTTCAAACGCAGTTTATCTGTTCCACGCGCCGTTCGTCGCATATCTACAGTCACCTCCCGTTGATTCCTTTATCTTCAAGGCAAGGTAACTCAAGGAGGCGCCCATGCGAATCAGCGACGGATTAAAGAGATTAGGGGTCTGGCCCAGTTTCATTATCTTTTTCCTGCTCAATCAACGCTTCGGTCTGGTTCCGGCCGCCCTGGCCGCCACGGCCTTCGGGGGGTGTCAGCTGGGTTTCGCCGGTTGGGGCGGCTCCTTCAACAAACTGGAGGGCGGCGTCCTGGCCTTCTGGGTGGCGGGTTTGGCCGCCGCCATATTCCGCCCGGATTGGGCTGCCGTCTATTTTCGGGATTATTTCACCACCTTTCTCTACCTGAACCTGCTGGGGGCCGCCCTGTTGCCGTTGCTCTTCGGGTGGGAACCCTTTACCAGCGCCTTTGCCAAAAAGAAGACCGACTCGGCCTTCTGGCCGACCTGGCAGTTTATCCGGATCAACCAGTTGATGACCCTGGGGTGGGCGGGGATTTTTTTGACCGGGCTGTTCCTGGGGCTGCATCCCGAGCCGCTGGTGAAAATCGCTGCTCCCATCCTGATCTCACTCCTGATCGGAATTCCCTTCACCCGGCAATTTCCCGATTGGTTCACGACCCACGTCCCGCATGATCCCTTCCGGAAAAGAACCCAACTCGCCGCTCAGTCACTTGCACCGCCCAGGCCGGAATTTGTTGCGAACGCGCTGGCTCTGGCGACCAGCGCCGCCCAATCCGGCCCGATCAAGAAGGCTCTGGTTATCTTCGGCAGCCCCCGGGGCGCCAAGGGGCACACCTACACCTTGCTGCAGGAATTTATCCGGGGCATGCGCGATGGCGGCATTGTCTGCGATACCGTCATGCTTCACCAACAGCGGATCAATCCCTGCTCCGGCTGTTTTTCCTGCTGGACCAAGACCCCGGGGCATTGCATCCATCACGATGACATGGCGGACCTTCTGGCCCGGGAGGATGCGGCGGATCTGTTAATTTTTGCCCAGCCGCTCTACATCTTTTCGGTGCCCGGGATCACCAAAAATTATCTGGATCGCCGCCTGCCGAGACTTAAGCCTTACCTCATTGCCCAGGCTGACGGCACCACCACTCATCCCCATCGCGATGAGCATCATCCCCGGGAAATGGTGGTCTTTTCGGTCTGCGGTTTTCCTGAGGTTAGCCATTTTGCCGGTCTGGTGACCATGTTCCGCCAGCTTTCCGCCGCTGCCGCGCTCCCCATCGTTGGCGAGATTCTTTGCCCGGCCTCCGAATCGTTGCGTTTCGGGGTACGGATGGCGGGGAAATATCAGCGGATTCTGGCCGCCCTTTACCAGGCCGGACAAGAACTGGCTCGGCAGGGTTATGTGGCGCCGACCACCGAGGCCGCCATCACCCAGCCGTTAGTCGCCGACGTGGAAAATTTTCGGCGCGTCGGCAATTTGCTCTGGGACACCTGGATCGATTACGAAGAAAAAAAGCGGCGGGGCGAAAAGCTGGTCGAACGGGAGCAGTATTTCCTCAATGACCCAGGTCTGTTCTTCCATGGTATGGCCAGCCAGTTTAATCCCCAGCAGGCGGAGGGCTTCGCGGGCACAATTCAGTTTACCTTGAGCGACCGGGAAGCGGCAAGTTTCCAGCTGACCATCAAGGACGGCAACTGTTTCTGCTCCCCCGGAGGCACGGAGTCGGCCAAGCTCAGCATCATCACCCCCTGGGCGGTCTGGCTGGCCATCGCCGCGGGAAAGGTGTCAGGAGTGGTGGCGGCCCGGGATGGGTTGTACCAGGCCAGCGGTGATATTGCTTTGTTGTCGCGGCTGGAGGAAATCTTTGATGGCGGGGTGACGATATGAAAAATGCCATGATCAGCACAACCATGTTTATGCTATTCCTACAGGTGGCAACGGCAAACGCCGGAATGGCAGGGCCAGAGGGTCAACTGCGCATTGAGGTTGAGGGGTTGAGCAGTGATCAGGGAACGGTGAACATCGCCTTGTGCGCCACCCCGGCAGAATTTGCGGTCGAGGGGGAGCATTTTCGAGAGATCCATCTGCCCATCCAAAACCACCACGCCACCTGGCTCTTGACCGGGATTCCCTTGGGCGAGTATGCTGTCAAGCTTTACCAGGACAAGAACCGGAACGGCAAAATGGACACCGTTCCCTTCCTTGGCAATCCGCTGGAGCCCTACGGCTTTTCCAACAACGTCCGCCACGCCTTCGGGCGGCCGACCTACGAGGAGGCCCGGTTCTCGCTCAGCCAGCCGGAGACGACCCTTGCCATCATCGCCAAATAGTCTTGATCCAGTAATCGGGATGCACCAAGCCAAGCAGGGGTGGCGTAAGCTGATCCTGGAGCTGCCCCTGCTCCTTGGCCTCAATCTGGTGATCGGCCTTTTTCTCACCGCTCTGAACTTCGGTAGCGGGCTCATCATCAACATTATCACCTCTCAGTTTATCGGCTTCGGGATTTACAGCTGTGTCACCGTGACCTTTGCGCTCCTGGCCGCGCGACCAGTGGCTGTGCAGCTTGCCGCCATCGGGATGGCCATCGCCGTGGGGGCGGGATTCGGGTTTGGGGTGAGCACCTTTCTGACCGGCTTGAACCTCACCCTGCTTTATCGTGAACAGGGCGGTTTCGTCCTCCAGATCCTGCTGATTAGCTTGTTGTTTGGCGTTGCCGGGAGCTATTTATTTATTTCCAAACAACGGTTGGCCGAGGTTCAGGCCCTGGCCCAGGAAGAAAAAATTAAACGGCTGGCCCAAGAAAAACAGGCCGTCACCATGCAGCTCAAGATGTTACAGGCCCAGATCGAACCCCACTTCCTCTTCAATACTTTGAGTAATCTGGAGAGCCTGCTGGACAGCGATGTCGCCACCGCCCGGCGGATGCTGGTGGATCTTTCCAGTTATCTGCGAACCACCCTGACCCGCAGTCGGGAAGAACATGCCACATTGGCGCAGGAGATGGAAATAGTCCGGGCCTATCTGGCCATCCAGCAGATCCGGATGGGCGCCCGGCTGCGGTTTTTCCTTAATCTGCCGGAAAACCTGGCTGGTAAATCCTGCCCGCCCTTGTTGATTCAACCCCTGGTGGAGAACGCCATCCGGCATGGTCTGGAGCCCAGCATTCCGGGTGGGGAAATATTGGTTGACTGCCGGGCGGTCAATGGCAGGATTCGCATTGAGGTGCGGGACACGGGGGTCGGTTTTCCGGAAGATTCCCGGCCAGGCACCGGCACCGAGAACGTTCGGGAGCGGCTCCTGGCCCTTTTCGGCCCGGCGGCCCGCTTCAGCCTGGAGGAAGTCACCCCGAACGGGGTCATGATAGTGGTGGAGTACCCTGATGCCTAAAATGCAGGCCATAATCGCCGATGATGAGGAGCATCTGCGCGCCGATCTGCGCCGCAAGCTGGCTCGAATCTGGCCGGAGTTGACCATCGTTGGCGAGGCGGCCAATGGTAACGAGGCCGTGGAGCTGGTGGCCCGGCTAAGGCCGGACATCTGCTTTCTCGATATTAGAATGCCGGGTCTCTCAGGCCTGGAAGTGGGACGTCGGGTGGTGGCGGGCTGCCGGGTGGTCTTCGTCACCGCTTTTGATCAATATGCCGTTGAGGCCTTCCGGCAGGCGGCGGTGGATTATCTGCTCAAACCGGTGAGCGAGGAGCGGCTGGCGGAAACCGTCCAGCGCCTGCAGCAGCAAGCCTCGGGGGCGGGGGAGGTGCAGAGCCGGGTGGCCGCCATTGAGCAGATCCTGGCTACCATCAAGCACGAGAAAGATCCCCCTAAACTGGCTTGGCTCAAGGTTCAGGATGGTGCGGCAGTTAAATTGATCGCGGTGGCGGAGGTCTACTATTTCCAGGCCGAGGATAAATACACCACGGTGGTGACCGGGACGGGCGAATGGCTGATCCGGAAGAGCATCAAGGAACTGGTGGCGGAGCTGGATCCCAACCGCTTCTGGCGCATCCATCGGGGAACCATCGTCAACGTTGCCAGGATCGAAGTAGCCAGCCGGAATTTTAGTGGCACCTATAGCCTGCGATTGAAGGGGTTGGCGCAGAACCTCACGGTGAGCCGCGGTTACGCCCTCCTTTTCAAACAGATGTGATCCAGTTGAGCTGCAGCGGACCTGGTCGGAAAAGACAAAGCCTCAGTGCCCAATCTGGCCGGGCAGGATTCGGTTGGGAATAAACTATGGTGTTTGGTGCCGATAAATAAAAAGCCAGCCTTGCTTAGCTGGCTTCTTGGTAAGAACCATTCTCTGCGCGAAAACTAGCGGCGGTCACCCATCAACCGCAGGAGACTCAGGAACAAGTTGATGAAATCAAGGTAAAGGCTGAGGGCGCCCATGATTGCCCCCTTACGAATGACACCTCCTTCATTGCCCATCACGCTGCTCCCGTACCTGGAAATTTTCTGGATGTCGTAGGCGGTCAGACCGGTGAAGACAATGACCCCTATGGCCGAGATCACCCAGTCCATCGCCGGACTATGTAAGAACATGTTGACCACACTGGCAATGATGATGCCGATCAGACCCATGAACATGAAGGAGCCCATGCCCGTAAGATCTTTCTTGGTAACGGTGCCGTAAACCGCCATGGCGGCGAACATTCCTCCGGTTACCACAAAGGTGGTTGCCACTGAGGTTGCGGTATAGGCCAGCAGCACTGCCGAGAGGGTGACCCCGTTTAGAGCGGAGTAAAGCAAAAACAAGGCAGTGGCCAGGAGAGGAGAGATTTTTTCAATACGGGCGGAAAGATAGAGGACCATCCCCAGTTCCCCGAAAATAAGGCCGTAGAAGATAATTTTGTTGCCGAAGATCAGTTGTTGCGCGGCTTCCGAATTTGCCACTATGAAGGCCAAGGCGGCAGTCAGCCCTAATCCTACGGCCATCCAGTTGAAGACTTTTGTTAGGAATTTTGTCGATGCCTGGATGGCTTCCTGACTGAGCGGGTAGGCTGCCTGGCGATTGTCTTGTCCGAACATTGAGTAACCTCCTTGATTTGATAAAATGTGCCCCGTAATCTAACCATTCCAGCGGTTGGCGCAAGCGAAAATGGTGATTGGTAGCCCGGTGATTCACATATTGTCGGCCTTAGCCGACTGCACATATTGAGTGCATGAGTAATTTCGCCATGATAATAGTATGTTGGCACCAGGCTGTCGGCGTTGGCGGTTTTGAAGGCTTTCCAGTGCTGTGTGTGTTGTCGAAAAATCATGTGCTGGTTTCGAGGCGGTATGGTTAGTGGCGGTCAAGTTTGGGTGTAGTGGTGATAATTTGCTGCCGGGAAATTGAGATGGCTGACAACTCCAATTCAACAAAAAAAAAGTGGTACGAAAATTATTTACCATTCGTGGCCAAGGGACCTAAAATCCAGGCCGAATGGCTTGCCGGGCAACTTTCGCTGTTGCGTGCGGCTGAGGGGAAGGAGGGAGGCGGGGTTCTCTCCCGTGACGAGATCAAACCCTATATCAGGTTGTTGTTGGAAAATAGTAATGTCGGTCAGGGATGGTCTGGAGAGAGGGATGATGAGCGCATGGTGGCTCTGATTGATGGAATGGGTGAAAAAAATCTGCTGTTGCTGATTGAATGTGCGGAAATTTACGATACCCCTAAGCTCTTCAATCTTGTGCAACATCCGACCCTGGAAATGGCAATATTGGCTATCAAGAAGACCCCGCCACCATACGAGAAAACCCCCTTGCTGATCATCGACAGGGTGTTTCACGCCATCCGGGAAAAGTCAGGAAAGCTTCTAGAAGAGGCGGCGGCAGTGGTAATGGCCGGGGGTGATGCCCCCATCGATTTCGTCGATAACTTTGCCAGGTACAAGGAGATCATGATGGATGAACATATCCTTGGTCTGCTTTACCCCAAGGCTAAATAACTAACTAATTTCAGAGCGTAGACGTAAAAAAACCGCGCCAACATCGCGCGGTTTTTCTTGGTCTCGAACTAATATTATTTTCGTCCAGACATGGCCCGTTTCGAAGCTTTAAGCGGGTTAACCTTGGTCTTAGAAGTGGCAAGCTCTATTTTGGCATGGGTGGCAAAATTGCAGAGCCCCAGTTTCCATTTAGCATCAGGCATAACATAGGTTTGACAGTACTTGACGCTGGCGGCTTCGACAACGCGGTCGCATCCTTCACACTTCTCGTTGATGGGGCTGAAGAGTCCGCTGCTGTAACGGGCCAAAGTGTCCGCGCCGATATTGCTGCCGGTTTTAGATGAATTTAAATCTGCCATGGTCATCCTCCTGAGCTGCTGAAGGCAGCTGAAAAGTTTCTATATCAAAAAAATCCGACGGGCGATAATGAATTCGTACCCACGTTTATGAGCGACTTCTTCTATATTAAAGAGCTGTTGTTGTCAATATTAAATAATACTATTGACGTTTGTTCGGGCTTAAACGTCTCTCGGCTACGTCCAGCGCTGATATTGGCAAACGGTTTTGGCCGCGGTGGCCGGTTCTGTGGGATTATTCTATTGATTTTAATGAGTTATTCATATATAAAATTTCACATCTGTGTCGGTTTAGCTATCTGATTGGGTATTCTGCGTGAACTGCGGATTTTTGTTTAGGCGAACGTTATCACGGCGTTGGTCTGACTGAATGTCTTTTGCTTGTGGTCATCTGCGCTGGTAAAACAGGGGGTACACATAATATGCCTGTCTATATATGGAAAGGTAAGAATTCATACGGTGATAAGCGTAGCGGTCAGTTAGAGGCCAACGACGCGGCTGCCGTGCAATCCTACCTGAGAAAGCTCAGGATCACCCCGATTTCCATTAAAGCCAAGCCTAAGGATATTTTCTCTAGCATACCGATGTTTCAGCCCAAGGTTACTGGTCGGGATGTGGTGATTTTCACCAGACAGCTATCTACCATGATCGATGCTGGTTTGCCGCTGGTGCAGAGTTTGGAAATTCTTTCTGACCAACAAGCCAATCCTACCTTCAAGCGGGTACTCAGGGAGATAAAATCAGACGTCGAGACCGGGACAACCTTTGCCGAAGCAATGAAGCGCCACCCGCAAATTTTTGATAATCTTTTCTGCAATATGATTGAAGCTGGCGAAATGGGCGGTATCCTCGATACTATTCTTGGGCGCTTGGCGGATTTCATGGAAAAGTCCATGATTCTCAAGAAAAAGGTCAAAGGTGCTTTTACCTATCCGGTGATTTGTCTCTGTATCTCAGCGGTTATTCTGGGAGTTATCTTGATCTTTGTGGTCCCGACGTTTGAGAAAATGTTCGCCGACTTCGGGGCGGCTTTGCCGATTCCTACTCAGATAGTCGTTGCCATGAGTAAATTTGTCACCAGCAAGATTATCTATCTTATCGGTATTATGATTGGAATTTTTGTTGCGTTCAAAAAGTACTACAAAACTGATTCTGGCGAGCGGCGAATTGATGCTATCTCTTTGAAATTGCCAGTTTTTGGTGATTTGATCCTTAAGGTTGCGGTGGCTAAATTTACCCGGACTCTTGGGACCATGCTCCAGAGTGGCGTGCCAATATTGGATGCGCTTAAGGTGGTGGGGCGGACCGCCGGTAACCGGGTCATTGAGACAGCGGTCTTTCGCGTTGCCGACAGTATCAGCGAGGGGCGTTCCATTGCCGAGCCTCTTGAGGAAACCGGCATTTTCCCAAACATGGTGGTGCAGATGATCAGTGTCGGTGAGTCCACTGGCGCGCTGGACGCCATGCTGAGTAAAATCGCCGATTTCTACGACGAGGAAGTTAATCAGTCCGTGGAAAATTTAACCGCGATGATCGAGCCCTTCATGATGGTTTTTCTCGGTGGTATGGTCGGTGGTCTGGTTGTTGCCATGTATTTACCCATCTTCGAGATGGGTAAGGTTGTGGGATAACGCGCCTACCTTTCTGCCGTTTATTATGCATCGGTTAAATCTTAAGAAAGGTCTGGGTTCCGGTCCGATAGGTGTAACTCCATTGCGAGGTGTTTTGTGACTTTGACTAAAGCTGAAATAGTCCAGAACGTCTATCAGAGGCATGATTTGACTAAGGCCAAAGCTGCTGAGGCTGTGGAGTCTTTTTTGCGCATCGCCAAGGGGTGTATGGTCAACGGTGAAGACCTATTGATCAGTGGGTTTGGTAAGTTTAATGTTAAGAAGAAGAATGCCCGTCGGGGGCGAAATCCTCAGACCGGCAAGGAGTTAATTCTTGAAGCCAGGTATGTCGTAACCTTCAAGCCTTCAGGGATACTGCGGGACCGGATCAGCGGCGGCGTATAGAAACGTTTCCGGAAGTTTTTGGCCGGAGTGATAACTGTAACGGGTCGGTTCCTTCCAGGGAATCGCCCGTTTTTTTTAACTTCATATGGATCAGTGCGCAAGAATGGTGAATAGTGATGAAATCTTCTGAGCTGGCTGGTTTGGTTGCTGGCGAACTAGTTGGTGTAGACGACCCGGAGATTACCGCGCTGGCTGATTTGGCCTCAGCTGCGGTTGGTCAGGTTGCTTTCGTTACTAGCAAAGGGAAATTGTCGCAAGTTGAAATTAGCAAGGCCTCGCTGCTCCTGGTTCCCAAGGACTTTCCCGGGGTATCGCGAACCGTTATCAGGGTGGCAGACCCATCCTGGGCCGCCACCGTTATTCAGCACCGCCTCTCTGCCCGGCCTTTTGCAGCGACGGGGATCCACCCCAGCGCGGTGATTGGCGAGGAGTGTTCCGTCCCAGATGAGGTATCCGTGGCGCCTTTGGTCTGTCTGGGGGCGCGGGTGCGGTTGGGTCAGCGGGTCAGTATCGGAGCTGGTTGTGTGGTTGGTGATGACGTGGTAATCGGTGATGACACTATTTTGCACCCCAATGTGACGGTGCTGGCGCGTTCGCTTTTGGGTGCCAGAGTGATTGTTCACAGCGGTACAGTTATCGGCAGTGATGGATTTGGCTATGCCCATGACCGTCAAGGCCACCACTTGAAAAGACTCCATGTCGGGTATGTCCAGATTGATGATGATGTCGAGCTGGGGGCCAATGTTTGCGTGGATAGAGCTACCTTTGGCAAGACTTGGATTAAGCGGGGAACAAAGATCGACAACCTGGTGCAAGTGGCGCACAACGTTGAGATAGGTGAGGATTCCATTCTGGTTTCCCAGTCGGGTGTTTCTGGTAGTACTGTCTTGGGGAACGGGGTAATTATGGGAGGCAAGGCGGCAATCAGCGGGCATCTGCGCATTGGTAATCGGGTTACCATTGCCGGCAAGGCTGGTGTGGCCGCCAGTGTGCCGGATGGTGAGGTGGTCGCCGGTTTTCCGGCCATGCCCCATAAACAGTGGCTAAGGATGATCACTTCCTTGCCCCGGTTACCAGAACTAATTAAAGAAATTCGCGAACTAAAAAAACAGCTTAGCGCCCTAAAACAAAATCAGATTACGAAAGTTGATGGTTGATCCGGCGCTGTTGTGCCGCTAATTTTTCTGTGAGGAGGATTAAATGATTGCCACGCCGCAGTCCATTGATATTCGGGAGATTCTTGATCTTCTGCCGCATCGTTACCCCTTTATCCTGGTAGACCGGATAATTGAAATGACCCTGGGCGAGAGTATTGTTGGGTTGAAAAATGTCACCATCAACGAGCCGTTTTTTCAGGGGCATTTCCCCAGCGAACCAATAATGCCTGGGGTTCTGATTCTGGAGTGTATGGCCCAAGTTGGCGCCATCCTTGCCTACTTGTCAGAACGGGAAAAGTTTGCTGGTCAATTGGTGTATTTTGCCGGTCTGGACGAAGTACGCTTTCGCCGCAAGGTGACGCCAGGTGATCAATTGATCATCAAAACCGAAATTTTGAAGCGCAAAGGCAAGGTCTACAAGTTGGCGTCCAAGGCTTATGTTGACGAACAGCTTGCCACCGAAGCACTGCTGGTGGCCACTTTCGGTTGACGCTGGGATAAAATTCCGGCATTATGGCCAACCCGGTGGTCTACCCGGAAATGGCTAGTATGCCGCAGAGAAGGTTCTTCGATGATAATTCACCCAACCGCAGTTATTGACTCTGGCGCCCAACTGGATGCATCGGTGCGCGTCGGTCCCTATGCCGTGATCGGCAAAGATGTAAAGATCGGTGCCGATAGCGAGATCGAGGCCCACAGTGTCATCAGCGGTCCCACGGTTATCGGGGT
>Ga0334722_10006730_pt1 | contig 11284 bp, 8 predicted proteins | sample C3_bottom_MG_FD_207210 | JGI IMG/M metagenome (GOLD analysis project Ga0334722, IMG submission 207210) | Sediment microbial communities from Yellowstone Lake, YNP, Wyoming, USA - C3_bottom | ecosystem: Environmental > Aquatic > Freshwater > Lake > Sediment | place: USA: Wyoming | collected...
CATTTCGGCTTCCTTATTGTGGGTGTGTAGCTCAGCTGGTAGAGCAGCGATCTCCAAAGTCGCCGGTCGGGGGTTCGAATCCCTCCGCACTCGATAAATAGTATAATGAAGAATGCTGTTATGCGTGCTATGGATGTGAAGTTGAATCAACCGAGAGTGACTCCCGATGCATCGACCCAGCAAGCATCCCGGAAGGGGGCTAGGTCTGTATTTGGCTTTATCCAAGAGCTCAAAGAGGAGCTCAAGAAAGTGAGTTGGACTAGCAAAGAGGCATTGTTATTTTCCACTAAGGTGGTGATCGGTGCAACTCTTCTATTTGGACTAGGGATTTACCTTTTTGATCTGGTGATCAAAGGGGCTTTGGATTTTATCGCGATCGTCGCACATTTTATTTTTGGCTAATTGTAGGTTGAGGCGTCATGCATAAGTGGTACGTCGTCCAGGTAGTTTCCGGACAGGAAAAAAAAGTGAAGAAGGCGATTGAAGACAATCGTGAGTCTCAGGGGATGGTTGAATTCGTCGATGCTGTGTTAGTGCCCAGCGAGAACGTCTCTGAGGTCAAGCGCGGTGAGCAGCGCATCAGTGAGAAGAAATTGTGGCCCGGTTACATCCTTGTTAAGTTGAATCTTACGGATGATTGCTGGATGTATGTGCGCAATACAAATGGTGTTTTGGGGTTTTTGGGCGGTGAGAAACCTTCCCCACTTCCTCAGGCTGAAATCGATGCGATCATGCGAGACTTAGAAGATAAGAAGCAGGCGGTGGTTCAGAAACACAATATTGCAAGTGGTGACAAAGTTAAGATTACAGATGGTGTGTTCGTCAACTTCATTGGAACTGTACAGGAAGTCTTCCATGATAAGGGGCGCTTAAGCGTGCTCGTTGCGATCTTCGGCCGTGAAACTAGAGTGGATGACTTAGAGTTCTGGCAGGTGGAATTGGTTCCTTCAGAGACTGAAGTCTTGTAAAGAAAGGATTTAAAAAATGGCAAAAAAAGTAGTTAAAGTTATTAAGTTGCAAATCCCAGCAGGGAAAGCTAATCCGGCGCCCCCAATTGGACCAGCTCTTGGCGGTGCGGGGATTAATATCATGGGGTTTTGCAAAGAATTTAATGCAAAGACACAGGATAGAGCGGGGGATATTCTTCCCGTTGAGATCACGGTGTACCAGGACAAGTCGTTTACTTTTGTTACGAAGCAGCCTCCTGTTTCTCGTATGATCTTAAAGGAACTCAACCTTGAGAAAGGGTCTAAGGTTCCTAACCGTGAAAAAGTGGGTAAACTGACTAAGAATCAGGTGAAGAAGATTGTCAAAATGAAGCGCCAAGATATGCGTGCAGCCTCTGATGAAGCTGCTGAGATGCTCGTTATGGGCACAGCGCGTTCCATGGGCGTGGATATTGTAGAGGGTTAAACTTCTTAGGGTTAAACTTCTTATTGTTAGAAGTGAGGGGTAGACGGCCCTTTTCATTCCGTCGTAGTGTGAATTTTAAGGAAATCAGAAATGCGTCGAAGCAAAAGATTTCGGGAGATAGAGAAGTTGGTGGATATGGCGAAAGTCTACACACTCGACCAAGCTATCGAAATTTTGAAAAAATGTCCGCCGGTCAAGTTTGATCAATCGGTGGAGCTAGCGCTTAAAACAGGCGTCGATGCCCAGAAATCTGAACAACTCGTGCGAGGAACCGTTTCACTACCGAATGGAACGGGTAAACGCATTGTGATCCTTGTTTTTGCCAAAGGGGAAAAAATTAAGGAAGCGCTCGATGCGGGCGCAGATTTTGCTGGAAATGAGGAGCTCTTTGAGAAAATCAAATCAGGATGGCTTGATTTTGATTCTGTCATTGCAACTCCTGACATGATGCGAGACCTTGGTAAGCTTGCCAAAATTCTCGGGCCGCGCGGATTGATGCCTACGCCAAAAGCGGGGACTGTCACAGCGGATGTCGCAAAAGCGGTGACTGAGGTTAAGGCGGGTAAAATTGAGTTCAAATCGGATAAGCATGGCGTCATTAGTGCCATGGCCGGGAAGCTCTCTTTCCAAGCATCGAAGCTAAAAGAGAATATTGTCACGATTCTATCTGCAATTGCAAAAGCCAAGCCTGCCAATGCTAAAGGGGTTTTTATGCTCTCTTTGGCGCTCTCTTCAACAATGGGACCTGGCATGAAAATTGACCTGCAGACGATTGCAGAAATTCAAGGAGCAAAAGAGTAAGATATGAGACAGGAAAAACAATTTCTTCTCGACGATATAAAAAATCGGATGGCTGGCTCTAAAGCAATTGTACTTGCTAGCTATAAGCGCCTTGAACCTAACGTCTCTGCAGCTTTTCGCGCAGATTTAGCAAAAACGGGCGGCTCCTTAGGGGTTGTCAAAAAACGCGTGCTTGCTAAAGCGACAAAAAGTGCCGGAGTCGAGTTCGACTCTGCTCTATTACAAGGACATATTGCTGTTGTCTTTGCCAATCAAGATCCCATTCAGACGACCAAAACTGTCTATCAGTTTTGTAAGGAGAATGCAGGGGTTTTAGAAGTGATCGGTGGTCAGTTTGAAGGTGTTATCTGCTCGGCAAAAGATGTGGAACAAATCTCTAATTTGCCAAGCAAAGATGAGATGCGCGCCCAATTTTTGGGTACGCTCGAAGCACCGCTTGCAGCAACGCTTGGAGTGATCGAAGCCCTGCTTACCACTGTGATGCACTGCTTGGACAATAAGTCTCAAAAACAATAAACACCAAATTAAAGAGGTATTACCATGTCTGCCCAACAAAATATTGATGCACTCGTCGAAACACTAAGCCAATTGAGCGTTCTCGATATGGCGAAATTAAAAACTGCGCTTGAAGATAAGTGGGGCGTTAAAGCCGCTGCTGGAGGACCCATGATGATGGCAGCTCCTGCCGCAGCAGCTGCAGCTCCTGCTGCAGAATCTACAGAGTTCCAAGTGACTCTGGAAGCAACCCCTGCTGACAAGAAAATTGGGGTCATTAAGGTTGTCCGCGAAATCACAGGTTTAGGACTAAAAGAAGCTAAAGAGATGGTCGATAGCGCTCCTAAGGTCCTGAAAGAGACATGCGGGAAAGCAGAAGCAGATGAGATTTCTAAGAAAATCACTGCTGGTGGCGGAACTGTGACCCTGAAAGGTCTGTAGTCGAAGAGATTCGAGCAAAAGTTACGAGAAGGGTAGCTTTTGCTCGTTATTTTATTTTGTTTTGTGTTTTTTTCTTGTAAATCTTAAAAGTTTTAAGCGTAGGAGCTGTTTCGATGTTAAAAAGGCCTCCTCAACGGGTGAGTTTTCGTGGCAAAGAAGAAATTATCGACCTGCCTAACCTTATTGAAATTCAAATCAAATCTTATGATCAGTTTCTCCAAGCAGATAAGATGCCGCATGAGAGAGAAACAATTGGATTGCATGAGGTGTTTACTGAAATATTTCCCATCAAATCTTATGATGAGAAAACGATTCTCGAATTCATCTCCTATAATCTTGGGGTGCCCAAATACACACCTGAAGAATGCATTCGACGCGGCATTACCTACAATGTCACACTAAAAGTTAGGTTCCGTCTGACCGATGAGACGGGCATTAAGGAAGAAGAAGTCTACATGGGGACGATCCCCGTGATGACAGAGAAGGGGACCTTTATTGTTAACGGTGCAGAGCGCGTCATTGTCTCTCAGCTCCACCGCTCTCCAGGGATCTCTTTTGAACAGGAGCGCCACACTAAAGGGTCAACCATCTACTCCTTCCGCATTATCCCTTACCGCGGAAGCTGGCTAGAGGGCGCATTTGACGTCAATGACCTGATCTACATCTATATCGACCGCAAAAAGCGCCGTCGTAAAATATTGGCGACCTCCTTTATTCGTACGCTCGGATATTCGACAGATGCAGATATCATCGAAGAGTTCTTTGATACAATTAAAGTGAAAATCCGCTCCGATAAGGATTTCCCGCGACTTGTGGGTAAAATCCTTGCTGAAGATGTGATGGATGAGACAAGCGGTGTGGCATTTGGCAAAGCTTCAGAAAAGCTCACCACCGCCATGCTTAAAAGGATGCTTGATGCCAACATCTCTGCGATTAGAATTGCTGAAGATGCAGATGAGACAAGCCCAATCATTAAAATGCTGGCTAAAGATTCGACAGATTCTTACGAGTCCGCTCTAAAAGATTTCTATCGCAAAATCCGTCCCGGTGAGCCGGCGACCCTCTCCAATGCAAGATCTGCGATCATGCGCCTTTTCTTTGACCCCAAGCGCTACAACTTGGGTAGAGTGGGACGTTACAAATTGAACAAGAAGTTGGGATTTGTCGTCTCTGATGAAGAGCTCAGCGTGGTGACCCTTCGCAAGGAAGATGTCATTGGTGCCCTGAAGTACCTGCTGCGTCTGAAAAAAGGGGAGGAGAGTGCCAACGTGGATGACATCGATCATCTCGGCAATCGTCGCGTGCGCTCTGTCGGTGAGTTGATCCAGAACCAGTGCCGCATCGGTTTGGCGCGCATGGAGAAAATCATCAAAGAGCGGATGAACCTCTTTGACTTCACTTCTGATACACTGACACCTGGCAAGGTTGTCTCTGCAAAAGGTCTGGCAGGTGTTTTAAAAGACTTCTTTGGCAGATCGCAGCTGTCGCAATTTATGGACCAGACAAATCCTGTGGCAGAGCTGACGCACAAGCGCCGCCTCTCCTCTCTTGGACCTGGGGGATTAAACCGGGAGCGAGCAGGATTTGAAGTGCGCGACGTGCATCCTAGCCACTATGGCAGGATCTGCCCGATTGAGACGCCTGAAGGTCCGAACATCGGCTTGATCACCTCCCTCTCCTCTTTTGCCAAGATCAACGAATTTGGCTTTATTGAGACCCCCTACCGCATTGTGCGCGATGGAGTTGTCACGGAAGAGATCGAGTACATGACAGCGGACCAGGAAGAGAATAACTGCATTGCGCAGGCCTCTGCTGCTCTGGATAAATACAACATGTTTGAAGAGCCGCTCTGCTGGGCTAGGTTTAATGGAGAATCTCTGAAAATTGAGACGAGCAAAGTCACGCACATGGACGTCTCATCCAAGCAGCTGGTCTCTATTGTTACAGGATTGATCCCATTTCTTGAGCACGATGACGCCAACCGCGCCCTGATGGGATCAAATATGCAGCGCCAGGGTGTGCCCCTTTTGAAAACAGATGCGCCCCTTGTAGGGACAGGCTTGGAAGCGCGCACAGCGCGCGACTCAGGTGCTGTCGCAGTGGCGGAAGAGGATGGCACTGTTGAATTCGTCGATGGCTTTAAGATTGTGATCGCTTCTAAGGCAAATCCGCTGAATAAGAAGGTCTATCACCTGAAGAAATTCATGCGCTCGAACGCAGGCACTTGTATCAACCAGACCCCACTTTGTAACGTGGGAGATAGTATCAAGGCTGGCGATGCGATTGCAGATGGACCTGCCACCGATAAAGGGGAAGTGGCCCTTGGTAAGAATGTGCTTGCCGCCTTTATGCCCTGGTGTGGTTACAACTATGAAGATGCGATCATTGTTTCTGAAAAGATCATACGACTCGACTACTGGACCTCTCTTTATCTAGAAGAGTTTGAGCTCCAAGCGCGCGATACGAAACTGGGCAAGGAAGAGATCACGCGCGATATCCCGAACGTCTCTGAGGAGGCGCTTGCCAATTTGGGCGAAGATGGCATCATCCGCATCGGCGCAGAAGTGGCTCCCGGGGATATCCTTGTCGGTAAGATCACGCCAAAATCGGAAACAGAGCTGGCTCCTGAAGAGCGGCTGCTCCGCGCGATCTTTGGAGAAAAGGCTGCCGATGTCAAAGACGCCTCCTTGACTGCTCCTCCTGGAACAGCAGGTGTCGTCATGGACGTCAAGGTGTTTAGCCGCAGGGATAGGCTGTCTAAGACAGATGATGAACTTGTCGAAGAGGCGAGCCGCATTAAAGATATCCATTCCGATTTCAAAACTAAAGAAGCGGAATTGATGATCGAGTTTCATGAGAAACTGGGCGCTCTTCTGCTGGGAGAAGTGGCTCCGGCACCGATCATGCACCGCAAGACGGGCGACATCATCATCAAAGAGGGTGAGGCGATCACTCAGGATATGCTGGAGGCGCTCGAGTCGGAGAAGCCAGAGGATCTGATCATCGGCAATGCAGACGTCTACGTGACGCTCAAAGAGCAGATGCGCGAGTATGATACAGCGATGCAGACCCTTCTGACGCAGCATAAAACGGAAGTGGAGCTGACTCGCAAGGGAGATATCGAACTGGATCCAGGTGTCATCCGGCAGGTGAAGGTCTATGTCGCATCGAAGCGAAAATTGGAAGTTGGCGACAAAATGGCGGGTAGACACGGTAACAAGGGTGTTGTCTCCAAGATTGTTCCTGAGCAGGATATGCCCTATTTGAGCAATGGTGAGACAGTTGAGATGATTCTCAACCCTCTCGGTGTGCCTTCTCGTATGAATATGGGACAGCTCCTCGAGATTCACTTGGGTTATGCAGCGCGCAAAGCGGGCATTTATGTCAAAAGCCCTGTTTTTGAAGGGTTCCCTGAGTCGCGCATTTGGGAGATGATGAAGGAGCTGGGCTTGCCTGAGGATGGCAAGAGCTATCTGTACGATGGAAGAACAGGCGAGCGTTTTGAAAACCGCGTCGTCTTGGGCTCTATCTACATGCTCAAGCTGGGCCACTTGGTTGCCGACAAGATCCACGCGCGCTCCATTGGTCCCTACTCACTTGTCACCCAGCAACCGCTCGGGGGCAAGGCGCAGATGGGCGGACAGCGCTTTGGAGAGATGGAGGTGTGGGCGCTGGAAGCCTATGGCGCTGCTAACGTTCTGCAAGAGATGGTCACTGTCAAATCGGATGATGTCAATGGACGCACCTACATATACGAGTCGATCGTAAAAGGGGAAAATCGACTAACAGCGGGGACGCCTGAATCCTTTAACGTACTTGTGAAGGAAATGCAAGGTCTGTGCTTAGACGTGCGCACTGAAAGTGCGTCAGAATTTTAAACGGGGGGGATAAGCGTCATGTCAAGAGAAGAGTTCAAAGATTCCCAATTCGATAAGTTGACCATTAAAATTGCGTCTGATGATGTCATCCGCAATGAGTGGTCGCGCGGGGAAATCAAAAAGCCGGAGACGATTAACTACCGTACGTTCAAGCCAGAAAAAGGGGGGCTGTTCTGCGAGAAGATTTTCGGTCCAACTAGGGACTGGGAATGTACATGCGGAAAATATAAAAAGATTAAGCATAAAGGGATCGTTTGCGACCGCTGCGGCGTGGAAGTCACCCTTGCCAAAGTGCGCAGGGAGCGGATGGCTCACATTGAGCTGGCAGTTCCTGTGGTGCACATCTGGTTCTTTAAGACGATGCCCTCACGCATTGGTAACATCCTTGGGATGTCCGCTGCAGACCTTGAGCGCGTGATCTATTATGAAGAATATGCTGTCGTTGATCCAGGCCGCACGACCCTAGAGAGAAAGCAGCTGCTCTCTGATACGGAGTACCGCGAGGCACAAGAGAAATGGGGATCAGATGCCTTTGTCGCCAGAATGGGCGGTGAGGCGATTCGCGACATTCTTGAAAAAGAGGACCTTGGCGTACTTGTCGTCGAACTGAAAGATAAACTGCGCAAAACCAAGTCGATGCAGGCAAGGATGAAGCTTGCTAAGCGCCTCAAGATTGTTGAGAGCTTTACATCTTCGCCGAACCGTCCCGATTGGATGGTGATGTCCTGTGTTCCTGTGATCCCACCCGACCTGCGTCCGCTTGTTCCACTGGACGGGGGGAGATTTGCGACCTCTGATCTCAACGACCTCTACCGCCGCGTCATCAACCGCAACAACCGTTTAAAGGCAATCTTAAAGCTGAAGACACCCGACGTCATTGTGCGCAATGAGAAGAGGATGTTGCAGGAGGCTGTCGATGCGCTGTTTGATAATGGGCGCCATGGCCATCCTGTGATGGGAGCGGGCAACCGTCCTTTGAAATCCCTCTCTGAAATGCTGAAAGGCAAGCAGGGTAGATTCCGTCAGAACCTGCTGGGTAAGCGAGTTGACTATTCAGGCCGTTCTGTGATTGTTGTGGGCCCAGAGCTGCGCTTCAACCAGTGTGGACTCCCCAAACAGATGGCGCTTGAGTTGTTCGAACCGTTTATCGTTAAACGGTTGAAGGACCTCAATTACGTCTATACAATCCGCTCAGCGAAAAAGATGATTCAAAAGCAGTCTCCAGAAGTGTGGGATGTGCTCGAAGAGATCATCAAAGGGCACCCTGTTCTTCTGAACCGCGCACCTACGCTGCACCGTTTGGGAATCCAGGCGTTTGAGCCGACCCTCATCGAAGGAAAAGCGATCCGCATCCATCCCCTTGTCTGTACGGCATTTAACGCCGACTTTGACGGGGACCAGATGGCAGTTCACGTTCCCCTCTCGATCGAAGCTCAGCTCGAAGCGAAGTTGCTCATGATGGCGCCCGATAATATCTTCCTCCCCTCATCTGGTAAGCCCTCAGCAGTTCCTTCACAGGATATGATCCTTGGGCTCTACTACTTGATGCTCGATCCCTACTTTACCTCTGAAGAGCGCAGCAAAACCATGAAGCTTTTCAAGAATACAGAGGAGGTGTTGATGGCTCTCAATTCAGGGGGCAGCTTCAACTGGTTCGAAGAGAGAGGAAAAGAGGGGCGCTGCGATGACCTCGGCCGCGGGATGAGGCTTCATGAGAAGATCAGACTCCGCCTGGAAAGTGGGATCATCGAGACGACGCCAGGACGGGTCTTATTCAATACAATTGTTCCTAAAGAGCTGGGATTCCAGAACTACTCCTTGCGCAAGAAGAAGATGAGCGAGTTGGTGCTCCAGACCTATAAAAAGGTGGGTCTTGAGGCAACTGTCCGTTTCCTGGATAATTTGAAAGATTTAGGATTTGCAGCTTCTACAAAAGCAGCCCTTTCCATGGGTGTCTGTGACGTTAGAGTGCCCAGCGACAAGCAGAAAGTGATCGATGCCGCCCACAAGCGGATCGAAGTTGTCGTCAAGCAGTATGAAGACGGGATCATTACTGAAGGGGAGAGGAAGTCCAAGATCATTAGCATTTGGACAGAAGTGACCGATCTGCTCTCTGAGGAACTCTTTAAACTCGTCAGTGAAGTGAGAGATGGAGAGCTCAATCCTCTCTACTTGATGATGGACTCTGGAGCGCGCGGTAACAAATCGCAGGTAAAACAGCTCGGAGCGCTGCGCGGCTTGATGGCAAAACCATCGGGAGAGATCCTTGAATCCCCCATTACAGCGAACTTCCGTGAAGGATTGAGCGTTCTTGAGTACTTTATCTCCTCGCACGGTGCCCGTAAAGGTCTTGCAGATACCGCCCTAAAAACGGCAGACTCTGGATACCTCACGCGCAGGCTTGTGGACGTGGCTCAAGATGTGATCATTGTGGAAGAAGACTGTGGCACCTTGAACGGCATCGACGTAGCGGCAATTAAGCAGGGACAAGAGGAGTTACTCCCTCTAAGAGACCGCATTTTTGGCCGCACCGTCTGTGAAAGCCAGTTTCAGCCTGGGGACAGCACAAAAATGCTTGCCAAGGCAGGAGATGTTCTCAATGTCCTGCAGGCAGAAGCCATTGACGATGCTGGCATTGACAGCGTGCGCATCCGCTCCACACTGACGTGTGAATCTAAGCGGGGAGTGTGTGCAAAATGTTACGGCCTCAACCTTGCCAATGGAATGCTTGTCGGACAGGGGGAGGCTGTCGGTATTATTGCCGCACAGTCGATCGGGGAACCTGGAACGCAGCTCACGATGCGTACCTTCCACACGGGGGGTATTGCCTCTGCAAGTGTGACTCCAGAGATTGTCGCTGAACAAGATGGACTTCTCATCTACATGGATTTGCGCACTGTGCAAAACGATGAGGGGATCTGGCTTGCTCTGAATAAGAGCGGGACTTTGCATGTGGTGCGGGATGAAGGGCGCAGCCTGGATGAATATAAAAAGCTGCTCAGCACAAAGTCGCTTGAGCCGCTTCAAACATTCACAATCGAACTGGGAACGCGGATCCTTCTTGCCGATGGCGCCAAAGTGAAGAAAAAACAGAAAGTCGCCCATTGGGAGCAGCACAACGTTCCGATCATTTGCGAGCGCCCCGGCTATGTCAAGTATGAAGATCTGGTCGAAGGGATTTCAACACAGCGCGAGATCAATAAGCAGACTGGCCAGACAGAGTTGATCGTGAAGCAACACCGCGGTGAATTGCATCCGCAAATTGTGATCTACACAGATAAAGAGTGCTCTGAGCTAGTGGGTACCTATGGGATCCCCTCTGGAGCGTATATCTCTGTACAAGAAGGGGACCTGGTCACAGCGGGGATGTTGCTCGCACGTTTGCCAAGAGGTGCGATCAAGACAAAGGATATCGTCGGAGGACTACCGCGGGTTGCAGAGCTTTTCGAAGGCAGACGTCCAAAGGATGCCGCTGAAATTGCAAGGATCGATGGGGAAGTGGACTTCCGCGGATCGCAGAAGAATAAGCGCATCGTCGTTGTGCGCGATAAGGAATCGGGGATGGAAGAGCAACATCTCATTCCTCAACCCAAGCACTTGCTTGTGCAGCGCGGCGACTTTGTCATTAAAGGGCAGCAGCTTACGGATGGACTTGTCGTCCCACATGAAATTTTAGAAGTTTGCGGTGTCCGCGAACTCCAAAAATACCTTGTGAACCAGGTTCAAGAGGTGTACCGTCTGCAGGGGGTAGATATCAATGACAAACACATTGAGATCATCATCCGGCAGATGTTGCAAAAAGTGCGCATCACAGAACCTGGTGATACCACCTTCTTGTATGGAGAAGATGTCGACAAGCGCCACTTCCACCGCACGAACCATAAGATCATTGAAGAGGGGGGAAGGCCATCGCACGCAGCTCCTGTCCTGCTTGGGATTACAAAAGCCTCTTTGAGCATCGACTCGTTCATCTCTGCGGCTTCGTTCCAAGAGACGACCCGCGTACTCACGGATGCCGCATGTGAAGGCAAGACCGATTATCTGCTCGATTTCAAATCGAACATTATTATGGGTCATTGCATTCCTGGCGGAACCGGTTATGAAGAGTACCGCAAATGGATCGCCAAATCGGTGGATCGCGAAGCAGAAGAGCAGTTGCAGTTTGTCTTTTAATAAGTCGCCGCCTGTTTTTCCAACCTAACAAACAGCCTGGAGGCCTATGGTCTCCAGGTTGTTTTTTTTCCAAGCACTAAAAT
>Ga0334722_10006731_pt1 | contig 11283 bp, 7 predicted proteins | sample C3_bottom_MG_FD_207210 | JGI IMG/M metagenome (GOLD analysis project Ga0334722, IMG submission 207210) | Sediment microbial communities from Yellowstone Lake, YNP, Wyoming, USA - C3_bottom | ecosystem: Environmental > Aquatic > Freshwater > Lake > Sediment | place: USA: Wyoming | collected...
TTGTAATTTGTCTCCTTCAAACTCATTTCAACTTCATATGTACCGGTCATTGGATTTGCCATTTCTCCGACCTGGTCTACTGTTGCATTGAACTTTACACCGGGGTATGCATCAAAAGTGACTATGGCGGAATCCCCAATGTTAATCTTTACTATATCCTTATCTGAAAACCCTGCTTTTATCTTCCAGAATCTGGCTGATGAGCCAAAAAGAATTACAGGATAACCTGAAGCAACAAGTTCATTTTCTTTAACGATTTTCTTTAGAATGATCCCGTTTTCAGGAGCCATGATTCTTGAGTGTACAAGGTTGAATTTTGCAATCCTGAGTTTTGAATTTGCCAGATCAAGTGCCGTAGAAGCATTTTGTTTCTGCTCCAGTGTAGCAACGCTATCCCTGTAGAGGTTTGAAACTCTTTCAAAATCCCTTAGCGATTTGCTGTATCCCAGTTCTGCCTCTTCCACTGCAGCATTGATCTCAGAAAGGTCGAGCGATGCAAGTAATTCTCCCTTTTTGACTTTGTTACCTTCATTTACAGTAATGTCTGAAACTATTCCCCCTGTTTTAAACGAAAGCTTCATCTCTTCACTTGAAACCAGTAAACCGTTGGAGTGAATCCTGTAAACAGCCTGCATTTTCCTGATCTCAGAGACTGTAACACGAACAGGTTCAGTCCCTGATATTTTTTTCTGATTGTTTTGGCATGACGATATCAGGATCAAATAAGTCAAAAAGGCTATGGTCAGATTCTTCATTTCAGTATTATATTTTGAAGTCATTGCTGCTACCTTTTAAGTGTTGTTGCTTTTTAAAATCCGGTGATACAAGATAAAACTGAAATACAAAACAAATTATTTCTTCAATCTTCTGATGCTATCCTTTTCTTCCAGAATTCATTGAAACTACTTTTGGGTTCTTCACAAAGATAAACAGCTGTGCCGTATTACCGGGCATGAGGATTGCTGATACTGCCAACCATGGTAATCTTTGAAAAAAGATCTTTTATATCATCTCCGGACTCATCATTAATATAAATCAATGATGTAATATTAGGATTGGACTTTAAAGGAATCCAGTACTGAAAACTTTCATTGAAGCAGATAGCTTCAGGCAGGCCATATTTCTTCCCTATAACAGTTATTGCCCCTGCCTGTCCATAGTTTTCAGCGTAAATGAAACAGGCATTCTTATCCTTTACCATCCGGTATGCCTTATCAGTAATAGCAGTAAGTTCCTCCCATCCAAGCATATCTGCATAATCCTGTGGCAATGAGTGAATGCTGCCATCCTCGAACCTTCTGCCAAGATCAATTCCATATTTATCCTCCTGAACCTTAAAATAATTTATCAACCCTGGCGTACTGAAGACAGGTATGCCAATTGGAATCACAGGAACTGACAACAGGATCAGAATCACCGGAAATGTTATCCTCATCCATCTTTTTGAAATCCAGTGCTCCCATGCAACAGCCCCTGTACCGATCAGAAATGGGAATACCCCAAGTGTATAATAGCTTTTGCCTTTCAGCAGCATGAGTCCTGTGATCACAAATAATGAAACATAACCAAGAAATCTGAATTTCCTCATTTTTGATGACCCTAGAATAAAAATAAGTCCTGCTATTGTAAAAAGAGATCCTGCAAAAGGCATTATTAGCTGCTCAGTAAGGAAAAGAGAAGCATCCATATGAACAAGCTGTTTATCATAAAGTTCCGACATGTGATTAATTACCGGCAATCCTCTGTATATCTGCCAGATAAGATTTGGCAGGAATACCACAAAACCGCAAGCCAGTCCAACCAGAAACTTTTTTTCCTTAAAAATATTACGGTATTGAGTAAATGGTATAATCAGTAACAGACCCATAAGGAATATTGCTGCAAGGTATTTATTCAATAAGGCAAGCCCTGACACTGCTCCAATAAAAATAAGCAGATCAGCATTTTTTGTATTTACATATTTCACCACAAGGAAGATGATCAGTGTCCAGATGAAGATTTCTATATGGACAGGCATGAACAGAAAAAATGTACGCTGAAAAAAGATTGATATCATTAGTCCGACAGCAGAAAGAACTGCCGCGTATCTTGACCCTCCCATTTCCCGGGTAAGTGCTGAGACAAGAATTATCAATCCACCACCAAGCAGAGCAGGAAACAGTCTGACAGCAAAAACAGAATACCCGAAAATATGCTGCATAATCCAGGCAATCCAGCCTATGAGGGGCGGTACCGATGCATACCCCGCTGCCGGATGCATTCCAAGTGAGAAATACAAAAGCTCATCCCTGTGATATTCGAGGTTATTAATTATACAGAGATGAACTAATACACTCAGCAGAGCGATGGAAACTATGATTGGATCACCAAAAATATTCCGGGATACCTTTTTCATACTGCAAGGTAAAAAGAAAATAAGTGCGTTAAGTTTTTGTTAAATAGAATTTTGTAAACAACTTTTTCGTTCTTTTGTTGTTTTACTAAAGATGAAAAAGGGATTTTCAATATTTGTGGTTTTTATTTTGCTTGCATCAGGCATGTGGGTAACCCTTGATCGTCATTATTGTGGAGGCAAGCTTGCGGATATAGCTGTATCCTTTACCGGAAAGATGGCGTCATGCGGTATGGAAAAGCCAAAATCAAATTACCCTGGCAGTTATACAATAGATAAAAAATGCTGTGAGGATAAAATTACTCTCTTAAATATCAGCAGTAAATATCTGCCGGAATTTTTTGAGGTTACACATCCTTCTTCTGTTAATCTGCCAAATGCTGTCTGTCAAAGTACTGATATTGTTGGTGAGGCTAAAAACAAAAGACTGCTTTACAGCGTATTGCCACCCGGGAACAATTCCGGATACAGGTTAACCCAACCTGAACTCTGCATATTCCGTATTTGATTTTTTCATAGAATCTTATTGCTTCTCTTAGCTGGACAAAAATACCTGTATCAGGTAATTGTCAGGCTTTAGAATTGACTTTTCTATTTTCTTCAGGATTTTCAACAACAATTAATATTTGGAATTATGAAAACAATAAATATTTTTCTTACTGTACTACTGGCTATTGGATTAAATGTTTCTTCTTATTCTCAGTCACATGACCATGGTATGGCAAATCAAACTTCTTCCATAACAGAATCATTTAAAGTCTGGGGTAAATGTGATATGTGCAAAGCACGTATCGAAAAAACTGTAAAAGCTGAAGGTGCGACAAATGCAGCATGGGATGAAAAAACTCAGTTACTGACAGTCACTTTCGATCCATCAAAGACAGGCAAAGACGCTCTCAGCAAAAAACTTGCATCTGTTGGTCACGATACTGAAAAGTATAAAGCGTCTGATGATGTTTATGAGAAGCTTCCCGGATGTTGTCATTACGAAAGGGCTAAATAACAGAACTGCTAAATTCCCTGGCTGGTTTGAATAATAATACCTGCCGGGGGTAATTCTTAATAGCCATGTTCAATCGTCTTGTAAAATATTTCCTTGAAAACAGACTGATTACCTTCATTCTGCTGATAGCCTTCGTTGTTATGGGGTTGGTAACGATGCCATTTAATCTGAAATCAGGACTGTTGCCCAGAAATCCAGTGCCTGTAGATGCCATTCCTGATATTGGTGAAAATCAGCAGATAGTTGCAACCGAATGGATGGGACGTTCTCCAAGAGATATTCAGGATCAGATAAGTTATCCTTTAACGACTGCTTTATTGGGTATTCCCGGTGTTCAGACTATAAGGAGTACTTCTATGTTTGGAATGTCGTTCATATATATCATTTTTAAGGACAATGTTGAATTTTACTGGAGCAGATCAAGGATTCTTGAAAAGCTGAATTCTCTTCCTGCCGGGACATTACCGGCCGGGGTACAACCTGCACTTGGACCCGATGCAACTGCGCTTGGTCAGATATACTGGTATACACTCGAAGGAAGAGACCCCAAAACCGGTAAACCAAATGGTGGCTGGGATCCTTCGGAACTTAAAACAATTCAGGATTTTTATGTTAAGTATAGCCTTTCAACAGCAGAAGGTGTATCTGAGGTTGCATCTGTTGGTGGATTTGTAAAGGAGTACCAGGTTGATCTTAATCCTGATGCTCTTAAGGCTTATAATGTTTCAGTTATGGATGTCATGAATGCTGTTAAGCAAAGCAATCTGGATATTGGCGCTGAAACCATTGAACTCAATAATGTTGAGTACATAATAAGGGGGCTTGGATATGTCAAAAGTCTGAATGATCTTGAACTTTCTGTAGTAGCTGTCCGTAATAATATCCCTGTTCGTATTAAAGATGTAGCAAATGTTGCATTTGGTCCTGCCACCCGGCGTGGCGGTCTTGATAAGGCAGGATCTGAAGCCGTGGGTGCTGTTGTTGTAGCAAGGTACGGCTCAAACCCGATGGAAGTAATCAACAACGTCAAAGATAAGATCAGGGAAATCGAAGTTGGATTACCACAAAAAACCCTGCCTGATGGAACAGTTTCAAAGGTAACAGTAGTTCCATTTTATGACAGAACAGGACTTATAAAAGAAACCATCGGGACTCTTGAATCTGCACTTTCACATGAAATCCTTATAAGTATAATTGTAATTATTGTGCTTGTAATGAACCTTAGGGCATCTCTTATTGTCGCCGGTTTGCTGCCAATAGGTGTATTAATGACATTTATACTAATGCGTTTCTTCGGTATAGAAGCCAATATAGTTGCGCTGTCAGGTATTGCCATTGCTATTGGAGTTATGGTTGATATCGGGATAGTCGATGTGGAAAACATTCTAAGACATCTCGAAATGCCTGAAAACCATGGAATACGCGGTAAAAAACTATTAGATGTAATTTACAAGGCTACAACAGAGGTAAGAGCAGCTGTTGTTACATCGATTGCCACTACCATTGTAAGTTTCCTTCCGGTCTTTGCAATGCAGGCGCAGGAAGGGAAGCTGTTCCATCCACTGGCCTTTACAAAGACATTTGCACTTCTCTCGGCATTTATTCTTGGAATAGTTGTATTGCCTACTCTGGTACATATTTTCTTTAATATTTCGCTTGACAGAAAAAAAATCAATAGAATATGGAATGGTTGTCTCATTGCAGCGGGATTTATTTTTGTCGTTATATGGCACATGTGGCCTGCACTGGCATTGGTGGCAGTCGGAATTAATAATCTTTATGATTACAAATGGTCCGAAAAACACAGTAAGTTTCCTGACTACATTAACATAATCATCACGGTCCTGTTTGCGACATGGTACCTATCAATAGAATGGCTGCCACTTGGAGCACATAACAGTGAATTTGTCAACTTCCTTTTCGTTACAGGAGTTGTTACAGTAATTCTTACCGCTTTAATGTCGATGGTTCATTTTTATGAGGAGATACTTCGATGGGCATTACTGAATAGATGGAAGTTTCTTTTAATACCTGCCTTCACTATGTTGTTTGGTCTTTTAGCCTGGCAAGGCATTGATAAAGTTTTCGGGTATATACCAAAGGGAGTTGAGGTAATGGGATGGAAAAGCTTTCGGCAAACTGCACTATGGCAGGGAGCAATTAAAACATTCCCCGGTACTGGTAAGGAATTCATGCCATCTCTTAACGAAGGGTCATTTCTTCTGATGCCAACAAGCATGCCGCATTCCAGTATTGAAAAAAATCTTGGATACATTGAAACACTTGATAAACGTCTGTCAACTATACCCGAAGTGGAAGTCGCTGTTGGTAAATGGGGACGTGTCAATTCAGCTCTCGATCCGGCACCCATCCAGATGTTTGAAAATACAATCAACTACCGTTCCGAATATATTCTCGATGAAAACGGACACCGAATGCAGTTTAAGGTTGATAAAAGGGGAAATTATATCCTGAAGAATAATTCAGTTTATAATCCAGGAAGTGAATCATTCAGAGTTATTCCTTCTGATAGCCTTATTGCTGATAGTAAAGGAGAATATTTCCGTCAGTGGCGGCCTCAGATCAAAAAACCACTGGATATATGGAAAGAGATTGCAAAAGTGACTGATATTCCGGGTCTGACATCTGCTCCTAAGCTGCAGCCGATTGAAACCCGCCTCATCATGCTTTCAACCGGCATGCGTGCTCCAATGGGATTGAAAATTTACGGACCTGATCTAAATACAATCGAACAGGCAGGTATGATGTTTGAGAAAGCCTTAAAGAATGTTCCCTCAATTAAATCATCATCAGTTTTCTATGATCGTGCTGTCGGGGCACCCTATATTGAAATAAAACTTAACAGGGAAGCAATGGCTCGTTACGGAATGACAGTAAATAATGTACAGGAAATCCTTCAGGTTGCTGTCGGAGGCATGTCACTTTCTACCTCGGTGGAAGGCCGTGAACGTTTCCCCCTGAGAGTCAGATATGCGCGTGAATTGCGGGATAATCCTGAGGATTTAAAAAGAATACTTGTACCTGCGATGAATGGCGTTCAGATCCCGCTGAGTGAAATTGCCGATATTGACTATACCAGAGGAGCACAAATGATCAGAAGTGAAAATACATTCCTTGTTGGATTTGTAATCTTTGATAAAATTGAAGGAAAGACCGAAGTTGATGTAGTCGATGAGGCGAGTAAGATTTTGAAAGTTAAGATCGACTCTGGCGAAATAATGCTTCCGCCTGGTGTTACTTACAAATTTGCAGGAAATTATGAAAATCAGTTGAGAGCCACTCATAGACTTGCAATTGTTATTCCACTGAGCTTAATTCTGATTTTGATTTTATTGTATTTCCAATTCCGTACAATTGCTGCATCATTCATTCACTTCTCCGGTGTCTTTGTTGCATTCTCCGGAGGTTTTATCATGCTCTGGTTGTACGGGCAGGAATGGTTCATGAATTTTTCTGTTGCAGGATTAAATCTTCGGGACATGTTTCAGATGCACACCATAAATCTTAGTGTGGCCGTGTGGGTGGGTTTCATTGCCCTTTTCGGGATCGCAACAAACGATGGAGTAATTATGGGTACCTATATAAACCAGGTATTCGAAGACCTGAAGCCTGTTACGGTCCACGATGTTCGTGAAGCAGTAGTCCTTGCTGGGAAAAAGCGGGTACGTCCGGCCATGATGACAACAGCAGTTGCCGTAATTGCCTTGCTTCCTGTACTATCATCAACAGGTAAAGGAGCCGATATAATGGTTCCAATGGCTATTCCTGCATTTGGAGGAATGGTAATTCAGGTAATGACAGTTTTTGTTGTTCCCCTGCTACAGGCAATTTGGAGAGAATGGGAAGTAACCAGAAGAAATAGAGTTGCTGCTCAACCTGTTAATAATTAATTGGAAAATGAAACAGATAATTTCTAAAAAATTGCTGATTGCATTTATTGCACTGAGTAGCTGGATTCCTGCAAATAGCCGGGAATATCCTGATTCACTTGTCCGGTATCTTGAAATTGCAGCAAAAAACAATCCCACTGTACTTCAAAGATTTAACGAATATCAGGCCTCAATACAAAAAATACCTCAGGTTGGCAGCTTACCTGATCCTGAATTAACTGCAGGCGTCTTTCTCAGTCCGATGGAAATTGTAAACGGTAATCAGGTAGCCGATTTAAGATTAATGCAAATGTTCCCCTGGTTTGGTGTTCTGAAGTACGGAAAAGATGAGATGAGCCTTATGGCAAAGGCAAAATTTGAACTTTTCCGTGATGCAAAATTGCAGCTCTATTATGATGTTCAGCGCACATGGTACGATTTATATAAAATTCAAAAGGATATCAGTATCTCTGAAAAGAATATCGAAATTCTTAAATTGATCGAACAGCTTGCCCTCGTCAGATTCAAATCAGCATCACTTGAAAACAGAGGGATATCATCTCAAAGTCCGGCAACATCTTCTGTCAGTAGCAGCAGTAACAGTACAGGTTCTTCAGTTATGCAGACAATGGGTGCCGGCCAGGGCAATTCAGTTTCTTCCGGATCCAATCAGTCTTCTTCTATGCAGACAGGCACAATGGGTTCATCTTCAGCGGCTTTCAGTCTGGCAGATATATACAGGATACAAATTGAATCAGGTGACCTTGAAAACAATATTTCATTACTTAAAAATCAACAAATTTCTGTTATCGCACAGTTTAACGCCTACCTGAACAGGCCTGTAACAGCACCGGTTTATACATATGAAAATATTACAAGGGACACTCTTGAATTTACATTACTGTCTGTTTCGGATAGTATGCTTACACATAACCCTATGCTTGGGATGCTGGATTATGAGAAACAATCAATCGAAGCACGAAAAAGAATGGTTAACCGTATGGGATATCCTATGGTTGGTTTAGGATTGAATTATTCTATAATCAGCAAATCAGCTGGTGCAATGGGAACAGCCGATATGAATGGTAAGGATATGGTAATGCCTATGGTAAGCGTTACATTACCAATTTACAGAAAGAAATATAATGCCATGAAACGTGAGGCTGAGTTTCTGACATCAGCAACATCACAAAATTACCAGGCAACTTCCAATTCACTTGAGTCAGAGTACTATCAGGCTGTTCAGTTGTATCAGGATGCTCAGCGCAGGATAATATTGTATGAAAATCAATTTCAGCTGGCATCAAAATCCCTGGATATTATGTTGAAAAGTTTCGCAACTTCTTCAGCAGGACTTACAGATGTCCTGCGTGTACGGCAGCAGACACTTGACTATGAACTCAGGCAGGTTGAAGCTGTAGCAGACTTCAATACGTCAATTGCATGGCTGAAACGTTTAATGGCATATTCTCAAACAGTATAAAATCTTAAGCACAATGAAAAAGCCAGGTCATTTTAAAATATTATCGAATAAATATGTGAACTATAGTCTAATATTGATACTTGGTATGTTTATCGGATGGTTCCTTTTCCATCCTTCTCAAAATAGAAAAGATAAACACATTCACCAGGAAGAAGTTACCAAGGGTACAATATGGACTTGTGCAATGCACCCACAGATAAGAATGGAACAGCCTGGAAAATGCCCGATCTGCGGAATGGAATTAATTCCGCTTGGTAAAAACAGTACAACTTCTATCGATACATCAGTAATTCATCTGAGTAAAGAGGCTGCTCAGCTCGCAAACGTGTTAACTTCCATTGTTACAAAACATAAACCGGTAAAAGAGGTGCGCCTTTATGGTAAAGTTCAGGCTGATGAAAGATTATTTCAGAGTCAGACAGCCCACATCCCCGGACGTATTGAACGACTGTATGTAAATTTTACAGGAGAAACGGTTATCAAAGGTCAGGTGCTTGCAGAAATATATTCACCAGAACTTATCACCGCACAGCAGGAGCTATTGGAAACTGTTAAAACAAAACAATTACAGCCCGAATTATACGAAGCTTCCAAAGAAAAGCTCCGCCTATGGAAACTGACAGATGATCAGATTGCTAAAATTGAAAGTTCAGGAGTTGTCCGGAATAATTTTGAAGTGGTATCAAATACATCAGGTACTGTAACTGCCCGCCGTATAAATTCAGGCGATTATGTATCACAGGGAACTATATTATTTGATATTGCTGATCTTTCGAAAGTCTGGATCATGTTCGATGCTTACGAAAGTGATCTCCAGTTTCTGCACACAGGAGAAAATCTATCATTTACCCTGCAGGCTTTACCCGGAGTTAATTTTTCCGGGAATATAATATTTATTGATCCGGTCATTGATCCTGTGACCAGGATTGCAAAAGTGAGAGTTGAATCAGGGAATCAATCCGGAAAACTAAAGCCTGAAATGTTTGCTACAGGCACTGTCTTTACAACCCTTAACGAATTTCGTAATAATATGATTATCCCGAAAACTGCAGTGCTGTGGACTGGCAAGCGTTCAATTGTCTATGTCAGACAGCCGGGAACTGATGAACCGGTTTTTAAATTACGCGAAATTGGTCTTGGCCCAATGCTGGGAGACAGCTATGTAGTTACTGATGGATTGACTGAGGGTGAAGAGATTGTAACGAGTGGGACCTTCAGCGTCGATGCAGCAGCTCAGCTTGAAGGATTACCAAGCATGATGAATCCTGGATCAGGTAAATCTGTTTCACAATTTCTGACTCATGCTGCATTTGGAGTATCAGGTAATTGTGAAATGTGTAAGGATCGCATTGAAACAGCTGCAAAATCTGTAAAAGGGGTGTCATCTGCTACATGGGATATGAATAAAAAAGTGATAAATGTTGAGTTTAACAACTACGATACTTCTCTCGATAATATTCAAAAAGCAATTGCTGATGCGGGTCATGACAATTCTAAATACAAGGCACCTGATGATGTTTATAACAAGCTTCCGGATTGTTGCCTTTACAGAGGAGAATGAAAGTTTAAACCAAGTCAATCCTGATACTTGTTCACTCCTGCCAGATCGCGGATTACAACCGAGGCACATGCAATACCAAAAACTGCAGGCATATATGATATTGTTCCTACAATTGAGGCTTTATTCTGCTCTCCTTTTGTAGGGACTATCTTGCTTTTATCAATCCCCTCGGGAGAATAAACTGCAGTGAAACCTTCCCTTATACCAAGACGGTGAAGTTTCTTTCTGAGAATCCTGGCAAGTGAACATTCTGATGTTTCCGATATATCTGAAATTCTGACTGACAATGGATCAAATTTTCCACCTGCACCCATTGAACTGACCAGGGGCAGTTTCATGTTCATGCTATGATATATCAGGAATACCTTTGGTGAAAGAGTATCAATTGCATCAACTACATAATCATATCCATATTCCAGAATTTCAATCATCCGCTCATCACGGATATATTCATTTATGATTTTCAGTTTAATATCAGGATTTATATCAAGTAACCTTGATCCCATTACTTCCGCCTTAGGCTTGCCTTCAGTACTTTTCAGCGCCGGCAACTGCCTGTTTCTGTTGGATTTATGTATCGTATCTCCATCCACAATTGTCATTGAACCAACGCCTGAACGACAGATCATTTCTGCTGCATAAGCTCCGACTCCTCCCAGTCCCACAACCAGGATATTTGATGCCTTAAGCTTTTCCACTCCTTCCTTTCCAAGAATGAGTTCTGTTCGTGAGAGCCAGTGATCCATATTTATATTTTTCTCAATTCCTCCTCTGTGGAACCCTCTGTGATACCTCTGTGCAACCTCTGTGTTAGTTCTTAAAATCAATTACACAGAGATCACAGAGATGGCACAGAGAATCACAGAGTTTTATCTTTAAATAATTCTTCAAAATTCGCCTTTATCTGATCCTTTAAAGAATCAGTTGATATTGCAAGATCATCGGCAACTTTCC
>Ga0334722_10006732_pt1 | contig 11282 bp, 14 predicted proteins | sample C3_bottom_MG_FD_207210 | JGI IMG/M metagenome (GOLD analysis project Ga0334722, IMG submission 207210) | Sediment microbial communities from Yellowstone Lake, YNP, Wyoming, USA - C3_bottom | ecosystem: Environmental > Aquatic > Freshwater > Lake > Sediment | place: USA: Wyoming | collected...
AAGTGCCGCACGAAAGTATGGTTGTTCTTCCCTAAAAACTAATGCTACAGCAGGTGCAACTTCTTTTGTTGTTTCTGTAGAACATGCTGACCTAGCTTCAGGAAATGACCAGATCATCAAAAATGGGGATACCATCAGAATCACCAATAAGTCCGATATTGATTCTGGTGTAGGTACTGAGGAAGAATTCACCATTACAGCACTCACCACCAACTACCTCGGGAATGCTAAAGATATGCTGATTTCTATCAGCCCTTCAGTTCTCGCAAATACCTACACTGTTGTAGGCAATACCAGAGTAATGAGCATATACAGTCATGTTTCTGACCTGTTTGCATCATCTAGTGTTGATGGGGTGACTTCTGCTGCCGGTACATACAACAACACTGATTATCCAGTTGTTGTAAACAATATTGGAACAGTTGACGACACCATCACCATTCATTTCACAAGTGCCACAGCATTTACAGTTACAAGTGATGTATTTGGGAGTCTCACGGCAGGTTCAAGAAGTGCTGATTATACTTTCAATAATCCTAATTATCCAACAAGTCTTCACTTTCAGATTCCCACATTGGCATGGGGCGGAACTTTTGTTAATGGGGATGAAGTAGTATTTTTGACTAATTCAGCTTCTATGGCTATTTGGAGAAAAAGAGTTGTACCTGCAAATTCTAATTCTTTAAATGGAAATAAGACTGTTCTCGTATTTGGTGGCGAAAGTGAGTAATGCTCCTAGAGAACTCAAAGCATCTGTAGATGTATCCTTTGGTTCTAAGGGAAATAATCTCAATGCTTTGAGTTTAGAACAGCAGCCTTGGCCCAAGACAGGAGGAATCCTGACCATAGATCAACTTGCGTTGATTCATGGCTGGGTTGTCTCTGACCATTGGGATGAACTTGAGATAGAATATTTTTCTCAATGTGCAATGGAAAAAGATGGGTCATTCAATACAGTTGTCTATGTGTTCACCAATGATCCTGAGTATGAGTTGGTAACAAGTAATGGAACACTCGACCCTGAAAAACAAATAGTGACTCTCACCAGAGAAGATTCCCCATTAATAGAATTGGGAATTTCTTTAGATTTCCCCTATAAAGTAAAATCTCTTTTGTCAGCTACTTGGCAGGGAAAAGTTTGGAACAAAAGTGGGCAAGTAATTGACCCCCCTGCTGTTACCATGACAACTGATAATAGACTAATTTGGAAAGAACCTGTATATGGAACAATCAGATATTCAATCACAGTTGAAGCCTTTGCCCATACCCTGAATGTAACACTCATTCCTGGTTCAGTTGATAACAAATATGCTACAAATGTGCTGGCTTTTCAGAAAGGTGTAGTGGTAGGGCTTGATATTACTGAACCAGACAATTTGAACGGATGTTTGGGTAATTCATCTGTAGTTATTGACAATAAAACTCCTAAACCTGACCCAAATCCTGATCTTTCAAATGAACCTGTCCCTGTAGTGTTCGAGTTTTTTGATTATTGCACAGGGGCTAAAATAACTCCCAAAACTTTGTATGTAGATTCTGATGCTGTTACCACTTTGGGGGTTCAACCAATCTACCTCACTCCAGGGTTACATAGATTGAGGGTTACAGCAGATGGATATAAAGATTCTGATGCTGATGATATTGAAAATGATGAGTTCACCATAACAGTGAAGATCATAGGAAAATCGCCGTGATTCCTGATCCTAAAAATAACATAGCCAAACACTACAGATTTTATCTGAAGAAAGATGGTGAACTAACAGATGATGAGTACAGAACTGCTTGCCATACTGAGATTATCCCTAAGCCAAAGCCCTGCATCATTACTTACGAGGTTAAGGATAATAGTGATAAAATCCCTGTAGTAATTTCAGCAGGTAAAATGGGAGTGCCTGAACAAGTAGTAAATCCAGGAACACCTAGCAGATATGTTATTCCTGCTGTACCTGATGATCCTTGGAAAGTAAAAGTCTTGATGAAGCATAAAGATTTGAAGGACAAGTGCGCCAAGATTAAAACAAGAGTCGGTTTATTCTCAGGAGCATGGGAACCTTGGGACGGAATTGGAGATTTCTGCAAAGATAATCTTTGGGAAGTAAGTATTTATTCGGGAGTGCAGAATTCAGAAACACAATATGACTATTACAAATTTTGTGCTGATGCTCCTTTAAGTAATAGCCCTCCTTGTCCCACTTGTTTGCACACTGACCCTATGTGGTGGCTTAACGTTTACCAAGGGTCTTTGCACTGTAATGGTTTTTATAAATTTGCTAGGGCTATGGGGGGAAATTACGGATACCACAATCTTCATTGGCAGTTAGGGAATATAGCATGGTTTAGAGAAGTTCAACCAACCTACGATAATGTTCATGACACCAATCCAACAGATGATTTTACGAAAGTTGTAATTGACATAGATGCTTGGTTTGAGGGTAGTCAAGGTGGTTATTGGATAGGAACTTATTTAGGATTTTGGAATCCTTCTAATCAAACTTGGAGTAATTCAGATAGTCGGCCATTAACAGTAGACAGAGATTCACACATGCTCTACTTAGATGGATCATACTACAGACTAAATTCTATTGAACTTTACACTTTAGTTGATGAAGTATTTACAGTAACTAATAGGACTACCATAGACATAGGACTAACCTACTTCTTTCATAATGGGATGTTTCTTTTAGTTACTTACGTTCATACAATGGATTTTGGACTTGTTGAATTTGGTGTTGATGTTACCCGACAGGCTCTTTGTTATTTGCGAATTCAAGACATTGATGGAAATTCATGTATAGTGTTTCTTAAAACTGATGAGTTTACCATTTATGGATTAGACTATGCAAACACCCAAAATTGGCAATATGGTCAGTATAAAGCTATGGAGGGAAATTTAGCAAGAGCCATAAGATACTATAACACAAATGAACCTCCTGTCTCCTTTTTGGATAACCAAGTGGCCTATCAACTTTCAATAGGAAAGACTCCTGCTGAAATATCCACCCTTTTATACCCAAGAACTGGAAATGGTACTCTGACAATAAACTTGGCTGACTACAATTTAACAGGAAGTATTCAAGCAATAATGTTGTATGTTGAGAGTTACCATAATAATGATGGAACTAATCTGTTTTCTGATCATCTTTATTACCCTGTAAATCCTGCACTCATAAGAACTATACATTATGATTGTAGATATATTGATCTAAAGTAAACGTCATGTTATTGTGACACTCAATTTAACTGGAGGAAGGAAAGATGGCTAAGTGGTGTAATGATACAATTTTGGATACTGCGTTGGCATACATAAAAACCAATGCAGTTAAAGCTCATGTCTGTTCAGCTATGCCAACAACATATACTGAGGCAAATGCAACGTATATGCTTGCAAATTCAGAGGCTATCGACTTATCAGGTATAACTTTGCTCAATGGCGATACTTCAGGCAGAAAGTTAGCTGTGCCTGAAATTGCTGCTGTAACTATTACCAATAGTGGAGATGCAAAGTTTGTTGCATTAACCAATGGGTCAGACACACTTCTGTACGTTACTGATTGTACTCAGCAAACTTTAACTGCTGCTAACTTAGTAACAATCCCTGCATGGGATATTGAATTAAGAGATCCCTCCTAATGAAAAGTTTGGGCTTCAACATCATAAATGGTGTATGTCAAACCTCCTGCCACTATGGGTTTCCGGGAAACACATTTGCGGGGTTGTCTGATGCCCAAAGGGATCATTTGAATAAATATCATCCTACTCTTTGCAAAGAAGATGCTGCTCAGATGAACGAGTTTTCTTTAGGATATAAGTTAGGTAGTGATGGGGGTTGTCTAACTGCATGTCATAATTTCTCTGGTCCACTAACTAAACAAAAATACTTCCATCTTGTTGATCTACATCTAGCTAAAGGAAAAACTCTTTGTGCTGCTGATAATCAGGCTGTTGTAGATTACGCAAGAGAGAATCGGTTGTTGATGAATACCGATTATCCTATGACAGCAAATGGGTATAGTAAATACTACCCCATAGTTAGTTCTTCTGGTGCGCCTGGAGGTTCTATTGTTATTGGTAAAACTCCAAACAATCCTGATTGGGTTCCTAATCCAAATTATGTGCCTCAACCACCTGACCCTAATGCCCCACCAGAGGTACAGATTGAGGTTCCTACAGAAGTCTATATCCCTTACTACACTGATGTTATAGCACAAGACCCTCACGCAATTCTTATCATTAATGGGTATCAGACTGATCTAACTCAACATCTTACCTTAACCTGTTATGACACAGGGGGAAATGTAATAGGTGTATTTCCTAGTTTTCTATTTGGACGACCAATTTGGGTAGAACTTCTTGGAGGTTTAGGAGAGGTATTAGTAGATGTTAATTCTCCTACTTATTGGACTTATAGTTCGGATGTTGAATGGGATGACAACCATTGGTATCCTACTGTGGATAAGGGGTTTAGTTTGTACCCAAAACCTATCCTATTTAATAGAAATTTTATTGGGTATAAAGTAACAGGACAATTTGGAAAGAGCTTCTCCTTAGATTTTCAATTTCCAGGAAATAATTATGGACCAGGGGAATCAGATGGGCACATTAGAATAGGTAATTTACCAGGATTGCCAACAGCAAATTTTTTAGACATGATCCGTTTTAATATTAATATGGATGGTCTAGTAACTATTGAAAAAATTGAATTGTGGGAACTTCCTCAATTACTATTCTCCCATTTTATTATAACTGGAGGAGCATTTGCTTTAACTGGTGTATCTATTGATGGCATAAAAAGTCCTATGCCAAATGACTCTTTCATGACACACATATCAAACCTTGGGAGAATCTACCAACATCATTTTTTGAAAATACCGTCTAACCCAATAGCACCACCTTGAGTATGTTGATACTTGGACAGAAAAAACAGATGGAACTTTCTGGAAAGAACATCCAAGTGTTCCTGGGTCTACATGGAATGATCCAAATGGTTGGGATATTTCAGGGGCTTGGTATGTAGATTTAAAAACCACTGGTACTTGGAATGTAGGGTTCAGGCCAGCCAGAGCAAGAGTTACTATTTATTGCCCAACTAGCCAACCCACAAGTGGACCCTGTAGATTTTTAGGTACTGACAATAATAACAATATAGGATGGACTGATGTTTATACTGATCTAGGTGGTGGCTATTATGAGTTTATTGTGGACATAACCTATGCTGGTTTTGATTTGGGGTATGTATCAACTGAGGCTGTTTCTGCTGCTGGGCACTTTATCCATAAAATAGAATTTGAGAGTTAACCAATGGCTTACCATTTACACATAGCTGAGTCCCCTTGGGATATTCAGTTCAATAGTGAGACAGGAAACTCTCATCATGAAATGGTGTCTGACACCATAAGTCTTCATGTATTTTTGGATGTTAATAATTCTTTTATTGTACATACCTCAGATAAGACAGGACTTACAAGCGCACAGTTTCTAAATCCATCTAGTTCTGTTCATCTTCAGGTTACTGAATCTCCTGCTTTGTTTCAGCCTATTGATGCTCGAAGCAGTTATATTTGGCAATTAGCTGATACTGTCTCTTTCCCTCTTTACCTTCAGAGGGTAGTAGACTTTTCTTCTGATAGGTACAACAATCGTTGGATTTCTTTAGAGTTTTCTAATGACCATTTTGGGAATTTCTTAACTCCTAAAAACTATGTTGCTTCTGAATATGGTTCAACCCCTTTAGCTATTTCCTACTCAAATGACTTTTATGGCCAAAAAGAGGGAATAAGAAATTACAGTGTAGACTCATACGCCCGACTTACTATCACTCAAAAAGTGGAAGAAAGTTTATATTCCCTTTTAACATTTGTGAATAAACAATCCTCAGATAAGTACTCTCTTATTGATGGGTCTATTATCAAAGAATTTTCCTCAGACCTGTACAACATATCTCAGAACACAAGTGTCTTTGAGAACTCTTTGGATTACTACATTCTTCAAAATGGAGAATCATTATCTCAGAACTTGGATGTTACATTCACACTTGATGGTGAGTTACTCCCCATTAGTTCAATAAGCTCAGTGAGAATATACTATGGCATCGACCAGTTCTGTGCGAGTGTCGATGTGACTCTGAATGATTTAACTGTGTTCAATAAGTGCAAGCATAGATCAATTTTGGTAGTAGATACCAGCCTTGATGTGTTCACCTTCATAGTTGACACTCGTACAAAAAATCGCTCTATAGGCTCAGTTTCTATGACTGTTACGGGTACTTCCTTAACTGCTGACCTTGGACAACCTTATGCTACTCCAATAACTAAGATATTTGATTCAAATCTTGCCTCAGAAATTGCAAAAGAGTTGGCTGTACCATTCACTCTTGATTGGAATACTATTGATTGGATAGTTCCTGTTAATACTTTGAGTGTTGTAGATCAATCTCCTATTGATATTATAAAACTTCTTGCTGCTACTTGCGGGGCTGTAGTTTTGACCACCCCTGATAACATTTTAAAAGTAGTCCCTAAATACCCAATTAATCCTTCTTCTTGGAGAAATAGTTCTGCTGACCTTCTCATTTCTGATGAATTGGATATTATTACTCAAGATGAATCTGATGATGTTCGTTCAGGATTTAATAAGGTCAGAATATCCAATCAGAGTATGATTGATAACCAGACAGCATCTCTTGACGAGATTTCAATCTCTGACACTGTGAAACAGCTAAAGTTGTACACCGTCCCATTCACCACGTTATTCAATGTTGTGACGAGTGGAGGTTATTGGGTTTCCATAAATAATTATGGTGTGAAGACAGAGACTTTGACAGAAGTAATAGAGTTTGTTAATGGAGTAGGTAAAACAAGTAAGCCTATTTACTCCATTACAAATTATGTATGGAACCAAAAATCTTTAGGAACATTAACCTTTAAGGAGGATGGAAGTGTTACATCTACGGTAGCAGAACATTCCTTATTGAGCATTACTTACGTCACCAAGTATGTTCTTTATGAAGTGTCTGATTCCAAGATTGAACAAGTCCAATTTTACGTCGAATGAAAGAGCTAAAAGCATCAATAGTTGTAAACTTTGGAGTTACCCCCGGTAGTAACTCCTTTTTGAAGGCTGAGTTGTATGATGCACTCAACCCACCTTCTCCTTTTAAGGTTACTGATTCAGTTTACATTCTTGTCTTCAAGAGTACCGATGCCACTTATAATAATCCTCTTTGTTCGTCTGGTACGATTTCAAAGCAGGATACTGGAACTGTTGCAAAAGAGGACACTTTCTCAGTTGTTGATAGTTCTGCACAAAATCTTTCCTATATACCAAATGGAGATGTAGTAATTAGTTGGTACGGTAATCAGCCAACGAAGACAACTATAGATTCTTCAGGTGCATACTCTTTTGAGGGAACTTACCCAATGATAGGAAAAGTAACATACACGACTACGGGAGATGTGTATAAGCTAACACCTCCCACTCTTGACCCTGTTACCATACTTGATTATGCAATCCTTGTTCTTATAAATGGAGCAACAAATGTCTAATCTAACTCTGATTTGCATCAGAGATGCAGGTGATAAGCCTGGAGAGGATATAGTTGACCCTCTTCTCACTGATGAAAACGTCATGATCGAAAGGGCCAGAAACTTTTTTAATGAGAATGAATCAAATAGGATTCATTCGACAAACTTATGTCCACTGAAGGCTTTTGTTCTTCCTACATCTTTGGTTAGAGTCAGTGCTTTTGACGAATCCATCTATGAGGCAGAACTAATCTCCACTGAGATAAATATCAGTATCAGTGACAACTCTGTAACAATGGATTCAACTGAAATAGTTGAGAGGTTAGTCCCATGACCACAACAGTAAAGGATTTAGTTTTCAAACCTGAACCTAGTAGAAAGATAGGATCAATTATTGAGATTGATGGTTTGAATGCTACAATTTTGGAGCAGAGTGGTAATAAAGCAAAAGTAATTCTTTTGAATGATTCTTTTAGAATTGGAAATACTGTTGTTTGTAATAATGGAATTGTACAGAGGGTAGTAAACTCTCAGAAATCCCCAAAAGTAGTTAGAATATAGGAGAAGTCATGAAGATTTTACGCACCACAGAAATGCTCCACCCTGTTCTTAGGGATTGCATAGAAAGGATTCAAAAGAAGGTCATTGACACGCATAATGCCCCCATCAGACTTTTTGAAACTGGCAGAGATCATGATCGGCAGCAAACTTTAATTCAGAAGGGTAAAACTAAAGACCTTATTTCCCTGCATTCATTTAACCTTGAGAACAATCCCCCTCTTTATGCTACGGCTGTTGATTACGTCTTTTATGACGGTAAATGGTCGTGGAATCTGAGAGATAAGACTGTTCAGGCTTGGTATGAACTGTTCGGAAATTTAGCTCTTGATGTATGCCCTGAATTAGAGTGGGCAGGTTTTAATCGGAAGTCAATTAACTATTGTCATTTTCAATTAAGGTATGCTATATTACTGGAAAACTTGGAAAAGATTCCATGTGTTACTCCATGAAGTATAGTACAGTACATTAAAAAGGAGGAAAAACGTCATGCCTTTAATTCGCAAAATATCCCCGTTCAAAGCAGGTATAGTACTTGCTCCCAATCAGGTAAAAGAATCTTTACCAATTCCTTTGAAAGACATTGTTGAGAATGGTTTGTTCTCTATTCACAATGTTGTTACAGGGAATGGTACTTGTAGGGTTTCCTATAAGATGGGAAATGGCCCTGTAGATGATGGTTCTTTTGCTACCCCCGAAGGTGCTTCCCCTATCATTGCCTCTCAAACCATCGGTTCTAAAGTAGCTTCTTTCAAACCCACTGTTGCCACATACATTATCATTGTCATTTCTGAAATTGGTGGGGCAAATTCCGTAACCTGCACAACTATACTGAATCTTCAGTAAGGAGGAATTATGCAAGGTTGGGATAGTGAAGGAAATCATGGAACTACGTTTGATAATGTCAATTTGATATTGAAACGTGGTCCACTTTTTATTGCTGGTATGTCTGTTGGTTCTTTGACTGATGAAGTTACTTTGGTCCAAAGATTCATAGTTGCTAGTATGTCTGCTGGTTCTACAATCAGCACTCCAACTTTAGTTGAACAATAAAATTAAGAGGTAAAGATCATGGCTAAGTTACTTGATAATTCTGTGTTTGATGCTGCACTTGCTAAAATTGCAACCTGCGTCAAAATGACGTTCTGTTCTTCCCTACCTGCCAATAAAGCAGGAATTGCTGCTGTAAAACTTGCAGATGTTGTACTTGCTCCAGGGGATTTTACTATTGCTGATGGCACTGTCAGTGGGCGTAAGGTAACTATCGCTGCAAAAGCTGGTCTGGTTCCTTCTGCGAATGGTACTGTGACCTACGTTGTTTTCGATGATGCAACCACTCTGCTTGCTGCAACTACTGCCACTTCTCAGGTGGTGGCAACTACTCAGGTTTGGGATTCCCCTGCAATAGTTATTGAATTGACTGACCCTGCTTAATTGAATCTTTGGTGGAATTATGAGTGATACAATCGAAATGGTCCAAGGTGATCTTCTGCCGATTTTGTCTCTTCAGGCAGTAGGTCTTGATAAGAAAACTCCAGTCCCTATTACTGGAAAAACTTACAAGTTGCACATCAAAAACCGTTCTGGTGTACACACCAAGGACTATGAGATTGTTGATGAGGAATTAGGAACTTTTCAATTCACTTGGGTTAAGGGGGATACTGATGAGGTAGGAACCTACAAGTGTGAGATTGAAGAGTTTGATATGGACAATCTTGTTGATACTATTGTGATTGACCCTGATACGCTTTTAGAAACCACTGTTCAGCTTCCAAAAAATATCACGACTTCCATTTTTTATATCAAAGTTCGTAAGCAATTAGCGTAAGGGGTTAAAGAATGTCCAATTTAATTATCAATGCAGACAAAAAGATTCTTCTTCTTACTCAGACTGTTGCGGGGGCTAGAGGTGCTGCAAGTACTGTTCCTGGTCCTCCTGGCATTGATGGTATCATAGGTGTTGATGGTAAGTCAGCTTATGAACTTGCAGTTGATAATGGATTTGTTGGTACTGAACAGCAATGGCTTGACTCTCTTCATGGTGGTGCAAAAGGTGATACGGGGGCTACAGGGGCTTCGGCATACGAAGTCGCTGTTGCCAATGGATTTGTTGGAAATGAAGCAGCTTGGCTTCTATCCCTAGAAGGTACTCATGGAACAAATGGCATAGATGGTCTTGATGGAGTAGATGGGGCTTCAGCTTACGCTGTTGCAGTTGCCAATGGATTTGTTGGTGATGAAGCTACTTGGTTAGCTTCTCTTAAAGGAATTGCAGGTAATGATGGTTTAGACTCCACTGTTCCTGGTCCAGCCGGTCTAATGGGGCGTGATGGTATTGGTATTCCTGGTGAAGATGGTGATAACTATGGGTATTGGCCTATTCCTGGGGCTGCTGGTAAAGATGGTATCATAGGCCAAGATGGTGTAATTGGTCGTGATGGTATGGGGATTCCCGGTCAGGATGGGGAAGAGTCGTACTATTGGCCTATCCCCGGTGAGAGAGGTCCAGGAAATAATAAGGCTGAGATAGTTGAAGTTGCAAAGAGTGGTGGTCAGTTCACCTCAGTAGCTTCAGCAGTTTCCTACATTGTATCATTGGGAGATTGTACCTCTGCCAAACCCTATGTGGTTATGGTTGCCCCCGGTATTTATGAGGAAGATCCTTTCACAATGATTCCATACTTGTCTATTGTTGGACGAGGTGGTTTCTACAATACTGTCCTAAATACAACCAACAAAGTCAGTTCTGATTTTATCACTGGTAGTAACTCCTCTGAAATTATCAACATAGGAATATCTGGGCCTCACCAGAACTTTAAGGGGGCTTACAAAACTACAACTGGTTATGTCCTAAACGATGTTGTCAGCACTGTTACTGGTTCTCTATTCATAGCTCTACAAGCAAGTAGCAATCAGCCTCTTATTGAATCCGCGTATTGGACTTCTTTCGATGCTGCTGCTAAATATGCTGCCGTGAAGTTACCTAATCAGCTATCTAGTGGCACAACTCCGTTCAAATTAGTTAATTGTGCGATAATTGATGGATTTTATGGAATTTATACTGATGCTGCTACAAAAAGATCGGTTATCCATTGTATCAATGTGGTTAATTTTAATAAGAACAACTATGGAATGTACAGTTTCATGCGTTGCGAGGGTTACGGGAATATAACCTGTTTAACCTCGGGGTATACGGCTGGTTCT
>Ga0334722_10006733_pt1 | contig 11282 bp, 11 predicted proteins | sample C3_bottom_MG_FD_207210 | JGI IMG/M metagenome (GOLD analysis project Ga0334722, IMG submission 207210) | Sediment microbial communities from Yellowstone Lake, YNP, Wyoming, USA - C3_bottom | ecosystem: Environmental > Aquatic > Freshwater > Lake > Sediment | place: USA: Wyoming | collected...
CGCGCCCAAAGAGGTTGATAGGGTATCTGCAATATTACATAATATCAACGTTAAAAAGTATCAAGCCAAAGCCCAAGAGTTATTCAAAGATACAAAAGGCGGCGTTCCTGCTAAGGTTACAGAATTATTCAATACCCTTAGGACTTCAGGTCCTGAGAAAATGTCGAGTGTCCTCGAAGAAATTAAATTGCACGCTTCTTTGGGCAAGATAGAACAGGCTATTAAAAAGGCGAAGGCGTCTTTAGCCGGATTCGCCAACAAACCCAAAATAGTCCAAATAACAGACTTCACACAAGACATATACCATGATGTACAAAAAGCATTCAATGCTAAGACAATGGTCACGAAAGACATGGTCCATAGTTTTGACGGCAAGGACTTTAAAAACACGTTCAAGGGACTTAGCAAAGATGGTAAAAAGAAAGCAGTAGAACTTTATAAACAACTAAAATCCGCCACAACCCCTGAAGGCCGTGCTGAACTTTTAGAAAAACTAAATGCGCATAAGATAGAAGATGTCATCAAAAATACCATGCATGACGCCCCATCTACCATTAAAAATATGTTCAACGATGTCTACGGGAAATTACATAACGCCGCGCCCAAAGAGGTTGATAAGGTATCTGCAATATTACATAATATCAACGTTAAAAAGTATCAAGCCAAAGCCCAAGAGTTATTCAAAGATACAAAAGGCGGCGTTCCTGCTAAGGTTACAGAATTATTCAATACCTTTAGGACTTCAGGTCCTGAGAAAATGTCGAGTGTCCTCGAAGAAATTAAATCGCACGCTTCTTTGGGCAAGATAGAACACCTTAAGACCGCTCTCGGAGATAAATATCCCGAAGCCAAACAACTTATAGAAAGAATGGGATCAGCCTCTTCTACAATGAAAGAAGAGATGTCTAATAAGTTAAATGAACTAATATCAAGGGCGCATATAGACAATATTGCTCCTAAAAGTGCAAAAGAAGGGTTACATAATCTTTATAACGAAAGTAAATCAGGATCTAAGTATGCCCTTGAACAATTAAATGAAAAATTAAAAGAATTCCAAATCAAAGATATTGCTAAGGGAATAGGCGGAAAAAGCAAGGCGACACTTAATGAAATGTTGGAAAAAGTTAAGGGCATTGGAGATCCTACTAAAAGAGAAGAATATACAAATACAATAATAGATTTAATACAAAAAACAAAACAATCTCAAAGATTTACCAAGTTAAAACAGTCCGTATCTCCTGTAATAGAAAGTAGGTTATTTGAGTTTTTACACAAAAGTACAAATAAATATTTTCACAGCAAACTATCTGGCGCTGCAGCCGAATCTGTCTTATATGGAGATATAAGTGGAGAGTTTTGGGGACAATTTATAAAAGACACCCCTACTGGGAAAAAAATAAGTTCAGTTATAAATAAAACAACGTCATCATCATTTGCACAAAAAGGTAAAAATACTTACTCAGGACTAAATAAAGATGCTAATAGAATACTCGAAGCATTAGGTATCCATAAATCACCAATAACAAAAACAATACTGCACGCAGTCATACCGGTATCAGAAGAAGTAAGTCATCTTGAAGAAGCCCTTAAAGCTGCAGAAAAAACAGCGGGTAACCACGCCAACGGCGGCATGATATTCCGTGGCCCCGGCACGGGGACCTCAGACTCAATCTCTACATGGCTTGAGCCCGGAGGCTTCGTTCTTCGTGAAAAGGCCACACGTAACCTTGTTCCTGCGCGTGTATCCTCAGGCGAGGCATATTTCCCGCCATCAGTAGTAAATTCTATTGGTGTAGATAAACTTCATCAGATAAATCGGGCGGCAGGAGGATATATACCAAATCAATTCTCTTCTACCGTATCTTCGGGGGTTCTTTCATTTGCCAATGGTGGCTCTATCGGTGGAGCGTCGGGCATGTTCATAGAAGCCCGTCTTGCCGACAACAAAGTCCATCTTCAGTACCCTGAAAAAGGAGTGCCCATTGATGTACCAACAGATGGTATACCTCTTAAGGCACCGCAAGAGATACTCGTTAAGATGGGTCCTGATGAATATGTCAAAATTGACCCAACATCCGTTATCCCTGTTGCGCCTAACTCTACGGTTGGTCTTGAGGCAGGGACTACAGTCAAACTTGACACAGCCACGGTTAAACTTGAGAATAGCACTGTAAGGCTTGAAAATGACACTGTAAGGCTCTCTGAAGGTCAGTACGTAGAATTGAAGCCGGGTACCGTAGTTCCTGTCTCAGGGTCAGCGCAGAGTGTTGGTGCGGCGGGTGCCGACCATGTCGCAATCGCCGCAGATAAAATGGCCGACATAATCCGTCCTCAACTACAAGCATTTGATAGTCATTTATCAGATTTTAAATCTAAGGCTGCATCAATAGATCAAATAGCGACTACAGCATTATCAACAGCCAATACTGCCAATAACAAAGTAGATGTTTTAAGCGTAAAGGTAAATGAGGTCAAGGAAACGGCAGATCAGGCATTAGGGACAGCAAGAGAGGCTAATACTACGGCTCAACGGGCTCACAATTAGGACGGGACATGGACATTGTACAAAAAGTTTTAGACTCTTTCATGATTCAATATACCCCAAACAATAATCTCGCAAGTTTAGGCGTTACCACTACAGACTTGCCTCATTATGATATCCATCACATGGATGCATCAGGAGCAATAGCGCTTGGTCTATTTCAATCTATACCTGATCAAAAAATAGTAGAGATAGGATGTAATAGAGAAGGTGAAGATATAGCCGAACTTTATGTTGTAGGCGCAGATCAACTTGATCCTACTAAAATACGTTACCAAACTCCTGGTGTCCAATATAAACAAAAGTGTGGAATGGTAATAGCAAGGGGTTATGACCCGCCACCTGAATTCTACTTCAAAGACACCTTTGACCCTAAATGGAAAATAATACGAACTATAACAAGTGAAGATAAGTTTTGCAACGCTGCACATATGGCATATATAATTTTATCAAATCCCAAAGATCCTAAAATGGAATATGACGAGGGCATAGAATGGCATGATGGCAAAGTTGGAATGTATGAATTAGGTCCATGGGAACAGCCCGCAGGAATGTTTTATAGAGTTGAGTTTCCTAAAAATGGAGACGGCACGCCTATGGCGGATTGTTCTCTTACAGATTCTCTTGTAGCAACAAATGATGACGATATTTTTGGAGATAAATATCAACTTAGGGGTATCGGCAATGTACTCTGTTATGGCGTTCCTGTCCAAAAATTAATCTACTTTGCGGATCCCTCTGCTGATACGGGTAATGGTAAATACAAACCAATATTTCCATCAGCAGGCGGAGAGGTTTATGCTTCAATAATTAGCAAAGAATTTAACAATGATCAACCTATTGCGAATTGGTATGACGACGCCACTTGGGGAGATACGGCCTATTATGCCTTTCATGGGCTTACCGAAGGACAGGACTATAGGTTAGACCCTTACGACAAAAATAGAATAAGGCTTTTTGGGAAACAACATAACGAACAAGATCCTCCTAATTGGGACTTCCCGCAATATTACAATGAGAGAGAAAGAGATATAAACCCAACTCCATATAAAGACATTAGGCTTATTGGATATTGGAGAGAAAGTGAATTGGTTAAAACCGGATCTACGGGTGTTGTCCCTGCAGCATCAAATAAGTTACCTCGGTCTATCTGTGCGTATCCTGATAGTGATTATCCTGAATATAGTATATATATAAACTACAATTATTCACATCACTGTATACAAGTGTATGACCCAAATCCCGAACTTAATAACGACGGTTCTCTTAAAAGTGATGCATATACAAAAGCACAACAGGTTGTGTTTCAAGTTACACCTGCTGTTATCAATGATGAACCCGCTACAATTTATGCAACCCCTTATCCCGAAAATCACTTTGAAGGCGGTTTTATTGATTTAACGGCTGATATTGTAGATAAGGATCCTGCCACTCAACAAGATTTTAAGAATACGCCTAACTCAAGAATGCAAGATGCGATTGACGGTTCATGTGTAGATATAAATTTGGCTTGGATAGAACCTGTTAATAAAAATTCCCTTGCTGTATCTGCTGAATATGTAAAGTCATTATTAGATATAAGAGACGGTATCCCTATTACAAGCGTTGTCCTTTCTCCTGATGCAGATATTAAACTTGGTCAAAGATATGGAGACGGTGTTGTTTGTGATATAAATTACGCTTTTCAAGATAGTGGTTCTTATCTTATAACTGCGACAATAGGTCCTATTTGGGGCAATGGCGCAGGACAGGCAGCGTCTGTGTGGACAAGGAGAGTTGAACAAATAGAAAGAGATGCTATAATAATCCAAAAAAATGTCCAACCCGATCCTGTTAATGGCAAAATACCCAATCAATACATGTATACAGTACAGGTAAAAGACATGGGTATTTATAAGGCACTAAACGGTACTCCTTCTGATTTAGATATAGGAGACTTGGTTAAAGTAACAATACGTAACCATCCAACAGAAAAGAAATATTAGGAGAAATATGGAAGTCAGACATGAAAGCATACGAGCATCAATTACTATTGGAGATTTGTTAATAAAAACTCCATACGTTAAGTCTTTTAACGTATCTAAAACGCGTAACGGTAAATATGCTGCTTCGTTTACTGCAACTTTTGATATAGATGGTACACAACAGCCCGTTATTGGAGAATCTGTAATAATTAAAACAAGTGTAGATGGTGTAGAACGTAAAATTTTTACAGGAGGTATTAAAAAAGTTAGCGTTCAGCCGTCGTTTGACAAAGCAGGTTGGTTTAGTATTACGGTATCGGGTGACGATTCAATGGCAAAACTTGATGGAAAATATTTTTCAAGACGATTACAGTTAGATAACCAACCTGAAATTGTGTATATATCAAGCAGAACATCTCAACCTTATAAAGCACAAAAGAGAAATGAAACGCATTATGTTCATAAAGCGAACTCACATGAAGATTTTACTAAATTAATAAAAGCGCCTGAAGTAGGGAATAATGTTTATAATGGATTTGCAAAACCTCCAAAAGTAAGGCCATTTAGAAAAGGCGCAATGACAATTCACGACCATTCATCTAACGATCAATGGGGACCGGCGTTTGGTACATATAGTTCAAATGACGAATAGGGGACACAATGGGCGACTGTAACTTATCTTCCATGTTAAAAACAAAATATCCATCAGCCTCCTCGATTAGTGTTTCGGGTGGGTCTACGATAAAGTATGCCAATGGAGATTTTACAGTAGGGCCGTCTATTGGTCAGATACAGATACAGGCGTACGCCTTTGCAAAACCCACGCTTTTAACGGTAGATGGCGAAATTGCAGGGGAACAGTATGGGACATCAGACCCAAATTATGATTATTGGCTTGGAGTTAGGGGTTTAGCGTCCGTTAACGCCCAAGCGTTATACGGACAAAAGATAAAATGTACCAACAATCCCTCTACTCCTTGGGAGATAATATGGATACCTAAAGCAGGTGGACTAATTACCTTAGAAGGAGAGATAGATAGTCTCTTAAACTCAGGCGTCCTAACAGTGGACAAAAAACTCGTAAAATACTCAGCCTTAAGCGCAAAAGCAGGGCCGGGACAAATTGCAAAATGGGTGGACCATATTGATGCTTATGGGTTATTGTATAGTGGAGCCCCGTTTACGCCTGCAAATCCTCTTATAATAGGCAGAGCGGACGGATGTAATCAAATGGTAATAGATCTTGGAGATTGGTCATTTACATGTTTTGTGACATCATTTACCTTGAATGTAGACTATCCAAACCCTGCGACGATGTCGGCAAGTTTAACATTTGACCCATATAAGATTCCTAATTTCGTAACAATATTATAGGAGAATATTATGGCAGACATTGTATCTACAAAATATAAACTCAGAGCAGGGTCACCAATGCCTGCTCTAATGGAAAATAATCAGACAAAAGTTACGTCTTACGTGATTCAGACTTTTGGCGTTGAAAAACAGATTGTCCATAATGACGCGGCAAAAACCGTACTTTTACAGTCAAAAGACATTCAGGGACAAGGTGGGCCATACGCAAGTGCTCAATATCAGCAGAAGGCAGAGAGAATTATAGACGGCACAGGTGGTTTTGGGGCAACCGTATTCCAAGCCTCAGAATTAGAGAGGATCGTGGAAAACCTCGACGAGAGTGAGATGGCGGGATAATATGGCTATTTTTTGTGGGGAAATAGAGACTGAGTTCATTGATTGTGAACAAACGAGCATTTCCTACGATAGTCGTGGTATTGCTACTATAAATCTTACGGTCGTAAGTCCCAATGGAACTTTACGTGGTAAATATAACGACTTAACTATTGGCGGTGTACATTTTACAGGAGTAACAGTGAGTGTTGATGGTACACCGATAGAAGGTTCTACCGCCCATGATTTTAAAATAGTAGTCATAGCAGCCGGAAATTAATTAGGAGGCAAAATGGGTTGCGGTTGTTCTAAGGGCCAAAGTCCACCTCCTACGGGGGTCTATGAAAATAACTATGGTTTTCTTTCTGCGGCACAGATAGAACGGATGCCTAAAGTATGGTGCGATAAGGTAGCGGAGAATGGAACATGTCAAGGGAATAGAATGTGCCCAAAGATAATTTATGATGGGTGTGTAAAGGAGGATGATTAAGATGGCTGTCATAATTGGTTTTGGATCAACAATCACAGGTATTGACCATGTAATATCCGCTAATTGGACAGCAAGTGTCGCGCCGGAACGTTTGTGGGTTATTGGTTCTCAGACTCCTTACGCTACCTTCTCTACAGGTACACAGCAGGGTACTATAACAACGTATGGATCGGGTAATATATCTCTTGATTTAACTCCCTCTGCGGGATGCGTTGAAGGAACGGCTAAACTTGATATTACAATTACACCGTCAAGTTGTGGCGGTATATTATCTCCCGTAGAGCTTCATAGTCTTACATCGTATACCTATTCTAAACAGGCAAAAAGTCCGGGTCAATGCACTTATTCTTTCCAAGATTACATTGGGAAAATACCTGAGGTTAATCTACAGGGAATTGCTACAGGTGATTGGTCGGGGACGGGCCATGGTATCACAGGGTCTTCTGATATGACAGGTAAAGAAGGTAATGTTCAAGCAGGGTTCCCTGGTACAGGAAGGGCTTTGGATAAGTTTTTTGGTATCGTCACCGCTATTGGCGGTGCCGACGTTGGGATTGACTCGCTTACCAATACCGTTAATACGGACGAAGGTGCCGCTAATTGCACAATTCCTTGGACGCCAATTTGGAAATTATAGGAGACTTATGTTAACAGTTGACGCGATACCAAAACAGTATCTTTTAATAATCACTTGGGACGACATCGTCAATCATGACGATGGAAGTCTAACAATAAAAAATGCTAAAATGTCAGGTCCTGCCCTTGCTGATGCTCATGAAATAGCAGAAGAAGATAGTATAAGACTTGACCTTACAGAACAAGCATATGTAGTTATACCAACACCACACATAATGACCCTATCTTGGAAGGGTAGAAGTTATGTGGGCAATGGGACGATAAACTTAAATAACTGCAAATTATCTGCTGTTACTTTTGGGTCTGAGAAAAGATTTGACAAAAATGACAGACTTCTACTTGATTTGTCAGAACATGACGAAAAAAGGCATTATTACAACTTCCTTTATAGAGGTGTAATAGCCAAGGCAAATAAAGAGACATATGCACTTGGAGGTGTATAGTGAATTACGAAGGACATGGATATTTATGGAAAAGATGTCCATACTGCAATTCTCCAATGTATATGGCCTACAAAGGTAATCCTGGGTTCGAGTGTCATCTTGACGCTTGTAGTTTTTTTATAGATAACGGTGTGCAGTATTTTGAACTTTAAAGGAGGAAAAGCAAATGGCAAATTTTTCAGTTTATGACATCGAGAATTACCCAGGGGTACAAAAAACAGTTACGGCTGATCTTACCTCTATTACATCTAAGGATTCTCAGGGTGATGAGCAGTGGGTTCTTAAGGTTACCACGAGCGCATACAGTAGCCCCGCCCCGGCTAAAACGGCTATTCAGCCCATGTTTATTCATGGTACGGTTGCCGGTTGGTGTAAGAGTTCAGGTCTCGTATCAAGTCCATTCAACATAGGTAGCGGAACAAAGAAACTTCTCGTTGCAATTGATGAACTGACACCCAATTCAAGTTTTGCTGAAATAACCCTCACAGAAGGCACAGGTCTCAGTGGTGACGCTGTTGCACTTAACATGCAAGAACAGATCAATAACCTTGCCCTCACAGGCCATTCTAAGGCAGGAAATCTCTCTTACCTTAATGCGACTGTCAGTTTCAGTAACAATGTCTTTAAAGTAGTCTCAGGGAGTTGTGGAAGTGCATATGTTGGCTCTCACAAGAGTTCTGTTACCATTGTAGATAGTGTTTCTGCTTCCGGTTGTGCGGCTATCTTAGGATTTGATTATCCCACCTCTTCAGAGAGCATAGCAAGTACAGCCGTAAAAGAAACAAGTCTTACAGAAGCAACAACATCGGGTACAGGAACCCTACATGTAGCCAATGGTGCTATTTGTTCAAGTTCTGACTGCGTTGTTGTTTTTGGACCTACTACAAGTGGTTCATTAACCCCACATAAAGAATACTACAAGGTTACAGGAATAAGTAACGTAAACGACCTTGCCGTTACTCCAAATATTGCTTCTGTATTTGGTATAGGCGCTAAGGTACAGGTTCTTAGAGAGGCCGATCCTGATATCACGCCTGCATCTGCCTATTCTGATTTTGACTCTCTTGTCAGGTTTGGAGTAAGGTCTGTCACAGCACAGATAGACTTTAGCAACTAATGTCTAATATTTGGGTGAAGAACGGGATCACCGATGGGGAACCCGCCAACTTCTCGGTATCAGTTTTACAGGTTGTAGACAAAGGTCCCCATGACGGGGACCTTGTCTTCGTAGTTGAAGTGGGTACGCGTAGATTAGATAAGGATGGTAAAAAAATATCATCCATAGTAACAAGGGGAACAGGAACAACGGTAAATGAGGTTATTGAAAAGGCAATTGCTTCATTATGTGACAGGATAGATTGGGGTAATACACAGATAGATACACATCCACCAAATGTATCTTCAGTTTACCCACCAAACAATTCAATAGCCCCATTAAACGCAGCGATACAAATCAGACTAAGTGAACAGTTACCGTCATTAGGTATAAACAAAGACACTATTAAGATGAAAATAAATGGCATAGATGTAAACCCTGAAATAATCGGAAACCCATACGACTACATAATACAATTTAGACCTGTAGTCACGGATTAAAGGAGACGGAAATGGCGTACGAAAATCTAAAACTTGCCAAAGGTAACGTTGAAGTTCTCGATGGATATTATTATAATGTGGACCAAACGTCACAGTTACTTTTTGTAAAAACAGCCGACTCTACAGTTGCTTTTACATACCCTCTCTCTAATCCAATATCTAATGAAGTTAAAACTCTTTGTTATGACGGTTATTATTGGTGGACTCTTGAAAAAGCCGCTTCTTCTAATATAATCAGAAAATGGAAAATTCAAAACTATATCTTCGACCTGCAATCAACACAAACATACGCAAATAATGGTACGGATAATTTTCAGGGCGACACAATGTCCATTGAACATTATCACTATACTGTTCCTGTCGGCGGATATGCCGCGCATCAAACTATAATTGATATTGGAGACAATACAAGGTTAAATACAAACGATCAAATTTGGATTGGGCCTTGTACGGTTCCCGGAGACAATTATGGTAAATATGAATTAATTACCGTATTTCAACGCGTAGACGGTTCGAGTACAGAAGTAGAACTTACAGGGGGCCTACAAAACAGTTATAATTTCGGTGATCTTATGCAGTCTACCACCTATGTTTGGCTTTTTAATAATTACTTTGGAACGACGGCGGGTGGTGGTCTTTATAAAATACACAGAGAACTTCCTTCAGGTTATGTGGCTCGATACTCAGGGGGAACATATCAAAACGTTACAGCGTCAACTTTTTATAACGGATACATACGTTATGTAAAAGGGACACTTCTGTTACCAATAGACCCAATAAGTCCAACAGTAACTCCCTCTGATACAAATGTCAAATCTATGCAAATGGACAATATACAACCTGACAACATAACAGTTATACCTGTATCAGACATAACAATAGATGAATATAATACTATATACCGTTTACAACAAGGTGCAACATATACGATAAATGGGACACAAAGTTATTTAACATGGTCTACGTATAACTATCAAGCCGCAACCCTTAGGCCATTTATCAGGTCTATTAATTTAACAGTTAATCCCGGCATCATGGCTGCGGATGGAGCATCTACAACAGAGGTTCAGGCCACAGTAAGAGACCAATTCTACGCACCAATGGCAGGCGTGAGGGTTTATTTATCCGACGATTCTAATGATGCCCACTTTGACAATGGGCAACTTAGTCCTCTTCCTAATGAAAATTACAAAATAACAGGTGACGACGGCAAAACAGTTAAAGTAGATTTTATAGCGGGAACAACAGAAGGTGAAGTTACTATAACTGCACAGGCTAATCAGCCCACGAGTTAAAAATGGAAACATACGACAATCTCAGATTAACTCAACGTAACTTTGAATACGTTAATGGTATATTTTATTCAATGGACCTAACGGTTCCCACAAAAGTTTTAACGGGGAGAGACGCCAATAGCGGATTAACCCGAACAATAAATATCAACAGTGACAGTAATGCAATAATAAAGACACTCGTACATGACGGAGTAGATTGGTGGACCCTTGAAGATCAATATCAAGGGGTTATAATTAAAAGATGGCGTGTAAATTCTGCTTCAGGAATACTTGAAACAAAAGACTCTTTCGGATTCTTATCAGGCACAATAGATCAATTTGACCCTCTATGTATGGCAATAGAACACTATCATTATACCCTTACAATGTCTTACATAGCAGGTGCTTCAACAATAAAAATATCCAATACCACAGGATTAAAAATAGGACATAATATCACTCTTTGTTCTTCTTTGTATTTAGAAGAAGGTGGTTCTGTAGAAACAAGACAAGTAACAAGTATCGCCGAAGATGGGACTATAACATTAAACCTACCACTGTCTAAAAACTATCCATCCACAACAAGGGTAAATACATATAATTCAATATGGTTCTTTAACAACAAGGCTCCTTATGGAGCAGGAGAAATTG
>Ga0334722_10006736_pt1 | contig 11281 bp, 10 predicted proteins | sample C3_bottom_MG_FD_207210 | JGI IMG/M metagenome (GOLD analysis project Ga0334722, IMG submission 207210) | Sediment microbial communities from Yellowstone Lake, YNP, Wyoming, USA - C3_bottom | ecosystem: Environmental > Aquatic > Freshwater > Lake > Sediment | place: USA: Wyoming | collected...
TTCAGCCAACGACGCCGCGGTGGCCGTGGCCGATCACATCGCCGGTGACACCCGGGATTTCGCTCGGCTGATGAACGCCGTGGCGGCCAAACTCGGGGCGACCGGCACGCACTTCGTCAACCCCCACGGCCTGACCGATCCGAACCATTACACGACCGCCCGTGACCTGGCTCTGATCGCCAGATACGCGATGCACAACCCGACCTTCGCGGCCATCGTCGGGACGCTGTCCTACGCCATGCCCTGGCCGGCCAAGGACGGCGAGCGCCACCTCTACAACCAGAATCGCTTTCTGACCCGTTACCCCTATGCGACCGGGGTCAAACCGGGGTATACCTCTCAGGCCAAGGACACCCTCGTGGCCTCGGCTTCCAAGGATGGGGTTGATCTCCTGGCGGTCATCCTTAGGGCCTCCGGCAGCGGCCTCTGGACGGATGCCGCGAGGCTCATGGACTATGGGTTCGCCATTGCCCCCAAAGCGGTTGAGGTCCCGCCGATCGAACCCGGCCTGGCCGTCGCCGCCGCCAGGGAGCTGGGAATCGGGATTGCGGGCCCGACGGCGGCCGGGCCAAGGCCGCCCACGCCTGGTGCAGGCAATGCTGGCCAAGCCGCCCCCGGATCCACCTCCCCCGGGCAGGGTCGTGAATGGTCGGGCCGCCCGGCCCTGGCCTCGATCAGGGAGGGTTGGCGGGGCGTCCTTGAGGCCGGCCTGCCGCTTGTCCTCACCGGTCTGGTCATGGTCTGGGCGGCCCGCCGGCCCGGCCGGAGGGGTCGCCGCCGGAAGCCCCCGATCAGGTGGGTCAATCGCCGTTTCGAGGCTGGGGGATGGGTTCGAGCGCGTCGGGGGGCGCGTCGTTAAGCGCGAGGTGACAGGAGGAGCCGGACTTCGATGAAGCCATACATTGCGGCTGTCGCCGTCGTCGGCGGCTCCGGAAGCGGCAAGACCAGCCTCATTTCCGGCGCTCTGCCTCATCTTGCCGGGGCGGGGGGCCGGATCGCTGTTATCAAGCACGCGGGCCACGGCTACGACCTCACCGAGCGACGGGCCGCGGGCAATGGCCGGCTGGCCGTGGACGCCATGGACAAGGACAGCTCCCGTTTCCTCAGGGCCGGGGCGGTCGGCGTCATCCTGGTCGGGCCGGAGCGGCTGGCCATCATCACGGCCGCCGGAGACGTCCGCGAGGAGCTGTTCCCGGCGGGGGTCGGGCGGGGTCCGGCCATGGTCGAACATGCCGTTGAACGAGCGGGTGCGTCCTTTGACGAGCCCGACCTGATCATCGTCGAGGGCTTCCGGGATAGCCTTTTGCCCAAGGTTTTCGTCGTCGGCGGCCGGGCCAAGTCGTTTTCCGGCGCAGTCTGGGGGCCGGACCGTTACCCGGCTGGGGTTTTGGCGCTGGGCGTGAACGCGAGCGGCGGCGGGAACGATGTCCCGGCGGCCATTCCGCGCTTTCCGGTTGACGACGGTGCGGCTTGGGCGGACTTCCTCGGCGCCCTCGCCTTGAGGCGGCAGGGCGTCGGGCGAGCCGCTGGGGCGGCCTCGCTGAGTGGCGTCATCCTGGCCGGCGGGCAGAGCTCCCGTCTCGGCCGGAACAAGGCCTTCCTGGACTTCGATGGACGGCCGCTCATCGCCCGCATGGCCGAGATCCTGCGGCCGCTGGTAAGCGAGGTCGTCGTCGTCGCCAGCGAAAGCGAACCATACCGCCCTTACGTCGACCGGGTCGTTCCGGACGTCATTCCGGGCCTCGGCCCTTTGGGGGGGATTCACGCCGGTCTCCTGGCCGTGCGGACCAGGGCCGCCTTCTTCGTCGGTTGCGACCTGCCCTTCGTGCCGGGCGCGCTCTTCGAGCGGCTGAGCCGCGAGGTGGCACGGGCCGACGCCGTGGTGCCCTTCGTCGACGGCGAGTACGAGCCGCTGGTGGCCGCCTACGCTCGAAGCTGCCTGCCGGCCGTGGAGAGGGTCATGGCCGCCGGGCACCGGCGGGTTGTTTCCTTCTATCCGCATGTCCGCCTGACGGTCATCGCTGATCGGGAGGTCAGGTCTTTCGGCGACCCAAAGAGGCTCTTCTTCAACCTCAATTCGGAGGCCGAATACCAGCGGGCGCTGGCTCTTTGCGGGTCAGACTGAAGGGCCTGGATTATTTGCCGGATGCAACTTCTTTCGTTGACAAATGTTGCCCCGGGGTGATAACATTTCATTAGACTGACTTTGCGCGCGATTTGCAGTCTTCCTCAAAAAGCGAGTCGCGCCCTGGAAAACTGAACCTCGGAGCCCCATCGTACGGGGGGTGAGACCGGGCCCAACGCGTGTTCCCACCAGACCAGCAGGGAGGAGGAGCGACGCAGCAGTGAAGAGATGTGTCATCACCGCGGCCTGCCGAACCCCAGTCGGCAATTTCGGCGGGGCTTTTCGCGATATGACCGCGACGCAGCTGGGCGTGGTGGTCACGAAGGAGGTCATCAGGCGGGCGGAGATCGAACCCTCGCAGATTGACGAGGTCGTCTTCGGGTGCGGCGGCATGCCCCCCAAGGAGGCCAACGTCGCCCGTCAGATCGCCCTCTTCGCCGGTCTGCCCATCGAGACCCCGGCCTTCAGCGTGCAGCGCAACTGCGCCAGCGGACTGCAGGCCATCACCAGTGCCGTTCAAGCCATCCAGGCGGGTGCTGGTGATATTTATTTGGCTGGCGGGGTCGAGCAGATGTCCGGCGCTCCATACATGGTCTATGGCGCCCGCTGGGGTCTCCGCCTGCGGCACACCACCTTTGAGGACTCCATTTGGTCCGGCCTCATCGACCCCTTCGCCGGGATGATCATGGGCGAGACGGCCGAACGTCTGGCGGAAAAGTACAACATCTCCCGTCAAGAGCAGGACGAGCTGGCCCTTCTGTCGCATAAGAAGGCCTTCATGGCCCAGCGGATGGGGAAGTTCAAGGAGGAGATCGTCCCGGTCAGCGTGCCCAAGAAACGCGGCGAGCCCGAGCTTGTGGTCAATGACGAGGGCCCGCAGGCCGGCTTATCCCTGGAGCGACTGGCCCTCTACCCGACCGTCTTCCGGGAGAAGAACGGCACGGTCACGCCCGGCAACGCCTGTCCGATGAACGACGCCGCTGGGGCGGTCATCATCATGAGCGAGGAGAAAGCCAGGGAGCTCGGGAAGAAGCCGCTGGCCTACATCAAGTCCTACGCTTACGCCGGCGTCGACCCGACGATCATGGGCATCGGACCGGTCTACTCGACCCGCAAGGCCCTTAGGGCCGCCGGGCTGGAACTCAAGGATATCGGCCTGATCGAGCTGAACGAGGCCTTCGCCGCCCAGTACCTGGCTTGCCAGAGGGAACTCGGCTTCTCCAACGACATCACCAACGTCAATGGCGGGGGCATCGCCCTCGGCCATCCCATCGGGGCCACGGGCCTGCGCCTCGTCAACACCCTCATCTACGAGATGCGTCGGCGCGGCGTCAAGTACGGCGTGGCGACCATGTGCATTGGCGGCGGTCAGGGCGGTACGGTCATCCTCGAGCTTCCCGAGAACTGACGCGAATCCGGAGGAGGGAGGTCCACGATGTACATTTTCAAAGCAGCCGTCATCGGCGCCGGGACGATGGGTGCCGAGATCGCCCAGGTCATTTCCTGGAGCGGCCTGCCGGTGGTCCTCAAGGACGTCGATCAGAAATTCGTCGATCGTGGGATGGAGAAGATCAAGGCCATCTATGACCGGCGGGTCAAGTCCGGTAAGATGAGCCAGGGAGAGGCCGATTCCAAGCTGGCTCTGGTCATTCCAGCCACGGATTACCGGGAATTCAAGGACGTCGATATCGTGATCGAAGCCGTCCCGGAGAAACTCGACCTGAAGAAACGGGTCTTCGCCGAGCTCGACCAGGTCTGCCCGTCCACGACCATCCTGGCCTCGAACACCTCGGCTCTGTCGATTTCCGAGATGGCCTCGGCGACGCGGCGCCCGCCGCGCGTCGTTGGCCTGCATTTCTTTTTCCCGGCCAGCGTGATGAAGCTTGTGGAGGTCATCGCTGGCCGCGAGACGAGCGAGGAGACCATGGACACGGCGGTCGAGTTCATCGAGAGCCTGCGCAAGCTGCCCGTGCGGGTCAAGGAATGCCCGGGGTTCCTCGTCAACCGGGTCCTGATGGCCTCCATGACCGAGGTCCTCAAGTTCCAGGAAGAGACCCAGACCCCCTACGCCGAGATCGACGAGCTCATGAAGGCCAAAGGTGGCGTGCCCATGGGCCCCTTCACCCTCAGCGACACCCTGGGCCTGGACATCGCCCTCGACGTGGCCTATACGTTGGAGAAGGCTTATGGAGAGCGTTTCAGCCCGACCAGGAGCCTGGTCGATTTGGTCAAGGCGGGCAACCTGGGGACCAAGACCGGCAAGGGCTTTTATAACTACACGGGTTAGGGAGGGAGAACGATGGATCCCAAGAACGAGCAGCTTCTCCTCGACCGGGCCCAGCTCTCGGCGTTCGCCGAATCATGTCGTCTCCTGGACGAGGGCATCTCGAGCATGAAGGACATCGACCTGGCCATGCGGGCCGGCGCCGGGTATGCCGCGGGACCATTCGCCATGGCCGACCAGATGGGCCTGGACGTCGTCCTGCAGAAGATGGAGGCCCTCCAGAAGGCCTATGGCGAGAACCGTTTCTACATCTCCCCGCGCCTGCGCGACCTGGTGGCCCGCGGTCACCTCGGAGTCAAGACGGGCAAGGGTTTCTACGAGTACACCGGCGGGCAGCCGCGGTGAGGAGGGAGAACCATGGCGTTCAATACCATCATCCTTGAGAAGGAGCCCCCGCTGGCGGTGATCACCATCAACCGCCCGCCGGTCAACGCTCTCAACCCGGAGGCCATCGGCGAGCTGACCCAGGCCTTCAAGGAACTCCGCGACGATGCCGATGTCCGCGTGATCATCATCACCGGGGCCGGCCAGTACACCTTCGTTGCAGGGGCCGACATCACGTCCTTCGGCGCGGGGCAGGACGAGCCGAGCGAGTCCCAGTTCGCCCAGATCAAGAACGGCCAGAAACTCTTCACCGACATCGAGACCTTTCCGAAGCCGGTCATCGCCGCCGTCAATGGGGTTTGCCTGGGCGGTGGGAACGAGCTGGCGATGGCCTGCGACCTGAGGATTGCCGCCGAGAGCGCTCGTTTTGGCCAGCCCGAAATCAACCTCGGGATCATCCCTGGCTGGGGCGGGACGCAACGCCTGCCCAGGCTCATCGGCAAGACCAAGGCCATGGAGCTGCTCCTCACGGGCGACATGATCAAGGCCTCCGACGCCCTGCGCGTCGGCCTGGTCAATAAGGTCGTTCCCGACAGCGAGCTCCTCGCCCAGACCAAGAACGTGGCGCGGATGCTGGCGACCAAGGCCCCGATCGCCATGGCCAACATCAAGAAGGCCGTCTTCCAGGGCCTCGACACCTCCATCGAGGAGGGGCTGGACATCGAGTACCGGGCCTCCGTGGAGTGCTTCCAGACGGAGGACGCCGTCGAGGGCATCACCGCCTTCCTCCAGAAACGGAAGCCTCAATTCAAGGGGAAATGAGGGCGGCTCCGGCCGCCGCCCTCACCGGCAGGGCCGTTCAGGCCGGGCGTGGGCCGGTTGACAACCGGTCAAAGCGAACAGGGGGGACTCAAGGTGGACTTCACCATTCCGGAAGACCTGGAGATGGTGCGCCGCACGGCGCGGGATTACTTCAACGACCGGATCATGCCGGTCGTCGACAAGATCGAGGAAGAGGACGAGATCCCGCCGGAGCTCATCAAGGAGCTGGCGGAGATGGGCTTCTTCGGCCTGCCGTTCCCTGAAAAGTACGGCGGCGTGGGCATCGGCGAGCTCGGGTATTGCCTGGTCCTGGAGGAGCTTGGCGGTTCGGCCCCGTTCGGCAACCTGATCGGCGCCCACACCGGCATCGGGGCGATGTCCATCTACCTCGGCGGCACCGAGGAACAGAAGATGAAGTACCTGCCGGACCTGTGTGCCGGGAAGAAGATCGCCGCCTTCGCCCTGACCGAGCCGAACGCCGGGTCCGATGCAGCCAATCTTCAGACGACGGCCGTGCGCAAGGGCGACAGGTTCATCATCAACGGAAGCAAGCAATGGATCACCAACGGCAACATCGCCGACGTCATCATTGTCTATGCGGTCACCGACAAGTCGCTCGGGGCCCGCGGCGGGATCACCGGATTCATCGTCGAGAAGAGCTTTCCAGGCTTCAAGGTCGGGAAGGTCGATCAGAAAATGGGCCTTCGCGGTTCACACACGGCCGAGCTCATTTTCGAGGACATGGAGGTCCCGGCGGAAAACGTCCTCGGTGAGTTCGGGGCCGGTTTCATCACCGCCATGAAGGCCCTCGATGTCGGCCGAATCTGGCTGGCCGCCGGGGCCGTGGGCGGAGCCCAGAAGCTCCTCGAGATGTCCATCCAGTGGGCCAACCAGCGGGTCCAGTTCGGCCAACCCATCGCCAACAACCAGGCCATTCAGTGGATGCTGGTGGATATGGCCACCGAGATCCATGCCGCCCGCTTGATGACTTATAACGCCGCCTGGAAGATGGATCAGGGGCAGAAGGTGACCCGCGAGGCGGCCATGGTCAAGCTCTTCGCCAGCGAGATGGCCTGTCACGTGGCCGACAAGGCGGTCCAGATCCATGGCGGGATCGGCTACATGAAGGAGTACCGCATCGAGCGGGCCTACCGTGATACCCGCATCCTCAAGATCTACGAGGGCACCAACGAGATCCAGCGCCTCGTCATCGCCCGCGAGCTGCTGAGGTCCGGCAAGTAAGATGAGCCCCGTCGCGCCGCCGGTGGAGCATCCGGCGCGCGACGGGGCGGGGGAAGTGGGGCGACATCCCACATGACGCAAGGGGGCGCGAAGCCGTGAAGGCCTTCGTTTGTCTTTCCGTGTCCTTCTCCACCTGGAACATCCTCTGGTCGATGGGGGCCATGGATACCGCCGAGGCCCAGCGGGAGCTGCCGGCGCTAGACCGGTCGGCCCTGGAGATGGCCAAAAAAGCCGGGGCCGAGGAGATCGTCGCCCTCGGATGGGTGCCGCCGGCCGATGAACCGATTTTCAGGCAGGGCCTGGCCTTCGGCGCAAACCGGGCGGTGCGGATAGTTCCACCCATCGACGATGCCCTGGCGGTCGATCCGCTGGTGGTGGCCACCGGCCTGGCCGAGGCCATCCGCAAGCTCTCCGCGGCTCCGGACGGAGCCTCGCCCGGGGGAGCCTCGCCGGGGGGAGCCTCGCCCGGGAGGGCCGCGCCCGCCAAGGTCCTCGTCTTCTGCGGGCAGGCCTCGGCCGAATTCGGCCGAGGGGCCGTCGGACCAATGCTCGCCGAGCTGCTCGGGATACCCGTCGTCACCGGGGCTCGCGCCCTCGAGGCGGCCGGCGGTACGCTCTCCGTCGAGGCTTGGCAGGACGATCGGCTGGCGACTTACAGGCTGGAGGGGCCGGCCGTCATCACCGTCGGTCCCGATGCACCCGCCCCGGGCAAGCCCAACATGATGCTGGCAGCGAGGGCCATGCGGGCACCCGTGGAGGTCGTCGAAATCGCGCCGCGGTCCCCGTTGCTGCGGACCCGCGGCCTCGTCTCCAACGAACAACGAAGGCGGGCCAAGGAGATCGTGGCCGGATCCAACCTGACCGAGACCGTCCAGATCCTCTTCAGCCGCCTGCGCGAAAGGCGGGTGCTCTAAATGCCTGAGAAAATCAGGGTCCTCGTCGAAAAGTGCGACGGTTGCGGCCGATGCCTCCTGGCCTGCGCCTTCTTCGCGGTCGAAGTGGTGGAAGGGAAGGCCGTCCTCGCCGAGAGCTGCGTCGAATGCGGGGCCTGCGTTCCGGCCTGCCCGACCGGGGCCCTCGAGATGGCGGGCGAAGGCGCCGGAGCCAAGGCCGGTGGTGTCTGGGTCTTTGTCCCCGAAGGGACGCCCCTTTCGGCCGTGACCGCCGCCCGCGCCGTCGCCGACGAGCAGGGGACGACGGTCACCGCCGTGGTCACCGCCGAGCCCGCCGACCCGGCGGCCCTGTTCGCCGCCGGGGCCGACGAGGTGATGATCCTCTCCGGACCGGCTGACCCGGCTGGTTTGCTGATCGAGGCGGTCAGGCGCGAGCAGCCATCGGCCGTTTTCGGGCTGGGCCTGTCGACCGCCCTGCGGGTCCTTCCCCGCGTGGCCGCCGCCCTGGGCTCACCCTACGTGGCCCTGGCCGACGAGCTGATGCCGGCCTTCGGCGAGAAGACCATCGAGGCTTATCGTCCGTATTACTCTGGCCGCTTCCGGACGAGGGTCACGCCGTCAGGGAAGACGGCCGTCTTCACCCTCGACCCGGTGGCGTTTTCCACGGTCGGGCGCGACACCGGTCGGCGCGGGAAGGTCGTTTCCGCGAGCCTGCCCCAGGCGGTCCGCCGCGACCCGGACCCTGCCTCCATCGACAGGGCCAGCCGCGAAGTCCCGCTGAGCCAGGCCCGGGTGGTTGTGGCCGGCGGCCCGGGTCTCGGGTCGGCCGAGAACTTCGCCAAGCTGGCGGCCCTGGCCGCGAGGCTGGGCGGGGTGGTCGGGGCCAGCAAGGAGGCCGTCGACCTGGGCTGGGCGAAGCCATCGCAGCTGGTAGACTCGTCGGTCGGCAACCTCTACCCGCACCTCTACCTGGCTTTCGGCATCGATGGCTCGACCACGCACAATGCGGCCATCGCCAAGGCCCGGGTGGTCGTAGCCGTCACCGACAGGCCAGACGCGGGCATCGTCGGCGTGGCCGACTATGTGATCGCCGGGGAACCGGTCGCCGTACTCGAGGCCATGCTGGCCCGCGGGTGACGCGGTGGACGGCCCGCGGGTGACGCGGCCGACCGGCCCGCGGGTGAATGTCGGTTCCCCAACCGATGTTTTCATCATCCGGGGTTGTTATGGCGGCGCGTTTTGGCCGTCGCGCCTTCCCCATTCCGCTCGGCCTCGCGCCGGTCCCGCTCGGCCTCCTGCTGTTTGAAAACCCGGAGGATGGCTCGGAGCGAGGCGATGAGCCCGTCCTGCTCTTCTTCAGAAAGCCCCTTGGCCAGCTCGGAGAAGCGATGCTGGCGCCGGGAATTGACCAGCTCGGCCAGCTGGCGGCCGTAGGAGGTCAGGGAGACGCGGACCACCCGTCGGTCCTTCTCGTCATCGCGTCGGCGGACCAGGTAAAGTTTGACCAGCCGATCGACCAGACGGGTGCAGGCGCTCTCGGTCAAATACATCTCGGTGGCCAGCTCACCCATGGTCAGGTTGTCGGCGAAATAGAGGACCAGAAGGGCGTTGATTTGGCCGGGCGTCACCCCCAGGCCGGTCAGCTCGCGGACCTCTTCGGCCTGGAGGTAGCGCATCACCCGAGGGAAGAGTTCCTGGATTGCCTGCACGAAGGGCCGGTCCATCGGGGTCACCTCGGATTCATCCAGCTTCAACCAGCATTCGAGGAGATTATAACACCCGCCCGGAAAGGGAGGCAAGGCAGTGGAGGATGTCGTCATCACCAGCGCCGTCCGCACCGCGGCCGGCCGGTACATCGGTGCCCTCAAGGATGTCCCGCCCGAGATCCTCGGGTCAATCGTCATCCGGGAGGCCATCCGGCGCTCGAACCTCGATCCGGCCGCGGTCGACGAGGTCATCATGGGCAACGTCCTGCAGACCAACGACGCCCCCAACCTGGCCCGAATCGCCGCCCTGTGGGCCGATGTCCCGGTCACCGTCCCGGCCTACACCGTCCATCGGCAGTGCGGCTCGGGCCTGCAGGCCGTGAACAACGGGGCGATGCAGATCCAAACCGGGAACGCCGAGGTCGTCGTGGCCGGCGGCGCCGAGAGCATGACCCGCGCCCCATACTACTTCGCCGAAGCGCGGTTCGGCTTCCGGCTTGGCCACGTCCAGCTCCTCGACCCCTTCGTCCGGAACTCGGAGCGGGCCGCCCCGCCGGAGAAGTTTGGAGCCATGAACATGGGTTTGACCGCCGAGAACCTCGCCGCCAAGTACAACATCAGCCGCGAGGAGCAGGATGCCTTCGCCCTCCGCAGCCACCAGAAGGCCGTTGCGGCCATCCGCGAGGGACGGTTCAGGGAAGAGATCGTCCCGGTGCCTGTCCCGCAGGGGAAGGGCAGGGAGCCGCTCCTCTTCGACACCGACGAGCACCCGCGTCCCGACAGCAGCCTCGAAGCCCTTGGCCGTCTGAACCCGGCCTTCAAGAAGGACGGCACGGTCACCCCCGGCAACTCCTCTGGGATGAACGACGCCGCCGCAGCCGTTGTCCTCATGGGCGCGAGGAAGGCCGAGGCCCTTGGCCTCGAACCGCTCGGTCGGATCGTCAGCTTCGCCGTCGCCGGCGTGGAGCCGGGAATCATGGGCATCGGGCCGGTCCCGGCCAGCCGCAAGGCGCTTGACAGGGCCGGGTTGACGATGGACCGCATCGACCTGGTCGAGCTGAACGAGGCCTTTGCCGCGCAGGCCCTGGCCGTCTTGAGAGAGTGGGGGATGACCGACGATCCGCGGGTCAACGTCAATGGCGGCGCCATCGCCCTCGGTCATCCGATCGGAGCCACCGGGGCCAAGATCCTGACCACGCTCCTTTACGAACTCAGGCGACGCAAGGGCCGTTATGGTCTGGTCACCCTGTGCATCGGCGGCGGAATGGGCATCGCCACGGTCGTCGAGCGGCTCTGAGATCGGCCCTCCAGGCAGGAATCGGAGGGCCGGGAAACGAATCTGTAGCTCGAGTTTGCGCCGTCGGGTACAAGCGGCCGCCGCCGACCGATCGGCGGTCGATCGCCGGTCGATCGCCGGTCGAACGGCCGCCCGGCAACCGCCGGCGTGAAGAAGGAGGCCCGTCATGAGAGTAGCTGTCCTGGTGAAACATGTCCCGGACACGGAGACCCGGATCCAGGTCAAGCCGGGCGAAAAGAAGATCAACGAAGAGGGCGTCACCTACGTCATCAGCCCGTTCGACGAGTTCGCCATGGAAGAGGCCCTGCTTCTCAGGGAACGCCTCGGCGACGTGCAGATAACCGCGGTGACCCTCGGACCCCAGCGGGCCACCGAGGCCCTCCGGACCTGCCTGGCCCTGGGGGCCGACGAGGCTATCCTGGTCAGCGACCCGGCCTTCGATGGCGCTGACCCGTACGTCACGGCCAGGGCCCTCGCCGCCGCCCTCAAGGGCGGCAAGTACGACCTCATCCTCGCCGGCAAGCAGGCGGTCGATGACGACGCCGCCTTCGTTGGGACGGCCGTGGCCGAGTTCCTCGACCTGCCGGT
>Ga0334722_10006737_pt1 | contig 11280 bp, 11 predicted proteins | sample C3_bottom_MG_FD_207210 | JGI IMG/M metagenome (GOLD analysis project Ga0334722, IMG submission 207210) | Sediment microbial communities from Yellowstone Lake, YNP, Wyoming, USA - C3_bottom | ecosystem: Environmental > Aquatic > Freshwater > Lake > Sediment | place: USA: Wyoming | collected...
GTTTCCGACGGGAAAGAACTGAACTGCTGTTGCCGGCATCTGAATTCCGGAGGATTACCGAAGAGACCCATGCTGAAATACGATTCCTTCTACATTCCCCGTTCGGCGATGGGGATCTTCGCCCACCCGGACGACGCCGAGTTCACCGTCGCAGGCACCATCGCACGCTGGACGAAGGGAGGGTGCGAGGCAACCCTTGTGCTTATCACAAGCGGAAACGCCGGGACCCACGACCGGCGGTTTACACGCGACACGCTTGCACACCTGCGCGAGAAGGAAGAGAGGGCTGCGGCGGCGATCCTGGGGGTGAAGAACGTCGTTTTCCTGAGGCACGATGACTGCGCCTTGCTGCCCACCCTCCAGCTTCGACGCGAGCTGGTGCGCCAGATCCGGAAATACCGGCCTGAAGTCGTGATATGCGGAGATCCGCAGGCATGGTTTTTCGATGACCGCTACATCAATCACCCGGACCATCGCGCAGCGGGCGTGGCCGCGCTGGAAGCCGTTTTCCCGGCAGCCGAAATGGAGCTGTTGTGGCCTGAGGATGGCTTACCACACAAGGTACAGGCCGTTTACGTCAGCACGACACCGTCGCCGAACACGTGGATCGACATCACCGACACGATCGACATCAAGATCGAGGCGCTTAAGGCCCATTCAAGCCAGCTCGAAGGATGGGATCCGTCCGAAAGGATACGGGACTGGGCAAGCGGAGAGGCCGGCAAAGCGCGGAAGTCAATGGAACAAGTTGCAGAAGGTCCGACCGGTCGCGAACCGCTTCCCGTGTATGCGGAGAGTTTTCGGGTGATGAGGCTTCGGGAGCGGGAAAGACGCCCCGATCAGCAGGATAATACATCCAAAGCAAAATGAATCCTCTAAGTGCCGTTATTCCCAAGCGCCACAAATGGAAATTGGTATCTTCGGAAAGGAGGTGAGGTGGGACTAGTAAAAAAAAATACTGAGAGAGTTGTACGGCAGAGTAAAAACGACAACGTGCGAATCCAAGGGAGGGAAACATGAGGAAAGCTGCAGCGACGATGGTGGTGCTGATTTTCGGTCTTATCCTTGCCGCGGGTGCTTTGGCGGACAACGCAACAAAGGACGAGTGCGTTGCGAAGACCAAGGAGGCCGCGCAGATGGTTCTCGATAAGGGGCTGGACGAGGCCGTCAAGGCGATCAACGACAAGAATGGAACGTTTGTCTGGAAGGACACGTATGTCTTCATGATGGACCTGGACGGGAAGATGCTTGCCCACCCGATGAACGCCACGCTGATCGGGAAGAGCCTTCTGGAAAACAAGGACAAGGGCGATCCCGGGAAGCTCCTCTTCAAGGAGTTCGTGGAACTCGCCAAGGGGAAGGGCGAAGGATGGGTCGACTACATGTGGTCCAACCCCGGGGACGCAAAGCCCCGGAAGAAGATCAGCTACATATACAGAGTACCCGGCAAGGACCTGCTGGTCGGCGCAGGGATCTGGGAATAGGCTCTTACGGCGTGGCCGGCGGTATTCCGCCGGCCACGGGCAGCAGGTGACCGATCGAGTTCGCGTAATAGCGAAGCAGCGGCAATTCCTCCGGACAGGCGGAGTAGAGTCCCTCCTTTTCGTCCACGAGATGGCGAAGCGTCAGCATCCGCAGCCCCACGTCGATCGCGTAATCCTGGTCGCTGCGGGGTATGTAGACATGGGCTCCCGCCGCGTCGAGTTCGCGCATGCTCCGGTGGACATCGGCCTTAAGCTCCAGCATGCTGGAGCCGCTCCCCGGATTCCGGAGGATCGCCGCCGCGACCAGCGACACCGGCAGCACCGGGATCACCGTTCCGACCGCATCCATCAATTGCCCGGCAAGCGCCTCGACCTGCCGGAACCGTTCTTCCTTTTCCATCCGGCGGAAATCGGTTCCGCGTTTCCTGCAATAGGCCTTCATCGAGACCGGGGAGCCGAAATTGACGCAGGCGTACCCGAACCGGTACCACCGTCCACGGATCATCAGGAGCAGATTGCGGGCGAAAAAGCCGAGCGTGGATGCAACCGCTGATGGAAAGCTTTTCCTTCGGGCGGCGGCATCCAGGTCCCCCAGCAGCGTGCGGTCTTCGAGGGTACGGTCGTAGTTGATTCCAACGGGTATGAATACCAGGTCCCTCTCTCCGTCAGCGTTGAACGATCTCATCATGTAGTCGAGCAGGCCGAGTTTCGGCGGGCGGAGCTTGCCGTCCCGGGAAAGGCCGCCTTCGGGGAAAATCGCCTGTACGACCCCGCTTTCGGTCGCCATGCAGACATATCGCTCAAGGACGAGGCGATAGAGGGGGTTGCCCGATTTGCGGCGGATGAAGTAGGCGCCCAGGGACCGGATGAGGGCCTGGAGAGGCCAGATCCGCGCCCATTCCCCCACGGCGTAGCTCAGCGCGGTGCGGGTCGCCGCGAGGTACGCGACAAGGACGTAGTCCATGTTGCTCCGGTGGTTCATCACGAAGACCACGCTGGATTTCGGGTGGATCCTGGAGAGCCCTTCGTCGTCCGTGAATCCCACGCGCACCCGGTAAAGGATGCGGGCCGTCCTACGCGCCAGCCAATAGCCGATCCGGAAGTAGGCATATGCGTTGAAGGAAGGGACGATCTCCCGCGCGTATCGCCCGATCTCGTTCATGACGACGTCTCGGGGAATGCCGTCTTCCTTCGCCCGCGCAGCCGCGGCTTCGAGAACCTTCGGGTCGTACATCAGCCGGTCGATAAGAACCTGCCGCTTTGTCAGCGCGAATGGATGGATCTCGAGGTGGAGGCGCTTGTTGACCTCTTCGATGAACATGGTTACGCGGCGGCGCAGGACCCACCGCACGCTGGGGATCAGCAGTCGCTCGAGCACGGCCCATGCGGCCAGGAAGAAAACCACGGCGGCCAGCCAGAAGGGAATGTGGACGTGTCCGGTCATGCGGCCTCCCGGTTCGGATGTTTTCAATTATAATCTGTTTGCAGGGCGGGAAAAATGCGATGTGAAGGAGGGATGGTATGGCCGATTCGATCAGGAAGGTGGACTACTTCAAGATCATGGTTTCCAACAGGACTGGCCAGGGCGCAAGAGTGCTCGGAGCGTTGAAGGGCTCGGGAGTGAACCTGATCGCATTCAGCGGCTTTCCGCTGGGCAGCCGAGTGCAGCTGGATTTCGTGCCGAAAAACGGGGCGGCGTTCCGCAGGGCGGCGAAGAAAGCGGGGCTGAAAATCGCGGGGAAAAAGAGCTGCTTCCTGATTCAAGGGAAGGACAGGGCGGGCGCTGTCGCCGCGGTGGCCGGGAAACTCGCGGAAGCCGGGATCGGCATCACGGCGCTCGATGCCATCGCGGCCGGCGGTGGGAGGTTCGGCGCTCTTCTCTGGGTGGCGCCCAAGGATGTGGGAAAGGCTGCTAAGGCGTTGGGCGCTTCCTGAGAGCCAAAGGAGGGAACGAATGAAAGCCCGGAAACTGGGAAAAGGCGGGCTGGCGGTGTCGGCGATCGGGCTGGGCTGCATGGGGATGTCGGAGTTCTATGGCCCGCGGAACGACGTGGAATCGGTCGCCACGATTCATCGCGCGCTCGAGTTGGGTATAGATTTTCTGGATACCGCGGACATCTATGGACTGGGACATAACGAGGAATTCGTCGGGAAAGCGATCCGGGATCGCAGGTCGAAGGTGATCCTGGCGACCAAGTTCGGGAACATCCGGGGAAGCGACGGGAGCTGGAAAGGAGTGAACGGGAAACCGCAGTACGTCCGGGAAGCATGCGAGGCGAGCCTGCGACGCCTTGGAACGGATGTGATCGACCTTTATTACCAGCACCGGGTGGATCCCAATACTCCCATCGAGGAGACGGTGGAAGCGATGGCCGGACTGATACGCGAGGGGAAAGTCCGGTTCCTGGGCCTCTCTGAGGCGGCTCCGGCAACGATTCGCAGGGCTTGCACGGTCCACCCGATCGCCGCCCTGCAGAGCGAGTATTCCCTTTGGACGCGTGACCCGGAGGAAGGGGTTCTGGGGGTCTGCAGGGAACTGGGGATCGGCTTCGTGCCTTACAGCCCGTTGGGGCGAGGGTTCCTCGCGGGTAAACTCCGGCGTCCCGAGGATTTTCTGGAAGGGGACTACCGGCCCAATTCACCGCGCTTCCAGGGGGAGAACTTCCAGCGCAATCTGAAGCTGTTGCGCGCGGTAGAGGAAATAGCCGCGGGAAAGGGATGCGCTCCTTCCCAGCTTGCCCTCGCATGGGTCCTGGCGAAAGGAAAGGACATCGTACCCATTCCCGGCACAAAGCGTCGGGACCGCCTGGAGGAAAACGTCGGCGCTCTTTCGGTCCTCCTGTCGAACCGCGACCTGGCCCGGATCGACGAAGCGCTCCCGCCGGGAGCCGCCGCGGGCACGCGATACCCGGCCGAGGCGATGAAGGCCGTGAATCGATGATGACTCGACGACCGAATCAGGATATATATTCAGATGCATTTATGCCGATGGGCATATATTTGCTTGACGATTCCAGTGAATGCTGTTATATTGGGCGGCGTCAAAAAAGGCGGGTTTCATTTTCCAGCCCATTGACAGGAATAATTTCAAGGAGGAAAAGCAATTGGTACAAGGTAACGTGAAATGGTTCAACGATGCAAAGGGGTTCGGTTTCATCTCGCAGGAGGGCGGTCCGGACGTGTTCGTGCACTACAGCGCGATCAAAGGCGAAGGGTTCAAGTCGCTGAACGAGGGAGACCGGGTCGAGTTCGAAATCACCCAGGGCCCCAAGGGACCGCAGGCATCCAACGTCGTCAAGGTGAAGTGACCAGAGAAATTCCAGGATAACAGCGCCCTGACATTGAAGACCCCGGCGGACTCCGCCGGGGTTTTTTTTTACGACCCTTCGGCTTCCAGGAATTTCTCCGCGTCGATGGCGGCCCTGCATCCGCTTCCGGCCGCCGTGACGGCCTGCTTGTACGACTGATCGTGGACATCGCCCGCGGCGAAGACCCCTTCAACGCTGGTTTTCGATCCTTCCAGTAAGATTATGTATCCCTTGTCGAGAGCAAGCTGCCCCTCGAATATCTTCGTGTTGGGCACGTGTCCGATGGCGACGAACACGCCGTCCGCCGCGAGAGTCTTTTCCGCGCCGCTCTTCGTGTTGCGGATCCTGGCGGCCGACACCTCGTTCCTCTCCGGGTCGAGGATTTCAGTGACGATCGAGTCGAAAACGAATTCGATCTTAGGGTTCCTCGTCGCGCGATCAATCATGATCTTCGAAGCCCGGAACTGGTCGCGGCGATGGACAAGAAGGACTTTTCCGGCAAATCGGGTCAGAAAGATCGCATCTTCGAGCGCGGTGTCGCCCCCACCGACCACGATCACATCTTTCCCGCGAAAGAAAGCGCCGTCGCATGTCGCGCACGTGGACACGCCGCGCCCGAGGAGCCTTTTCTCCGAATCGAGGCCGAGCATCTTCGCGGATGCCCCGGTTGAAACGATCAAAGTCTTCGCCATGTACGAACCGGTCTCGGAACGCACGGTGAAAGGGCGCCTCCGCAGGTCGACTTCCACCGCGGTTTCAGCCGCGTACTCCGCGCCAAATCGCTGCGCCTGCCGCTTCATGTTCTCGACCAGCTCGGGCCCCTGGATACCGTCGACGAATCCCGGGTAGTTTTCGACGTCCGTGGTCAGCCCCAGCTGTCCCCCGGGCTCCCGTCCTTCAAGGACAAGCGGCTTCAGGTTGGCCCGGGCGGCATATATGGCCGCGGTGGAGCCTGCGCATCCCGAGCCAAGAATTATCACGTTCCGCACCATTCGATTTCCTCCGGTAGACTGGTCTTCCGGGAAGTTTGCCTCCGCGAGGCAAGATATGTCAAGGATAGTGGAGATTTTCCTGATTCGGCGAATCCGTTCCCCGAAAGATAGCATCAACAATTAGAAGGTGAGAGATGACAATGGACTTGAACCGTCTGAGGGGAGGGGATGGTATGTGCAAAACCTGCGGATGCGGAAACAAGTAACCGTTGATTGTATGGAGGATGGGAGGGGGAGGGGAACGTCCCCCTCAAATCCCTTTTATTCCAGAGTTGTTGGATATTGGTCGGCAACTGGCCCTTCATTACCGATATAATTGAAACGATATTCGCAAGCCGGCGCAAAGACACACCAATCCCATGTCGGAGGTATATTTCTATGGCGATGCGGAAAACGCCCAAGGAGTTGATGGATCTGTTGAACCAGGCAATTGCACGGGAAATCCAGGTATCCGTGCAGTATATGTGGCAGCACGTCCTCTGGAAGGGCGTCAAGGGTTTCGCAGTCAAGGATGCGCTTAAGAAGATCGCCATCGAGGAAATGAGGCATGCCGAGGCGATCGCGGAGAGGCTGAACTACTTGGGCGGGATCCCCACGACGCATCCGACTCCGATCTTCGTCGGGAACACACTCAAGGAGATGATCGAGCAGGACAAGAGGGACGAGGAAGGGGCCATCGCGCTCTACAAGAAGATAATAGACGTCTCGAGAAAGGAAGGGGACGAGGTGACGAACCACCTGTTCCGCGAAATCCTCTCGGATGAAGAGGAGCACCACGACGTCTTTTCGACGCTGCTCGAGGAAGTCTGACACCGCATTGACCGGCCTGGGGCGAGGGCTTCCCGATGTTGGGGAGCAGGGACCCCAGGCCCCTCCTTTCGACAATTGCACCTCGGATCCGTGTTCCGCATCAAACTAATGAATGCTGTGGCTATCCTCTGGATAACAGGAGGAACGACATGAAGTATTTTGTGATGTTGGTGATGTTGGCGATGGTGTGGGGGGGGAACGCCCATGCAGCCATGAAGGTGGAAACGGTCGAATACAGGCACGGGGATACGGTGCTCGAAGGGTATATGGCATACGACGACGCATTCCAGGGGAAGAGGCCTGGCGTTCTTGTAGTGCACGAGTGGTGGGGGCAAAACGATTACGTGAGGAAACGCGCCGAACGGCTCGCGCGCCTGGGGTTCGTCGCATTCGCGCTGGACATGTACGGGAAGGGCAAGGCGACCAGGGATGCCAAAGAGGCGGCGCAGTGGTCAGGGGCATTCAAGGCGGACCGCAAGTTCGGGCGCGCACGCGCGGCCGCCGGACTCGATGTATTGATGAAACACCCCCTGGTGGACGGGAAGCGCGTCGCGGCCATCGGTTACTGCTTCGGGGGCACCGTGGTGCTCGAGATGGCGCGGGGAGGAGCGAACCTTGCCGGAGTCGCCAGTTTCCATGGCGGCCTGGACGCGCAGAATCCGGCGGAGCCTGGAAGCCTCAAAGCGAAGGTGCTGGTGCTTCACGGGGGCGACGATCCGTTCGTTCCGCAGGCCCAGCTTGCAGCGTTCGAGGATGAGATGAGGAAGGCGGGAGCGGATTGGCAGGTGCACGTGTACGGAGGCGCCGTGCACGCCTTCACCAATCCGGAAGCGGACGGTTTCGGGTTGAAAGGTGCGGCGTACAACGAGAATGCGGACCGCCGGTCATGGGAGGACATGAGGGTGTTCCTGGCCGAGATCTTCCGGTGAAAAAAAGGCTACACGAAAAGCGAAACTCAAAATAGGATAGGGGGGACGCCTACAGCGCGATAGATGTAATGCGGGAGGGCAGATGAAAAAGGTTGCGGCGGTCGCGGCGGCGTTCCTTATTTTGGCGGGATGCAAGCCCCAAACCGCCAAGGAGATACGGATCGGGCTGATCACCCCGCTGACAGGTGACGTCAAGACGTTCGGAGAGTCCGTAAAGAACGCCTTCGAAATGGCGGTCGACGAGGCGAACAAGGCAGGCGGCGTCGCGGGGATGCGGATCATCCCCTTCATCGAGGACGATAGAAACGATCCGACCGAGGCGAGCAACGCGGCCAACAAACTGATCAAGCAGGACAGGGTTCAAGCTATCGTCGGATCCGTCACATCGAAGGCGACCATCCCGGTTTCAGACCTTGCCCAGAGCGGAAAGATCCCCGCGATCACGCCGTCCGCGACGAATCCCAAGGTCACAGTCGCCGACGGAAAGCGGAAGGATTTCATGTTCCGCGCCTGTTTCATAGATCCCTTCCAGGGAAAAGTGATGGCGAAGTTCGCGAGGGAGGCTCTTTTCAAGGAGAAGGCCGCGGTCCTTTACGACGCCTCCAATGATTACTCCAAGGGGATCGCGGAATATTTCAGCGACGCATTCCGGCTGATGGGCGGAAAGGTGGTGGCGTACGAATCGTACGGTAAAGACGACGTCGACTTCTCCGCGCTGCTCACGAAGGTCAAGGCCTCGGGCGCCGACATCGTCTTCCTGCCGGATTACTACAACAAGGTGGGACTGATCGCCAGGCAGGCCAGGGAGAAAGGTATAGGCGCCTCGCTGATCGGACCCGACGGATGGGATTCTCCGGACCTGGTGAAAATCGCCGGGGAAGCGGTCGAAGGGGGATATTTCTCCAACCATTATTCGCCGGACGACACGCGCCCGGAAGTGGTAGCCTGGGTCAAGAAATACAAGGAGAAGTTCGGACAGACTCCGGATGCCCTCGGGACGCTCGCCTACGACGCCACCAACCTGCTCCTCGAGGCGATCAGGAAGGCGAACAGCGGCGATCCTGCGAAAATCCGGGATGCCTTGGCTTCAATAAAGGGGTTCAAGGGAGTTACGGGGGAGTCCGCGATGGACGTGAACGGAAACGCGGTGAAGAGCGCCGTCATCCTCCAGATAGTCAACGGAAAGCAGAAATTCCTGAAGGTGGTAAATCCCTGACGGAAGGGGCGGGTGGAATACTTCCTGCAGCAGGTCCTTAACGGACTGCAGATCGGGTTCGTGTATGCGCTGATCGCCCTCGGCTACACCATGGTTTACGGCATCGTCCGGCTGATAAACTTCGCGCACGGCGATGTCTTCATGGTGGGGGCGTTCATCGGACTTTACGCCATCGAGAGGCTCCAACTCCCTCTAGCCGCCGTTTTCCTCCTGGCCGTACTCGGTTCCGCACTCCTTGCCATCGCGATGGAGCGGGTCGCCTACAGACCGCTGCGGGAGGCCCCCAAGATCGCCGCGCTGATCACGGCCATCGGCGTGTCGCTTTTCCTCGAATACTTCACGGCGCTTCGCCAGGTCTTCGGCCCGAACTACTACTCCTTCCCGCGGCCTTTCGCTGTGTTTTCATGGGAATTCGGCGGCATCTCCGTGACCAACATACAGGCGATCATATTCCTCGTGACGCTTTGCAGCGTGGCGCTGCTCCGGTTCATCGTCCACCGGACCCGCATGGGAAAGGCGATGCGGGCGGTTTCCCACGATCACGTGACGGCCGGACTGATGGGAGTCAACGTCGATCTCGTGATCTCGTTCACATTCGGTCTCGGGGCTGCGCTTGCGGGAATAGGGGGAGTGCTTTACGGGATAGCCTACCCCCAGGTCAACACCTTCATGGGTGTGATGCCCGGACTGAAGGCGTTCACAGCCGCGGTGCTGGGAGGAATAGGGAGCATCCCCGGGGCGGTGCTCGGCGCGCTGATCATGGGACAGTCGGAGACCCTTACCGCCGCATACCTTTCATCGACGTACAGGGACGGGATAGCTTTCGTCATCCTGATCGCCGTTCTCCTGCTGCGACCCACGGGGATACTTGGAGTTCCCGGGACGGAAAAGGTCTAAGCGCTCGTGCGGAAAATATCGGACCTTGCAAAGACGGCCGCCGTCCTGGCCGCCGCCGCGGCGACGGGGCAGCTGCTGGATTCCTTCGGGTTCGTCAACCCGTACTGGGTACAGATCTTCCAGCTTGGCTGCATCATGACCATTTCGGCGCTGGGGCTGAACATCATCTACGGCTTCACCGGCCTGTTCTCCCTTGGGCACGCCGCGTTCTACGGAATCGGCGCCTATGCCGCAGCGTACGTCATGAAATCGTATGGAGGCGAATCCCATCTGCTGTTCCTCGCCGCGCTTGCGGCGGGCGTCGGCTGTTCGGCGTCGGTAGCCTGTCTCGTCGGGCTCCCCGTCCTGCGTCTGACGTCGGACTACCTGGGAATCGCGACGCTGGGGTTCGGAATCATCATGAAAGTGCTGTTCGACAACGCCGACGGCGTTCTCCCCATCCTGGGGGGAGCAAGGGGGATGACCGGCATCGCGAAAATGACGACGGTCTCTTGGACGATCGCCATCCTGGGGATTGTGATAATCTTCGTGCGCAACATGGTCCGCTCCAGCTACGGAAGGGCCCTCGTATCCATCCGGGAAGACGCGATCGCGGCGGGCAGCATCGGCATCGCCACATTCCGCTGCAAACTGGCCGGTTTCGTCGCCGGCTGCGCTCTGGCGGGACTCGCAGGCGGTCTTTACGCTCATCTGTACGCGTTTCTGCATCCCAGCAATTTCGATTTCTTCAAGTCGGTGGACGTCCTGGTGATCGTCGTGCTCGGAGGGCTTGGAAACCTGAGCGGGACAGTCGCCGCCTCGTTCGGCTGGATCCTCCTGCTCGAGGTGCTGCGGGTGGCGCTTCCGCCCGGGTACATGGAACTGAGATGGGTCCTTATCCCGGTGTTGCTGATCGTTACGATGCTCCTGCGCCCGCAGGGGCTGTTCGGCTCCCGGGAGATCCGGTTCTTCCGCGAGGGACTCGATTCATGATGCTCGAGGCGAAAGGGCTGATCAAGCATTTCGGCGGCATCATGGCGCTTAACGGAGTGGACCTGCATCTCCGCAAGGGAGAGCTGGCGGGGCTGATCGGCCCGAACGGTTCGGGGAAGACCACCGTGTTCAACGTGATGACAGGGATATACAGGCCGGACCGCGGTTCCGTGTCTATCGAGGGTAAACCGATCGTCGGGCTTGCTCCCCACCGGATACATCGGCTGGGCATTTCCCGCACATTCCAGAACATACGCCTCTTCCGGAACCTCACCGTCATGGACAACGTTCGCACCGCCTTCCATCCACGGATCGGTTACGGTCCCTTATCCGCGTTGTTCCGGTGGGGGGATTATCGGGAGGGCGAAAAGGAGATTCGGAACAAGACACTGGACCTGCTCGCCCTTTTCTCCCTTCAGGTCAGGAAGGATGAAATCGCGAGGAACCTGCCCTACGGAGACCAGAAGCGGCTTGAGATCGCAAGGGCGGTCGCATCCGGGCCGAAGATCCTTCTCTTGGACGAGCCGGCGGCGGGCATGAATCCTTCGGAGGTAAGGGCGTTGACCGATTTTCTCCTGGAGATCAGGCGCCGGTTCGATCTGACGATCCTTCTCATCGAGCACCAGATGCGGCTCGCAATGGGGATTTGCGAGCGGCTCGTCGTCCTGGATT
>Ga0334722_10006738_pt1 | contig 11279 bp, 7 predicted proteins | sample C3_bottom_MG_FD_207210 | JGI IMG/M metagenome (GOLD analysis project Ga0334722, IMG submission 207210) | Sediment microbial communities from Yellowstone Lake, YNP, Wyoming, USA - C3_bottom | ecosystem: Environmental > Aquatic > Freshwater > Lake > Sediment | place: USA: Wyoming | collected...
CTGGTCGCCACCGCAAGCGGCGAGAAGTAGCAGCGCGGCGATGATGGCAAGGTTTCTCATTTCTTCGCCGGGCCCTTGGCCGCGGCCTTTCTTTGTTTCGCCACCTCTTCCTCGTCGAGATAACGGAAAGTCTTGGCTGTGGTATCCATCGTCAATACGCTCGAGTCCTTGCCGGCCGAGGCGATTACGACGTCGTTGAGCGTAACGATGCGCGAGAGCTGTGCGATGTCGCTCGCGAACTGGCCCATGTCGTGATAGCTGCCCGTCACTCGGACGCTGACCGGCAGTTCCGCATAGAAATCCTTCATCGATTCCTGCGGTGCCGGTTTGAACAACTCGAATTGCAGGCCACGTCCCAGGCCGGCCTGATTGATATCGACCAGCAGCGCATCCATCTGCGACTTATTGGGCAGCTGCTTTAGCAGCGCGCCAAAAGAGCTGTCGATTTCGCGCAACTGCTGCCGGTACAAGTCAAGGTTGACCGCCTGCTGCTTCTTGGTCTTGTATTCATCCTTGAGCTTTGCTTCCTGCTGCGCGCCGGCATTGAGTTCCTCGACCTGGCTCTGCCAGTCGGCCACATAACCCGCGGTGACCAAAGCGATCAAAGCCGCGACCAGCGCGAGCACCTTGGGCAGCACTGGCCACGTCCCCGGATCTTTCGGGTTAAGGTTCTTAAATTGTTCGAGCAGCTTGTTCATCGGCCATTCCTACTTTTTTGCGCCGCCTTCGGCGGACGCTGCCGGGCCCACCTTTGATGCGCCTCCCGCCCCGGCCTTGCCGGGAGCGCCTTTGGCGGCGCCGGCCTCCGGTTGCTGCCGCTTGATCTGTACATTCATGATGAATTCGGACAAGCGTTTGCTGTTGACTGTCGCCGCCTTGATCTCCACCAAATCCGGATTCTCGAGATAAGGCGACGCCTCCAAGTTGCGCATCAAGGTCGATACGCGCGCGTTGGATTGCGCGTAGCCCGTCAGGTTGACGCGGAGGCCCGTTTGCTTTATCGACTTGAGATATACGCCGTCCGGAGTTTGGCGCACCAGTTGATCGAGCAAATAGACTGTTTGCGCGCGATCTGCCTGCAAGGTCTCAATCACCTGTTTACGCGACAGCAACGCCTGGATTTCTTCTTTGAGTTTCTTGATCTCCTCGATTTCCTTTTCCAGCTTGGTGTTCTCGTCCTTCAGGAATCGGTTGCGTTCCGTTTGGGTCGCGATGCGCGTAGCGTAATAGCCGTGGACCAGCAAAACGATCGACGCCGCCAAGCCGGCAACCATCCCGATGAGAATGAAGAATTGCAGGTTGAGCGCCTTGCGGCGCGCCTCGCGCCAAGGCAGCAGATTTATGCGGATCATGGATCGAACCTCCGCATCGCCAAGCCGCAGGCGATCATTAGCGAGGGCGCATCAACGATCAGTTTCTTCGGCTGTATGCGCGGCGATACCTGCATGCTCGCGAACGGGTTTGCCACGTGCGTGTTGACTTGGGAGCGGGAACCGACAATGTCCTCCAGCCCCGGGATCACGGCCGACCCGCCGGTCAACAGAATATGCTCGATGCTGTTGAACTGTGTCGAGGTGAAAAAAAACTGCATGGCACGCTGCACTTCCAGCGCCAGATTCTCCAAAAACGGTTTCAGGATTTCGGCTTCGTACGTATCCGGCAATCCACCCGCACGTTTCGCGTTTTCGGCCTCCTCCTGACTCATGCCGTATTGGCGCATGATGTCCTGCGTGAGCTGGCTCCCGCCGAATGCCTGTTCGCGCGTATACACGGTCTGGTCGTTACGTAGCACGGTGACGTTCATGACATTGGCGCCGACATCCACCAAGGCGATGTTCTGATCCTTGCCGCTATCGGGAAACTGCTTTTTGATGAGGTCGAACGAGGCTTGCATAGCATAGGCTTCGACATCCATGACCAGTGCCTTGAGGCCGGCGGCTTCGGCGACGGCGACGCGATCGTCCACTTTTTCCTTGCGCGACGCCGCGATCAGTACCTCCATTTCCTCGGCGCTGGACGGCGCAGGCCCGACAACCTGGTAGTCCAGGTTGACCTCATCCAAGGCGAAAGGAATGTACTGATTGGCTTCGGTTTCGACCTGTATGCCAAGCTCGTCGTCGCGCAATCCGGCCGGCACGATGATCTTCTTGGTGATCACCGCGGCCGTAGGCAGCGCCATGGCCACGTTCTTGGTGCGCGTCGCTAGTTTCTTCCAACCGCGCTTGACGGCTTCCACCACTTCCTCGAGATTGGTGATATTGCCGTCCACCACCGCGTCCTTGGGCAACGGCTCGATCACGTAGCGCTCGACGCGCAACGCGCCTTTGCCTGCATCGACGACCTCAACCATCTTCACCGAAGATGAGCTGATGTCCATGCCGAAAAGCGGCGGCGCTTTAGGCTTGAAGATGTCAAGGTCCAAGGCGAATTTCCCTTTGAACTATGCCTGGTTAGACGCTATACATATAATTTACGTTAAATGCTAGCAACAAGTCCAGAAGATGTAAAGCATATTATGTACGGGCGGATCCGCGCGTTTCGAGCGCCAGGACGCGCTCGCGAACCCCGGATAGGCTATAATGTCTACGTTCTCAGGTTGCATGCAATCGCGCGATTGGTGGCGCCCTCGTCCGAAGGGGCCCTTTCTCCGCTTTGGAAACCCGAAATTGGGCCCGCGCCCCTAGCGCGGGGAATATAGCTCTTGGTCGCTAAGTCCCTCATGTGGTTACGCTTGATCGCCTTCCCGGCCTTGCTCCTTGCCGGGTTATGCGCTGTCGCGGGTTTACTCCTGGGCTTCATGGTCCTGCTCGCCTATCCCCACCTGCCTTCGCTTGACGTTCTCACCGATTACCGGCCAAAGATTCCGCTGCGGGTCTACAGCGCGGAAGGGGTGCTGATAGGCGAGTTCGGTGAGGAGCGCCGCGCGGTCGTCGCTATCGGCGAAGTTCCCGAAATCATGAAGCAGGCCATACTCGCGGCCGAGGACGAGCGTTTCTATCAGCATACCGGTGTCGACTATGTAGGCGTTGTCAGGGCAGCCTATTCCAACCTGACCACAGGCGGGAGACGTCAAGGAGCCTCGACCATAACTATGCAGGTTGCAAGGAATTTTTTCCTCACCAGCGAAAAAACGCTCACGCGCAAACTCTACGAAGCGCTGCTTGCCTTCAAAATCGAGGCAAGCCTCTCCAAGGACGAGATACTGCAGATCTATATCAATCAGATCTACCTAGGCCAGCGCGCCTACGGCTTTGCCGCCGCCGCGCAGATATATTTTGGCAAAGCGCTCAAGGACATCAACGTGGCCGAGGCGGCGATGCTCGCCGGACTGCCCAAGGCGCCGTCCAGCTTCAATCCGGTCGTCAATCCGCAGCGTGCCAAGCAGCGTCAGCTTTACGTCCTGCGGCGCATGCGCGAGCTCGGTCAAATCACCGACGTGCAGTTCGACCAGGCGCAAAAAGCAGAGCTTGCAGTGAAGCACGACAGCAACGAATTCGCCGTGCGCGCAGAGTACGCCGCGGAGATGGTGCGGCAGATCCTGTACGAACGCTTCCGGGACGAGGCGTACACCAAGGGCTTCCGCGTCTATACGACCATCACCAAGGCCGACCAGGAGGCCGCCTACGCCGCAATGCGCCGCGGTGTGCTCGATTACGACAGGCGCCATGGCTACCGCGGTCCCGAAGGCTATATCGAGCTGCCGGCCCAAGAGCAGCCGGAGGAAGTTGTCGACGAGGCGCTGGCGGAGTTGCCCGACAGCGACGACATACTCGCGGCGGTGGTGCTGGAGGCCAGCCCGAAACAGGTACGGGCCATGCGCCGCGGCGGCGAGGTCGTGACCATAGGCGCCGAGGGCTTGAAATTCGCGCAGAAGATGCTCGACGACAAGGCCGCCCCGAATAAGAAAATTCGTCGCGGCGCCGTGATCCGCATGCAGAAGGACGAGAAAAAGCAATGGCAGATCGTGCAGATGCCTGAAGCCGAGTCGGCTCTAATCGCGGTCAACCCAAGGGATGGCGCCGTGCGTGCGCTCGTGGGCGGGTTCGATTTCAACCGCAATAAGTTCAATCACGTGACCCAGGCCTGGCGTCAGCCCGGTTCGAGTTTCAAACCTTTCATCTATTCGGCCTCGCTCGAGAAAGGTTTTACGCCGGCGACCATAATCAACGATGCACCGGTGGTGGTTGACGCCGCGCAGACTGGCAGCCAAACATGGGAGCCACACAACTACGACAACAAATACGAAGGCCCGATGCGCATGCGCATGGGCTTGGCAAAATCCAAGAACATGGTTTCAATTCGCATCCTGCAGGCCATCGGCACGCAGTACGCGCAGGACTACATCACGCGCTTCGGCTTCGATGCGGACAAACATCCGCCCTACCTCACGATGGCGCTGGGTGCCGGCTCGGTGACGCCTTGGCAGATGGCGCGCGCCTATTCGGTATTTGCCAATGGCGGGTATCGCGTCGAACCTTACCTGGTGCAGCGCATCGTCGATGACCGCGGCAATATCCTCGCGCAGGCGCAGCCGCCGCAAGCCGGGGACGAAAGCTTGCGCGTGATCGATGCACGCAACGCTTTCGTCATGGATAGCATGCTGCACGACGTGGTGCGCTACGGAACCGCTGCGCGCGCTATGTCCCTCGGGCGCAAGGACTTGGCCGGCAAGACAGGAACCACCAACGACATGGTCGACGCCTGGTTCGCCGGCTATCAGCCAACGCTTACTGCGATCGCGTGGATCGGCTTCGATCAGCCGCGCAAACTCGGCAACACGGAAACCGGCGGGGTCGCCGCGTTGCCCATCTGGATGAATTACATGAGCAAGGCGCTCAAGGGAGTGGACGAGGCGTTCCAGCACACTCCAGAGGGCATCGCAAGCGTCCACGTAAACCCCGAAACCGGACGCGCGGCGAGCGACGGCAAGATCACCGAGTATTTCTATCGCGAGAACATTCCACCGGTGCAAAAGCAAGATGCGCCCGACGGCGCGACGCGCAGTCCCGACGAAGTCAAGAGTCAATTGTTCTAGGCCGAACGCGTGCGCGGGCTGCAAGTGACGCGGCCCGCTTCGGCGCCCCGATCAGGTTCCTTGAGCGTTTGCGCCGTGAAGCGCGGGAATTCGCTCTCGTCCATCGGTGTCAGCGCAAAGGCTCTCATGCTAGAATTTTTCAATGCGCGTCATCCTTTGCGTCATCTTGTTTTGCGTCCTGCTGCAGGCGTGCGGCACCCGGGGTGCGCTGACCATGCCACCTGACAAACAGCAGCAGTCCGATACTGACAAACGACGCTAGAGTCCGTGTTGGAATCCCGCGACGGCTCGCTCTATGTTGAGTCGGTTCCTGTGGAAACGATCGCGCGCGCCCGCGGTCATGGCGGACGGTAGCAAGACGCATCGAATACGCGGGCGCGAACAACCCGAGGCGCTTTTCGCATTGGAGCGTCTCTTGCATTAAGCACACCGTCGAGGCTCGACTCGGCGTCAAAAATGATTGAATTGCTCAACTGCGCTCGCCCCCGTCCTCGGCAAGGCCGACCCCTCTCCAAAAAAGAGCCCAACGCGCAATGATATGCCGATACACACCTGCGCCACGCAAGAGCGGTCAGGCAAAGAGCGGCAACACTTGAACTTTTCAGCGCCTGCCATATCCGAACAAAAATAGGCGTAACAGGACAGATAGCCCTGCTTCAGCAGGGCCAACGTCATTTGGGCGCTTCGAAGCTTTGCACGCCGGATCCTGCCCGTCATTCAAGTGGTTGAAAATTGGTGATACCCCATTGAAAAAACATAATAAGTTGATATTTTTCGGCTCGCTCGGTGGCGCTGTCGTCGCGGCGATGCTGTTCGCACTCAGCGGGGCCGGCATCCATGCACAGGATGCCAAACCCGCGAAAGCGGCACCCGCGATTCCCGTCGCGGTTGCGGCGGTCACACAGACAACCGTGCCGGTGCGCATCCAGGCGATCGGAAATGTCGAGGCTTACTCCACGGTTGCGCTCAAGGCGCGCGTGGATGGGCAGATCGTCGAAGTGCGTTTCAAGGAAGGCCAGGAAGTAAAGAAGGGCGCGGTGATGTTCAAGATCGACCCGCGCCCGTTCGAAGCTGCGCTGCGCCAAGCCGAGGCCACCCTCATGCGCGATACGGCACAGAAACAGCATTCGCGCATGCAGGAACGGCGCTATCAGGAACTGCTCGAGAAGAACTTCGTCTCCAAGGACGCGTACGCGCAGTTTCGCACCAATGCCGACTCCGCCGACGCTTCCGCGCTCGCGAGCAAAGCTGCCGTCGACAATGCCAGGCTGCAGCTTGAATATTGCACCGTCCGCTCGCCCATCGACGGTTTCGTCGGCAAAGTAATGCTCCAGGCGGGCAACATGGTCAAGGCGAACGATACCAATGCGCTGGTGATCATCAATCAGGTGCGACCGATCTATGTCAACTTCGCCGTGCCGGAGCAAGATCTGCCAGCAATTCGCACCCACATGGCAAAGGGGCCGCTGTCGGTCGAGGTCTTTGCGCCCGACGCGGACAAGGCGACAGGGGCGCCAGGGGTGACGGGCACCTTGAGTTTTGTCGACAATGCCGTCGACGCCACGACGGCGACGATCAGGCTGAAAGCGGTATTTCCGAACAGGGACAATGCGCTCTGGCCGGGACAATTCGTCTCCACCAGTCTCAAGCTCTATGACCAAAAGGACGCGCTGGTGGTACCGGCGCAGTCGGTGCAGACCGGACCCGATGGCCAGTATGTGTATGTAGTGAAGCCGGACATGACCACCGTAGTGCACAGGATCGCGGTCGAACGCACCGACGGCAATAACGCCGTCATCGCGGCGGGCCTCAAGCAAGGCGAGCAGGTGGTGGTCACCGGACAACTGCGCCTTGCCCCTGGCGCGAAGGTCGTAATCGCCAAGCCGCAAGCCGAAAAGTCATGAACCTTGCGGAACTGTTCGTCCGCCGGCCGGTGATGACTGTGCTGGTCATGGCGGGCGTGTTGATCTTTGGCCTCGCGGGCTACTTTCGACTCCCGGTCAGCACGCTGCCCAATGTCGACTTTCCCACCATCCAAGTGAGCGCCGAACTGCCGGGGGCGAGCCCCGAGACGATGGCCTCGGCCGTAGCCACGGTACTGGAGAAGCAGTTTTCGACGATTGCCGGCGTCGATTCGATGACCTCGGTAAGCGGGCAGGGCACCACCCAGGTAACGATCCAGTTTTCGCTCGACCGCGACATCGACGCGGCAGCCCAGGATGTGAGCTCGGCTATCGCCGCGGCGGCGCGCCTGCTGCCGGCGACTATGAGCACGCCGCCTTCCTTTCGCAAAGTCAATCCAGCCGATTTCCCCATCTATTTCCTCGCGCTTACGTCCGAGACGCTGCCTTTGTCCACCGTAGACGAGTACGCCGAGACGTTCCTTGCACAGCGAATTTCCACGGTAAGCGGCGTCGCCCAGGTGCAGGTGTTCGGCCAGCAGAAATACGCGGTGCGGGTGCAGCTTGACCCGAACGCGCTCGCAGCGCGCGGCGTGGGTATCAACGAGGTGCAGCAGGCAGTCGCACAGGCCAACGTTAACCTGCCCACCGGCACGCTCTACGGCAAGGAGCGCATGTTCGCCGTGCAGGCCACCGGACAGCTGTACGATGCGGCCGCGTTCCGCCCGATCATCGTCGCCTATCGCAACGGCTCGCCGGTGCGCCTGGGCGAAGTCGGCCGCGTGATCGACAGCGTGCAGACGGACAAGGTCGCCGCGTGGTTCAAGAATCAGCGCGGCATCGTGCTCGCAATCCAGCGCCAGCCCGGCGTCAACACCATTGCGGTGGCGGACTCGATCAAGCAGCTCTTGCCCACGTTCCGCGCCGAAGTGCCCGCCGGCATCGACATCAGCGTGCTCTACGACCGCTCGGTCTCGATTCGCAACTCGGTCGAGGACGTACAGTACACGCTGCTGCTCGCGCTCGCTCTGGTGGTCATGGTGATCTTCGTTTTCCTGCGCAACATTCCCGCGACCATCATCCCCAGCATTGCGCTGCCCCTGTCGATCATCGGCACCTTTTCGCTGATGTACCTGTTCGGCTATAGCCTGGACAATATCTCGCTTATGGCGCTGACACTCTCGGTCGGCTTCGTCGTCGACGACGCCATTGTCATGCTCGAGAATATCTCGCGCCACATGGAGATGGGCAAGAGCGCGATGCAAGCGACGCTAGACGGCTCGAAAGAGGTCTCCTTCACCATTTTGTCGATGACGGCCTCGCTCATCGCGGTATTCATCCCGGTCCTGTTCATGGGCGGCATCCTCGGGCGCGTGCTGCACGAATTCGCGGTCGTCATCATGGTCGCAGTACTGATTTCGGGCTTTGTCTCGCTCACGCTTACGCCGATGATGTGCAGCCGCATCCTCAAACCGCACAGCGCACAGAAGCATGGCCGCCTGTTCATGCTCTCCGAACGCGCGTTCGAGGCGCTCAAACACGGCTACGGTTCCAGTCTCGGTTGGGTGCTCGCTCACCGACGCACGACCATGGCGTTATTTCTCGGCATCGTCCTTGCTACCGGATTCCTGTTTACCAAGATGCCCAAGGGCTTTCTGCCTAGCGATGATAGCGGGCAGCTGTTCTGTTTTACCGAGGCGCAGCAGGACATATCGTTCGATGCGATGGCGGCCCTGCAACGGCAGGTGGCGGAGATTATCCGCCAGGATCCCAACGTCGAAGCGTCGATGTCGTCAATAGGCGCGACGAGCTTCAATCCGTCGCTCAACATCGGCCGGATCACCATCGCGCTGAAGCCGCTTTCTGCGCGCAAGTCGGCGGACGAAGTGCTGCGCGAACTGCGGCCCAAGCTCGCCAATATTCTCGGCATGAAGGTCTTCCTGCAGAATGTCCCGGCCATCCGCATCGGCGGGCAGCTTACCAAGAGCCCATATCAATACGTGGTGCAAAGCACGAGTACCGCGGAACTTTACCATTGGGCACCGCTGGTTGAAGCCAAGCTGCGGTCCCTTTCATCGCTCGTGGACGTGTCGAGCGATCTGCAGATTGCGCGCCCGCAGGTGACCGTGAATATCGACCGCGAAAAGGCCTCCGCGCTCGGCGTCTCGGCGCAGCAGATCGAGGCGGCGCTCGCCAATGCCTACGGTGCGCAGCAAGTGTCCACCATCTACACGGCTACCAACCAATACTGGGTGATCCTGGAACTCGACCCGCACTACCAGACCGACCCGTCGGTGCTCGCCATGCTCTATGTGCGTTCTGCGACCGGAGCACTGGTGCCACTCAAATCGCTGGCGAAACTTACCTACGGCGTCGGGCCGCTCGCGATCAGCCACCTCGGCCAATTGCCTTCGGTGACGCTGTCCTTCGATCTGCGTCCCAGCGTATCGCTGTCACAGGCGATCACGCAAATCAACAAGGCGATGGCCGAGCTCCAGGCGCCGGCCACATTGAACACCTCGTTCCAAGGCACTGCGCAGGCATTCCAGGCCTCGCTCAAGGGTATGAGCGTGCTGCTGCTCCTGGCGGTCTTGGTGATCTACTTGGTGCTCGGCATACTGTATGAGAGTTTTGTCCATCCACTCACCATTCTCTCGGGCCTGCCCACGGCCGCCTTGGGCGCACTCCTGACGCTGCTTGCCTTCGGCATCGAACTCAACATGTATGCGTTCGTGGGCATGATCATGCTGATCGGCATCGTGAAGAAAAACGCCATCATGATGATCGACTTCGCCATCGAAGCGCAAAGGAAAGAAGATAAGACACCCGCCGCTGCGATCTACGAAGCTTGTATGGTGCGCTTTCGGCCGATCATGATGACCACGATGGCAGCGTTGATGGGCAGCCTGCCGATCGCATTGGCCCTCGGCGCAGGCGGAGATGCGCGTAAACCCCTGGGTCTAGCTGTGGTCGGCGGCCTCTTGGTGTCGCAGGTGCTTACGCTCTACATCACGCCGGTGATCTACATTTACTTTGAACAGCTGCAGCAGCGCTTTGCGCGCCGACGGCGGCACGGCGCCCAGGCTACGGTCGCACTCGGCGCAGCCGATTAGACCCTGAATTAGGCCCAAAGGATTCAGGCAAGCCCCGCGCAGCGCGTCCTAGGAATTCAGTTGCTGGTATACGGCGGTGGCGACGGCCAACAGGCGTTCGCGATCCATACTCGCCGACAGCGCATAGCCGAGCTTGCCCTCAATCCAATAGAACACCGCGATCTTGCCTTCCTGGCTGAAGCGGAACGCAGTGTCGCGCGACTCCGTGTCGCGGATGGATACGTACAAGGTAACGCGCTGGCCCTTGGCGTCCTGGTACATGAACTGCGCCACCGGCCCAGTGCCGCCTGGAAGTAGTCGCCCACCCACGAGTTCGAGCCCTTGCTGGTTAAGGTGCGGGACCTTTAGTTGGGTACCCAGGCGCTTGGACAGCCATTGCACCAGGTGATCCTGTTGATCGGCACCAACCTCGACCGGGTGTCGGACCTCGGGGACGTAGACCGCGTGCGCAACCGCGGCACGCCGCGGCAGAGCGGCGATCTGCGCAAGAGATCCGGTCTGATTGGCATGCATTATCCAACCCAGCGCGAAGCTTAAGCCCATAGCGCTCGCAGCCAGCGCATAAGACGGCCAGCGCCTGCGTGTCGCACCTACATCGAGCAGCTTGCGCGATACAGGCTCGTTCAACACCGGGTTGTAAAGCGCTCGCAGCTTCTCGTTTTGCTTGCGCCAGATGCGTACACTTTCTGCCGCCGCGGCGTCGTGTGCGAGATGCGCCTCCACCAATACGCGGCGCGCGTCGTCCAGTTGCCCATCGGCATAAGCGTGCAGATCAAACTCGGTAACGTTGCTCATTTGACCACTTTTAGGTTCGTCACTGCCGGCGCCCCCGACATCAAGGTGCGCAGGCGCTCGCGCGCCCGTGACAGGCGCGACATCACTGTGCCAATCGGAATGCCCAGCGCTTGGCCCGTTTCCGCATAACTCAACTGTTCGAGTCCTACCAACAGCAGCACTTCGCGCTGTTCATCGGGCAGCCGCCGCAGAGCGGCGTCCAAATCGCGCATTTCCAGCGGATCGGACTGCGGCACGCTCGGCAGTGCGGCCTCGGCGGCATCGTCCAGCGCAAATTCGCGCCGCGCTTTCAGTTGATTGATGAATACATTGTGCATGATCGTAAACAACCAAGCGCGCATATCGCTTCCGCGCCGCCATAGATGGAACTTGGTCAATGAGCGCTCGAGCGTATCCTGCACCAGGTCATCTGCCCGGTGACTATCCCCGACCAAG
>Ga0334722_10006739_pt1 | contig 11278 bp, 11 predicted proteins | sample C3_bottom_MG_FD_207210 | JGI IMG/M metagenome (GOLD analysis project Ga0334722, IMG submission 207210) | Sediment microbial communities from Yellowstone Lake, YNP, Wyoming, USA - C3_bottom | ecosystem: Environmental > Aquatic > Freshwater > Lake > Sediment | place: USA: Wyoming | collected...
CAAGTCCGGTTGCTCAAGGATTGCTCTGGCCGCTTCCCGTCCCATCTTTCCGGTGGCCCCGGTGATAGCCACGCGGACCTTACGATTCATCCTGACGAGCGACCCCCTCCTGATGTTCCCGTCGCCTTGGACCCCATTTTTAGGTCAAGCATAGCCTGTCCGCTTCCCCCGGTCAATAGAAAAATGCGGCCGGATGAGGGCCGCATCTCTGGTTTGCCAGCTCTTCGGGGTTCTCAATGGGTCTCGACGTCCGTGGCTCCGTTCTGCCGGAAAATCAGCGCCGCCTGGTTGATCTTGTCCTCGCTGGTTCGAACAAGGGCGACGATGTTCCCCTGCTTGACATGTTCTTCGTAACGCCGGCCACTGGTTTCGGGAATGCCGTAGTCAATCAGCCCTCCGGCCACCCCACCGGTAACCGCCCCGGTCAGGGCCCCGGCTATCGGACCCGCGGCCAGCAACGGCCCGATCCCGGGGATGGCCAGGGCACCCGCCCCGGCCAGCAATCCGGCCAGTCCACCGATGGTACCGCCGGTCGTGACACCCTCGCTCACGTCCTCACCACCCATGCGCGTCGCCGCGCTTCCGCCGGTCCCGCTGATCATGCCTCCCCTGGCCCCGGTCGCACCGTAGTTGCCTTCCGGACCCTGATCACCTTCCCTCCTGGTGATCACGTTGATCTCATCTTTCTTGAATCCTTTTCGTTGCAGTTCATCGATGGCCTTATCGGCCTGGCTCCGAGATTTGAAGACCCCGATAACCGTCTTCTGATTTTGGCCCATGCGCTAACCTCCTAGGCTCCATTCTCGCCGGCCCCACGGCCGGCTGCACGGGCCTAGTGTTCGCCTGGAAGGCCGGTCCTATGCAGGTTCCGGGGCTCAACGTCGGTCCGAAGTCGGCCCTGAACCGGTGTGTCCGAAACCCTCCGGACCGCGTTCGGTTCGATCGAGCTCGCTTGTTTCCACAAGCCGCGCCCTAACAACGGGGGCGACCACCAGCTGGGCCACTCGATCACCACGCCTGATCGTCACCGGCTCGCTGCCGAAGTTGATCAGAATAACTTTGATTTCGCCACGGTAATCGGAATCAATCGTCCCTGGTCCATTGAGTACGGCCAGTCCGTGGCTGATCGCCAGACCGCTGCGGGCCCTCACCTGCCCCTCGTAACCGACCGGCAGACTGATCGCGAAACCGGTCGGCACCAAGGCCCTCGCCCCGGGGGCGATGACCAGCGGGGACACCAGCGCCGCCGGCAGGTCCAGGCCGGCCGCTCCGTCACTCATGTAACGCGGCACCGGCAGGTCCTCGGCCCCAGGGAGTCGACGGATCAAGACGGTCACCTGATTGTCCGTCCGAACCTCACCTCGCATCCGCAGCGATCCGGCGCCGGGGCCCAATGAGGCGTTCCAGGCCGGCCAGAGCTTCGGACGGCCCGAGGGCGGCCACGGCCATCCGCTCCGGGTCCAAAGCGCCAGTGGCGACGCCCATCACATCATCCCGGGTGACCGCATCGATTCTGGCGATGACCTCATCCGGACCGACCTGTCGGCCAAGGGTGAGCTGGAGGCGGCCAAGGCGCATCATCCGGTTCGTGGTGCTCTCCAACCCCAGAAGGACTCCTGCCTTCAGCTGGGCCCTGGCCCTCTCGAGTTCGTCGCGGTCAGGTCCCTCGCGGCGAAACCGTTCCAGCTCCTTGAGGATCAGGTCGACCACCTGACGGCTCTGGGTCGGGCTCGTCCCGGCGTATGTCGCCACCAGCCCGCCGTCTTGATAAGAGCTGCTGTAGGTGTAGATGGAGTAGGTCAGGCCGCGCTCTTCGCGGATCTTTTGGAAAAGGCGGGAACTCGTCCCGCCCCCGATCATGGTGCTCAGGACCTGCGCGGCGTAAAACGCCCGATCCTCCGAGGCCGGCAGGCCCGGCCCGGCCAGACAGAGATGGACCTGCTCGCTGTCCTTCGGCCGGAAGATTCGCCCGGGGAAGGGCCGCGGCGGGGTCTCCATCAGCCTCCCTGCCTGCCCTTCCATGGATCCCAGTTTGGCCGCCACCTGATCGACGGCGAACCGCTCTTCGACCCGGCCGGCGACAGCCACCACCAGGTGACCGGGGGTGTAATGTTCCCGATACAGCTGGACCACCTGATCCCGGTCAAACCCCTGGACCACTTCGGCCGGCCCGAGGATGCTCCGACCCAAGGGATGGTCTTCCCAGAAGGCCTCGAGGACCAGATCATGGATGAGGTCATCGGGTGTATCCAAGTAGGAGTTGATCTCTTCAAGGACCACGTTCCGCTCTTTCTCGATATCTTCCGGGGCGAATCGAGGATGGGTGAGCATGTCGCTGAGGATATCAAGGGCCAGCCCAAAGTGCTCGTCCAGGACACGGGCGTAAAAACAGGAGTTCTCTTTCCCGGTGAAGGCATTCAGTTGACCGCCGACAGCATCGATGGCCTCGGCGATCTCTTTAGCGCTACGGTTTGTGGAACCCTTGAAAAACATGTGTTCCAAGAAATGGGATAGGCCAGCTTGAGAGGTCTCCTCGTAGCGTGAGCCGGCACGAACCCAGAGACCCACGGCAACTGACCGAACATAGGGGATCTCCTCGACGACGACCGTGATCCCGTTGGGAAGAATGGTCAACAATTTGGCAAGCCCCCCTCATTTCCTGGAGCCCCCATCTTCTGGTCAGCCCCCGCGCAAAGCTTTCAGGGTCATCAGGTCGGCCAGTCGGCCTTCCTCGGGCGTCTCCAGGATCCCCGGGATATCTGCAAACTGCGGCTCAGCGATGAGCTCGGTGAAAACCCTGGTCCCGAGGAACCCTTTACCGATGGCCGCATGCCGATCCAGATGCGAACCCGGTCCACCCCGCGAGTCATTGAGGTGAAGCACCTTCACCGAATCCAGGCCGGCCAGCCGGTCAACTTCATCGAGAAACCGCCCCACCCCACCCGCCGCCGTCAGGTCGTAACCGGCCACCAGGGCGTGGCAGGTATCGAGGCACAGGCCGAGTCGGCCAGCACCGGTGCCGGTCAAGGCCCGAATCACCTCGGTCAACTCCTCCAGACGGGAACCGACATCGTTGCCGCCGCCGCCGCTGTTCTCGAGGAGCAGTTGGACAGTCCGTGAGGCCGGGTTAATCCTCGCCGAGGCAGCGAGAGCCAGGTCGACCGCCGACGCCACCCGTTCGAGGGCCTCCCTCCGGCCGCCCACCGCGGACCCCAGGTGAGTGACCACGTAGGGGGCACCCAACTCCTCCGCCCTCACCAGGTCCAGGGCCAGCGTCTCGATGGTATACGACCTGGCCTGTGGATCAGCCGTGGCGAGGTTGACAAAATAGGGAACATGGATGACGAGGGGGCGGACGCCCCCAGCCTCCAGTTCCCTTCGCATGGCCGACGCCTCGGCGGGGTCGATATCCTTGGCCTTGCCCCCCCGCGGGCTGCGCGAGAAGGCCTGGACCGATTCCATGCCCTCGGCCCTGGCCGTCCTGGACAGGGCCATCCAGCCACGGCCAATGGAAAGGTGGGCGCCAAAACGCAAGGCCGATTACCTCCGCTCAACGACGGCGATCGTCCCGCTCGCGGCCGCCCCTCGGCCGCCCATCGCCGCCAACCCTCCGCCCGCGGTCGGCCCCGTGGTCGGCGGCCCCGCGGTCGCCACGGCTAGGCCGGTCGCTCCGCGCGCCACGGTCGCGCGATGTGACCCCGGGCAGGAGCTCCCGCCGCGACAAATTGATCCGACCGAGCCGGTCAATCTCAATGACCTTGACCATGATCTCATCGCCGACGCTGACCACATCCTCGACCCGGTCGACTCGACCTTCGGCCAGCTCGCCGATGCGGACCAGCCCTTCCTTGCCGGGCAGGATCTCAACAAAGGCCCCGAAGTCAACGATGCGCATCACCTTGCCCAGGTAAGTTGCCCCTACTTCGACGTCCTTGGTCAGGTTTTCGATGATCTTGGCCGCCTTATTGCCGCTCTCCATATCCGTTGAAGCGATGTAGACTCGGCCATCGTCCTCGATGTCGATTTCCACGCCCGTTTCGGCGATGATCTTGTTGATTGTCTTGCCGCCGGGACCGATGACGTCGCGGATTTTATCCGGGTCGACCTGCATGACGATGATCCGTGGCGCGTACGGCGAGAGCTCGGGCCGTGGCGCCGGAATGGTCGCGAGAATCTTGTCCAGAATGAACAGCCGGCCCTGGCGCGCTTGCTCGAGGGCGCGGTCAAGGATCTCGGCATTGATTCCGGCGACCTTGATATCCATCTGGATGGCGGTGATCCCTTTGGCCGTTCCGGCCACCTTGAAGTCCATGTCGCCGAGGGCGTCCTCGATCCCCTGGATATCGGTGAGGACAGCCACCTTGCCGTCGTACTGGACGAGACCCATGGCCACTCCGGCCACCGGAGCCTTCAGGGGTACACCGGCGTCCATCAAAGCCAGGGTGCTGCCGCAGACGCTGGCCATGGACGTCGAGCCATTCGATTCGAGGACCTCCGAGACGAGACGGATGGCGTACGGGAACTCGTCCTCACTCGGAATGAGTGGCTCCAAAGCCCGTTCGGCCAAGGCCCCGTGGCCGATCTCACGCCGACCGGGTCCGCGGAGCGGCCGGGTCTCCCCGACCGAATAGGGAGGGAAATTATAATGGTGCATGTATCGTTTGAACTCATCCGGGGAGAGGTCGATCAGCTTCTGAACGTCGGACACGGTGCCAAGGGTGGCGGCCGTCATTACCTGGGTTTGCCCTCGGGTAAAGAGACCAGACCCGTGGGCCCGCGGTAGGATCCCGACCTCGCACGTGATGGGCCGGATCTCGTCGAGTTTTCGTCCGTCCGGGCGGCGTCCCTGGTTCACAATCATATCCCGGACCTGTTCCTTAAGAATCTTGCCGAGGACGGCCGAAATCTCCTTCTCACTGTCCGGGAACTGGGTTGAAAGCTCGGTCACGAACCGGGCGATGACCTCCTGAGTGTCCTTTTCCCGGGCTTGCTTGTCCGGGTTGGAGACAGCTTCACGGAGGGCCTCGGTGGCGACCGCCCGGGTAGCCCGGACGATTTCCTCCGACGGCTCAAAGATGACCATCTCCCGTTTGGGTTTGCCGATCTCCCGCTGCATCTCTTCTTGCAGGGCGACGATCCCCTTGATCTGCTCATGCCCGAGGAGAATGCCGTCGAGGACTTCTTTCTCCGTGACCTCCTTGGCTCCGGCTTCAACCATCAGGATGGCGTCCTTGGTTCCGGCCACGACCAGATGCATCCGACTCTTCTGCGACTGCTCGTTGGTCGGGTTGATGACGAACTGTCCATCGACAATCCCGACGATGACCGCGCCGATCGGCCCGCCAAAGGGGATATCGGAAATGGTCAGAGCGGCCGAAGCCCCGATCATGGCGCATATTTCGGGGGAATTGTCGTGATCAACCGACATGATCGTGGCAATGACCTGAACGTCATTACGAAACCCCTCGGGGAAGAGGGGTCTGATCGGCCGATCAGTCAACCTGGCCTCGAGGATAGCCTTCTCGGTGGGCCTACCCTCGCGGCGGAAAATGCCGCCCGGGATCCGTCCGACCGCGTATGTTCTCTCCTCCACATCCACGGTGAGCGGAAAAAAATCAATGCCCTCCCGGGGCGCTGCCGAAGCGGTGGCGGTCACCAGTACGGCCGTGTCGCCGTAACGCACGAGGACAGCCCCTCCGGCTTGTTTGGCCAGTCTCCCCGTCTCCAAAGTGAGCGGACGGCCGGCCAGATCCATGGTGTAGTTTTTCTGCACCCCTGTCTTTCCTCCTTAATCCCTTGGAAGTGCTCTCTCATATCCTCTTTTGGCTGGGGCTTCGTTCGACGCTGGGGATAGTATTTCCTGCCGTCAGGCAAAAATGAAAGGCGGAGCCGCGCCCCGCCTACTTCCTGAGCCCAAGCCGCTCGACGATCTGGCGGTACCGGTCAACGTCGGAGTCCTTGAGGTAGTTGAGGAGAGCCCGGCGCTGTCCGACCATTTTCAGAAGGCCACGCCGCGAATGATGGTCCTTCTTGTGCTCCTTGAGATGTTCAGTCAGGTAGTTGATCCGTTCGGTTAGGATGGCAATCTGAACTTCTGGTGACCCCGTGTCTTTTTCGTGTCGGCGGTACTGGTCGATGATCGTCTGCTTCCTCTCGCTTGGAAGAGCCATTTGCTCTTCCACCCCCTTTTCCTTGGTTATCCCCGCGAGCCAAGAAGACCGTCGGAGCCTCGATCATCCGAGCCCGTGGATAAGGCGAAGTCGTTGTCGCCACGACCTTCATTCTAGCACAAAGCTCTCGGGTTGTAAAACGCCTCCAGGGAACCGTTGGCCAGCGCTTCCCTGGCTTGCCGAACGTCCCAGGCGATCTGCCGGCGCAGGGCCTCCGCCGAGCTGAAAGCCACCTCGTCACGAAGGCGTTTCAAGAACACGATCTTGGCTTCGCGATCGTAGAGATCCCCCTCAAAGTCCAGAAGGTGCACCTCGATCCCCCGTCCCCCTCCGCCGAACGTCGGGCGTCGTCCCACGTTGGCCACACCTGCCCGGCGCACCTCTTCGACAGTGACGCCGACGACATAAACCCCGTTGGCCGGGACGACCCGATCCGGCGGAGCGGCCAAATTCGCCGTCGGGAAGCCCAGCTGGGCCCCACGCCCATCGCCATGGAGGACTCGCCCCCTGATAGAGTAGGGCCGCCCGAGAAGGTTAGTCGCTTGTTCCACATCCCCCTGGGCGACCGCTCTCCTGACGGCGGTGCTTGAAACGGTGACATTCCCACATCGGAGGGCCGGGATGATGGACACCTCTAGCCCCGCGGTCCGTCCGTGCTCCAATAGGAACTGCGGCGTGCCATGGCCACCGGCTCCGAACGAGAAGTTGAAGCCGACCATCACCAGGACCGCTCCCAACTCATCACGGAGATAGCGGGTGATGAATTCGGCCGGCGGAGTGGCCGCGAATCCCTTGTCAAAGGACTTGATGAATAGGGTCTCGACTCCCAGGGCGGCGATCAGCTCAGCTTTCTCCTTCAAATCGGTGAGGAGAAGAGGTTCCAGCCCTGGCCGCAGAATCCGCAGGGGGTGCGGCTCGAAGGTCAGGGCCAGGCTTTCCAGGCCCCTGGTCGAGGCTTCAGCGACGACCGCTCGGAGCAATTTCTGGTGGCCCAAATGGACCCCATCGAAGACGCCTATGGCCACGGCTCTCTTGCCCGGCCCAAGCCGGGTCGGGTCGGTGATGATTCTCATCCCTCGCTACCTCTCGGAAAAGCCTTCTCCACGTGGACCATCGCCCGTCCTTCGCCCGGACGCGCGGCTAATCGACCGACGGCCACCAACCGGCCCTCACAGGTCACCTTGACCAAGCGTCCCTGTTCTTGGCCGGTCACCCGGCCCCTGTCTCCGTCCGCCGACCTGCCGGCCGGTTCGCGCCAAAGTCCGGCGACATCCCGCCGACGCCCCGTGGTCACGGCCAGCTCCTCCGGCCGTCCGACGATGACCTCCGGCCATCCCCGCAGAAGGTCGACGGCGCGCCAGAGCAGGCCTTCGAGCTCGCCCTGCCGCTCCGCCTCGGCCAGTTCTTCAAGGGTGACCGCCTCCTCGGTTCGGAAACCACCGGTCTCCAGACGAACCAGGAAGCCCATGTGTCCCCCGACGCCGAGGCTCTCCCCAATGTCGGCGCACAGCGTCCGGACATACGTGCCCTTGGAACAGGTCACCTCGAGAACGGCCCGGGCCGATCCAGCCCCAGCCCTGTAATCCAGCAGGCGTAGGTCGTGGATGGTCACGAGGCGCGTCGGGCGATCAACCTCGATCCCACGGCGGGCGAGCTCATGCAATGGATGCCCGCCCTTCTTGAGGCTTGAAAACATCGGCGGGACCTGTTCAATCAGTCCGACAAAGCGTGGCAGAACCTCCTCCAAGTCGCCCCGGCCGGTGGTCACCGGACGCCGTTCCCGGACCCGACCGGAGGCATCCTGGGTGTCAGTTGTTTCCCCCAGGATAAGCTGAAAGCGGTAGACCTTCCGGCCCTCTTGGAGATACTCAACGAGTCTGACGGCGGGTCCCACGCAAATCGGCAGGACCCCTCCGGCCCCCGGGTCAAGGGTACCGCTGTGCCCGACCCGGCGCACACCGGTCAAACGTCTGACGAAGGCCACGACATCGTGCGAGGTCATCCCCGGGGGTTTTAGGGCAATGAACCCGCCGTTCACTCTCCGGCCGCCTCCAGCGCAACCTGAAGAATCCTGTCTTTCACCGCTTTGAGGTCGCCACTGACCACACAACCCGCGGCCTTCGCGTGACCGCCTCCACCGAAGCCCGCAGCCAACGAAGCCACGTCGACCCGACCACGGGAGCGAAAACCGACCCGAACCTGATTGTTTCCCAGGTCACGAAAAAGGAGGGCCACCTCAACGCCATCGATCTGGCGCGGATAGTTGATTATTCCGTCGCTCTCACTTTCGTGGGCACCGACGGCGGCGAAGTCTTCAGGGGTCAGGCTGACCCAGGCCACCTTGCCGCGAGGGCTGACCTCCAAGGAACTCAGGGCCCTGGCCAAGAGCCGCAGGCTGGACTCGCTCCGTGTTTCATAAAGCCGGGTGGCCAGAAGCCACGGGCTGGCCCCTGCCCGAACCAGGGCCGCGGCCACCTCCAGACACTCGGGGGTGGTGCTCTCGTAATGGAATGATCCCGTGTCGGTGACGATGGCCGTGTAAAGACAGGTGGCCACGGCCGGGGTGAGCTCCGCCCCCAACCCGATCACCAGGTGATAGGCCAGTTCTCCTGCGGCTGAGGCGCTCGGCTCGACCCAGGCATGGGTTCCAAACCGGTCGTTGGATCCGTGATGGTCGACATTGATCACCACGGGGCAGGCCCTGACGGCCGATAGCAGCGCCCCGGTCCGGTCGAGGGCCGCACAATCCGGCAGGATGGCCGCATCAAACCGCCCGACCAATTCACCCGGGGCTCGGAGCTCGTCACTTCCGGGAAGAAAGGCATAAACCGGCGGCAGCGGGGCACTGCCCGCAACAACCGCTTCCTTGCCGAGCGAACGAAGGGCCAGAGCCAACCCAAAAGAGGTCCCAAGGCTATCGCCGTCAGGGTTCTCGTGCAGAACAACCAAGAAACGCTGCCCCTGCCGAAGGGCCTCAATGATGTCGCCCGGGACTTGCCCAGTCAATCTGGTCGTCCCCCGCGGGCTTTCCCGGGTTCGCCTTCCACCTCTGGTCCCCCGGTGGGGACGCGCGGCGGCTCAGGCCCCGTGATTTGAGAGGCCGCCCCCCGGCCCTCTTCCTCTTTCACCTGATTGAGCAGTCGCATGATGTGGACGCCATGAGCGATCGAATCGTCGGCACGGAAGATGATTTCCGGGGCGTAGCGCAGTCGAATCCGCCTCGCAACCTCGGAACGGACGAACCCGGCCGCCCTTTTGAGCCCTTCCAGGCTGGCCTCCCGGTCCTCGGCGGGGCCGAGGACGCTGACGTAGACCCTGGCCTGCCGAAGATCCTGGGTCAGGTCTACGCGGGTGATGCTGACGAACCCCACCCGCGGGTCTTTGAGCTCGGACCTGAGAATGTCGCTGATCTCTTCTCGCAACGCCCCGTTCAACCGTTCGATCCTGGTCTGGGACATATTACTTCACCTGCACATCCACCTATTCAAGCCGCTGGCGCGGGAGGAGACCCGCAGCCTCACAGCTCAACCTCACGCTTCACCTCTTCGTTGACAAATGCCTCAAGGATGTCGCCTTCCTTAATGTCGTTGAAATTCTCAAGCCCAATCCCGCATTCGTAGCCTTCGGCAACCTCCCGAACGTCATCCTTGAAGCGCTTCAGGGAATCGATCTTCCCCTCCCAGGTCACCCGGCCTTCACGGATGAGGCGGATGCCGGCCGTCCGGGTGATTTTGCCGTCGCTGACAAAGCAGCCGGCGACCACCCCGACCTTGGGCACCCTGAACAACTGGCGAACCTCGGCCCGACCGATGACGACTTCCTTGTACTCCGGCGCCAGGAGGCCGACGATGGCCGCCTTGATGTCATCGACGGCTTCGTAAATGATGCGATAGGTTCGGATATCGACCTTCTCACGTTCGGCCACTTTTCGAGCATTGGGGTCCGGCCTCACGTTGAAGCCGATGATGATGGCTCCCGAGGCCGATGCCAACATGACGTCGCTCTCGCTGACCGCGCCGACGCCGCCATGGATGACCTTGACCTTGACCTCGCCATGCTGGATGCCCGATAGAGCCTTCTCGAGGGCTTCCACGGACCCCTGGACGTCCGCCTTAACGATCAGGTTCAGCTCCTTCATCTGGCCTTCCTTGATCTGACGGTAGACGTCGTCGAGGGTCAGGCGGCGAGCGGCATCCTGTTCCTCTCGGCGCTTCTTCTCCTGGCGTTTGGCGGCGATCTCCTTGACCTTTCGTTCGTCGCCTACGACCACGAAGGTGTCGCCGGCTGACGGCACGTCGACAAACCCGAGGACCTCCACCGGTTGGGACGGCCCAGCCTTCTTGAGGCGCTTGCCTTTATCGTCGACCATCGCCCGAACCTTGCCCCAGGTAGTACCGCAAGTGAAGACGTCACCGACTCGGAGGGTTCCCGATTGGACCAAGAGTGTGGCCACCGGGCCACGGCCCTTATCGAGTTTGGATTCGATGATTGTACCACGGGCGAAACGCTCGGGGTTGGCCTTGAGGTCTTCCATGTCCGCCACCAGAAGGACCATCTCCAACAAGGTGTCGAGACCCTGCTTGGTTCTGGCGGAGACGGGGACCATAACCGTCTTCCCACCCCAATCTTCCGGCAGGAGCCCCTGGTCAGCCAGCTGCCTCTTGACCCGCTCCGGCTGAGCCTCCGGCTTATCGATCTTATTAATGGCCACGATAATGGGCACCTCAGCGGCCCGGGCATGATTGATAGCCTCGATGGTCTGGGGCATCACGCCATCATCGGCGGCCACCACCAGAATCGCGACATCTGTCACCTGTGCCCCCCGGGCACGCATCGAGGTGAAGGCCTCGTGGCCCGGGGTATCAATGAAGGTTATCCTGCGGTCGCCGTGCTCCACCGTATAAGCCCCGATGTGTTGGGTGATTCCCCCGGCTTCGGTGGCCGTAACGTTGGTTTTCCGAATCGCGTCAAGGAGGGATGTCTTCCCGTGATCGACATGTCCCATCACCGTTACGACAGGTGGCCGCGGGGTCGAGGTGGGGCATGCTGCCAATCCCCGTCGCCAGGCAGTTGAAGATGTGGGTCATGAGACAGGTTTCCTTTCGATA
>Ga0334722_10006740_pt1 | contig 11278 bp, 13 predicted proteins | sample C3_bottom_MG_FD_207210 | JGI IMG/M metagenome (GOLD analysis project Ga0334722, IMG submission 207210) | Sediment microbial communities from Yellowstone Lake, YNP, Wyoming, USA - C3_bottom | ecosystem: Environmental > Aquatic > Freshwater > Lake > Sediment | place: USA: Wyoming | collected...
TGCGACTATTACTGTGCCGCTGACTCCAACACCGATTGAAATAAACCTAATAGGAACCAGCGCAGCCAATACCATAAACGGTGGAAATTCAAACGACTTTCTTCAAGGTGAAGCCGGTAATGATACTCTAAACGGCGGTGATGGGAATGATATTTTAGTAGGTGGCGATGGCAATGATGTACTCAATGGTGGGGCAGGAAATGATACTCTTATCAGTGATCTTGAGACCCATCTCTCCTTCTTTAGTATGTACGGCAGTGGCGATCTGACTAAAGATGGAGTCAACGGCGCAGATGGGATAGATACATTAATCCTTACCCTAAACACCTCAATCGATTTCAATGCGTTCAATACGTCCAATATGCCCATCAATGATATTGAGATTATTGATTTAAATCATGATGGCTCTCATGCTCTGACGAATATTTCCCTCCAAGATGTCATAGATATGACCGATGTTAATAACGATCTAGTTATTCTTGGGGACAGTGGAGACAGTGTTGATTTTCTAAATTCCAATGGATGGGTGAAAGGGGCGTCAAGTACTGAAACAGTTAATGGTGCTTCTCATACACTGGATCATTATACGAATACAACCGATCCAACCGTACTCGTAAAAGTCGAAACAGCAATATTTGATACAATTTGATCAAGTTTTTGCTTAAATAGTACCAATTTAGTGCAAAAAAGTGTACAATCCGTTTTTACACATTTGATAATGGTTGATGCAATCAACCCATTAAAGGTTTGCCAGATAGTTAGGATATCCATCGTGTATACAGATTTACTACCAGAAGATAACAATTATAATGTTACCATTGACCACCCTAAAGGGCGAACGTATGGGGAATGTGTTTATGATGAACTTTCAAGCATTCAGATGATTGAGGGAAAGTTTATCACGACTTTGCACATCAAAGACAAGCCCAAACGAATGAATCGTGGCGATGCTTTGCACTATTACACTCAAAAATTACGACGTGTTTGGGAAAACTCTCCCAAGGGCATTGCCTAAAAGTGTTTAGAAGTCTTTTTTAAACTTATCAGCTATGCTATCTCCAAGCTCATCTATTGGTCTACCTTTTTTATCAGACCAGCTTGTCTTATTTGAATATTCCTGCTGTACTATTTTTGGCTTGACTGGTTCAACAGGTGTGATCTTAACTTCTTGCACTGTGCCATTTTCCTCGTTCCCAACCTTTGCGGGTAAAGAATCAAGATAAAAAGCTTTAAAGAGGATCAAAACAATTGCAAAAATAAATGCATAAATAAATGGCTTCATTGTAACTCCTAAAATATTATGCGAATCTTACACTACGTCTATATCGTCAAAACTGCCTAATTCTTCAAGTAATTTATTATCAATACGTATTGCTGACTCGATGACAACATCACACAATTTTGAGACAACCGTAAGCTTAATAGCACGGCGCCCTGGATGACGGCGTACAAGAGTATAAAGCTTTTCGAGAGATTCCAGATTATCACTCAAACGAAGACGCAAATGCAGTGGTTCTTGCGGTGCTTCAACAATTTTTGTTTCTACTTTTTTTGCCTCTTTTTTGGCTTCAGCAAGTGTCATGATTTTCGTTACACCGATACGGGTAAACATCTCTGTATGGGTAACTTTGACTTTAAACGCAATAGGCTCGTCCAAATCCATTTTTTCAAGCTGTTCAAGCTTGTCGCTAAAAAGCATCATCTCGATGTTGCCGTGAAAATCCATCAAACTTACAAGTCCGAACTGTGACCCTTTTTTCGACATTTTTTTTACTATTTCTTCAACTTTTCCGATAAAAATAGCCGTAGAGCCATCGGCAATATTTTCTACTTCAGATGATAATGTATAACTTATTGCATCAATTTGTTCACGGAAATTATCAAGGGGATGCCCTGATACGTAGAATCCCAACGTGTCTTTCTCAAAATCTAAAAGAGTTTTAAGATCGTATTCCTCAAAATTTTTAAGATTCAGCTCGACGCTCATGACCTCTTCATCATCTCCAAACAGACTAAATTGCGCATCTTTTTGTAAAGAGGAGCTTTTTTTAGCCGCTTCGACCATTGTTTCTACTTGTTCAACCAATGCTCGTCTAGAATAGCCAAAACTGTCAAAGCCTCCTGCTTTGATGATGCACTCGATAACGCGTTTATTAACTTTTTGTGGTTCGATACGATTTATAAAATCTTGAATATCTTTAAACTCACTCTTACTTCGAGCATCGAGAATCGACTCAACCGCCGCTTCTCCCACCCCTTTTATCGCCCCTAGACCAAAGAGAATTTGATCCTGACCATCTTTATTGATGGCGGAAAATTCAAGCTGAGAATGGTTGATATTGGGAGCACCTAGAAATATTTTCATCCGTTTTGCTTCGTCGATGTATTTGACGACTTTGTCCGTGTTGTCTTTTTCGCTAGTGAGCAATGCCGCCATAAACTCTTGGGGATAATAGGTTTTAAGCCATGCTGTTTGGAATGTCACCATCGCATACGCCGCCGAATGCGATTTATTAAATCCGTATCCCGCAAATTTTTCGATCAGATCAAACAGTTCCGACGCTTTTTTATAATCCAGATTTTGCTTCGCCGCACCTTGACTAAACTCATCGTTGTAAGCAGACAAATCCTTTTTCTTACCCATCGCACGTCGGATAATATCTGAGTATCCCAGACTAAAGCCCCCGATGGTTTGAACGATTTGCATAACCTGCTCTTGGTAAACGATGACTCCATACGTCGGTTTTAAGATGATTTCCATGGCTGGAAATGTATAGGAAATCGCCTGCCTACCATGTTTTCGCTCGATAAAATCATCCAACATTCCCGATTCCATCGGTCCCGGACGATAAAGGGCGAGTACCGCGATCAAATCCTCGAATGAACTGGGCTTCAGGCGACGGTTCAAATCCTGCATCCCCGTCGACTCTATCTGGAACATTCCCACCGTTTCACCGCTTTGGATCACTCGATAGACCTCAGGGTCATTCTCATCGATGGCGTGCCAATCGATCTCTTTAGCGTAACGATGACGAATAAGCTTAATTGCACTATCGATAACGTCGAGCGTTTTAAGTCCCAAAAAGTCAAACTTTATGAGGTCAATGTCTTCGAGAAAGTTAAGTGAATACTGCGTGATGTAGTTTTCCTCGCCTGAGGGTTTATAAATGGGTGTTTTTTTCCATAACGGCTCGTTGGAGATAACAACTCCTGCTGCGTGCATCCCTGCATTACGCTTTAAGCCCTCAAGTTTTTTGGCAAACTCCCATACCCGTGCCGCATTTGTATCACTTTCAACCAGTTCTTTAATCTTCGGTTCTTTTTGATACGCACCATCCTCGGTTTTACCCCCTTTGGTTTTACCGTTGAGGGTAATTCCTAACTCATCTGGAATCAGTTTTGCCAACATATCCGCTTGCGAGAGGGGCATTTCCAATACCCGCGCAACGTCACGAATGACCCCTTTTGCTAACAGTGAACCAAAGGTGATAATCTGTGCAACTTGCTCGCGACCGTACTTTTGTACCACATAATCGATCACTTCCCCACGGCGTGCTTGCATAAAGTCCATATCGATATCGGGCATCGATACCCGCTCAGGATTGAGAAAACGCTCAAAAAGCAAATCGTATTTCATCGGGTCGATGTCAGTAATCTCTAGGCTGTACGCAACCAAACTTCCCGCAGCCGAACCCCGTCCCGGTCCCACGGCAATCCCCATCCGTTTCGCTTCACGGACAAAATCCCAAACGATGAGCATATAACCGGGAAATTTCATCTGATTAATGACACCCATCTCAAACTCTAAACGTGCTTTATATTCTTCATGTTTTGCTACGGGAACGTGTACCAATCTCTCGTCCAAACCGATACGGCAACGATGGATAAAAAACTGGGAATCTTCCTCCATAACCAGCCCCTCAGCAAGAGCATATTCACTGGTAAATTTAAAATTTGGAGGAGTCGGATCACCAAGTTTGAGCTCTAACTGGCACTTGTCAACAATTTCTTGAGTGTTATACAGTGCTTCAGGAATGTCGGCGAAAATCTGTGCCATTTGTTCGGGAGATTTGATGTAAAACTCATGAACGGAGTGACGCATACGCTTGGGGTCATCGTAAAGTTTATTCATCCCAATACACATAAATGCCTCGTGATACTGCGCATCCCCAGCATAAGTATAGTGTGTGTCGTTGGTTGCAACAAGTTTGATATCCGTCTCTTGAGAAATTTGGATTACCTGTTCATCGATAAAAAGCTGATCACTAATCCCATGGCGCATGATCTCCATGTAAAAATCATCCCCAAACATCTCCTTGTACTCAAGCGCTACTTTTTTCGCCTCTTCGTAGCCTCCTGCTCCATTTTTGACATTACGCTCATTCACCATATTAAGATGCCAGTTGACTTCCCCCTGCAAACACGCAGAAGTACAAATAATCCCTTCACAGTTTTCACGCAACAACTTTTTATTAATCCGTGGATAGTAATAAAATCCGTTGATATAGGCTTGCGAAGAGAGATACATCAGATTTTTGTACCCGATCTCATTTTTGGCGAATAAACAAACGTGAAACCGCTGCCGTATGCTTTTGTCTCCCAACTCTTCGCCATTATGAATATACGCTTCCATCCCAATAATCGGCTTAAGCCCTGCACCCTTCATCTGCTGATAAAAATCGATCGCACCAAACATATTGCCATGATCGCTCATCGCAACCGACGTCATCCCAAGCTCTTTGACACGGCTGGCAAGAGCAGAAATTTTATTCGCACCATCGAGCAAAGAGTATTCAGTATGTAAATGCAAATGGGTAAAAGGGGGAATCGTACTCATAAAAAACCTTGAGAAAATATGAAGGGATTATAGTATGCACAGGGTAAGGAAGAGCTTTTGTAATTCAAAATTTCTCATTACTTTGACAAAAATTAATCCATAAACAAATTATCTGTTTTGTGGAATTTTAAAAGTTTGGCAGTGTACAATATCCCCATTCAATACAAAAATAACAAAAGGAATTCCTATGCCAACAATTAACAAATACGTTGATATTGACACTGTAGAGCGAGAAGCTAAAAAAGATCTTATTGATCGTCACTCCCCTTTTATCACCATCGCTGGTGAAGCAAAAAAAGGTGAAATGCTTGCAGTCAATGTAAAAATGGGTCAAGAATATACGCATCCGGATGATTTTGATCACTACATCGAAAGTATCACTCTTTTCAATGGTGACACAAAATTAGCAATGACTACCTTCGTTCCAGGAACACTTGGAAATGAAAAATCTCATGCTGAAGTAACATTCAATATTCGCCCAATGGGTAAAAAATTGACACTTGTTGCACACGGTTACTGTACAAAACACGGAGTATGGGAATCAACCCCTGTGATCGTAGAAGTTGCAGAAGCTAGTACTTGCTGCGGTGGCGGACACTGTTCGTAACCCCTACATAAGGGAGTCTTAAGCACTTTAACTAGTGCTTCAGCTCCTCTTATTTTTCCTCTAAATTCTCTCTATTTTTATGCTTTATTGCTTAAGTAAGTGCCATTCGGGATAGGCTGCTTTATGTCAACCTAAATCAAATTTTTAATTCTACTTTTCCATGCGCATAGTTATGAATCAGTGCTTGGATAATATTTTGATACGAAATGCCAATGTCTTTTGCTCTCTGTTTGACAAAATCCAAATCTGATTGTTTCATGTTGATGGTGATTTGCTTTTTTTGTTTGAGATAATCAAGCGTATTGGTTGCCATTGTTTTTATTTTTTCATTATTAAAGGCAATATGCTCAACACCTTCAAGTTCAATCGCATCTAGTAGTTCTAGTTCGTCTGTATCGTATTTCATAATGCATCTCCTTTGTATTGTTTATGTAGTTTTCGGCTAGGGATAATATTTTTGAGAAAAATATCATCACCATCTATCACATAGGGAATATAATGGACATATCCACCTATCGATATGACGTAAATGTATTGATTTGGATATTTATCCTTAAGTGGATGCTTGTAGTGATCAAGAACCCCATTTTTAGATAATATTTCCACAACATCTTCGAAGCTATAGCCACGAGTTGCTTTTAAGATACTATTTTTATCTTCATTCCATCTATACATATATTACCTTTTCAATATATAAGCATTATATTTCATCTATATTAAATGTAAAATTAAAACCCCACAAATCATTTACTTTGTCTCGAAAGATAGTTATAAACTCCCGTTCCGACGATGAGCAATGTGACCCCTATTATGAGGTAAAACGCATTGATTATTTTACTGTAATCATCCAATACGATTTTAAATACGGCCATCAACGATTCAATGGAGAGGGCAATGATAATAGAGGTGAGAAATTTACCGAGGGTTTTACTCTGCATCTCAACACCATAATCGAGACTTTTAAATAAGACCTCATTTTCAATCATCGTTTTTGCCAAATCATAAATAGCAAGACCAATCGTAATGGAAATAATCGACGTAAATATTTTATGCATCACTTCATTTTGGTTATGATGCATAAAAAGAATACCTCCGAAAATATAGGCACCATAGAGAATCAAGAATACTGAAACTATTCCCAGAAGTAAACCACCGGATCCCATAATGATTTTATTGGCTTTATCTATAATACTGTTGTATTCAATAAGACGAAGTTCTTCGAGTAATATAAGCATATCAAAGTCGGCAACAAGATAAAAGTCTCCCTCTTGCTTGACAACTGTAAGCGTCGGTCGTCCGCTCATGTGATGCAGATACGGGTTACTAACATGAATAGATTCCTCCGCAAAACTGACCCACTTAAAATAAAAAGATTTATCGGCTCCCTGACGCCTTTCATCATCCTCTTTACGCCCAAAACTTGGTGTGGATTGCACAAACGAGGGAGAAACAGCGTAAATTACTTCTGCTGCTTTTTCAAATTCAAAGAATCGTTTCATGTTTTGAGCATCAAATGAGACAGGATGAAACTTTTCCAGCGTATTACGAAGATAAAATTGAGTACTATTTCTGTGCTCAGTGTAGATAGTAATAATCCGTTTCATTGAAAACTCCTTAGAGCAAGTATTCAGTTTATGTTGTACACCCCTTTGAATTAAAATTTATATTGTTATCTAAAATAATTCATTATTTTTTGGTAAATTTTAGAGAGATAGGATTATGATTTCTTATAACTAAAAGGAGGATGCAATGAAATTTGAATTGATGAGTCTACCGTACACGCAAGTAGCACTCGAACCTTATCTCTCTTCCGAAACTCTATCGTATCATTATGGAAAACATCATGCAGGATATGTAAATAAGCTCAATATTCTCATCGAAGGTACGGAGTATTCGGATAAATCACTTGAACATATCGTGAAAAATGCTACTGGTGCTATTTTCAACAATGCGGCACAGGTTTTTAATCACGATTTTTACTGGAAGGGGCTTTCACCCGTCGAAAGTAATCCATCGAATCGAATTACCGATCTTATTGTACGTGATTTTGGTTCTGAAGAGAAATTTAAAGAAGCATTTTTAAGTGTTGCTTCTGGATTTTTCGGCTCAGGATGGGTTTGGCTCATTCTTACCGACGATAAGCATCTCGTTATCGAAACAACGTCCAATGCCGATACGCCAATACGCCATAGTAAAGTACCTCTACTCACATGTGATGTTTGGGAACACGCCTATTACATCGATTACCGAAACGGTAGACCCGACTATCTGGAAAATTGGTGGAAATTAATTAACTGGAAATTTGTATCAGACAATTTAAAAGATTGAACAAAGGGCTCCCAAAAGAGCTCTTTATCTCTTTTTAACGCCTTTTTTCTTATACTCTTTTTATGGACTCTTATCAAAATCTTGCATACCTTGAAAATCTCTACCGCCTTAAAGCATTAGGCTTTAACTATGTGGATCCTGTTATTCCAAACAAAAATCAAGGGCAAACATCTTCACTTCCAAACTCGTATGACATACTCACAGATACTATTCGAGGGTGTCATTTATGTGACTTGAGTAAATCACGCTCTCAAAGCATGACGGGTCATGGAAATCTTCATCCAAAAATTGTTTTTCTTGATGCCTTCGTTTCCAGTGCAGAGGATGAATCCAATGCCTATTACACAGGACGCTCTGGTGTAATGCTTCGGGATATGATCGAAAAAGTTCTTGGGCTCTCAATCGATGATGTCTATATCACCCATGCTGTCAAATGCAAACCTTTTGGCTTTCAACAACCTTCCTCTAGTGAATGCAACAGCTGCTCTCCTTTTTTACACAAACAACTTGAAATTCTATCGCCCAAGATCATTGTTACTTTAGGTGCTGATGCGCACACACTATTAACCCATGACTCCAGTGATTTTGAGCGTATACGTGGACAAAAAATACCCTTTGGAAATTCTCACATTATCCCTCTTCATCATCCTACTTTTTTACTGCGAAACCCTTCCCTAAAAAAAGAAACCATGCGGGATTTACAAACGATTAAAGAGGCGTTAAAATGAAAATTATTTTTTTAGTGTTAATGATTTTCACTTTTTCGTGGGGACAATCACTTAAAATCGCCCTTTTAACCGCGCCAAGCGTGATAGGAAAATATTCTCAATCCACCTATGATGTAGCACTTTCTACTCTTATGTCTACGAATCTTCCTTTTGAACTCATTCTGATCGAAATGAAAGATGAATCCGAAAGTTCAATTGCACAAGCTCTTGAAAAAATCAATAATGATTCTATACAAGCGGTATTGGCGCCGCTAACGCTTAATGGTGCCAAAAATCTGCTTACATTGAAAACCAATAAGCCGATTTTTATCCCCACAGTTCATAAGCGTGATGTTGGCCTATGTGATAACAATATCGTTTTTGGAGCCATTGATTACCAAGCACAAATTGAAGCACTTGTTCCCTATATGGGACGCTCATTAGCAATATTTTATGGAGACTCAACTGTTGGATTGAATTTGGCTCATATAACTCAAGACATTGCCTCCAATGCCAAAAAAGGGGCTATGCCCTCTTCGCTCTACTCCATTGACGCCGAAGGTGCCAATATTGTTAAATATTTAGCCAAACCCGCAGCTTTTTCAAAAAAAAGTATTGTTGTCCATCTCCCTGTTGTCAAAACATCTATGCTTGCAGCTCACCTGACCTTTAGCGGGGCACATGAACATAATATTCTTTCGACTCAAATCAACTTTGACCCAACACTCATTTCTTTAACACAGTACAATGATAGGCGTAATATGATTATTGCTAACTCTATCATAGAGCAAGTCCCTTCTATCTATGAAACTAACGCCCTCATGAACAATGATCTCACGTTTGATTGGATCAACTATACAACCAGTGTCGGAACAGACTATTTAGTTTCCTATCTAAATGGAACAGAACGTCTGTACACAATGCGTCTTGTCGATTCTCAGATCATCTATCCGATCGAACTAATGAAGCCCAAAGAGTTTGGATTTGAACCCTTGGATAAAAAATAATATCCCATGATTGAATCCATCGAAATTTTTAGTCATTTATCCTCTTCACAGCTGAAACAACTAGAAGAAATATCGCTTCTACGTCAATATACAACCAGTGAAATTATCTTTTATCAAGGAGATAAAAGCGAGTATTTTCATTTTTTGCTCCAAGGAGATGTCCGCGTTTACAAAGCAAATGATAACGAAACCCTCGAAGTTCATCGTTTTCACGCACCTTCTATGATCGCAGAACTGGCCACTCTTAAATCGCTCCCATTTCCAGCTAGTGCAGAGGCATTAACCCCCTGCACTGTTTTAAAAATAGCCCAAAAGCCTTTTATTGATTTACTTCACGCAGATACTGGACTTGCAATTTCCATGATGACCTCACTCATGAATAAAATCGGAACCCTAGAGCGCGTCATCGAAAATCTTAATGCACCAGATAGTATGAGTAAAATTGTTCGTCTCATGGTGGAACAACCTCAACTGTTTAACACCGCCAAAGGGACATACATAGCTAAAAAGTTATCCATTACCCCAGAGACATTCTCTCGAAGTCTCAGTAAGCTAAAAAAAGAGAACCTAATAGCCCATAAACCCCATAAATACTTTGAAATCCTTAATCAAAAAGATCTAGAAAAGTACATTTGAGGATAATTATTATTTAAGTGTCGTAGGACTATACTCTTCAGTATTAGTTTAGAAGGAGTTTCAAATGGGAAAACGTGGGATTTCCATCCTTAAGGGGATAGAGGCAAAAACAGTTATTGATGTTTTAAATAAAGCGTATTGTGATGAATGGCTTGCCTATTATCAGTACTTTATCGAATCAAAAGTAGTTAAGGGGATCATGAAAGATGCTGTCATGGCTGAACTCACTTTGCATGCGGCGGATGAACTACGTCATGCAACGATGATATCTGGCCGTATTATTCAACTTGGTGGTACTCCGATACTGCATCCAGGAGAGTGGCTCACTCATTCCAATTGTGGCTATGATGCTCCAACAAATCCTGATGTCCGTGCTATTTTAGATCAAGCGATCTCAGGTGAGCAATGTGCTATTACTACCTATTCCAATCTTTTAGAGCTTGTTAGAGAAAAAGATATTGTCACTTATGATTTGGTATCACAAATATTAGCCGATGAAGTTGAACATGAAGAAGATTTGCAATCTTTGTTTGATGATATAGAAGAATTCATTACACAATTTAAACAATGAGAGTACTGATATTTTTATTCTTTTTCTCATTTTATAGTTACAGTGCTGATATTTTCAAACTGGTTCAAGCACTTGATCGTAACGATACCAAAGCATTTACATCGATGGTTAGAGGAATCGATGATGCCAATACAGCGCGTTCAGATAACAATAAAACCATTTTGATGTACGCATCATGGATAGGGAACGGCGATGCCGTTAAACATCTAATAGAAATGGGAGCAAATATCAATGCACAAGACACATCCAATGCCACAGCATTGCATTTAGCAATTTGGAAAGATAATACGCAAATCGCACTGTATTTATTAGAACGCGGCGCTTCGCCTTCAGCTATGAGTATTGATGGTATGACACCAAGCGATATTGCGGTGCTTCGAACCAACACAAAAGTGATGGAAGCCATCGAAAAAGCAAAACCGAAACTTAAAAGCCTTTTATGAGAGTGCTAATAAAAAGGCTCTCTCCTCCTGTGGAATGAGTGCAATAGCCCCTTCATGAGTCAAATGAACAAGTTGTATTTCCATGACAAAAAGTTTTTCATCACCTCGATAAACACTTTGGATCAACGTAAATGAAGCATTT
>Ga0334722_10006741_pt1 | contig 11276 bp, 6 predicted proteins | sample C3_bottom_MG_FD_207210 | JGI IMG/M metagenome (GOLD analysis project Ga0334722, IMG submission 207210) | Sediment microbial communities from Yellowstone Lake, YNP, Wyoming, USA - C3_bottom | ecosystem: Environmental > Aquatic > Freshwater > Lake > Sediment | place: USA: Wyoming | collected...
AGAGGTCTCGGCGATCGTATTTGTGCATGTAACTGCGTTTGTGGATGTGAAGATAAAACCCGAAGGAGATTGAAAGAGACCATTCTGAACGAGTAACAGCGATTTTTGTTTTGAATCGTTCCAGATTGTTGCGTTCAACGGATTTTGCGGCGGTTCAGTTGGCAGAAAAGACAATTCCGCAGATGATGTAAGCCTGTTGACGGCAAGGTTTGTGGCAGAGCCATTTAAAGAAATCACCCGCTGGTCAATCTGTTCCTGAATGTTCTGACGGATGCCGTCAAGGGTGTTAAACTCTGCGTCGGAAACTTGTCCGGAGCCAATGTTTGCGGCAGCAATATTTGTCCATGTTCCATCGCCACGGAGGAACGAGGCGGAGGACGAAACGCCATCGCCAAGTTGCGTAGGCGGAACGTGTCCGGCAGTGTCGAGCGACGCATATCCGTTTGCAACGCCGCGTAACCGTTTTTCTTCATATACCGGGGAGACGGGGAATGAATAGGTTATTTCGCTTGTGATGAGCGAGGTCCAGTCGTTGGTAGCAGAGGTATCCGGCACGGAAATAACGAATGAATCGCGGGAGTTTGTCCCAATCGTAACCTTGTAATCGCCGGGTTCAAGCAGGATTGAAAACCTGCCATCTGCGCCTGCGGACGCTATCTTTTCCGTTGTTAGGATAATGCGACCGGCGTTGTTGAGCGGGGTAGAGAGTGGCGCAAACGCAATGGTTGCATTTGTTGGGTTTCCTGATGTGTCTGCCACCACGCCTGTGATGGTGGCAGGCATTGCGTTGTTGTTTAAGCCGAGGATATACGTTGCGACGATTGTTGCAATCGTCCCTCTGCCCATCCATTTTTTCAAACATATCATTTTCATGAAAAAACTATTGCTTCAACTGACGCATTATTCATTCTCACGGTGAGAAATTAGGCGGATTTTTAAAAATAAAACCACAGAGAACACAGAGAGATTTAAAAAAAGAAAAGATATAAACCACAGAGAACACAGAGGTACATAATGGAATTAATTTATTAAGAAATATTTTAACCACAGAGGGCACAGAGAACACAGAGAGAAAGGACAAAGAGATTAAAGAAGAGAGAAAATAAACCACAGAGGACGCAGAGGATACAGAGTTAGAAAGACAGAATTTTAAAGCGGAATTGAAATATTAACCACAGAGATCTCAGAGAAATGCAGAGTATGAAAAGATAGAATTTTAAAACAGATTGGAAGAATTTAACCACAGAGGACACAGAGGACACAGAGAAATGCAGAGAGAAAAAACATAGAGAATTGTAAAGGAGAAAATAAACCACAGAGAACACAGAGGTACATAATGGAATTAATTTATTAAGAAATATTTTAACCACAGAGGGCACAGAGAACACAGAGAGAAAGGACAAAGGGATTAAAGGAGAGAGAAAATAAACCACAGAGGACGCAGAGGATACAGAGAAATTAATTTAATAAGAAAAATTTTAACCACAGAGAACACAGAGGAAAAACAGATATTTAAATATTATAAGATAGACATGATTTTTGTCGTTTTTTAAACCCTGAAAATCTTAACAATCCTGTTGAAACAATTTATTAAACCATGTTTATTATAATTATTTTGTTAATTAAATATTTTCCCTCTCTGTGTTCTCTGTGTTCTCTGTGGTTAATATATTTATAAAAAAATTCTTCTTCTGTGTTCTCTGTGGTTAAATTCTTTGTTCCTCTTTTCCTTTTTAATAAATGAAAACCTCTGTGTTCTCTATGCCCTCTGTGGTTTTAATTTTTTTATCTCCGTTTTTACCCTCTATATATCTCCATGCTCTCTGTGGTTTTATTGTTTTGTTTTTTAATTTCTAAGTTTTTTCTCTGTGTCCTCTGTGTTCTCTGTGGTTTTTTAATTTAGTTTTTAATTTCCGAAAAATTCTATTAAATTTTTCTCTGTGTCTCTTTGTGGTTAATTTTTTTCTTTTTTAAAGCTTTGTGTTTCCCTTTGTCTCACTCTGTGTTCTCTGTGGTTTTATTTTTCTGTCGGTTGCTGATACTGGGAAATAAATCTGAACTTTCTTTGATTAATGTGGAAATCTGAAATAGAATTAATGACGTAAAGATGAGTGAGAAAATGAAAAATCAGGGGATTGCCGGTATAACGAGCCTGCGCCTTTTTATGATGATTGCGTTTGTTATCCTGAATATTGCGTTTAGCGGATTTGGACAGGACGAGATTTCCACTATTATTTTGCAGAACGGCGACAGGCTTAGCGGCAAAATCGTTTACAGAAATTCCGACCATTTGATTTTAAAGACCGAATGGAATCCATCCGTCGTTGTCCCGTTCACCAACATCACGGATATCATTGATTATCAGCAGCAGTTCACCAAACCAAAGTCCGAAAGGGAAATCCAGAAGGAGCAGCTTACAAAACAGTTGAAAAAGGAATTTCCATCGGCAAAGGAAGGTATAACGACGCTCATTAAACAGAAAAGAAAAATCGAGGGCGATGTCTCTCTTGGTATGGACGCCGGGTTCAGCATAATAGACAGACAAAATTTTACCGGTCAGTTAAACCTTTCCTACGCCACGGATTCGTTCTTTAATCAACTGCGATATAACGCCGTTTATGGAAGGGTCGAGAAAGAGGTTTCCGCTAACAGGATGGACGGCGTTTACCGGAACGAAATCACGATTAAAAATAATCTGTTTAATTATAATATGTTCGAAGCCGGATACGACCACATCCGCGAGATAGATTTTTATTACCACATTGGTCCGGGCTTGGGATATCGGTTTATATCGAAGCCGACCCTTACGCTGGATTTTACCCTTGGCGGCAGCTACCAGAGTTACTTTTACAAATTCAACCCCGAGCAAAGCAATATGTATATGGACTTTGGACAAAACCTTGGCGCTGTGTTGCTTTCGCGGTTTTTGCTTATTGAAAGACTGATGTTCAGTGCGCGACCGGACGACCTCAGCGGTTACCGCGTTAAACTGGAGACAAAACTGGTTTATCCAATCTCGAATAAACTTTTCTTAAGCGCTGAGTTTGCCGATTTATACGACGCAACGCCAGCGCCGGGCGTCAGCAAAAACGATGTTCAAATTAAATCTGCTATCGGGTATAAATTCTGAAACGGTGTTTGTAAGTTCGGAACGGATTGATATGAAAGAAAAAAAGAAAGATTTGCCGCCGGTGGTTCTGATTACGGGAACGGATGAGTTTCTGGCAAAGGCGCGCGCAAGGGAGATTTTTTCGGAGTGGGGAGCAGACACCGGCGAAATGGACAGGGAAATAATTGAAGCCGACGTAGCAACACAGGAAGAAGCCCTGAAGGCAATCGCAAAGTTAACCGAGGCTTTGAACACGTTCCCGTTTTTTGGTTCCAAACGGGTCGTATGGCTTAAGGATTGCAGTTTTTTAGCGGAATCTACGGCAACCACAGAGAATGTGTGGCGACGGCTGGATGACCTTGCAAAAACAATTAAAAGCCTTTCATGGAAGGATACACGCCTGCTCATAAACGCCCCGGCAATCGATAAACGCCGCTCGCTGTATAAGGCAATTTCTGATATTGGAACGATTGAAACTTATGAGGCGCTTTCGACTCAAGACCCCGACTGGGAAAACAAGGCAATGGAGTATGTCCGGAACATACTCGAGGAAAACGGGAAACGCGCCTCGGAAGATGTTTTGTTTGAGATTGTGAACCGCGTAGGCGCAGACACCGCAACCCTGCGTTCCGAAGCCGAAAAACTTATTATCTACACCGGCAACAGAGATACAGTCCGGTTAAAAGATGTGGAGGAGATTTGTTCCACGAGCAAACAGGTTACCGCATTTGCGGTTGCGGAGGCGATCGGTAAACGCGATTTGCCGCAAGCCCTGAAACGGCTGGACGATGAGTTCTGGAGCATGCAGTTCGACAAGGATAAAAGCGAGATCGGGATTTTATACGGGATTATTTCCAAGTTCCGTGCATTGCTTGTGGCAAAGGATTTAGTCGAATCCAGACTCGTAAAACCCGGAGCGTCATACGCTGCGTTTAAAAATCAGGTGGAATCCAGCGGCGTTATGAGCGCTGCCGCGTTGAAAATCCATCCATTTGTATTGTTCAAGGCGTGCGAGGAATCGAAAAATTACACGCGGGAAGAATTAATCGGGGCTATGAAACTGCTCATGCAATGCAATTACGAACTTGTGTCCACACAACAGGACAAAAAACGCGTCATCCAGCAAACACTTGTAAAAATACTCTCAAAAACCGCCTGATACGAAAAAGGAAAGGAAAAAGGGGTATTTAACGGGATGGGAGGGTAAAATTGTAACCGCAGAGGATGCGGAGGGCACGGAGAGGGGAAAGAAGATTTTTAAAAAGGATGGAATAAAAAATAAACCACAGAGGGTACGGAGAAACACAGAGATAGAAAAAATTTTTAACAGGATTCGAAGGATGATGGGGATTTTTCAATTTAAGAGGATGAGTAAGATTTTATTTTTTTTCACCGCAGTGGACATAAAGTGAAACAGAGAGAAAAAAGAGGAAAAATTTGTTAACAGGATCGTTAGGATTTGCTAGGTCTAAGAAAATCACAGAAAATTATCTTTATTTTGTTAATTTTAAATTTTTGTTTTCTCTCTGTGTCCTCTGTGCTCTCTGTGGTTTTTTAATTTAGTTTTTCATTTGCTAACAACCCTATTAAATTTTTCCTCTGTGATCTCTGTGTCCTCTGTGGTTAAAAAAAATTTTAATTAGTTTTTTTCATTCTGTTTAAAAAACTTTTTATTTAATCTCTGTTATCTCTGTGGTTTTTTAATTTAATTTTTCATTCCTTAATAAATTTATTAAATTTATTTCTCTGTGTTATCTGTGACCTCTGTGGTTAATTTTTTTTTCTGAAGCCCTATGGCTTCTCTATTGTTCTCTGTGGTAAGAAAATTAAAAATGGCGGAAGGGACAGGATTCGAACCTGCGGTAGGCAAAACGCCTACTCCTGATTTCGAGTCAGGTGCCTTAAACCACTCGAGCCACCCTTCCGCTCTGATAAAACTTATATCACCAACCTACACGATTTCAACCCGAAAATATATCATGGATAATCAATGAATCATGGTAATCTATACAACAATATTTTTGAAAAAAATCTTTATAAAAAGTAAAATATGGAGAAAAATTATTCCGAAATTTGGTAGTAGTAAAGGATGAATAAAACAAACTATGCCAAATGGTTACGTATGGCAACAATAACCAAAAACAATAAGGCAACCAGAGGTTTCACGCTGGTTGAGATGATAGGCGTTTTAGCCATTATTGCAATCCTTGCGGGCATGTTAATTCCCAAGATATTCGAGGCGATAAGAAATTCGCGTATTAACGCCACAATTCAGGCGTATAATACCTTAAAGGCGGCAGTATTGGAAAACTATGCAAAATGGGGAAAATTTGCTACAACGTCAGGTGCGCAATATGCTGGTACTTCATTTGATCAAATTCTATTTCAGGAGGGTAGAATTGATGCTAGAGCTGCTGACAAAATTCCACTTTCTACGGAAGGTGGAACTGCTTATGTGTATGTTAGTGTTACTACTGATGGAGGCAAGGGCGGAGGAGGATATGATTTAGATGGAGATGGTACGACTGATACTGGTAATGCCGCTTATGTTGTAGAATTATTTATTGGGCAAGTTGCAATACAGGATGCTAGGGAACTTAGTTTACGTCTCGATGGTCCTAATTTATCAGCTACTGACTTAGGATCTTATGATGATAGAGGAAGGGTAGAATATATAGACCCCACTGACTACAAAACTGATGTATATATTTATATTGCCCATCAATAGTTTGAAATGAGAATATTTAGATACAATAGCGGGTAAAATTTCACCCGCTATTCTTTTGTTTTGGTGGTTTTTTATTTTTTGGAGTGTAGTTGATAAAGTAATAGTTTTTCTTCTAAATAATCGACAGGTTAGGAATAAGATAGTCACGGTACTTTTATTAAATTATAATAATTTAAAAGTTTTAAAAATTTTTAAAAAGAAAGGAGGATCAATATGGTTTTTATTTTTTTTAAACCCTACAGAACCTAATAGAATTGTCTAATTTATTTTCAATCTATGTATTCTCTGCGTTCTCTGTGGTTAATTTATTTTGTTTTATAAATTTATATGTTTTTTCTCTCTGTGATTTCTGTGGTTTTATTTTTAATTCTGTGTTTAATTCTCTGTGGTTTACTTTGTGAGGTTATCTGTGTTCTCTGTGGTTTTTAAACATATATGTGAATATGAAAATAGAAAAAACATTAAAATTTTTTGCAAAAAATATTGTTGGTTATCAATGAGTTATGGTAATTTGTATAGAAATTTTCTATAAAAAGTCTTGACTAAAAGTAAATAATTTGGAAAAATTAGTCTCAAAATTTGACAATAAAAAATAAACAAAACAACCAAAAAATAAGTAAGGGACCTATGAAAACAACAGTCAAAAACAATATGGCGAAATTGGCATTCACGCTGGTTGAGATGATTGGCGTATTAGCCGTTATCGCAATTCTTGCGGGCATGCTAATCCCCAAGATATTCGAGGCGATAAGAAACTCGCATATTAACGCCACACTTGAGGCGTATAATACCTTAAAAGCAGCAGCGTTAGAAAACTATGCAAAATGGGGTAGATTTGCTGACACGAACGGTACGCAATATACTGGTACTAATTTTGATCAGGTACTGTTTACTGAAGGACGAATTGATGCCAGAGCTGCTGAAAAAATTCCACTTTCTACCGCAGGTGGAACTGGTAATGTTTATGTTAGTGTTACTACTGGTCCAGGTAGGGGTAATTCAGGATATGATCTTGATGGAGACGGTACGAAAGAGACTGCTAATGCCGCCTATACAGTAGAATTAGTAATTAATAGTGTTGCTGCAAAAGATGCTCATGATTTGAGTTTGAGGCTTGATGGTCCAGCATTATCCACAACAGATGAAACCTCGGAAGACACTAAAGGCAGGGTCGAGTATACTACTCCAACTGGTTCTCCGAAGGTTACAACTGTATATATGTATATAGCTCATCAATAATTTAAGAAAAAAATAGTTTTATTGAAATAGCGGGTGAGATTTCACCCGCTATTTTATTTTTTGATCTTTTACTGATTTTTTAAAAAGGAGATTAAATATAGTTGATAAAATAATAAATTTTTATTCTAAATAACCAACAGGGTGGGAATTAGATGAGTATGTTATTTTTATGAAATTATCAGGATTAAAAGTTAAAAAGATTTTTAATAAGAAATGGAGGATAAATATGGTTTTTCTTTTGTTTTCCAATTCTACAAAACCTAAAAATCCAGTTTAATTTTTTTCAACCCCTGTTTCTCTCTTGTATTCTCTCTAGTTTTATTTTTAAATCAGTATTTAATTCTCTGTTGTTTCCTCTGTGTTTCTCCGTGCTTTCTGTGGTTAATTTTTTTGTTTTTTAATTTCTAAGTTCTTTCTCTCTGTGTTCTCTGTGGTTAAATTTTTTCTATTTTTGAATCTTTTTGTTTTTCTCCGTGCTCTCTGTGTTCTCTGTGGTTTAAACTTTTTTATAAATTAATTCCTACACGTCCCTCTGTGGTCTCTGTGGTTTCTTAATTTAGTATTTAATTCCTTGATAAATTTATTAAATTTAATTCTCTGTGCCTTCTGTGGTTAAAAAAATTTTTAATTAGTTTTTTTCATTATGTTTAAAAAACCTTTTATTTAATCTCTATGTTCTCTGTGGTTAAAATTTCTAAAAAAACTCTAAATCTTTTCATTCCTATCAATCTTGTCAGAAATAATTTTTAATCTATCTTTGTGTCCTCTGTGTGTTATTACATCCTTCAAATTCTGTTTATTACTTAATCCTGTAAATCCTGTCCCTTTTTGTATAGAGCAAGGAAATTAGGAGAAAGGTTAGTATAGAGATAAACGCTGAGAGTTTAAAGTAAATATCGTCATAGATTAAGACAATCCTATGTTTACCTTTTGGAGATTCAAGGGCTGTAAATGCTGAATTTGCTTCCCAGATTTTAGTTCTGACGCCGTCAATAAATGGTTTCCAGTGATGATAAAAGGTCTGGTTAATGACAACCCAGCAATTGTCTTTTGCATCAACATCGAATTCAATCCGATGGGCAGAAAATTCCTTGATGTTAATTGATGCTACAGTTTGATTAGTCGCAATTGCATTGGTAAAGGCTCCTTGTATGGTGGGTACAATCGAATCCATTGGAGATTTGTTATTGCTAAGAGCGTTAGTAGATGCTTCCTTAGGTAAGAAAACCAGTTCTTTATATTTTAAATCATGCAGCAGCATTGCCTCCATTTTTGAGCGTGAGGTATCGATGAAAATAGGCTTTTGACCCGCAGTTATAAATGGGAGCGCATTAGAGCGCGAATTCCAGATTAAATTTGTGGAGATTGTATAAGATACAGATAAGAAATCAAGCGATCCATCTTGGATTGTATATTTTAAACCTGCTACATTTAACCTCATAATCATATTACCAATAGCCTTAGGGTATAGGGAAAAGAAACCATCAATTTTTGGGATTTTATCTATCAAATTACAATTATCATACGTTGATTTTATCCTAACTGAAGGTACAATATACGTATTTGTATGGACAGTAAAATGATTTAGAAATTTATTTAAATAAGGATCAACCATTACTCGTGTATATCCAAGTTTAGGTGGGTTTGCTTTAAATAATAACAAGTTGTCACCAGGATTATAAACGGAGCGGTGAACGACAGGATTCATTTTCGGGCTATGGAATGCAAGGTCAGCCCAGAACAAAGTCAAAATTAACCAGAATATCCAGCGAATTTGTTTGTTTGTTGTTATAACGTTGGCAATAAAGAACAGACAGAGCGCCAGCAAGCCAATTCTGGCTATGCCGTTTGAAAGAACTTTAGTCGGTTCATCATATTCGCGGGGGTATTTAAATTCTATAAACAGCAGAAAACCGATGAAGAGGATTACTAATAAAGTAACGCCGATTATTGTTTTTATGAGGTCTTTGTATTTTCCTTCGAAAATATGTTTAATTGTAAAGGCGGATAGCAACGGGAAGATGATTGTGGAAAGGACAACGAACTTTACTGGGAAGCGCATAAAGCCGAGGATTGGGACGGTGGAACGAATCCATTTGTAAAGTCCGCCGTCATCACCGAGCGCCATTACTAGCGCAAATGCAAGTATGATGGAAAGCGTGGCGACTAATCTTGAGCGAATCTTTATAATTGCGGTCAGGGCAAGTATAAAAACGATAATCCCCGAATAATATGAACCTGTCCATTGCTGGTCGTATTGATGAAAAACGGCGTCAGAGGCAGGGAAACAGTAAAAGAGTGGGAGGATAAAATTAGCCCAGCCATACCATGGCATTGCCCAGTAGGATTTGCCGTAATCGGCGTGGCGGTCACTGTGAATTAAGAGGTCATAAAACGGGGCAAGTTGAATCAGACATAAAGCAGTGACTCCGGCGATTATTATAAACAGGCGAAATGCGAATTGTTTAACAGCGTTAAATTTGCTGGTATGCGAAACGGTGTGATGGTCATCATCTGGTGTTAGCAGGGAGTGCTGGCTGGTGACGCTTTCGGTTTCCCATTGCTGTGGTAGCCAGACAAAGATTGCAAGGACAACGATAAGGAACCAGGTCTGGATGATGCCTTCTGGGAATCCGCTCAACATTTGGAGGGAACCGATAGCGATGGCAATGATTAAAGCTGAGCCGCCTTCTTTTAACGCCTTTTCTGCTGAAAGAATGAGCCATGGCGACCAAGCGAGTGTGGCGACGTCGTTGGGCCACATCAGGCTATATTGGACAAGTCCGCTGAATGCGTAGGAAAGCCCGGCGATTGCGGCGGCGAAATTGTTTGAAGTCCATTTTTTTGCGAGCAGATACATCCCCAGTCCCGCCAGATATAGATGGAATAGGCAGAAGATGCCCACTGCCCATTGGGGTGGAAAGATCATGTAGAAGAGGGCGGGTGGGTATAAGAACTGGGTGTTCCACTGGGCGAGGTAGGGGATTCCGCAGACGTTGTAAGGGTTCCAGAGGGGGATTTCTCCGCGCCAGAAGCAATCATGATTATACGCCGCAAGTGGATAGCCGAACGCGCTGAAATCGCGGTGCATGAATGTGGCTTGAAGCGTCAAAACAGTGGGGAAACAGAGGAATATTAACACTGCCAGAAAGATAGCAAAGTTCCTGAAACTAAAACTTTCATTAAGAATTTGTTTTAAATCTTTGCCGCTGTTTTCGACATCCATATATGGAATTGAATATATGGGAAATTTCCATAAGGGCAACATGATTTTCAGAAAAGAAGAAACAAAAAACCACAGAGAATACGGAGAGAAAAACATAGAGATTTATAGAAGAAATAAATTAACCACAGAGGACACAGAAAGGGGAAAAATTAATTTAAAAAGAAAAAGTAGGATTTTAAGAAATTGCTTCAACAGGATTGTTAGGATTTGCGGGATTTAAGAAATGATAAAATCATGGCTATTTTATTGATTTTTAATTTCTATATTTTCTCTGTTTTTCTCCATGTCCTATGTGGTTAAAAATAAAGTCTTGCAAGGCTGGGTAGTTGTGTTTTTCGGTGTCAGAATTTGGTTGCGGATTTTTAGCGTAAGCGGGTAGTATGGTTTGCATTAATTTTGGTTTGGCTTTTGATTCGTGGTTTCAGTTGATAATGGAAGTTCATAAATAAAGTCGGCTGTTTTTAACATAATGAATGTTTGCGTAATAGATGAAAAGAGACGGCTAAAACCGCCTGTCAGATGGCGGAAGGATGTGGATTTTGTATTAATCCGCCAGCAGGAGATTGCAAAGCGGGTAAAAGAAATTGCCGCCACGCTCGAAAAGGATTATCAGGATAAAGAACTCGTGATTGTAGCGCTTTTGAGCGGGACGGTTGTTTTTCTTGCCGATCTGGTGCGTCATTTGGAACTGCCGCTGCGTCTGGATTTTATGGCGGCTTCGAGTTACGGTTGCGGCACAGTTTCAAAGGGCGTAAAGATTACAAAGGAGCTTAAACTCGAAATTCAGGGAAAGGATGTTTTGTTGCTGGACGACATCCTCGACACAGGCAGAACACTAAAGGCAACTATCGAGAGGCTTGAGGGGTTGAATCCTAAATCGCTGAAAACCTGTGTGTTGCTGGATAAACCGGCGCGCAGGGTTGTGGATATTTCTGCGGATTATATTGGTTTCATGATTCCGGATTATTTTGTTG